>Ga0315285_10000051_pt1 | contig 113567 bp, 141 predicted proteins | sample YL17G09_36_MG_FD_203698 | JGI IMG/M metagenome (GOLD analysis project Ga0315285, IMG submission 203698) | Sediment microbial communities from Yellowstone Lake, YNP, Wyoming, USA - YL17G09_36 | ecosystem: Environmental > Aquatic > Freshwater > Lake > Sediment | place: USA: Wyoming | collected... | reverse complement strand
CATGGAAGCAGCAACAGGCGATATGTTAAAATTGTTGTCCACGATAAATTCCAAACGTTTACCAGTTGAATTGACTTTAGTAGAAACAAAAAGTGTTACTAATTCTGATAACTCTTCCATAAAAATGTTTATATATGTTGGTGTGGCTTTGTCTGCCTTGTCGTTTATTTTGTTATTTGCTAAATATCGCAAGAAAGGTGTAATAGTTTTTCCATTAATATTGATATCTGTTGGTGAAATTGTTTTAATTCTAGGTGCCATGAGTTTAGAATGGTTTGCTGTTTTACTTTTCCTATTTTGTTTCGGGCTTGCCGCATTAAATGGCGAAATTCGTGGCTGGATCGGTTGGATAACTATTATCTTATTTTTAACATTATCAGTCGGTATAGCTATGAGCAAATGGATAATTGATAAATATTCCCTTTATGGTTTAATTGCCTTTATGGTATTTAGTTTCAGCCAATCACTATACATGACTTTTGGGTTATTGAAGAATGGAACATTCGCACAAACTGAATATAAGAATTTGGTTTATAAATTCTGGTTCGTATTCGGTATAGCTGGTTTAATATTAACTCCTTTGTTCTTTATTGGCATACTAAAAGATTTCGTAATGACTTTTGCTATCGGTATTATTGTTTCGACGGCTTTAACAAAACCATTGTATAGTAATATCCTAGAAAAAATAACTAAGTAAATTAAGTTAAAATGGTTTTTGATTTAACTTTTTTTCAATTCCATTATCGCTTTTACTATATCGCCACTAGATTTTTGCAGAGCTTCTCTTGCTTTCTGTTCTTCCTTTATCCCAGATTGTTCCATTACAATCTTCACATCTTCATCAGAGAAGGATTGTTCCTTCACGTTACCTGATATTTGAAAAACGATTTGATCCTTCATTGTTGTTTTTATGACTTCTGGCTCGTCGATGGTTATATCTCCAGAATTTGTTTTTATAATGACTTGTTTTGCTGGAATATTGTCCATCTTCATTCCCAATTTTTTCAACATATCTTGCATTTTTTTAGGGTCGAGTCCCGGGAGCATAATCTTAATTTGAAGAGGATAGATATAAATGCGTATTATTGTTGTATGTAGATATGCCGAAGATTGAACCAATTATTATATTGTCATTAGTTTGTTCAATTGCAGGACTTGTTTTGATTTACATATCTTCATTATATATTGAACCAACGAAATTAAAAGTAAGTGACATAACACCGGAATTAGTTGGAAGATTTGTGGTAACAAATGGGAAAATATCAAGCAAAAAAACAACCGATGCAGGACATGTTTTTTTAACTGTTTCTGATAACAAATCTAGCATACAAGTACCGTTGTTTGCAAATTTTATGAACAGTTTAAAAGATAATGGTTTATCAGAAAACAAAATAAAAGTTGGTTATGAAGTTTCTATTTCTGGGCTGTTAGAAGAATATAATGGGCAATTGCAAATTATTCCAAGAAAAATTACAGATTTTAAGATTTTAAGTGATTAATTTGATTTTTTATTTGGTTTTAATCTTTCTTGGTATTGGCATAGGTATAGTTGCAGGACTGATACCTGGTCTTCACGTGAATACAACTATACCTTTAATTCTATCTTTATCTTTCTTTTTTCAATCCCCATATCAGATTGTTGTTCTAATAATTTCTGTTGCAATTACGGAAATATTCATTGACTATATACCATCGATTTTTCTTGGAGCGCCTGAAGCAGATACATCATTATCAGTACTACCTGGTCATAGGTTGTTATTAGAAGGACGCGGACGCGAAGCCATAAAATTAACAATCATCGGCGGTTTAGGTTGCTTAATACTATCATTAATTTTAATTACACTACTTGCCCCATATTTTCAATTTTTTTATACTACAACAAGACCATACATACAATATTTGTTAATTCTAGTGATTTTGTTCATGATTATTTCTGAGAAAAAACCAAAGAAAATAGCATTTGCCTTTTTCATAATTGTAATAACTGGCTTGATGGGATTGATAGTATTAAATTCGCCTGTAGCAAACCAACAAAATATTTTATTTCCCACTTTAACAGGTCTGTTTGGGATGAGCACAATAATAATCAGTATTTCTGAAAAATCAAAAATACCTAAACAACATGAGGATTCTCGACTTTTAATTTCTCCAAAAGAAATAATTAAAGCGATGTTTTTAGGGTCCGTAGCAGGTATTATAGTCGGCTTTTTGCCTGCAATTGGCATATCTGAAGCAGGAACAATGGTTCAATATTTAGGTGGAATGGGTGATTCTAGAGGGTTTCTTGTGACAATTTCTGGAATTAATGCCGCAAATGATGCTTTTTCAATAATATCATTATATTTGCTCGGCAACCCGAGAAGCGGGACCAGTATTGCAATCGGGCAAATATTAGGGGATTTAACATTATTTGACATAACATTCCTAATAGGTATAATTCTATTTACAGCAGGTATCGCATCTTTAATAAGTCTTTATTTAAGCAAAATAATACCGAAACATTTAGAAAGAATAAATTATAAGACACTCTCATTTCTGATAATTTCTCTTTTAATTTTCATGGTTTTTTTATTCAGCGGGATTTTTGGCCTACTTGTACTTTTTACTTCAACTTCTATAGGAATTCTTTGCGCTCATATGGAAATAAGAAGATCACATTGCATGGGTCTTCTTTTGGTGCCGACTTTGTTTTTCTTTTTGGGAATAACCCCATTGTTTTTGAGTTTAGTCGGTATTTGAGTTTATATGAATTTCATGTATAATAAAATGAAATTCATGTGACCCCTTCATTTCAAGTGGAAAAGATGCGCAATTAGATATCTGTTTTGTGAATTTCACGACCCCTTCATTTCAAGTGGAAGTATAATTAACGTGACAAAAATGATTTGTTTGTTTATTAAATTGCTATTATTGCCTTTTTCCTAAGCAAATGAGTGGCTAGGGGGCATATAGGCTCTCGATCTTTTATCTCCCTTGAAAAATACTATTTCTCCATTACAAAAATTACATTTTCCAGTTAGTGGGACGCTTTTGAATGATTTGTCACATTTTGTACATATAAATCCATCTATTTCGGCCAAACAATCAACGAATAATTCCTCTTCTTTGTTGTTTAATTTTACAGAATCAAAAAGACCCATTTGTTTTCCTTCACCAATTAAATCTGATCTATTAACACCCAGTGCTTCAAAAACTCTTTCTAACGGAGGTAACAACTGACTTTCAATATAATATTTTGGGTCTGGCTTTAGATTGTGCTTTTCTGCATAAGTAGGGTCTTCTGTCCTTTTCGACATCATTTCAGAACCTTTAATGATAATAAAACTAACTCTATCCCCGACACCTGGAGCAGAGGCTGGATCTCTTTCCCGCATTTTTTTAACCAATTCTACATGCGGTTGAATTCCTTTATAGCTCTTCAAAGTCTTCGAAACGCCTTTTGTTATAATTAGTTTTTCTAAGTTCATTTCACCTGTTTTTATTTTTTCTACTTTATTCCTCACTGTTTTGATTGCTTTCTTAATATCCTGTTCCTTTAGTATAGTTGATATGACTTCCTGCAATGTTTCTGAAACTAAGTCACACCAATCTCTTCTGACAGTTTCTATCCCTTTTGTAACGATAGAACCTTGAAAATCGTCAGTTGACTCAAAATTCCAACATGCATATCTTTTTTTAGAAAGTATCAGAAGTGTCTTAAAAACGCTCTCTATTTTCATATCGAGGATATGATGGATTCCTTCATTAATTAAATTAACAAGATCTTTTCCGATTTTGAATGCTTCTTTAACGTCTTCTGTCTTTAAACCAACCATTACAGAATCTGTATCTGCATAGATGACTTTATAGCTGCTTTTGGTTTCGACAATTTCTTTTGTTTTTTGAATTATATCTCTTCCTGTGCCTGTAATTGCATTGGCTGTATCGACAACGTAAAGTTTTGCACGTATATAGCCCAGATGGCCATAAAAAGCATTTGCAACAGTTTTAAATGCATATTGCTTGGCATAAAGATACCTTTTTCTTTCAGGATCTTTTTCTTTTTCCATTTCTTTTTTGATTTTTGACCTTGTTTCAAGTAAATATTTTACTATTTGTGGCACTATGCCTTCTCTGATTTTTGGTTGTACAAATTTAGAGCCATTCGCGGTTTCTAAATATTCTTTTTCTGTGTCATCAGTAAGAATAAGGGTTGTGGGGCATATATTGAATGATCTGATTATACTTGGGTACATACTAAGAAAATCTAGGTAAACGACACATTTATCATGAAATCCAACGTCTGGGGAGAGAACGAATGCTCCTTTAAGCCCTTCGGTTCTTCTTTTTAAATTTCTTCTAGAAATCTCTTCAGGTGCCGGTTTACATGGCATTACAAAATCCTTTTTGTTTAATTCGCGTAATAGTAAATTTTCAATTCTCATGGATTCCCCCCCATCAATAGCATCTTGAAGGAGAACACCTGATACCTTTGACAACTCAAAAAATTTATCTAGCATGCGTTCTTTCAATAGAATTTTCATAGGTAATTCTGCATCTTTTCTGCTATAATCTAATAGTTTTTTCAGGTGGCTTCCATTATCATCCCAATGACTCTTCATTTCACTATGAACGATATCAATTTTATCTTCTCCAAGGATAAGTCTTGAAACATCCCCCAAACCGTATCTTTTCAATCCCTTAAATAAACCAAACTTTATCGTCGCTTCTTTTATTAAATCATGCACATCGGCAATAATTCTACCCGTTACATTGCTTCTAGATCTATTCGCAAATTTTCTAGAATTAATTGGTTTCTGTTTACAACGTCCGATTGTCCTAGGGAGGTTGTTTTTTCTTAGTCTAGTTTCAATGTAAGGCAAATCGAAATTATTTATGTTATAACCCAAAATTATGTCAGGGTCATAATCGTCGATTATTTTTAAAAATTTATCCAACATCTCCTTCTCATTAGAAAAGCTTAATACATCACTGCCGAGAGAATTAATTTTTTTTGCTGCTAAAATAAGTGTTTTTTTACCATTATATTCCGGATAAAAATTCAGGCTTATTAGTATAATAGGGTCTTTTTCGGCATCAGGCAATCCCCCTTCACTAGAAATTATTTCTATATCTAAACTGAGATGTTTAAATTTCATATTTTCCTCTTTGCTTATTTCCTCCAATTTTTCTGCTTTTATTTTTCTTTCTGTTTTAACTATTGTTGTATTAACCCAATCCCCATAAGCAGAATACCATCTCATACCAAAAATATTATTGTCTATCGCAAACCTGTATTTAAATAAAATATCTGCTTCAAAAATTTCCTTTATACTTTGCTCATTCTTTAAACTATCCCTTATTAGTGGCGTTTTTGACGGATCGTTCAAAGTAATTTTTAATAATTTAACTGGTGTTTTATGATAGCCTATTGGCAAATATTTTTCATCTTCTTCAATTTTAAGAACAAATTCCTTGAATTTTTGTTTTAGAATATTTTTTATATCTTCCGTATGACCTTCTTTTGGGAAAATATAAAAATAAGGTAGGAATTTTTCATAAAAAACTGTTATAGTTTTATTATCTTCAGTTCTACCGAATAGTCTCACTATTGGCTTGTTTTCATTGAATATATAATCTATGTCAAGAACCTGAAAATTTATTTTCATGAGAGAGAATTATCAGTTAAAGTTTTTATTTACTTAGTGTTTCTTTTATATAGTTCAAAATAAAAGTGAGAGTTATAAAATCTTTTCTTCAACATCTCTTGTTTTTAGATTGATTAAATAAATTTTTTGAGAATCGGGGTTAGAGATTATTGTAGTGCCCTTGTAGTTTTTATATTCCCCCTTGCAGGAAGAAGATAATATAATGTCTGGCACATCCTCTAATACGAAACTGTCATTTTTTATACAATTTATTTTGGGCGTAATATTTCTTCGTTTGAGGGAGAATAATATGGGATCTGAAGTCTCTTTTTCAATTTTTTCAAACCATGGGTCGCTTATAGTTAGTATCTTTATTTTATCTAACTGGAAAAGTTTGGGTGGGGAATTTTTCAAAATAAAAGTGAGAGTTATATTATTTGGGAGGTTAGTAGTGATTTTTTTATCACAAAACATAAATACAAAAAATTGTTTCCCAAAGGGTGATAGTGTTTCAAATAGTTTTTGGTTTATTACATTTTCTTTTGGGTTAGAAAGAAATACAACCGTCAATTCCTCGGATGTTTTATTAACTTCTCTAGCAACTGGAAGATCGGGATATATTATATCCGTGATATAAATTTTATTTTCGTTTTTTTTACAAAATATACCAACTATGTCATCTATTTCTAGACAATTTAATTTTTGTTTTGTTTCTTCATCAAAAAAAAGTGAGATTTCACCAGTTGAATCTTCGACAACTATTTGATCATCAAAAATTTCCTTTACTATCGCTATTATGGAAAAATACTGTGTTTTGGGTGTGATTTTATTTATCGAAATTAACTTTTCGGTCGGCATGTGTTCGAATATAATTTTTTTTGTTTTATCATAAGTGGATAAAAAATGTGCGACAACATCGTCGACAGTAAATTTATTCAAACTTGGTCTGAATTCTTTGAGCAATTTAACATCATATATTTGTTTAGTTTTTTCTTCTAAGATTTTTTTTATGTGATGTTCAGTTATTATAAAAGGCCGGGGTTCAAATTTATTAAGATCTTTAATTATTTTTTCTGGCGAAGACATAACTAAAGGAAGCGCAGAGTTGGACAATTGATAGCCATGCCTGAGAAAAATTTTAATAACATCTTCCTTTTCCATTAGACCACTAGGAACCCCCTAAAGTGCTTTTTATTTTGTTTCTTACTTTTTCTGAAACGTTTAGTCTTATTTCTCTTGTGCGCCCATATCTTCCAAGGGAAATGACTTTGGCGTTGATTATTCCCAACATATCTAGTTCAGATAATAAATCATAAACTCTTCGTTGAGTTAGGGGATGGAGAGCAAAATCTCTACATTTTTTTTCATAAACGCCGAATACATCACCTGTTTGTATTCCATCTGCGCCAGTTTCTTCGAGAGAAATTAATGATAGTAGTATAACCTTGGTTTGTTTTGGCAATGACTTAACGGCCTCAATTATCCTATCATAATCTATTTTTTCTAATGCCATATCGACATGTTTTTCGGTTATTATAGAACTTCCCTCTCTTTCTGCCACCTCCCCAGCTACGCGTAATAAGTCAAGGGCACGCCTGGCATCTCCATGTTCCTGCGCGGCCAAGGCGGCACATTTTGGCATGACTTCCCCCGACAACACATTTGGTAAAAATCCGATTTCAGCTCTTTGTTTTAGGATATCTTTCAGTTCTTCTGCATTATATGGGGGGAAGAGAATTTCCTCTTCTCCAAGTGAGCTTTTGACCCGGGGGTCCAGTATATCTATAAAATTCAAATCGTTTGTTATTCCTATCAAAGATACTTTAGCATTTTTTAGGTCTTGATTAATGCGCGTAAAGTTATAAAGAAAGTCATCACCCATCTTTTCAAACAACGCATCGATCTCATCCAAAACAATTACAACAACCCATTTTTTTGAATCCAACAAATTAAAGAAGATTTGATATATGTGTTCTGTGGGCAGTCCTGTAACGGGGACTTCTTGGCCCATTATACGGGTAAGTTCTGCTAGCATTCTATACTCAGTATCTGCAGTTTTTTTCATCTTACAATTTATATAAATAACTTTTATTGGTATTTTTCCTTGATTAGATGCCTTTTCGAGCTCATATCCAACATGTTTAGAAATTAGTGTTTTACCAGTACCTGTCATACCGTAAACAAATACGTTGGATGGTTTGTTACCAGTTAGTGCCGGGGCTAATATAGAAGCTAATAAATTCATTTGATTGGTTCTATGTGTTATTATATCCGGCGAGAATGTTGATGATAACGCGTTTCTGTCTTTAAAGATTTGAATCTGTTTTTTAATAAATTCTTGAAAAATTGTTTGCACGGAGTGCGTCATGTACAATATTTTTTCCTTGGGAAATAAAGCCTTTTCTATTGGAAAAAATATAAAGACCCCCACCCCATCATTTCCAATGAAAACTATATTAAATATATATTTTATATAACAATGTTATATTAATTATATTTTTATTTAAATTTTAAATATGTTTCTAAAGGAAATAAAGGGGTCTCACTCCAACATGTTTAAAATTTTCGCGTCTACATCCCCGTTTTTTATATCAATTAACCCAAAATACCCTTCTGGAAATTTACCGGAATTTACTAAAAATGTGTTATTTAATTTATCTATGCTCCTTGCCTCATGTATGTGCGCTGAAATTGCAACAAGTGGATTGTTAAGTTCTATGAATGACCTTACTGCACCGGAACCGACATGAATACCACTTTGTATCAGATCCAATCGGGTCCCCTCGGGGGGGGTGTGTGTTACCTGTATTTTATATTTGGTAGGCGTAACATCTTTCCAAGCGCCCGTTAAACCCAACCTCAACTCCTCCTCTGAAGGCTCTATGCTTGTTTCAAATGGCGTTTTTGCGCCGCCATAACCATAAAAACCAAATTCCCCCAATATTTTTCCTTTTCCATGTATTGAAACATTTTCTTTTTCAAGCACGTCAATAACACCCTTTGTGTCAACATTCCCCGGCACAGTCAGAATTGGAACCTTAACCGTTTTAAGTTCGGTTATAATTAATTTTGCTATTTCTTCCTGCGAAAATCCTTTCGGAACGTTTACATCTGTAAAGTCTCCCGGGCAAACAACAACATCTGGCACTAGTTCTTTCATTTTGTCCAAAAAAGACAATAAATTTTCGACGTCTCCATGTATGTCAGATATAACTACGACTCTCAATTCAAAACACACCTTCAAACTATCTATGGGTAGATGTTAAGAAATATTATAAATACATTAGCATAAATTGAAATATGGTGGGGTAAATGGCTATAGGTATCCAAGTCAAAAAAATCATGACCAGGCCTGTTGTTAAAATTGAATACAACAAAAGCGTCCAAACTGCATCAAAAATTATGACTAAACACCGTGTCGGGTCAATAATAATAGTTAAAAAAAACAAACCCATAGGAATAATTACCGAGACTGATTTGAACAAAAAAATTGTGGCGCGAGCATTAAACCCCCAAAAATTAAAAGTAAAAGATGTAATGTCTTCTCCGCTGGTTTTTATTTCACCGTCAGATGATGTAATTACTGCTGTTGAAAAGATGAAAAAGCATAGGATTAAAAGGATGCCAGTGGTTGAGGGGGGCGAAATTGTTGGTATAATAACAGATACAGATATCGCAAGGGCTTCGCCAGAATTGTTGGATGTGCTTAATCACAGACTAGAAATGCGATATTATCAGCCTACAATAAAGGAGACTTCGACCTCTGGTTTATGCGAAATTTGCGGCGAATATTCTGAAAGCCTTACTATAGAAGATGATCAATGGGTTTGCGAAAATTGCAGAGAACAATAACATTTAAATAACTTATCCCTACATAGATAATTGTTGAATTTTATGTTTATTCCTCACAACCCGGAGAAATTGTTAGATATACTGAGAGATACAGCTGTAATTGTAGAAGGCAAAAATGATCAAAAAGCATTAAATGAACTTGAAATCAATAATGTTTTTACGATTTCTGGTGAAAACATAGAAAAATTTACTGAGAAGCTAAACAATGAATATAATTATGTGATTTTGACAGATTTCGATGAAGAAGGAGAAATGAAAAATAAAAAAATTTGTAAAATTTTAGAAAGGTTTAAGTTAAAATTCAACCCAAAGCTTAGATGTTTAGTTAAAAATTTTTTTGGCATAACTAAAATCGAAGAGCTTATAAAATTTTCAAAATCAAAGGAGGATGTTTATCATGGCAAAATTAGCACAATCAACTATAAAGTATTTAATAGAAGCAGATTTTACCGCAAATGGTGTAGTAGAAAAACCCGACGTGATTGGGGCAATATTTGGTCAGACTGAAGGTTTACTTGGCCAAGAACTGGATCTAAGAGAACTCCAACAAACGGGACGAATAGGTAGAATTGAGGTTAACCTGAAAGATGACGGCGGTAAAACCACTGGAAAAATTTTTATTCCTTCAAGTTTAGATAGTTCTGAAACAGCATTGATCGCAGCTGCAATAGAAACAATAGAACGTATTGGACCTTGTGATTCTTCTATAAAAATAAGGGCTGTCAAAGACATAAGATCGGTTAAAAGAGAATATGTCGTCGATAGAGCAAAAGAAATATTGACTAAATTAATGGATGAAGAACTGCCCAGGGCTACAGAACTTTCAGAAAAAATAAAGGAATCTGTTAGAACTTCAGAGATAATAGAATTCAAAGGACTCCCATCTGGATTAGATGTGCCAACGTCTGAAGAAATAATTATAGTAGAAGGCCGAGCAGACGTTATAAATTTGCTTAAAAACGGTATAAAAAATGCTATAGCAGTAGGAGGCACAAGCGTTCCACCACAAATAACAGAAATAACAAGAGAAAAAACAATAACAGTCTTTTTGGATGGTGACAGAGGGGGGGATTTGATTCTCAAAGAACTCAACCGCCTGATAAAAATAGATTATATAGCAAGAGCGCCCGAAGGAAAGGAAGTTGAAGAGCTAACAAAAAAAGAAATATTCAAATCTTTGCGTAATAAGACACCTGTTAACCAAATGCCGGCTCCTGTACAAATAAAAGAGGACATGGATAAAAAAATAAAAAAGAAGTTGAGCAATGTTTTGGATAAGATGTTGGGCACAAGAGCAGCATACATCTTTGATGAAAACATGAAACTTTTAGATAAAATACCTCTTAATCAATTCGATGAAAAAAACAAACGACTACATGAAGCTAAAATTGTTGCATTAGATGGTACAATAGACAGTAACATTGCACATGTCGCGGAATCTCAAAAAATAAAAAATTTAGTAGCTGCTAAATCTGATAAAACATACAAGACAAAAACTGTAACAATTTACACAAAAAAAGAGCTGGAAGAGTAACTACATCAATTGATGTCTGTAAATTGTTTCATATACAGGCCCATGCTTTGTTAAAACACTTTTAACTAGTACCACACTATCAATTTCAAACGAACCAATTTCAATATTCGTATTTTTTTTAATGAAATCCTTCACAGGCGCTTTATCATATATTTTTTTTACACGACATAATGTTATTTTTTGTTTTTCATAGTAATCTCCACCAATTTCTTTAGCAACTTTTTTAATTAAATTCGCGAGAAGATTATTTTCGTCTTCGATACTAATTCCAATTACACGTATATAATTTTCGTTTGGTATTACTTTCAACTCTTTAATTCTCGTATTAAATTTTTTCATATCTTTCAATGCAACTGTCACACCACTTTTAATTTTTTCAACTTCTTTCAAGTCTTTATATCCCAAAAAAGTTACCGTAATGTGAAGATTATCTGTTTCAACAAAATTTGCATCAATTGGTAATTCCCTCATCTCATTTTGAAATTTTATAATTTTTTCTTTTATTTCATTTGGTATCCAAACACAGACAAAAAGACGTAACATAAATTTTATATTGCATTTACAAACTTAAATTTAATAGCCCAATCTTCATAAAATAGTAATATAAACTTCACGAGTTTTCAAATAAACTATTTATTTTAAAATGAAGAATTTATGAAGTATACGTGATTAAATGCAAACTGATTATGAGTATTATAAGAAGTTCAATTGGGCAACTAACCCTTTCACGCTATCTATAACCCCAGAATTAATGGTTGGTTACTCAGGACAAACTAATACAATTTTATCGCATATACACAACTTTCACAAATTTGCATTGATTATTGGCCCAACCGGTTCCGGAAAAACCACTATGTTAATGTGGTTACGCGCTCAGTTAATGGCTTATAAAAAATTCTTCCCATTTTACATCCCTAAACCACCCAAATCATCTGACGATTTAATGTTGTTGCTTAAATCAACTATAGGATATAATTTTTTAGATAAAATAAGAAACAAAAATCTAACAATGTACAACATTTCACAATTTATTCAGAGAAAAATTAAAGATAAACAACTGGTTTTATTAATAGATGAAATTCATGAATCATCATTTGATACACTAGAATGGATTAGGACCATTACTGATTCAATTTCAAATTTATCTATAATACTCGCTGGTTTGCCTGTTTTTGAAAATAAATTGGAAACAAAATTACCAACACTTTGGATGAGAATTAATACGAAAGTTTATTTGAATACACTTTCAAGAGCAGAAACGGAATCCCTTATTTTAAAAAGAATAAATAGTGCTGAAGGCAAAGATATTGCACCATTCACATCAGATTCAATCGATAAAATTTTTGAAATAACTGGCGGATTTCCGAGAGAGATAATTAAAGTTTGTGATATTCTTGTTAAAATGGCTGCAGAAAAAAATATAACTAGTATAACAAAAAGTTATGTTGAAGAAGCATTAGAAACACCAAAACTTTCTGAATCAGTTCAAATCAAATCTTCTATAACTAATACACAAAAACAAATTCTCGATATATTGAATAACAATCCAGACTTAACACCTTCTGCTGTTATCGATAAGATGGATGTAAGTGAATATAAAAACAGAAATAATGCCATACGTTCTATCAACAATATTCTTAAAAGACTTTTGAATGATGATTTGGTAGAAAGGAAAAAATTGAAAAATACTTACTTTTATTCATTATCCAGAAAAGCCAAAACAATTTTTACCGAGGCCTAATTAATAGTTAAAAATAAATTACTTAAATGACTAATAATTAAGAGAGGTGTAATTGATGATTGAAACGAGAGTAAGAGCAAAAGATATCGTTAAAAAAACTGTAATTAGCGAGGAAACAGGTCGAAAATTTGGAATCGTCGGCAATGTTGATTTCATCACAGAAAGCGGCGAACTATTAAATTTAATAATTGAAAGTGCTACGGTTCACATGAAAGAGCTAAACTTAAAGAGTGATGACAAGGGGAGATATTTAATACCGTTCAGCGCTGTGAAATCTATTGGAGATTTTGTAATAGTAAGTGAAAATGAATTGGTATAATCTTTTACAGGTTAAGTTTATTTTTTACTTAACTTAAGTAATTCTTTTACTTAACTATTTAAGTAAAAATTAAGTAAATATTATTGATGCTATGGGTCTAGGATCTTTTCTGAAATCTATGTTTATTGAAGAAAAAACAAATGGCAAATATGATTTTACAGAACCTATTTCAGTCCTAAAGACCGAAACACCAACAAAAATTTTTGAGACAAGAATAAAGCCGGTCAAGGTACCAAACATAATTGATGTGGGAGAAAGACTTGGATTAATCAACCGGGATGTATCCGAAATCAAAAATGAAATGGTATCAAAAACGTGGTTCAAATCTGAGTACGAAGATAAAGACGAAGAAATTACTGATAAATTAGAAAACATCAGCTCTAAAATCTCTATTTTAGAAGAAAAAATTGCTGAACTTAATGACTTAACTAAATTGTTAAGTAATAACTTAAGTAATAATTTAGCAATCCAGCCTCGAGAAAAATCTCTTATAGAAAGCAAAATATCTGATAAAATTCTTAACTTGATTGAAAAAGAAAAGAAAATTAGATATAAAGATATTATAAATAATCTAGGCGTGTCTGATCCGACTTTATGTAAATATCTTTCTTCTTTATTGGATTCTAATAAAATCAAAAGAATAAAAGATGGAAAAGCCGTATTTTACACTACTTGTTAACTACTCTTAATATTTTCTCTTTAGATATAGGTCCAGTTCTCCTTATCTCTAGCTTATCATCTACCATATCCAAGTAAGTAGATGACATATTTCTTGGTAAGTTCCCACTATCAATAACCATTTCAACTTCATCTTTAAAATTTTCTATTAATTCTCTAATTTCATAAATTGCTGGCTGACCCGATTTATTTGCGCTGGTTGCAGTTATAGGTAAATTAAGTTTCTTTGTTAAATTTGAGGCAACACTATTACTAGATATCCTGAATGCAATCTCATTTTTACTAAGTATATCAGGGATTTTTTCTTTCTTTCTTGTTATAACAGTCAATGGACCTGGCATGAACTTTTTTATCAAAATTTCAGTTTTTCGGGTTATTTCGCCATATTTCTTAGCCATATTAATATCAGATAAAATTACTCCGATCGGCTTCTTTTCATCTCGATTCTTTATTTTGTATATTTTTTTAATTGCACTAGCGTTCGTGGCATCGGCACCAATGGCATAAGAAGTTTCTGTCGGATAAACGACTAAACCACCGCTTTTCAATATTTTTACTGCTTCTTCTATGGTTTTATTGTCTGGCAAAATGTTATCTATTTTAACTATTTTGGTTTTCATCCATTTCACAACCATGTAACTTTAACTTCATCAGTTCTCCAATCCTTTATGAAGAAAGAATCACTTAATTTCGTTTTTTGATGACCATTTTTATACATTAATAAGCCAGCCCACGCAATCATACTACCATTATCCCCAGCATAAGCTTGCGGTACTGTGTAGCAAGTTGCTTCACGTTCTTCACACATAGTCTTCATCATTTCATACAATCTCTGCGATGCAGCTACACCACCAGTTAACAACACTTCAAATTTATCCGTATGAGCCAATGCTCTTTCAGTTACTTCTGTTAGCATAGAAAAAACTGTTTCTTGAAAGCTATAACACACATCTTTCATGCTTATACCCTTTTCATATTTTTTTATACACTCGGTTACAATGCCTGTAAAAGATAAATCCATACCTTTTATAACATATGGCAAATCTATCCATTTGCCCCCTTTAGCTAATTTTTCTACATTCGGCCCGCCAGGCATCTCCAAACCTAAACTTCTTGCTAATACGTCAAATGCATTACCTATTGGGATATCTTCTGTCTCCCCAAATATTCTGTATTTTCCGCCTCCATAAGCTATTATTTGGGTATTTCCGCCTGAACAATAAACAACTATAGGATCCTTGCACTTTGTCATTATTTTACCAATTTCTATATGCGCTATGCAGTGATTGACGCCGATTAGCGGCTTTTTATATCTAAGGCTGATATATCTCGCTAGACTGGCACCGATTTGCAGGCAATTTGGCAACCCTGGTCCTTGAGAAAATGATACCAAATCTATATCTTTTAACCTCAATTTTGAGTTTTTTAGGGCCAATTTAAGCGTTTTTACGGCATTTTCTATATGATATTGCGCTGCTTCTCTGGGGTGAATTCCACTACCTAAGGGCGGTTTATATACAGATTTTCCATCAAATAATACTTTGCCATTTCCATCAATCAAACCAATACCAAAAGTATGTGCGGTCGATTCTATACCTAGAGATATCATTTACTTCACTTTGCCTGTTATTTTCAAATATTTTAAAATTCCTTCTAAATTTGCATCTAAATCTTTTATTTTCACTAATTTTACCTTTAAGCCATAATCATTTAAATTTCTGACTTCTATTGCAGGAGAAAGATATTTATCTATAATATTAGATACTGTTTGTGGATGAATGTTGGTTTTCCTACTTATTTCTCGTATATGCAACCAATCTCCAGTTTCTTTTAATGTTAAAATTATTTTTCCCATCTTTTCGATTGTATGTTTTTGCATAGCGTACTCACATTTTGTATTATACTTGACAGCTGTCAAATTTATACTTTTTTAGAATAAAAATATATCTGATTTAAGTATCTTTTACTAACAACCCAACTCAATCAAATCATAATATTTTTCTAGCCAACTAATTTTCCCAACTTGAAAACTTTTTGTTTTTCCTTTTAAAATATTTGAGACATCATCAACAGATTTTTCTACACTTTTATTAGAAGTATCTATTTCATAGACTTTTTTATTATTCGCTACAGCTTCAGAAGTTATCACACCAAGTATTTCAACCTCTAAATTTTCCTGAACTTTCAATTTATTGTTAGGATATCTTTTTTCTAGTCTTTTCTTTAGTATTTCAGGATTACACCTCAAAACAATGACTAAATCCATAGGAAACAGATGAGAAGTATGTCCTTCCAGAATGAAATCACCCTTATTTTTTTTCATTTCTTTTTTTAATTTATCTAAATCAAGAATTCTGGATTCCATTTTTTTATCATAACCAACGAAAGCATCAAGTTCTTCTGCAAATTCATTTATCGAAATTAACTGGTAGTTAAGTTTTTTCGACAGAAGTTTTGATACCTCGGTCTTACCAGTGCACGGAGTTCCGGATATAGCAATTCTCATAATTTTCACTTAATTTAATATGAAATCTCTCTTTTAACAATTTTAAAGTATAAAATGATAAATTACTGTAATTGTAAGGATAATAGAGTGATGATATGATAGAATTCCAAGTATGGGCCGAGAAATATCGACCAAGATCACTAAAAGACATAATAAATCAGAAGCATGTTATTGAAAGATTAAGAGCTTTCGTTAAAGAAAAAAATATTCCAAATTGCTTATTCGCTGGTAGTGCTGGTGTAGGCAAGACTGCCTCTGGCGTGGCTTTAGCAAATGATCTTTATGGGAGTGTATGGAGGCAAAATACTCTTGAATTGAATGCATCAGATGAAAGAGGGATAAACATAGTCCGTGGAAAAATAAAAGATTTTGCAAGAATGAAATCTATTGGAAACGTTTCATTTAAGTTGATTATACTTGATGAAGCAGATGCATTAACACCCGAGGCTCAACAAGCTCTAAGAAGAACCATGGAAAACTTTACGCAAACCGCGCGTTTTATCCTAATTTGCAATTATTCTTCTAAAATTATTGATCCGATTCAAAGCAGGTGTGCTGTTTTTAGATTCAAGTCTTTATCTGAAAAAGATATAGTCGAATATATCGACAGGGTTGTAAAGAATGAGAAATTAAAAATTGATGAAAGTGGAATAAAAGCTTTGGTAGAACTATCTGAGGGGGATTTGAGAAAAGTTGCCAATTTATTACAATCTTCTTCGGCGATTGATAAAAAAATAAATGCCGATTTAATTTACGAAGTCGCTTCACAAGCAAAGCCAAAAGATATTAGAGAAATGCTAGAAGATGCATTAAAAGGAAACTTCACGGAAGCAAGAAAAAAACTTCACGACATGATTTTTAAACAAGGACTAGCTGGTGAGGATATCATAAAAGAAATTCACAAGCAAATTTATGATTTGGACATTTCTGAGGAAAATAAAATTAAACTAGTCGACAGAACGGGTGAATATGATTTTAGAATTAGTGAAGGAGGATCTCCTGTAATTCAACTCGAGGCACTACTTGCGCAATTCCCCCCTTTCAATAAAAAATAATTAAGTGGTATTATGCCTTGGACAGAAAAGTATAATCCTAATAAAGTAACTGAAGTTGTCGGCCAAAAAAAGGCAATAGATCAATTTCTAACTTGGTACAGAGCATGGAAACCTGGCAAAAAAGCTGCCATGTTTTATGGTCATGCAGGGGTCGGAAAAACTTGTTTAGCTTTAGCGTTAGGTAAGGAAAAGAACCTTGAAATAATGGAGCTTAATGCATCTGATTATAGATCTGCATTACAAATACATGAAATTATAGGTCAATCTATGAAGCAAAGATCTCTTTTTAAAAAAAGTAAATTATTTTTAATAGATGAAATCGATGGACTTTCTGGGATGGAAGACAAAGGCGGTGTCAGCGAATTAATAAAAATTATAAAAGAATCTCAATATCCGATAGTTTTAACAACTAATGATCCTTATAGTCCGAAATTACGTTCCTTACGTTCATATAGTTTCATGGTGCAATTTACTAAAGTATACTTTTGGGATGTTGTTAAAAGACTTGAATACATTTGCCAAAAAGAAGGTTTGAACTGCGATAAAGAGGTTTTGAGACAAATAGCAAAACGTTCAGAAGGGGATTTGAGGTCTGCAATAAATGATTTAGAAACATTATCGAGAGAGAAAAAGGAAATAAAATTAGATGACTTGGAATCTCTCGGTTCTAGAGAAAGGGAAATCAATATATTTGATGTACTAAAAATTATTTTTAAAACAAAAACATGTTTATCTGCGAAATTATCTGTTCAAAGCACTAACAAAGATCCAGATGAAATATTTTGGTGGATAGAAGAGAATATTCCTAACGAATATGAAAAGTCAGAGGAAATTGCTAAGGCATATGACATGTTATCTAGAGCTGATTTATTTAGAAATAGAATAAGCATCAGACAAGAATGGAAGTATAAAAAATATATGATAGATTTGATGACAGCTGGCGTTGCTGTCTCTAAGAATGAAATGTATAGAAAATTTTCTAGGTATAGGTATCCTGGTAAAATTGCATTTTTAGGTAGCACTAAATTAGAGAGAAAAGAAGAAAAAGAAAAACTACTGGAACTTTCTAAGAGTTTGCATTGTTCAACAAAAAAAATAAGGGAAGAATTTTTACCTTTTTTCAAGGCCTTAAGACGGTAAAAGTAGATTTCAAATTCATCCTTTCGGATATCAATACCATTGTAACATTAACTGCGTTAGAGCCTATAACATAGCTAAAAACAAAACTATAACCCTTATCACTGGCCATTCTTTCTACAAAATTTTTATAAATTCCCAGATTTTGGCTTAATTCAGTTGGTGAACTAATTTCTACTGTTTTTATTGTTTTATCTTTTATGTTATCAAGAAAGAACGTTTCACTTCCAATAGCTGATCGTGATGTATCAACAAAGGCATATTGATTGATGTACCTGCTAAGTGTGTAGAACACACCAACGATTACAACAGTCGTGAGGATGAAAAATTGTGCTTTTTTATTTGATAAATTGCGCATGTGAGACTCCATTGATTTGAATTATATTTTCTTTTGAAATAAACTTTTTTTCTAAGGCCAATTCAACTATATTTTTTCCCATTAAATTACATATATAAGCTTTTCCCATTAAATCTATAGCTTTTTTTTCATCAATTTTTTCTCCTTTATAGAAGCTCTCTTTTATTTCAACTTTAAACTTACTACCAATTCTCTTTCCTAACAAATCCTCGTCGCAAATAGCAACTACTAATTGCCCATTTTCCGTAAAAGTTTTAGACCAAAACATTCAAACACAATTCAAAGAGAATTTAAGTTTTAAATTTTCTGTCCAGATCCCTAATCAAAGAATCGCAATCCTGCTTAATTTTTTCTAGACTTATTTTTATTCTTTCCTTTTCTCTTTCCATTTCTTCCAGATCTTCGTATGATTGAATTGCCTCTTTGAACGCTGCCATGTCAACAGTTGTGTAAGGTTTCTCGTTCATTTTTTTAGATACTTTCTCACAAAGCTCTGCCAACCAATTGTTCATACCAACTTTTACATCCTTCTTAACCAGTTTGTCTTTGTCGAGATTTTTCTTCATTAATCTTACTATTGGAGCAACAGGCAACGGTAAACTTTCTATCACTTCGATATTCTTTTTTTCTGCATTTTCGGTCAAAAAATCACCTCTAGATTATGAAAATAATTAGTATTTTTAAGTTTTTTAAATTATTAAACACGCCTTATAGCATATCTTGCGCCACAAGCTTCACATTTTAAGAAAATTATTCTATCACCTTTTTCGAAGTGTGTGTCAGGTCGATTGCATTCCTTGCAATAAAGAAATTCTTTAATGTAAGATTCTATCTTTTTTTCAACTAAGTCCCTCATTACAACTCCCTGAAGAATTAGTCTTGTGCCATCAAAATAACCGGGTTTTGCGAGTTCGCGAAACAAAAATTTGGATAGATGCTTTGGGTCCCTTCTGATAGTATCAGTTATTTCTGTAAAATTAGCTATGAATGTCCTAGTGCCTTGAATTGTTATCTGTGGTTTTGGAACTTCTAGCCTCTTCTCATTAATTTCTTTTCTTGATATTTTTTCTTCCGCTTCTTTTAACATTTCTTCATAACTTTTCATACTAGACCCTCTTCAATATACCTGGTTTAGGTTCATACAAAGTACCATCTGATAACAATTCATTTATAACTCCTTCAAAAACATTTTCTTTTAATTTTGTTCCTTCTAATAACTTCTTGAATTCAACACCATCCCCAGTGTCTAATTTATCCATAACTTTCATGACTAATAATTTATAATTTTCATTATCACTCTTTCCGGTATCCATAATTTCTATTGCCCCTTCTATAATATCGCTATCAATCCCCATTTCTTTTTCGACATGCTTTTTCATTTCTTCTAAATCACTAAACTTATCTTTAATTTTCTTAATTTCTTCAATCATTTTCTTTTGCTCTAAAATTTGTTTTAGTACTTCAATTCTATGAAGTATTTCATAATTTGAATTTGTTATTTTTTTTACCATATCAGGTATTATGTAAATTTCATTCGAATACTCCCTAACTTTGCCTATAACTAATACTAAATTCCCCAATTCAAGTTTATTAAAAATATTCACATTCTCTTTGAATGCCTTGACTCTTATAGACTCAGAATCGTCATCTATAGTTATGCTAGAATAATTTCCTTCTTCACTCATAAATTTGTCTATTATCACACCAACTAAATCAATTCTCGATATCCTTTGACCCAGGTTTGTCAAAACATAACTAGGTTCTAAACCTTCTTTTCTTATAAATTTGCCATTAACTATGTCAGAAGCCCTCGTTTTGATAGCAGTCTGTCTTAATGTTGCCATACTCCTTATATGACATAATAAGAACTAAAATATAACTATTAAGTTTTCTGCACAAAATCAGGTCTAGGCTCGAAAATTAGTCCTTCTCTTTTCATTCTTTTCAGAATATCATCGGCACCTTCTACGCCTTCATCTTTTGCTCTTTTCATAATCTCTTCCGTCGGTATAACTTTTCCTACAGCATTTGTCAATTCATCTATTATATCAAGAACTATTCTTATCTTACTTCTTTGAGTGCTTGTCATAGTACCTTCTGCTCGATCTATATCTATTGCGCCTGTTTCATAATCAAAACCAAACTGTCTCAGTGTAGTACTCATCAATTTTATAGATCTTTCTGCATCTTCAATAGTCACCTCATTACTTAGCCTAATTTTTGCTGATGATTCCGCTAATCTTATCAATGATTCGTACTGTCTCAATGTTATAGAAACGGCCGATTCACCACCTGACATTGCCCTCATTTTCAAATAAAATTCTTTTAATCTTTCCCCAGCCTCTTTTGTTAAAATTGGATGAACATAGTTTCTAGCATAAGATACATATTTTATGAGTAGATCATAATCTATCATCGGTTTTACTTCTACTTCTTTGAAATGTCTCATTTTCAATATATGATCTGCCATCTGAGCATCAAATTCCGGGTTTGGAATATCCCTTAATGCAAATTTTAAATCGAATCTACTCAATAGAACATCATCAAGATCTATCTGTTCTCTTATCGGTATGTAAGGATCAAACCTACCTAATTTCGGATTACCACCTGCAAGTATAGCAGTTTGTGCCGGTAATGTTGCAACTATAGATGCTTTTGCTATAGATACAGTTTCTACCGACATTGCTTCTTGAAGAGCAACTCTGTCTTGTGGGGCTACTTTTGAGAATTCATCTATAGCGCAAATACTTCTATTACACATTACAACTGCTCCGGCTTCTAGAACCCAACCACCCAAAAATTGTTCATCTCTAACTACAGTAGCAGTTAACCCAGGTCCAGTCACACCAGTTCCACTAACATATCTACCTCTAGGAATTAGTTTAGAAGTTAGTTGCATCAATTGACTTTTCCCAGCGGCCGGATCACCGATCAATAAAATATGAATATTACCTCGTATTTTTGTCCCATCCCCCAAAAACTTTGGTTCACCACCAAATAATTGGAATATAATAGCCATTTTAACATCTTCCAAATCAAACATAGAAGGTGCAAGTGAACCAATCAGTTTTTCAAAAATATGTGGGTCTTTTGCTAATTTTTTTATTTTTTTCTCAATTTCTTGATTCATTTCTAATTCTTCCCATTCCACTTCCACAGCTTCAATGTTATTGGCATCGAGCAATATATCCATTTGTCTAGTTTTTTTACCCCTTTCAGTCCTTTTTGGAATTTCTTTTAACACACCTATAACTTTTATTCTATTTCCTGGGTCGGTTTTATTTCTCATCTTAATTGAAGTCAAATCCTTTTTTAGATAAATCATTATTTCAGATGGTTTTTCACCTGTAGTTATTTCGAATGGTTCTTCTATTGCAATCCATCTAGCATCATAAAGTTTTTGATCTACTTGCATGAAACCTCTTTTACAACCACAACTACCGCATCGAGTTGGTATTTTTATTGTCTTATCTTCTCCAATTTGTATCATATTTATTTTCTTTCCACAATCAGGACATTCAAAAACTATTTCAGAGACTTCAGGTCTTACTTCAGAAGCTCTTTTAACGATTCCATCTACACAAAGAAGTTTCCCCATATGTTTCGATCTAATATTTCTAATTCTTATGCAATTACTGACAGGAATATTTTTGAACCTTAAATGAATTTTTTCTTTTTTTGGTAAATCAATTTCTTCTGTAGATTTTTCAAACAATTCAATAAACTCTTCCGGATTTTCAAGAATTTGATCAGCAATTTCCGGATTAAATTTATCTATTAAAGAAAAATCAATCTCAATTGCTTTTTTACCTTCTGTTACAGCTAAAGCCAAGTCCTTATAGTAATTATCTCTAAGGAATTCCGAAAATTCTTCTATGATATCATCTTTTTCCATAAATCTTATTTAGTAAGAGCATCTATACCTTTTAATTTTTTCGTAATAGTCCCAACAGCGGATTCTATATCCTCAACTTTTCTAACACCAGTACATACAACCTTTCCAGAACTGAACAGTAAAAATACAACTTTTGGTGTTTTCATTCTATAAACTAATCCAGGAAATTGTTCAGGCGCATATTCAGAATTTTCCAATTCGAATGCAATCTTATCCAAATTTAATTTATATTCTAATTTTACAGAAGCAACAATATTCTCAATCTGAATGGAATATTTTTTTGGTTCACCAATTTTTGCAGCCTTAATCATATCTGCAACTTTTTTTACAACTCTTCTCACATCAGAAATACTTCTTGCACCAGTGCACACAATTTTGCCAGATGAGAATATTAGTGCTGCAGCCTTTGGATCTTTTAAACGATAAACTAACCCAGGAAATTGTTCAGGTTCATATTCAGTTCCTTCTAAATGTTCAACAATTTTTTCTAATGGTATCCTAACACCCAGTGACGCAGAAGCGACAATATTTTCAATTTTAATGTTAAATCTGCTCATTAATCTTCCCTCTAGATTAAGTGATATTATTATTTTTATTAAGTATTTAAAAAGGATTATTCAAGTGTATTCATTTATATTAAGTAAAAATTCATTCAACTTCCAAACTGGTACAACTACTACATTATCATACATTTTAAGGTCTTCTTCCAGCCATGTTACTATGAATGGAATTAGTTTCATTTTTTTTATTTCTACTCCAAAGAATTTTTTCCCATTAGGATTCTTTTTTAAAAATTTTATAAATTCTGAAACACGTTTTTTTTGTTTTGAGATTGCATTTTTCAAACCAGAATTTTTGTATCTACCACCTTTCCATCTTTTACAATCTATACATAAAATAATATTTTGTTTCACACCAATAACATCTATTTCATAATTTTTTTTGGTCTTGAATCTGAAAGAATTGTAGATATTAAACTCATGTGCTCTCAATATATCTCCAACTACTTTTTCAAATTCTTTCCAATCAATTCCTTCAATAATCTTTTCTATAAGTTCTCCCTGAGAAACTCTATCTTTTATTTGTTCTAAGTCCATCATAATTTATAATTGGGAATAAATTAAATAAGTGACTCGATGGAAACCGATCAGACTGTTAAAGAATCACTTCTCTATGAAAAAATAGCTGGCAAAAAAGTAGTATGCAAAATTTGCAGAAGGCAATGTGTCATCCCATCAGATAGTGTTGGTTTTTGTAAAACAAGAAAAAACATTAAAGGCAAACTTTATACATTAGAATACGGTCTTGCATCTTCTATTGGTATCGACCCAATAGAAAAAAAACCATTCTTTCATTTTTGGCCTGGAAGCAGAACTTTGACAATGGGCAGCTGGTCATGTACTTTTGTATGCCCTTGGTGTCAAAATTATGGTATAAGCAAAGTTGAGCCTAAATCAAAACTTTCTACAATATTTACACCAAAACAATTCATTCAGTTAGCTCTGAATAATAGATGTAATGGAACATCAATGAGCTATAGTGAGCCAACGACTTTTTTGGAATTTTCTATAGATGTTTTTAAGTTAGCTAAAAAAAAGAAACTCTATAACACATTCGTTACTAATGGTTATTTTTCACCAGAATCTTTAGAAGTCTTGATAAAAAATGGTTGTGATGCTTTTAACATAGATATAAAGGGGGGTAAGGAGGCTGTAAAAAAATATTGTGGAGCAGATGTTGATTTTGTTTGGCAAAACATAGTTGCTGCTAAAAAGAAGAAGGCATGGGTAGAGATTACTACATTAGTTATACCAAAAGTTAATGATGATGATAAAAGTTTGAACAGCATAGCGAAGAGAATTCATGATGAAGTTGGCGATGAAGTCCCATGGCATGTATCAGGTTATTACCCTTGTTATAAATTCACTGCTCCTCCGACACCTGTAAAAACACTTGAAAAAGCATGGCAAATTGGTAAAAATAATGAACTGAATTTCATTTATATCGGTAATATTCCTGGATACCAAGAAAATACATATTGTCCTGATTGTAGAGAACTGTTGATAGAGAGATACGGATTCAGCATTTTAAATTCTAATTTAACGAAAAATAATACTTGTCAAAAATGTAATAGAAAAATACCGATAATAGGTACTGTAAAAAAATCAACTGAAGGTGGGTTTTATTAAAATTTTAGGAATCGATGAGGCCGGTAGAGGAGCAGTATTAGGCCCTCTTGTTATTTGTGGTTTGTTTGTGGATGAAAAGCGTGAGAATAGGTTGAAAAAACTTGGAGTAAAAGATTCAAAACAACTCACTCCAAAAAAAAGATTATATTTAGCACCAAGAATAGAGAAAATTGCCGATAGCGTAGTTGTAATGAAAGTTCAGCCATGCAAAATAGATTCTAACAGAAAGATGGGTGTCAACTTAAATAAAATAGAAGCATTGAAAATGGCTGAAATAATAAATTTAATTGAGCCAGATAAAGCTATAATTGACACACCTTCTTATAACACGACTAAATTCAGTGATTTTCTCTTTTCAAAATTGGAAAAAAAAGACGTTGAATTAGTTTGTGAAAATTATGCAGACGAAACATATCCGATAGTTTCTGCCGCGTCGATAATAGCAAAGGTTAGCAGAGATGAAGATATAGAGGAATTAAAGAAAAAAGTTGGTTATGATTTTGGTGTTGGGTATCCACATGATGCTAGAACTATAGAATTTATAAAAAAACTTGTTATAGAAAACAAAGGGAAATTGCCAAATTATATAAGACATACGTGGGCTACCGTGGAAACTATAGTTGCTGAGCATAAACAAACAAGAGTTTTATCATTTCTCGAGAAACTCATTAAAAAATAATTATTTCTTAAACCAATCTTCAAGTCGAAGTTGAGTACCCTCCTTTCTTTTTTCAATTATTTTATCTATAGCATTTGAAATTCTTTCTTCAAAAAAATCATGATCTTCTACCATTAATTTCATTATTTTATTTTTGTCAGGTTCTTTCCATTCTATTTTATATTTTTTTAATACCGGTGCATTTAAGAAAAAATCATAAATTTTGTGGGCGTCAACATCAGATTTGTATTCAACATTTTTTAGAATATTATCCAAAGTTTTATGTTCTCTTATGATCTTTAGTGCTGTTTTTGGTCCAACTCCCTTTACACCACCAGGATTATAATCGGTACCAACCAATATACCTAAAACTATTAATTGCTCTTGTGTCATCCCAAGTGTAGATAGTACTTGATCCAAATAAATTAATTCAGGTTTGATCCCTATGTATAACTCTTGCCTAGGTAATTTTCTTTTTCCCGTTATCGATAAATTTCTAACCAATCGTGGCGATGAAAACAATAAAGCATCATAATCTTGAGAAGCAGCATAATCTGTGTCACCTTTTTTACACATGAAAGCGCACTGAGCTTCACCTTCTGAAACAGCATTTATCCAGGGAACTCCCATAGCATCAAGTAATTTTTTACTTTCAATCACCATATCGTCAGTTAACCTAAGTGCACCTTGCGCATAAACCATTATATCTTCTTTTCTTCCCTCTTTTACTGCCTGTTCCCATTTTTTCTTAGCCTCTTCTCTTATAGTTTGTCTTTCTTCAATAGTTTTTTTCTTAAATTCAGGTGGCTCGCCATCGTAAACAAATACAGGTCTGATATCAACTTCCATCAATTTTAGTGTTCTATAAAATAGTCCAGAAAGATGAGAAGTAATTCTACCCTGACCATCTCTCAAAGGCTCTCCCGTATCTTTTTGTCTTATTATAGAAAGAAATTGAAAAAGTGTATTATATGCATCTATGGCTATTTTTTTACCGGTTAAATTTTCTATTTCAATTTCTGTTCTCGGGATTATTCCAGATATCTGAACTCCCATATAATCAATAAATATGTTCTTAGAAAAATAAAAGGATGAGTAGCCTTATTTACTCACTCTTCTCAGTTTTAGTTTTCTTTTTCTCTTTCTTTTCTTCGCTTTTAAGTTCCTTCTCAATTCTCCACTCGTCTAACTCTAGCCATATTATGAAAAGCCCCATTACAATTAAGAATGGTGGTATTATTCCTTGCAATACTATATACAAAGATCTTACCAAATTGATGTCGCCGTATATCGATGCACCTGGATTCATTAACTCATATGCATACAATCCGAGTGGTAATACTAACAATATAACTCCAATTATCAGTTTAACTAGCGGATGCATTATTTCACCACCTAATTTGATATTAACCAAAATATTTATTTAAATTTAGCGTAGTATGTGTTTAAGTACATATCGGTGAAAATTTTGTCAAATGGTTTTTATCAATACTTAAAAATGTCAAAAAAGAGGCCTGATGCTAATATGAAAAAATTAATTAAAGAAAACTTAATCAAGTGGAGAAGGGAACCTGTAATAAAAAAATTGGATAAACCCACAAGATTGGATAAAGCCAGATCTATCGGTTATAAAGCAAAAAAAGGATTTATTATAGTAAGAACAAAAGTTGGCAGGGGGGGTAGAAGAAGGCCTTTGTATGGTAGAAGAGGAAGAAAACCATCCAAATCCGGTCTTGTAAAATTCACATTGAGCAAACCTCTAAATTGGGTTGCTGAAATGAGATCTGCGAAGAAATATACTAACCTAGAAGTTCTTGGGAGTTATTACGTTGGAATGGATGGTCGTTACAAATGGTTTGAAGTAATAATGGTTGACCCAGAAAGACCAGAAATAAAGAGAGATAAAAACATTAATTGGATAACAAAAAAACAACATAAAAGAAGAGTTTTTAGAGGTCTCACGTAAGTTTAAAAATAGTAATAATAAATTTGAATCCCAAATTTTATTGTGAGTTAAATGAATTTTTATGACTTTCATATACATTCTTCTTTCTCTGAGGGGGAGAGTACAGTAGAGGAAATTGCGCAAAGAGCAAAATTTTTAGGATTTAAGGGAATATGCTTTGTACAATATTTTAAGGATAGATCGCAAATTTCTCATTTGAAAGAAAAAATTTCTAAGATATCTAAGGAGACTAATTTAGAAATTTTTATTGGTTTAGAGGCAAAAAATCCAGAAGAACTAAATAGACTAATTGATATGAGAAGAGATTATGACATTTTGTTGGTTCAGGGTTCTGATATTGATTTGAATAGAAAGGCGGTCCAAGCAAAGGAAGTAGATATTCTAACACATCCTGAATTTAATAGAAAAGACCATGGATTTAATCATGTGATGGCAAGATTATCTTCTTCTAATAAAGTCGCCATTGAAATAAATTTTAGAGAGATTCTTTTATCATCAAAAAACAGAAGGTCAATGATAATGCACAACATAAGTGAAAACGTAAAATTATGCAAAAAATTTAGAGTACCAATTATAATTTGTTCTGGTGCAATCTCATATTGGCAGTTAAAAGATCCAAAAATTCTTTTATCAATGGGTTGTATATTAGGTCTAGACCTGAATGAAGCAAAAAAAGCCTTATCAGAAACCCCCGAAAAAATCATAAAAATGATTAAAGAAAGGCATGACAGTAAATGGATTAGGCCTGGAGTTAAAGTGATCGAATGAAGCAAAAAAAATTGAAAATTTTATTGCCTACGATGAGAGAAAAATATAGGTACGTGATATTTCAAATAATTTCAGAAGAAGGAGAAGAATTTTCTTACTCAGATTTAGAATCCGCTATTTGGAACACGATGTTAGATTTCTTAGGAGAGTATGGCGTTTCTAAAACTTCTTTTTTCTTGTTAAAAGATTGTTGGGATCAGAAAAATCAGATAGGTATTTTAAGGTGTAATCACAAATCTGTTCAAGTTGTTGCTGCTAGTTTAGGTCTAATTGACCGTTTAGGCGATAATCGAATAACTTTTAAAATATTAAAAATCTCGGGAACTATAAAAAGTATAAAAGGTAAATTTATGAGGTGATGATATGTCCGCGATATTACCAGAATATATGGGTTATGACCGTACGATAGCAGTCTTTTCACCAGATGGGCGATTATTTCAAGTAGAATACGCAAAAGAAGCAGTAAAAAAAGGTACTACATCTCTCGGTTTAGTATTCAAAGATGGTGTAATACTTGCAACTGTAAAACAGGTAATGAAAGTAATGGTTTCAAATACAATTGAAAAATTATTTGAAATAGACGATCATATTGGAGCAGTTGCTGCAGGTTTATTAGCAGATGCTAGGACTTTAGTAAATCAACTTATGGTAAAGGCACAAATAAATAGAATAACTTATGAAGAGCCTATAGATATATGGTCTTTAGCTAAAGTTTTAGGGGATAGGATGCAATTTTCTACACTTTATGCCGGTTTAAGACCATATGGTGTATCTTTCCTAGTTGGCGGTGTAGATGCCGGACCACATATTATAGAAGCAGATCCTTCGGGAATGCTTTATGAATGGAAAGCTTATGCTATAGGTAGAGGTGCGACAATAGCAAATAAAATGTTCAGTGATAAATATAAAGACAATTTAGATGAAAAAGCTGCACTAAAATTAATCATAGAAGTAATAAAGAAATGCGAAAAAGTAAGCGATGTAGTGAAATCCTTGGAAATTGCAATAATAAGAGTTAAGGATAAAAAATTCCAAAGACTTAGTGAAGATCAAATTAGAAAACTTTTGTGAATTCGTTATGGTTGATATAGATAAATCGGTCGTCTGTAAACTAAAAAAAAGTGGCAAATGGTTTGAAGTCCTGGTCGACCCAAATAAAGCTTTGGAAATGAAAAAAGGAAAAGAAATTAGTTTAGACGATGTTTTAGCATACCCTGGCATATATTATGATGTTAGAAAGGGTGATGCTATTCCAAGCAATGAACTGCAAACTAATTTTGGAACAGTTGATACATTCCAAATAGCTCAAAAAATTATCAAAGAAGGCGAATTGCAATTTACAACTGAACAAAAAAGAAAATTTACAGAAGATAAAACTAATGAAATTGCAAATATTATTGCAAGACGTGCAATAAATCCACAGACCAATACACCACATCCACCTCAAAGAATATTGAATGCGATGAAAATTGCAAAAGTTCAAGTTGATCCGCTTATAGACGCAGAAATGCAAGTTAATAAAATAGTTGAAAGTATAAAACCTTTACTACCTATAAAATTCCAAAAGTTAATTGTAAGAATTGAGATACCTCCTCAAATAACAGGGAGGGTATATTCAGAACTTAAAAGAATGACTGGAAAATTTGCAGAAAATTGGCTGAATGACGGATCATTACAAGCGACTATCGAGATGCCAGCAGGTGCTCAAGACGAATTTTTTAAAAAAATAGGTGATTTGACAAAAGGAAACTTTAAATCTGAAATAATAAAAAGAGTTGATTTATGATGGATAAAGTAAGAGATATAGTAATTCCTGGTGAAGATATTGGGGACACAAAAACGGACAGATCTGGTTATGGAACTTTTGAAGAAGATGGAAAAATCATATCAAAATTTGTTGGCATATTAAATAAAGGCAATTTTTTAAGTGTAGTACCTCTTTCAGGCGTTTATATTCCTAGGGCAGATGACAAAGTTATTGGTTTTGTAACTGATGTAGAAAAATTTGGTTGGATTGTTGATATCAATTCTCCTTGGCAAGGATTCCTTTCAGTTGCTGAAGGTGTTGATGAATTCGTAGATATTAAAAAAACCAACATAAGTAGATTTTTCGATGTAGGGGACATGATATATGCTAAGATTGTTGATACAAAAAGAGGGGACGTACAAATAACCATGAGAGATCCAATTGCAAGAAAATTAAAAGGTGGAGTAACGATTAAAATAACTCCTAGTAAAGTGCCCAGACTCATAGGAAAAGAGGGAAGTATGATTAACATCATAAAAGAAAAGACAGGTACAATAATAAGAGTTGGTCAAAATGGTGTTGTTTGGATTTCAGGAGAAAATGTTGACAAAGCAATCAAAGCTATTAAAACTATAGAAGAAAAATCACACATCATTGGTCTAACTGATGAAATAACAAAATTGTTGAGTGATTGATATGGGAATGAAAACTGACGAGAAATTCATCATTAAAGGAAAAAGATTGGATGGTAGAAAACCAGATGAATTAAGAAAAATAGAAATGAAAGTTGGGGTAATACCAAACGCCAATGGTTCTGCGCAAGTAAGTTTTGGTAATACTACTGCTATAGCAGCTGTTTATGGCCCTAGAGAACTTTTCCCCAAACATTTACAAAACCCTGACACAGCTGTATTACGATGCAGATATAATATGGCACCATTTTCAGTTGATGAAAGAGCATCCCCTGGTACGTCAAGAAGATCTGTAGAAATATCAAAAGTTACTAGACTTGCTTTAGAACCAGCATTATTTTTAAGAGATTATCCGGAGACGGGTGTTGGTGTTTACATAGAAGTAATAGAAGCGGACGGATCGACAAGAGTAACTGGAATAAATGCTGCTTCCTTGGCTTTAGCTGATGCAGGTGTGCCGATGAAAGATTTGGTAGTTGCTGTTTCAGGTGGTAAGATTAATGATACTCTTATATTAGATTTATGTGGCAGAGAGGATAATTATTCTGATGCAGATATGCCAGTTGCTTTCATGCCGAGAAAGAAACAAATAACACTTCTGCAGATGGATGGCGAATTAACGCCAAAGGAAATAAAGGAAATCATCAAAAATGTTTTAAAAGCTGGTCAAGTAATCTATGAAAAACAGAAAAAAATATTGAAGGAGAAATATGAAGAAGTGAGTTAAATGAGATCTGAATATATATTGAGATTATTAGAAAAAAATGAAAGATTAGATGGCAGAAAGTTGGATGAATTTAGAAAGATTGAAATCAAAACAAATTTTATAAAAAAAGCTGAAGGTTCGGCTAGAATTAAAATTGGAAAAACAGATGTTATAGTCGGTATCAAAACAGAAATTTCTAAACCATTCCCCGACATGCCAAATATGGGTGTTTTAAAAACAGGGGCAGAATTTTCACCAATTGCATCACCCGATTTTGAATCAGGTCCTCCTGGAGAAGATGCAACTGAATTGGCCAGAGTTGTCGATAGAGGTATAAGAGAATCAGAATCGATAGATTTAGAAAAATTATGTTTAAAAGAAGGAGAAAAAGCATGGGAAGTTTTTGTCGACATTCACATGATTAATCATGACGGCAATTTAATCGATGCTTCTGCTCTTGCTGCTATCGCGGCCTTATTGAAAACCCAGATTCCAAAGATAAAAGATGAAAAGATTATTAGAGAAGATTATGAAAAGAAATTACCAATGTTACATAAACCAATCACGGTTACAGTCGGTAAAGTTCTAGGTAAACTTTTAATCGACCCGACAAAAGAAGAAGAGGAAGTTTTAGAATCCAAATTGACTGTAGCTGTCATGGAAAATAACAATATATGTGCCATGCAAAAAAGCGGAGATAGTTTATCGATCGAAGATATAGAAAAAATGATTGATTTAGCTATTACAAAAACAAAAGAACTTAGAAAGTTGCTATGATTTTATGGGAAGAAAGATACTTAGCAGAAAATTAAGGCAAATAAAAGCTGGAAAAATTAGACTTGCTCCTAGATGGGTAGATATAAAAAAATTCGGTCTAAAAAGGGCAAAAAACAGAAGAGTTTCTATAACTAGAAGAAGTTGGAAGAGAAAAAAATTGAGGATCTAATTCTTGAGAAAATATAATAGTTAAAATGCGAAATAATTAGTGATAAGATGTATTCTAAACAGGTGCAAAAAGTACTAGATAAACTTAAAATAGAGGTTGGAGATAGAATTCAGATAATTAAAGATAAAACCCCCTTTGAAGGAATACTGATGCCCAGAATAGAAATTGGCGATCTTGATTCTATTGTTTTGAAATTAGACAACGGTTACAACATAGGTATAAAATTTGAGAAAGGAGTGAAAATAAACAAAATAAAAAAAGAATGGTTAATTATAAAGAAAAAAATAGAATCATCAAAAAAATTAATCTTCGATAAAAAATTGTCCACTATTTCTATGATTGGCACAGGTGGTACTATTGCCAGTAAAATCGATTATAGGACTGGAGGTGTTTATGCTTCATTTTCTCCGGATGATATAGTGATACAAATACCCGAACTGAAAGAAATAGCCAACATAAAAGCCAGCGAAATTATGAAAATTAATAGCGAAGATATGCAACCTAACAACTGGTTAGAAATTGCAAATGCTACTGCAAAAGAAATTAATTCTGGAGTTAAAGGTATTGTAATCACTCATGGCACTGATACACTCCATTATACTTCTGCTGCTCTGAGTTTTATGTTAAAAAATTTACCTGTACCTGTTGCTTTAGTCGGCGCACAAAGATCTAGTGATAGAGGTTCTTCTGACACAGTTATGAATGTTGCATGTGCTGCTAATTTTGTTGTGAATTCTAATGTTGCAGAAGTATGTACAGTTATGCATGGTACTATGGACGATGATTATTGTTTAGCAATAAGAGGAACTAAATCAAGAAAAATGCATACGAGTAGAAGAGATGCTTTCAGACCTATAAATGAATTACCAATAGCAAAAATATTTTGGAAAGATAGACACATTGAAATAACAAAAGATGATTATAGAAGAAGAAATGATAAGAAGGTTTTAGTCGATGATAAAATTGAAACCAAAGTTGCACTAATAAAAGTATATCCTGGCCTGAATCCAGAAATATTCGATTACTATCTGAAGAAAAACTATAGAGGCTTCGTGATTGAAGGAACTGGCTTAGGGCATGTAAATACTTTTGGAGAAAAATCTTTGTTATCTAGCATAGAAAAAATAATAGAATCAGAAATACCAGTTGTAATGACTTCTCAATGTATTTATGGCAGAGTTCATCCATTCGTTTATCATCCACTTAGAGTATTGTCGGACAAAGGAGTAATTTATGCAGAAGATATGTTACCAGAGACTGCTTATGTCAAACTAATGTGGGTACTTGGTCATACAAAGAATTTAGATGAAATAAAAGAAATGATGTTAACAAATTATGCCGGTGAAATCACTAATAGAATAATTCCAAATACATTTTTGGTTTGAGGGTGAATATTTTGGATTATAAAGAAATTAACTTGAAATGCGGCTTAGAAATTCATCGCCAACTTGATACTAAACACAAATTATTTTGTGACTGTCCTACAACAATGTTAGAAAAGGATCCACTTTCTATAATTAAGAGAAAACAGCACCCTGTTGCAAGTGAACTCGGCGAAGTTGATATTTCTGCTCAATATGAATTTCTCAGAGATAGAGAATTCAATTATCAAATTTTCAAAAACGAGGATTGTTTGGTCGAATGCGATGAAGAACCTATACATCCCGTTAATAAAGAAGCATTAGAAATTGTAATTAAAATTGCATTATTGTTTAACTGCACTATACCTGAAGAAATTCAAGTTATGAGAAAGACTGTTATAGATGGTAGCAATACATCAGCATTTCAGAGAACGATGATAGTGGGTTTGAATGGTTTTTTAGAATACATGGGCAGAAAGATAGTGATAACGCACGTCAGTCTGGAAGAAGACGCAGCAGGTATTGTTGACGAAGAAAACGGCAAAATTACTTATAAGTTAAATCGGCTGGGTGTGCCTTTGGTTGAAATATGTACAGGTCTATTAACTGATTTTTCACCTAAAGACGTGCAAGACATGGCTTACATACTTGGTATGATTTGTAGATCTACGGGAAAAGTGAAAAGAGGAATAGGCACTGTAAGACAAGACTTAAATGTAAGTATAAGAAATGGTGAAAGAGTTGAAATCAAAGGTCTTCAAGAGCTTAATATAATGTCTAAAATTATTGAACTAGAAGTTCAACGACAACTATCGCTACCAAAAGTTATTAAAGAAACGCGGGCTTTGAATCTAGATGGAACAACTAGATTTACTAGACCATTGCCGGGCGCTGCGAGAATGTATCCAGAAACAGATATACCACCAGTTCCTATCGATGAAAAGATGATAAATATAATTAAGAAAGAGTTACCAGAGTTGTGGACAGAAAAATATAATCGCTTCAAAGAAAAATTAAACTTATCAGATGAATTGACAAAAGAAATATTAGGCTCAGAATATCTTGATTTATTTGAAAAGTTAATTAAAAAATATAAAGTCAGTCCTTCTGTTATTGCAAATTTATTCACTAATACTTTGAAAGATATGAAAAAAAGAGAAAATGTTCTTGTTGAGAATTTATCAGACAATGATTTTGAAGAGATAATTGATTTATTGGATAGAGGAAAAATAGTGAAAGAATCAATACCCGAAATAATAAAATACAAATTAAATCATCCTGATAGTAGAATTTCCGATTTCATTAAGAAATTCGAGACTATTGGCATCTCTGAATTGAGAAAAATAGTAAAAGAAGTTATTGAAAAGAATAAAGGGGCACCAGAAGGTAAAATAATCGGAATAGTTATGAGTCAAGTTAGAGGTAAAGTTAAGAGTGAAGACGTTATAAAAACCACAAAAGAGCAATTAGGATAATTTATCTCTTTTCTTCTTCAATTTCAAACTTCTTTGACATTTCTTTCGCTTTTTTAATTGACCATTTTGCTGTAAGATAAATGAATAAAATTACAAAAATCGCTACAATAATTGTTGCTCCAATGCTAAGAATCTCTAAAGTTAACATGATTTAACTATAATTTTTGATTAATTTTAAGTTGCAATTGTTTCAGTTTATCCCTTTGTAAACTATATTTCATTAATTGGGAAGTTAAAAGTTTTTTATGTCTTAAGGCAATTAGTTCCAATCGTTTATAGTGTTCAATCAAATTTTGCTTACTTCTGCCATATTTTTGTCTAGCCAGTTTTTCACCCATAGTCATAATACGTTGTTCTATAGATCTTGCCCTTTCTGCTTCTAATATCACTTTAGCTAAGTCCCCTCTAGTTTTGATTATTAATTTATCTAAATAATGGATCTTATTACCCAATGATCTCAAATCTTTTGTATATTTCAGAGAATCCTTCAGTTCTCTACCCGCAGCTACTTCGATATCTTTATAGGCTCTCCTAGTATCTTCATAGGATACTCCCAGCCTTCTAGATGTAAAGAGTGTAGTTAATGCAAAGAACAATATGAAGAATGCGATTACACCAAAGACACCGCCTGCTTGGAACAAGTAAAAGGTTAATGTAGTTAATGCAGTACTGTACAAGAGAGCAATAGCGAAAATAAAGGATAGAAGAATGTTGACTCTATTTACACTGAATATTCTCAAATTTGTTAAAATTCCCCATATTATAGTAAAAGTACCTAAGAATGGTATAAAAACAAAGTATAACAAATTTGGAAATGTTGTGAATTCTTGAGGTATATTAAGATATTCATACCAAGGGGTAAAGGTTTGAGCAGAAACTAAAGCCGGTATAAATAAAAGTGGTAATAAAGCCGAAACAATTTTTTTCATACTTATTATTTATGAAAAGCTTCTTAAAAACATTTACTATTTGGTAGAAAATTTATGTTTCTTTTATTCTTTTTAATACTTTTTTTGAATATTTTCTATCGTGTTTAAAACCTTCAATTTGTGCATCACACATAGCTATCATTTTTCTTAATTCTGATGCTTGCATTTCTAATCTCATCATTGCTGTTTGTGCGGCTGCTAAACCTACATTTCTGTACCTCCCACGCTGATGTAAGGCGTCATAGTACTGAATTCTATTCTCATTCAGCCTGCTCCTATATACATCTTTCAATTTTTTCTGTTCAGAAATGGCTCTGTCAAAAGAACCGTAAAATCCTCTCCATCCATATATCATACCTCTTGAGTACAATATAGTGCCGACAAAGAACAATACAAAGAAAGCAATTACACCAAAAACACCACCTATGTGAAACAAATAGAAAGTTATAGTAGTCAAAATAGTACTGTATAAAAGTGCTAGAGCAAATAGAAAAGACAAAATAATATTCACTTTGTTTAATCTAAAAATATTCAGATTTGTTAAAATTCCCCATATTATCGTAAAAGTACCTAAGAATGGTATAAAAACAAAATATAATACATTCGGGAATGTAGCAAATTCTGCTGGTATGTTGAGATAAGTATACCAATTATCAAACAAACTTTGTGCAGAAACTAAAGCTGGTATAAACAAAATAACTAAAACAGTCAAAACAATTTTTCTCATAATCTAATTATAAACTTAATCGAATAAAAGTTTTAGGAATAGCAAAATTAAGTTTTAGCTTGTAAATCGAATGTTTTTTTAACTCTACTTTCTCTATCTTGGATAAATTTCTTTTGTGCCTTCCCTGCTTCGACTCTTTTCTGAGCTGCGATTAGATTTGGCATAATGTGATTAGTTATATGTTCCTCTCTCATTTGTGCACTTGTTAGATGCGCATAGCGTCCTCTACCTTCCCTACAATCTGCAATTTCTTTATTAAGATGCGCAACCTCGCCCATCGCATTCGCTATGGTTCTGTCTACTGCTTGTATTTCCTTCTCAAAACCACCGTAGATCCCTCTCCAGGCACCAATCAACCCTCTTGAATATAGAATAGTACCAATAAAGAAAAGACCTACAAACAGGAAGACTGAATAAACGCCCATTATACTAAAAAGCAATGAAACTATCAATACAAATATTCCCAAAGGAATCATAGAAAATGCAATTAAGAATGATAAGACAGCATTTATGGATCCTTTAAATATTCTTATTTTATCTAGAAAACCAAATATTATCATCCATACGCCAGCAAGAGGTATGAAACAATACCATATAAAAGTATCTGTCCTCAACCAACCCGCTGGAAACCCTATCGCTGCTCCAAAACTACATACTGCACCGGGTAGGTTACAGGGTTTTTCAGTGACATCCCCGCCACCAAACCCACCAAATCCACTAAAAACTCCAGTGAATCCAAGCAATGAGATAATCAGAATTACAACCATTACAACTATCATAGCGGCTGCTGTTTTATCAACCATAATATCATATTGATTTTTGTTTTTTTAAAACTATCTTCACTTTTTTTTCTTTAGGTTGCTAGAAAGTGTTGCAAATCTTTTTCTTTGGATAGTCTCCATTTTTAGTTGTCCTTTTAGTTTATCTTTTTCTTGTTGTAAAGCATATATTTCGTCATGGGCCTGAATTGCCCCTGATTCAGTTATATTTTTCTGTTTTCCGATATCAGCTTCAGCCTTTTTAAGTGCATCTTCTACAGTTTTTATTCTTTTTGTTGTACTTTTTTCATTTTGTTTCATGGTGTTAATCTGCTGGTTAAAAGCTGCATATTCTCCACTCATCCCACCTATTGAATTTCTAACGCTAAAGAATGTACCAACTAAAAACAGAATAGCCAGTCCTATTGTAGCATAAATTCCCATCAATTGATACAGAGCCACAACCATAACTACGAAAAGCCCCAATGGTATAGTTGAAAATGCTATCAAAAATGATAAACCAGCGGTTATAGCCCCATTAAATATTTTTATCTTGTCCATGAAACCATAAATTGTAAGCCAAACACCCATAATTGGTATTATCCCATACCATATGAATGTTTCGGGGGCTAACCAACCTTGTGGGAACCCTATCGCTTGCCCAAACATACAAACCCCTTCTGGGAATTTACATTGGCCTTCTGTATATTTTACGATATTTATAGCAACAGAACCTATATAAAAAACCAATGTAGGGACTATTAGAACAATTAAAAGAACAATCGATATTTTTGTACTTGTTTCCATAAAATGTATATTAGATTTTGTGAATATAAATTTGAACTCGATGAATAAAAGCAATTTTAATTGATAAAATAAAAGATATTCATGGAGTATTCACAATTAACTTATGAAATAAGCAAAATACTAAAAGTCTCACCAGATTTTCTGCAATTCCCTGGAATAATAACCAATGTTATAATACCTATGATATTTTTTCCATATCTACTCAAAAATTTTATTTTTGATAGAGCCTTGCGTGGTTTGTTCCCAGATTTTATTGTGTGGGGTCTCGCTATTGTAATTTCTTTTGCAAGTATATTTTTCGTAACATTCTTGGGGTATCCTATCGCTATGGGTTCAATTTTCTATTTTTGTTATAATTACATATCCGGACATATTAAGGGAATTAAAGGAATGGTCATAGGAGCAATTATAGGTGCCATAGGTGTAGTCATTTTCCTTTCGATACCAACCATAATAAGCTTCGTAGAATACCAGATTAGGATACGATCATTTTAAAAATCTATCATTTCTTAGAAAAGCCTAATAAAAGGGCAGGCCGATATCTTATAATAGATAACATGAAAAAAGAACAATCTGTGAACATACTTTACACTATATTGGGTGCTATAGTTGGCTATTTTTCGACATATTTGAAGGATTTCGGCTTGTTGCTTATATTAGTATTCGGAATATATCTTGCATCAGTATTTCCGTTATCTAAAAAGGTAACAGTCGATAAATTAGGAAAATGGTTGCTTTCCAACACCTTTTTAACCTACATACTCGTTTGGTTAATTGTTTATATTTTATTGAGCAACACAATGTAGTGAAATAATGAACACAAGTATAACAAAAATCACAATGCAAGGGTTTAAGTCATTCAGGAGAAGAGTTTCTGTACCATTTTTACCTGGATTTAACGTATTCTGTGGGCCAAATGGCGTAGGGAAGAGTAACATTCTAGATGCCATAAGTTTTGTCATGGGTGGTGCGTCTACAAAGTCATTGCGTGCTGGTAGGTTGAATGAATTGATTTATCAAGGTAATGGAAAATTTAATGCCCCCCCTGCCGATATAGCTTCTGTTACTCTTTGGTTAGATAATACCCAGAAAATATTTCCTTTTGAAACACCTGAGGTTGCGATAAAAAGAAAAATAAACAAAAAAGGAGTGAGTATTTTCAAAATTAATGGCAGGACTACAACCAGAGAAAAAATCCTAGAATTATTATCTGCAGCACAACTAAACCCCGAAGGATACAACATCATCATGCAGGGCGATGTAAGCCAAATCATAGATATGACACCTCAAGAAAGGAGAGGGATAATAGACGAAATATCAGGTATAGCACAATTTAATGAGAAGAAGGAAAAAGCACAAAAAAATCTTGAAATAGTTGGAGAGAAACTCAGGGAAGTAGAAATCATATTAACCGAAAGATTAGAAAGATTACAAGAATTAGAAACCGACAGAAATGTCGCATTAAAATTTAAAGATTTGAAGAAAAAATTGGAAACTTTTGAAGCATCTTTGATTTACAAAAGGCTTCAGATGGAACAAGTAAAATTTTCCACTTCTGAAGAAAACATAAAAGAAACTGAAGATGAAATAAAAAAATTGGAAGACAGCATAAAATTCCTGGAAAAAGAAGATTCATTGAAAAGAAAAAAGAAAGAAGGATTAATAGAAACCATTTTTATTCGGTCTAAAGAGCCTTCTATAATAGAAGAAATAGAAAGTGTAAAAAGCAAAGTTCTAAGAAATAGAGATAAAATAGAATCTGACAAGAGGGAAATAGATAGAATTAATGGAATGATATCAAAATTACAAACATTACAAGAAAGAAGACCAAGTCTTTTTAAACACGGTGTAAAAACAATTTTAGAACTTAAAAGAAGTGGTATTCATGGTACTATTAGCAGTGTAGTAAGGATTCCAAAAGAATATGAAACTGCTGTGGAAGTTGCTGCAGGTTATAGATTACAAAATATAGTCGTAGATGATACAAAAATTGCAACTGAATGCATAGATTTCTTGAAAAGAGAAAAAATTGGTAGGGCAACTTTCTTGCCTTTAAACAGAATAAGGCCACGTGGGCTCGATAGAGAACAAAAAAATTTATTGAAAAAACCTGGTGTCGTTGGTTTACTTGCTGATTTAGTTAAATTCGATCCGAAATACTCTTCTGCTATAAATTATGTTTTTGGAGATACAATTCTAGTTGAAAACTTAGGCGTTGCCAGACAAATTGGCATAGGTAGAGTAAGAATGGTTACATTAGACGGTGACCTTGCAGAAAAATCAGGTGCAATGATAGGAGGTTATTATGCAAAAAAAGTAGAATTTTCTGGAGGAGTCGGTGGTGATATAGATCAATATGAAAAAAGCAAGAAAGATTTGGGTGAAGAAATTGTATTTCTCAACATAGAAATAGAACAACTAGAAAAAAAATTGTCAGGATTAGAAAGAAGTAAAGAAACACAATCAAAAGGTGTTCTGGATCTTGAAAAAGAACGGTTAAAGATAGACGAAGATTTAGGAAGAATTGTCCAGCAAAAAACAGAAATGGTAGAAAGAAGGAATGAATTGATGGATCAGATAAATAGGTCGAAGATTAATAATGCAAGGAAAGAAGCTGAATTGAACAATCTAAAATCAGAAATGGAAAAATATAAAGATGTGGAAATCATTGACGAGAAACCAACAACATTAGAATTTCAAATTCAACAATCAAAACTAACTTTGAATTCTCTGGGTCTAATAAACATGAAAGCAATAGAGGAATATGATGCATTCAAAGGAGAATTTGATGAATTGAAACACAAATATGATAAAATAAGGGATGAAAGGCAAGCAGTAACAGAAATGATTGAGAAAATAGAAGGAAAAAGAAAAGAAGTATTTTATGAGTGTTTGAGATCTATTGATAAAAACTTAAGAGAGATATTCAAAGAGATAGCTAATGGTGAGGCTTCACTTGAATTAGAAAATCCATTGGATATAGAGAGTGGTTTGTTAATACAAGCAAACCCAGCTGGTAAAAATATCCTTAACATTGATGCAATGTCAGGTGGTGAAAAATCTTTAACAGCTTTAACTTTCTTATTTGCAGTTCAAAAACATAAACCTGCTCCATTCTACATAATGGACGAGGTTGATGCATCATTAGATAAAGTCAATACTAAAATGGTAGTTGACATGATAAAGAAATTATCTGGAATGGAACAATTTGTTGTGATTACCCATAATGATTATACGATTAAACAAGGTGACCGCATATACGGAATATCTATGGAGGGAGGAGAATCTAAAATACTTGGATTAGAACTTCCAAAGGAAACTAATTGATGCTTATGCAAGAACAAAACCTATTGGAAATGATAATAAAAGAAGAATCATGGGAGAATTTAATCTACAATATTATTTCTTATGAAAACTTGAATCCATGGGATGTTGACATAATTAAACTAACTACTTCTTTTTTGGAACATATCGATAAAATACAATCATTGGATTTTAGAATACCTGCAAAAGTTGTATTAGTTGCTGCAATCTTATTAAAAATGAAATCAGATCTTCTTTCTCCAATTAAAAATGAAGAAATGAATTATTTGCCAGATGGTATAACTGTAGCAGAATTTGAACAAATAAATGAAGAATTATCAAAAATGACTCTAACACCACCAATTGAAAGACATTTTAAAAGAAAAGTTACATTAGATGAGTTAATCGACGCCTTAAATAAAGCAATGAAAGTTAAAGAAAAGAAAGAAACCATAAGAAGGAAATTGGGTAAAAGAATTAGAGAGGAAATTGGCGCTGATGAAGTAGATATTGAGATCAGAATAAATGAACTGATGTTTGAAATTGATTCATTAATTTCTAAATTTAAATCTGAAAAAATAGAATTTTCGCAAATAGTTGAAGAATGGAATAGAGATGAAATTGTAAAACATTTTATGCCATTATTACATTTATCGATGAGAGGTAAGGTTTCAACTGAACAAGAGGATTTCTTCAAGGAAATATATATTAGTAAAAAATAGACCTTAGATAACTATTTTTTTAAAAGGAACAAATATTAACATATGATCGAGGGCATAATAAATGAAATAAGACAAAAAGAACAGGAATCTAACAGAAAAATAATGAATGCAAGACTGAAAGCTGATTCTTTGGTAAAAACTGCTGAGAAAAAAAAGAAACTTTTGATTAAAAAATGTGAGAATGAAGAAAAAAAAATAAAAGAAAAACTCCTCAAACAAGCTTTAAACGACGCCAAAAAGGAGATAGAAAAGATTAGAGTTAACGAGAAAAGAAAACTAATAACCGAGATTAAAAAGGCCGAAAAAAACGAGAAAAAGGCCACCCAATTTGTAAAAAATTTTTTATGTGGTTGAGATGATATTCCCTGCTAAGATGAAAGAAGTTTGTATAATAGGATTGAAGAAAGAAAAAGACGATATACTAGAGACTATCCAAGACTTCGGGTTTTTGCATCCGAGAGAAATGCAATTACCATTGGAAATGCAACAAGCAGAAATTGAAGAAGAAGTAGTTTCTCTTGGTAAAATCAGTAAACTATTGGAAAAAATAGAAAGTATGGAGAATAAAAGAAGTAGTTTCTTAGAGAGTATATTCGGTCCATCCAATATTACAGAAAAAATTCCTGATAAAATAAATTTAAAAACTATAGACGGCATTGAAAAAAACATAAACAAACATATTGGCACGCTAAAAACTTTAGAAACAGAAATTAAAGATTTGGAAGAATTAAACAATCTGCTTTTAAAAATAAAAGGGATAAAAGTTAATTTTTCTTTTCTTAAGTCTTCTAGAACTACAAGAACAATTATTGGTGAGGTATATATAAAAAAAATAAAAGATCTTCAAAAAATACTAAATCAATTTAATACCACGATCTTAGATGTAAATAAAATTTCAAAGGATAAATGGTATGTGATTATAATATCTCATGTTTCTGAAGCAAATTCCATCAAAGAATTAACTCAACATCTTTTAAAAGAGTACAACATGGATAAATTGATTGGAGATCCTAAAGAACATTTAACTAAGATAAGTAAAAAATTGAACAGATTGAAAGAAGAACATAAAGAATCTTTGGGAGAGTTTTTAGTAAAATCTAGAGAATGGAAGAAATCACTCACTATAACTAAAGGCTTCTTGTTGAACTTAAAAGAAAAAAAGGATATCCAAGCATACTTGAAAAGTACAGAAAAAACTTTCATATTATGTGGATGGGTTCCAGAAAAACATTTGAAAGAATTTACCTCTGCAATTAAAAACTTCGATTGTTGGTTAAACTTCGAGAAAGTCGAAGATGCGCCAATACTCCTAGAAAATCCAAAAATTCTTAAACCATTCGAATCCTTTGTGAAGAATTACGGGTTTCCACAGTACAAATCTTTGGATCCTACATTTATGTTAGCTTTAACAATACCGATTTTCTTTGGTTTCATGATGAGTGATGTAATATACGGTATTAGTTTATTAGTGGTAAGTCTACTAATCAAACGCTCATTAAAGAATAAAACTACAGAGTGGGTAGCCAGTATGGCAACGTCATTTTCCATTTTCACTATTTTATTCGGCATATTATTCGGTAGTTATGCCGGTTTTGAATTTCATTCCATTTGGTTAAGTCCGCAACAAAAACCCACAGCGTTATTTGCTGTTGCTCTATTCATCGGTATAGTACACGTCAATATGGGGTTGGTATTCAATATGATAAATGGATTTAAAAATAAGGATTTAATGACAATACTAGATTCAATTTCATGGTTCTTTATAGAATTCTCAGTAATATCAGGTGCAATGAAGTTTTTAGGGGCTTTTGAAATTTCAACAACTATTTTAGTAATATCTTTAATTATCGGGAGTGGAATTAGATTCTTTATAAAAAAATTTATCGGAATAATTGATATTCCCGGATTCTTTGGAAATGTATTATCCTATACACGTTTGATGATAATACTATTAGCTTCTGCTTACATAGTCTATGTAATAAATTTTTCAGTTAAAATGATGTGGAAAACTTTCATACCCTTAGCAATAATTATTTTTGTTGTTGGACATTCGTTCAACTTTTTAATGGGTACACTCGGTGCATCAATAAATTCGTTAAGATTACACTACATTGAATTTTTTGGTAGATTTTTTGAGAGTAATGGCATCGAATACAAACCTTTTAGAAAAAATCTAAGTGTGGAGGTGATATGATTGGTAGTTCAGGATATAGGTTTGATATCTATAAGCGCTGCTGCAGCTATATCTGTTTGTGCTGGTTTATCAGTAATAGCTCAAGGTAAGGCAGCATGTGCAGGTCAAGCGGCAATAACAGAGAATGAAAAACTTTTCCCAAAAGCATTGATATTAGCGGCAATAACAGAAACACAGGCAATATATGGTTTGATAATAGCACTTTTGTTGATATTCTACGGATTTGGAGTAATATAGATGGAAAACAATCAAGAAAAATTAAAAGTAATTTTGGATAGTATAGAGAAGGATACAAAAAAAGAATGTAGAAGAATTATTCAAGAAGCAGAAATTAATGAAAATAAAATCGAAAAAGAGATAAAAAAAGAGTTGGACGAAAAAAAAGCAGAGTTAATAGAAAAGTATAAAAAACTAGCTGAAAGTGAAAAACTAAAATTAATTTCAGAAGAAAAAAATGGATTGATTAAAGAAAGAAGTTTACAGAAGAATCAATTAATAGAAGAAATTATAGCAAAGGGCTTGGAATTAGCAAAAAAAGAGTTAAACGAAAAAATAGTAAAAAAATGGATCGAGGACGGGTTGAAAGAAATTGGTGAAAAAGAAGTTGTAATAACAGTTCCGATGAGATTCAAAAAAATTAAAATACCACACAAAAAAATCTTGGCAAAAAACATTGATGGTATAATAATAGAAAGTAAAGATGGTTTAGTAAGAATAGTTGAATCTTTTGAAAAGAAATTGAATGAGAATAAAAATTTAATGCTAGTAGAAGTCTCTAAAATTCTTTTTTCGTGATAAAATGGTTGCTTTGATAGAAAGAATTAACATAATGGATTCCTACCAGTATGCATACTTAACAACAAGAATAAGTGGAATGAAGAATAGACTGATAACACAAGAAAAATTTAGACAGATGCTTAACTGTAAAAGTCTAGATGAAATACCGCACTTTCTAGAAAACACTGATTATAAAAAAATTCCGTATAAAAATTTAGAAGAATCGAACAAAATTTTAGACGAGTGTTTCGTTCAACTTTTGGACAAGATTTGCGTGTTTGCTCCATCGGCTGTGAAGGATTGTGTATTTGTACTAAAGGAATATACAAAATTACAGGATTTAAAGTCGATGATAAAATTCAACATCAACGATGATAAAATATTTACGGATATTTTATCACAAATCACTGGAATTCAAAAAAATGTTACTGATTTAAACAAGATTAAAGAATTCAAAAAATTTAAAAAAAATATTTTGAACCACTTAGAAAAAAAAGAATTCAGCCAGATTGATTATAAATTAGAAAACAGATTTTTCAAATCAATAAAGAAGATTATAGATAAGAGAAATTTGGCGATAGTAAAAAATTTCATTAAAAAGAGGGCAGACATCATCAACATAACTATAAAACTTAGATCGCTCTTGATTGGATATGATACAGATTGCTACCTAGATTATGGTTTTATCGAACCTACAAAAATTAAAAATCAAAAAAATATTGAATCATTCATTTCATCCATAATTCGTACCGAATATCATATGATTTTTTCAAAAATAATGGATGAATTCAATAAAAATGAGTATCGAGGTATTTTTGATGATGCTATGGATAAATTTTTAATGGAATTTTCAAAAAATGCTAAATCGTCTGATCCATTTGGATTGGGTCTTGTATTTTGGTTTATCCTTACGAAAGACAGAGAGGTTAGGAAATTAAAAGCTGTAATCAAAATTATAAGCGATGGTTTAACTAAAGACTATTTCGAGGTGTTTGCTTGGTAATAGTCATCGGGGATGAGGACACTGTTCTGGGATTTCAACTTCTAGGTTTTAATAGAAATTTTATCCCAAAAAATGATGATGAACTTAGAAAATTCATCGATGGTTTAATTGGCGAAAAAGATATTGTTATAATAATTGAAAAAATGTTCGAATCAGCAAATGTATTATTGAAGGAAAAGAAATTTCCTTATCCTATAATCATCCCAATTCCTGATAAACATGGTTCTATGATGAAACATGAATCAAGAGATATAATAAAAGAAATCATGGGTGTATGAGTTGGAAGGAAAAATAATAAAAGTTTTAGGACCTGTAGTTGTTGCTGAAGGTTTGAAGGGAGCAAGATTGTGGGATACTGTATTAGTCGGCGATTTAGAATTATTTGGGGAGATAATTGGATTAGAAAGAAACCTTGCAACAATAGAAGTATATGAAGACACGACAGACTTGAAAGTTGGTGAAAAAGTAGTCTCACTGAAAAAACCCTTAACTGTTGAGCTTGGTCCTGGTATCCTCGGTTCTATCTACGATGGTCTGGAGAGGTCGCTCATAGAAATAAAGAATAAGCATGGAGATTATGTAGAGAGAGGAGTAAAAATTAACAAATTGTCAAGGGATAAAATATGGGAATTTATACCAACAGTTAAAAAGGGTAATGATGTAGAACAAGGTCAAATCATAGGATATGTGATGGAGTTTGGTTTGAAACATAAAATTCTTTCAAACTTTAATGGTAAAGTTACACGCATTGAAAAAGGAAAATTCAAGATTGAGGATATAGTTGCAATAATAGATAAAAAAGAACAGAAATTGTACCAAGAATGGCCGATAAAAATACCAAGACCATGTAAAGAAAAAATAGAATTTCACGACCCACTGATAACTGGCCAAAGAGTTGTCGATACTCTGTTTCCTTTAGCAAAAGGTGGTATATCTTGTGTACCTGGTGGGTTTGGAACTGGTAAGACAGTACTTGAACATTCGATAACTATGCATGCTGATGCAGATGTAGTAATCTTCGTCGGATGTGGTGAAAGAGGAAACGAGATGTGTGATTTGATAACAACATTAGTTGAATCAAAAGATTTGATGAAAAAAATTGTGTTGATAGCAAACACTTCTAACATGCCTGTAATCGCGAGAAAAACTTCTATATTAACTGGTATAACTATCGGTGAATATTTCAGGGATCAAGGCTACAATGTCTTACTTTTGGCCGATTCAATCTCGAGATGGGCCGAAGCCACGAGAGAAATTTCTGGAAGATTGAAGGAGATACCTGGTGAAGAAGGGTATCCAGTTTATCTACAATCCGAGATGGCAAATTTCTATGAAAGAGCTGGAAGAGTTAAGACTCATGATGGTATAGGTTCACTAACATTGATATGTTCTATTTCTCCTCCAGGTGGAGATTTCTCTGAACCAGTAACGCAATCTGCTTTAAGAGTAACAAAAGTCTTCTGGGGTTTAGACACAGATTTAGCTTATAGAAGACACTTCCCTTCAATCAACTGGTTGATAAGTTATTCACTATACACAAAAATTCTGGATAAATGGTATGAGAAAAAGATATCGAAAGAATGGATAGAGTTAAGGAATAAAACGTTGGAATTGTTGAAGAGAGAGAATGAACTTGAAAGGATCGTAAGGATTGTTGGAATCTCAAACCTACCGTTGGTGGACAGGCTCATCTTAGAAATAGCAAGATTAGTCAGAGAAGAATTCTTACAACAGAACGCGTTCCATCCTATCGATGCTTACTGCTCTTTAAAGAAGCAGTTTGAGATGTTGAAGACAATCATGACATACTATGATTTGAGTGTAAAAGCTTTTGATAAAAATATCTCGATCGAAAAGATATTGAACATTCCTGCTAAAGAAAAAATAATCCAGATGAAATTCTCTGATAAAGAAGATTTTTCTGATATTAGGAAAGAAATGAAAAAGGTGTTGGAAGGTTGAAAGAATACAAGAGTGTAAGAGAAATAACTGGACCGTTGATAGTTGTAGAAGGAGTAAGTAATGTTGGCTACAATGAGATAGTTGAGATTGAGTTGGAGAGTGGAGAGAGAAGAAGGGGACAGGTCTTAGAATTATTCAGAGATAGAGCGATAATACAAGTGTTTGAAGAGACTCAAGGTCTGGATATCGAAAAAACTGTAGTCAGGTTCAAGGGCCGGTCTTTTAATTTACTCGTGAGCGAAGACATGATCGGAAAATTCTTCAACGGTTTCGGAGAACCTTTGAGAGAAAAAATCGTGCCTGAAGAAGAATTGAATATTAACGGTTCACCTATCAACCCCGTATCAAGAGAGTATCCGAAAGATTTCATCGAGACTGGTATATCAGCGATAGATGCGATGAACACTCTGGTTAGAGGGCAGAAGTTGCCGATATTCTCATGTTCTGGTTTACCTCATAATCAACTGGCCACACAAGTCGCTATTCAATCAAGAGCAAAGAAAGAAGATTTCGTCGTTGTACTTGCTACGATGGGTCTGACTCATGACGAAGTCAGGTTTTTCATCAACAGAATAGAAAAAGCTGGTTCTATAGACAGGATGATTTGTTTTTTCAACTTGGCATCTGACCCTGTTATTCAGAGAATAGTAGTCCCGAGAGTTGCGTTGACGACGGCAGAGTATTTGGCTTTCAAGAAAGGTTATCATGTTCTAGTTTTGTTGACAGACATAACGAACTATGCGAATGCTTTACGTGAAGTTTCTGCCGCGAGAGAAGAAGTGACTGGTAGAAGGGGTTATCCACCTTACCTATACACAGACTTGGCGAGTATTTATGAGAGGTCTGGAAGAATAAAAGGTAAGAAAGGGTCTTTGACACAATTCCCGATACTGACGATGCCCGAGGATGATATCACACATCCGATACCAGACTTGTCTGGATACATCACTGAAGGACAGTTGATAATGGACAGGGGTTTCCAGATGAAAGGAATTTATCCACCCATCAATTTACTATCATCATTGTCAAGATTGATGAACAAAGGTATCGGAAAACAATTCACACGAGAAGATCACAAACAAGTTTCAGATCAGATCTATGCTTCTTACGGTATGACTGTTAAGATTAGAGACTTGGCATCGATAATCGGTGAAGGGGCGTTGTCTGATACAGATAAATTGTATTTGAAACTCGGAGAAGAACTCGAGAAGAAGTTCATCAACCAAGGTATGGATGAAAGAAGGACGATCGAAGAGACTCTTGATATTGCATGGGATGTCTTGAGTATATTACCTGATAGCGAGTTGAGAAGACTGGAAAAAGTTTTTGTTGATAAGTATGGTAAGAATAGAAACCGTTAACCCGACGAGAAGACAGTTGTTCATCCTGAAGGAGAGGTTGGAACTCGCTAACACTGGTTACAGAATATTGAATGAAAAATTGGATTTCTTGATGAATGAATTTCATAAGTTGTCTAAAGAGACTTTGGCTTCTAGACAAGAATTGAATGAGATGTTGAAAAAGGCGTTTGATGCGTTGTTAAAATCGGAGTTGATATTAGGAAGTAAGAACATTGATAGGATAGCAAAAGGTATGCAACCTTATTCTGACGTGGAATTTTCTTCAAAGACTATGATGGGTGTTAATCTGATAAAATTATTACAGAAGAAATCTGAGAAGAATTTTGTTGAAAGGGGATACAGTATGCTGGAAGGGTGTGCTTCTTCTGACCAGGCTGTTGTTTCTTTTCAAGAAAGTTTTGATAGAATATTGAAAGTTGGGGAGTATGAATATAATCTGAGAAATTTAGCGAAGGAAGCATATGAAACGAGAAAGATTGTGATGTTGTTGAAGAATTTCATCATACCTCAATTGTTGAGTTCGATAAAATACGTGAAGTTTAGGTTGGATGAACAAGCGAGAGAAGAATTCTTGAGGTTCAAGAGGATATTGACTAGAAGTAGTTCAAATGAAGAAAATTAAAAAATACTCTCAAACAACCCAAATCAGATAGATTTTTACTCTTAAAGGAAATAATCTAATCATGAAAATTGCAGTGATTGGTATAGGAAATAAATTGAAAGCCGATGATGGTTTCGGCCCAGAAGTTCTGAAAAAATTAAAACAAAAAGTAAATGATAACATATTACTTGTAAATACTGGCGATGTTCCAGAAAATTTTCTCGAAAAAATAGTGAATTTTAATCCAGGTAAAATCTTTATAGTTGATGCAGTTGAATTTCAAGGGAAAATTGGAGACATAAAATTTTTTGACACGGACGAAATTGATTTTAAATCACTATCAACACATAAAAATTCTTTGTTCATAGATTATTTAAAAAAAAGTTTAAGATGCGAAATCAAATTGATCGGTATTAAACCGAAAACAACTGAATTCGGTGGCTCAATGACTAATGAAATAAAAAATAAGATAGACGATGTTGTTAAAATAATTTTATCTCAAATAAACTATTGATACTTTCTAATTTTTCTTTCTGTGTCCACTTGTGTCATTTTTTCTATAAAATGTATTGCTTTAGTCGGACAATTTTCTTCGCATTGCGCACAAAATATACATTTACCAGAGTCCCATTCATAATTTTTTTTCTCTTTTTCAACATTTATCGCTTCAGCGGGGCATACTCTTTCGCATACTTCACAGAATATGCATTTATTCCTATCCCAGGAAAAGTCGCCTCTGAAACCTTGAGGTAAGATAATAGGTTTATACGGGTACTTGTAAGTGAAAGGTTTTTTAAAAATATTTTTTATTGCTGTTGGTAAAAATCTCATATAATCACTTTAATTATATCGATAAAAATTAATGGTAAAAGGAATATCCATAAAAATTTAAAACCTTGATCTATTCTGAACCTCGCAAGTATAACTCTTAACAATATTCCGATAAAAAGGACAAACAAAGATGTCAAAAAAAACATAGGAATGTTAGGCGGATTAAAGAAAAATATTGTTGTTAAGGAAACCATGACGAATATTTTTAAACTTTTGGCCAAGTTAAACATAGCCAATTCAAAACCGCTACATTCCGTCAAAAAACTTGCTGCGATTTCTTGATCAGCTTCGCTAATGTTGAATGGGGGTAAACCTACTTTTGCTTGAGTTATGAATAAAAACGATACAAAAAGTAGAGGAAATGACAATATCAGGTTGTTTGGTATAAATTGTATTGATTGATAATTAATGCCAAAGAAAAGAATTATTATCATCAACGGAAAATCGTAGGCCAATAATAATATGATTTCTCTAGTTGATCCGATTAAAGGATATGGACTCGGGAATGAAAAACCCACCAATATAAAACATGCTGTTGAAAATACAAGAAGATAGATAAGAAGTATGAAGTCCCAGTTGAAATTAAGTATTCCAACAAACGGAAACATAAACACTATTGTTATCAAACCTATTACAGAAATTATTGAAAGAAAACTTACTAAGGAGAAATTTGAATTTTGTACTTCGAATCTTTCTTTTGAGAGAAGTTTAATGAAATCTAATATAGGTTGCCAAATCGGCGGTCCTATTCTGTTCTGCATCCTTGCCGCAACCTTTCGAATTATTCCTTCGTATATGAAACTCAAAAAAATCGAAATAAAAAATACTTCAATGATGACCATGTAAATCCTCTAGTTTTATTATTTCTTCCTTTCCATTTCTTACTACAGTCAATCTGTCAGTGCAACATAAGCATGGATCCAAAGACTCTAAAGATACAGGTACATCTGCAAGAGTATGTCCGACCAATATTTTATTTAAGCATAATATGTTCGCATATGTTGGTGTTCTTATTTTTACTCTTGCTGGTTTATTAGAACCATTGGATTTGACATAATATATCAATTCACCTCTTGGGGCTTCCACTCTACTTATAGCTTCATCCACAGGAAAATTCATAACAACTTTATTCTTTATTATACCTGGCTTGATTGATTTTATAGCTAATTTAACCAATCTTATTGATTCTAGCATTTCTTTGATTCTAACTAATGTTCTAGCGAAGTTATCGCCATCATTTTCAACAACAATCTTAAATCCTAAATCATCGTACGCAAGATATCTGTCAGTTTTTCTGATGTCGTATGGTATGCCACTTGCTCTGGCGACTGGTCCAACCAAACATAATCTTTCAACATCTTTTTTGTCTAACTTCCCGATCCCAACAGTTCTTTTCTTTATGATAGGATCTTTTTCTACTAAATTTTGTAAGTGTTCAACTTTATCTTTCAATATATCTAAATTTTTTAAAACTTTAGACATAGTTTCTTGAGATACGTCCCTTCTAACTCCACCAATTGTGTTGATATCATGCACTACCCTTTTACCCGTTATCAATTCAAGCGAATCTAAAACATATTCTCTTTCACGGAAAGATAGCATAAAAAGAGTATCGAATCCCATTTCATGGCCAAACATTCCTAACCATAATAGATGGCTGTGAAGCCTCTCTAATTCAAATATCGAAGTTCTAATCAATCTTGCCCTATTAGGAATTTCTATATTTAGCAATTTTTCTACAGTTTGTGTGTAGCAGGTTGAATGAGCAGAAGAACATATACCACACACTCTTCCTGCCATGAATATACTTTTGATATAATCCATCTCTTCTAAACTTTTTTCTATACCTTTATGATTGTAACCAACAGAAAAATCAACATCCTGAATTTCTTCACCTTCTAAGAAAAGTTTTAGGTATACTGGCTCTGGTAATGCTGGATGTGCTGGTCCGAATGGTATCATCAAATCATGCATTTTTTATCCCTTCCTTAATGGCGGTTTACCATACCAATCTTCTGATAAAAATAATTTTCCTGGTTTAGGATGTCCGATTATTTTTATGCCTAACATCTCGGATAATTCTTTTTCTAACAAAAACGTGGCTGGAAGCAAATCAGTTAAAGTATCGATTTTGTTTAAACTTTTTGGCACGAGAACTTTTAGATTAAGTAAAAAATTATCTTTAACAAAATGATATATTACTTCTATTTCTTTTCCGTTGTCATAACCGGATATAGACGATATTCTGTTTATTCCAAAATCAATAATATTTTTTATAACATCTTTAAAATTTTCATAAGGTAAGATAAACCAGGCTTCGTTCTTCCCTTGTTTATAAAATTTACCAATATTTTTAAGTTCTTTCGGCAATTTCATTTATTTCCCTTTTTTGTTAATATTTCTACTCCCTTTATTATTCCGTCTATCATTGCTTCTGGTTTTGGTGGGCATCCAGGAACATAAACATCAACTGGTAGAATTTTATCTAAAGGTCCAGCTACACTGTACGCCTTCTGAAATATTCCAGTTGAAATTCCACAACTACCAATTGCGATAACAACTTTAGGTTCCGGTATCTGATCGTACAAATTCAAGAGTCTTTTTTTAGTTTTTTTAGTTACGGTTCCGGTTACTAAAAAAATATCTGCATGTCTAGGTGAACTTTTCAATAAACAACCAAACCTTTCAAAATCGTACTTTGGTGACATAGCAGCTAGTATTTCTATATCACAACCATTGCAACCTCCAGCACAATAATGGAATAACCATGGCGATTTTTTCTGGCAGTATTTTTTAATTTTATCTATAATCAAATTATCACCAGCACAACCAATAACAACATGAAACAAATGAATATCATCAAAAGATAATCATTTAAATTACCAGTACTCAACTTTTGCAATTTTTTTAATTTGAGCATGTTTATTAGTGTCTTATAAAATAAACCTTCTGGCTTTTCAAATTTTATCGGTTCCCCACAAGTATAAACTGAAGTCTTTTTCACTTTTCTAGGTACAATCGATAATAAAAAAAATATAGTTAAAACTATTATAACAGCGTATATGACTATTTGAATCAAGGCCCTAACACCTCACTTACATATTTATTTCTAGCCAACAAATCAACTTCTATTCCTTTGAAAATTTGCGACCATATGGAAGCTAGACTCAAAAGTAAAACAAATATTACTAATATTATTATTGGCCAATAATTTTTTTTCTCCCCTTTTTTAATCATAAAGTAGATTTTCATATAATAAAGCAATGTTATGATGGATATGAAACTTGAGACAACAGCATAAATGAAAAAATTATTTTCTAGTAAACCAGTTATTATAAAGAATTTGGAAAAAAATCCACCGAGTGGTGGTATGCCTGTTAATGACAGAGCACCTAGTAAGAAACCATACATGCTAATCTTTTCGATTTTGTTTTTATGCAGGGTCATAGTCCCTATTGACAGGAATAAAAGAGTCTCTATCACAGCGTTGTTCACCAGATGGTAAAGACCTTGAAATACAAGCCCTGAAGAAAAAGCCAATAAAATGTAACCTAATTGTGATATACTACCATATGCTAGAATACGTTTAATATCATCTTGAAGAATTGCAAGAAATGCTCCAATTATCATAGAAAATATAGCCAAGATAGATAACCAGGGCAAATAGTATACCCCTAAAATTGTATATAAAACTCGGATTATTACATATATCGAAGTTGTAGTAACTACCCCAATAAAAAATGCCGCTATAGGTTCTAATGATCCTGTGATTACGTCTGGCTTCCATATGTAAAATGGAAACACTGCAATTTTTATACAAAAACTTAACAAGAACATTAAGAAAATCGTATTAACAGATTTGTCACCAAGGTTGATTTTGTTTATGATATCAGCTATGTTAAGAGTTCCCAAATTAGAATATAAGAGAGATATAGAAATTAACATAAGAGTTGCAGTGATTGAACCTACTATAAGATATTTAAAAGCTGCTTCTAGACCTTCTTTTTTCATATTAAAAGCAGTGAGGGCATAAGTAGCGATGTTCATTATCTCAGTGAAGACAAACATATTAAATATATCGCCTGTGATTACAATTCCCAGAGAACCAACTACACCCAGCAGTAATAATGTGGAAAATTCCTTAACTCTTTCTTTCACAATATGGAATGAAAAAATTGCTATCATTAGACTTAAAAATAAAATTAAGCTTGCTATTGTCGAAGAAAATTTATCTAAAACTAAAATTATTCCGAATGGCGCCTCCCAATTGCTGACAGCAAAAGTTTCGGTGCCATAATTAAAAACATCTAGAGACGAGACGATTAAAAAGCAAAAAGAGATGAATATTGATAGAATTACTAATGTCTTGATTATTTTTTCATTCTTGAAAATAACTAACATAAAACAAGTAGAAATGAGTAATGGAATTGAATAGGCAGCTATCATTCATCTATCCCCTCAGTGATGATATTTTTTTTATGTTGAGTGTGTTGAACTTTTTAAATATCCTATAACACAATACTAAAGCAAATGCAGATACACTCACGTTTATAACAATAGAGGTTAGAACTAAAGCTTGAGGTATAGGATCAACTGCAGACTTTAAAAAATAATCTATATTATCAGTTGAAATTATTGGAATTATACCGTCGGGTTTATAACCAATTACGATAAGAAGTAGATTAATCCCATTAGTCATAACGCTCAAACCCATAACCTTTTTTATTATGTTAGTTTTGAATAAAACTCCGTAGAGTCCAACTGCAATTATTGCTATCGCAAATATATGCATCATTCATTTTCCACCATCGAATAAATTATCAAAACTAAGCTAGAGACGACAACAATTGCACAAAATATATTTAAAAAAAGTAAATAATCCCCACCCCAAATTTTGTGCAAATTTTGTGACTCGATATAAAAGGGTCTAAACATATAACCAAAAAATATTAGAAAGGCTATACCAAACCCACCAAATGCTTTCATTAAGTTTAATGTTTTTTCGTTCCAAAATTTTACCCTTAAAACAATGAAAATTGCTGCCACACCCGTCGCAATGATTGCCCCACCTTGAAACCCACCACCGGGTGTAAGATGACCGAATATAGTCATGTTTAAACCAAATATTATGATGAATAATATAAACAGTTTACTCGTTGTTTTTTCTAGCATTTTTAGTTCCTCCTATCATCAAAGCCACTACGGCAACTGTCGCAGTAAATAGAATAGTTTCTTCACCTAACGTATCATAACCTCTGTAACCCCAAACTATGGCAGTTACAACATTAGCAGTTTTTATTGTCTTTGAGGCATCTTTTAAATAGAAAGTTGATACTCTTTTCTCGAATGGCACCTCCCCAATACACAAAAATAGAATGAGTGAAAACAATATTACTAATAACAACCCTATAATTTTCATTCTTTATACACCCCAATTTTTTTCAGAGCAATTATGAATATCAAAGTCGATAAACATGTCCCAATAGAAGCTTCTGTTAATGCAACATCAGGTGCTTGTAATAAAAAATATGAAAAGCTTGCTAAACTATTACAAATTCCAAATAATATTACAGCATGGATAAAATTCTTAATTTTGATTATTAAGAATGAAAATACGACCCATAATAGAAGAATTATGTATATCACTTCTTTTCACCTTTTGGATATTCTATTTTTCTTTTATACGCTGAGTAGGCAATCATTGAATTTATAGCTGGCGAAACTACAAAAAGAAGTCCTACAAGTATTAAAGACTTGGTTAATAGCGTTATAGAACTTCTTAGTCCAAAATATAATATGAGTATATATGTTCCATAAGATATGAGACCAGAAGCATGAATCCTATTATATATAGTTGGCATTCTAATCAAACCAAACGAACCAATTATTATTAATGCTAAACCGATTAATTCTATCATTTTTTCACCAGATACCTCGTTAAAGTATAAATGCCGAACATCGAGAGCAATGCATAAACAAGCGAAACATCGGTCATTAAAACATTTTTTTCTGATAAGGCCTGAATAAAAATGATTGAGATTACAATCGAGTTAATAATGCTCGTTATAAAAATTCTATCTAATAAAGTTGGGCCTTTAATAAACCTTATAAGTGATATAACTATACTTATTATCAATATCTCATTTATCATTTTTTCAACCACCCAAAATTTTTAGAAAATATGTTTCAATTTTTTTTACAGAGTCAACATAGTTTTTGTCAAACATTATGCTATGAGATACGAATGATTTGTTATCGCTAGATATTGCTACAGAACCAGGTAAATTTGTTATCGAAAAGGCTATACATTCCTGTATTACCTTAGATCTTGTTAATAATTTAATCTCTTTTATATTTGGTTTTATTTTACCTGAAAAAATAAAATAAATCATGTAACCAATAGATTTCAATAATTCGATAAAATAAAATGGAATAAACAATAGGAAATTGATGATACTAAATTTTTCAGGTTTGTCAGAATAAATTATTCTTAGTACTATCCCAGAAACTATAAAACTAACAATCAAGCCAGAAATAAATATTTGTTTGTCATAACCAGAAAGAGAAACCCAAAAAACCAATCCGATCAACATTAATATTAAAAACGATATTATTCTGTTCATAGAACTAAATTAGCTGAACCCAGGTTTAAATTTTATCTTTTAAGGGTTTTTGTCAAATAAATGATACTATTTTTTTTCAGTTGTCTTATCTCTCCTAATTGCTACCTTTATAGAATATAAAATTCTTAGTACCCATTCCAATAAAATTGTGAAAACTAAAAATTGTATCTTTTAGTGATGATAAAAAGTATGTTTGTAATCCTCTTTTTGTTATATCAACTTTTGTTATTTTTATGAGTATTATATGTCTATCTTTTGAATGTATTTTATTTTTGAAAATGTAATCACTTAGATAATTTTTTATCAAATATTCTGAATTAATTTTACTAATACCAAATTCTTTCGATAATTTTTCTGTATCATTGTTAGATTTTTTAATAGTATTTTTTAACTCATCTTCTATCTCTCTCACTACTAAAAGCGTCTCAACAACTTTGTCTGGATTAACACCTATCGAATCAAGATGTATAACTAGAAATTAAAATCACTATTCTAAAAATTCGACTTCATCTACAATTCCATCGGAATCTATATCAATACCTTGTACAACTTTTGCTATTACATTTGGTTTAAAAGTATTTCCATCCATTATTTTTTTTAAATGTTTTATGAAACATAATACAGCAGCTCTAGTTCCTCTAAACCCCTTACCTGAAAATATCAATATTTCTTTATCTTTTGAAAATGGATTTGGTATTCTAGCTATGAAACCTATTTGTGCTTCTCTGTAAACAGTTTTAGATAAACTAGAAACAATATTCCATTCTAAAAATTCATCTGAGTAGTCGAAATATATGGGAAGTTTTTTGTTAATTTTATCTGCAACAATATTAGTTTTTGGGCCGCCAATTAAAATTATATTTTTTTCTAAATCTTCTTGTCTCACTTGAGTATCTAATTTGTAGTAAGGAGTTTTTGCATCATTGATAAATTGACCTAAAAACATCCCTAAATCTATCGCACAATAACCATCGGAAGCAGGAGCTTTAAATTTTCCATGTGGATCAGGGCTACCAACAACAATAATTGAATTAAACTTCCCATCTTGAATAAAAGGTTTAAGAAATTTTAGTTCTGCAGCTCTAGTTTTTACATCGTTTATATGTTCCCCGTCATAGAGTTTAAACGATATAACAGAAGAAACAGGTGAATATATTTTTGCCATCGCCCCGACCCTTTCTTCCACGCGGTCTATTTTTATTAGACCTATTTTCTCAAATTTTCTGATGTAGTAATAGACTTTTTGTTCATGAACTTTCAGTCTTCTTGCTATGTCCATTGCGCATGATGGTTGTTCTCCAAGAGCTTTTATAATTTTTAGAGCAAGTTCATTACTTAAAACAGAAAATAAACTTGGGTCTTTTGCAAGCAAAGTTTCATACGCTTCTTGCCCCCTTTTCGTTTCTTCAACTAAAAATCTCATGATACTTTAATTAAAACGTTAATATTATAAACTTTATTATAACAGTTATAATTTTACATCAGTTTGGGTGTATCTATACCCAGCAATTTTAAACAATTTTTCAGGACAATTTTTGTTGTCTCAACGAGAGTCAATCTATAATTTTTTAGTTCTTCTGTGTCTGCTTTTATGACAGGACAAGAGTGATAAAAATTAGTAAATACATCAGATAAATCACGAGCGTAATTGCAGATATAATGTGGTCTCATGTCTTCTACAGATTGAGCTATTATTTCTGGAAACTGCATTAACTTTTTTACTAAAACTTTTTCTTCACTACATAAATCTTTTACATAAAAATTATTTTTCCATTTTCCTGCTTTCTCAAGAATTTTATTTGCTCTAACATGTGCATATTGAATATAAGGTCCTGTATCTCCCTCAAGACTTAACATTCTATCCCAATCAAAAGTAATCGTTTTATGTGGCTCTACTTTCAGAATACTATATTTTAAAGCACCAATAGCAATTTTTTCAGAAATATCTATTTTTTTTTCTTTTGATATTTTTGGATTCTTTTTTTCAACTTCTTTTAAAACTTTTTGTGTCAATTGATTCAAAACTTCATCTATCATTACAGCTCTTCCTTCTCTGGAAGACATCTTGCCTTCTGGCATATGAACGAGGTCATAAGAAAAATGTTTACAATTTTTAATCCAAGGAAAATCAAGCAACTCTAAAATTTTAAATAATTGTTTAAAATATAAGTCTTGCGCAGAAGCTACAACCCATACTGACTGATCAAGTTTGTATTTTTCAAATTTATATGGTGTCATTCCTAGGTCGCTAGTTGCATAAAGACCGGTGCCATCTGATCTAAGTATAATAAAATTTGGCAAGCCATATTTTTCTAAATTAGCAACTATAGCTCCCTCCTCACTTTTAAAAGCAATTCCTTTTTCTATAGCAATTTTAATTAATTTTTTTCCTGCTGTTCTGTGTTCACTTTCGAAAAAATAAACATCAAATCTAATCCCAAGTTTCTTATAGGTTTCTTCAAATCCCTCTATACACCATTTTACGATTTTGTTCCAAATTTTAATAGCCTTTTCATCATGCTCTGTTTCAAATTTTCGTAAAATCTCTCTTGCTTTTTCTTCTAAGTTAAGGTTATTTTTCACTTCTTCATGAAATCTTACATAATATTTCCATAACCACATATCAGGTTTTGAATCAGGTGCTTTATTTTCTCCCCACAGTGAATAAGCAGTTACTAATTTTGCAACTTGTAAACCAGTATCATTCATGTAATTAGCTCGAATGACTTTGAAATTTGTAAAATCTAATATGTTTGAAAAAACATCACCCAAAAATGTGGATCTGGAATGACCTATATGCATGGGATGAACCGGATTTGGTTGTGAATATTCAACCATTACTTTCTTTTCTTTTCCAACATTGCTTTTTCCAAAATTATCCCTCTCTTCAATAATTTTTTTCAGAATAAATTTTGATATGGCAGAATAATCAAAGAAAAAATTTATGTAGCCTGCTTTTGCATCCACTTTGCTTATGATAGAACCTTTCGAAATTTTAATTTTTGAAACTAATTCATTAGCTATTTGTTGTGGTGATTTTTTCATTTCTTTGGATAACATGAAACATACATTTGATGCTAGATCACCAAATTCTGGTTGAGGTGGAATTTCTAAAGTTTTTTCTATTTTTTTCCCTTTTATTATCTTCTCCAGAATTTTTATGACTTCTTTTTCAAACATATTGTCACATACTTGATATTTTATTTAATCATATTAATTAAGAATTTATTAGATGAGAAATTTAATGAACATTATACCATAAAGAATTAAAAATTAAAACTCAATCAAAAAAAGGTATTTACATGAAGAAAATTCAAAATTTGGTGCCTGTTAAAGATATTGAAATTAATAAAAAAATTTCTGTAAACGATTTGGTTAATCAAATGTCTAAATCTGGAGGTTTTAGCGCAAAGGATATTGCTATTTCAGTTGACATAATAGAAGACATGATAAAAGATAAGCAATGTTTGAAATTTCTTTCATTCCCGGCTTGTATAATATCCACCGGCACGAGAGGAATAATTAAAGAAATGATAAAAAGAAAATTGTTCGATATTATCGTAACAACTTGTGGCACTTTAGATCATGATTTGGCAAGAATTTGGAAAAAGTATTATCATGGCAGTTTTCTAATGGATGATGTTGAATTACATAAAATGGAGATAAATCGATTAGGAAACGTTATAATTCCAAATGAATCATATGGTTTGATAATCGAAAAAAAAATGTCTCAATTCTTAAAAGAAATTTATTCAGAAAAGAAAGAAATGTCAACTTATGAATTCATATGGGAAATTGGCAAGAGAATAAAAGACAAAAATTCTATTTTATATTGGTGCTATAAGAACAAAATACCTATGGTAGTACCAGGAATAACAGATGGTGCGGTTGGCTATCAGATTTGGCAATTTTCTCAGGATCATGATATAAAAATTGACATATTGAAGGATGAGCAATTGATGAGTGATTTAGTGTGGAATGCGAAAAAATCTGGCGCATTAATTATCGGTGGAGGTATATCAAAGCATCACACTATCTGGTGGAACCAATTCAAGAATGGATTAGATTATGTTGTTTATATAACAACTGCTGTTGAGTGGGATGGAAGTTTATCTGGAGCCAGACCCAGAGAAGCTATTTCTTGGGGGAAGGTTAAGGAACGAGCAAAAATGGTTACTGTTCAAGAAGATGCAACTATAGCATTACCAATAATTTTTGCTTCATTACTAGAAAGATTATAGATCCCTAATGAAATTACCAAATTCTCTTTCAGCTCTCAAACCGTATAATCTAGCTAAAAAATATGAAATGTAAATTATAAAATCCCACATTCTGCTACTTTTCGTTCTCATTCCAAAATCTAAAGCAAAATTTTCAAACGGTTTCATAAATCTATTATTAGCTAGAAGCATATACTTCATGTCAACTTCCCAACCATCTTTTATTTCATTCTTTATGTAATCATAAGATGCTAAAACCCTAGCTAAACTCAATTCTTTCATTTCTTTTAAAGTCAAATGTCTACAATTTTTAAAACTAGTTTTACCATTCTTAATGGCTTTTAATATTTCATATTCTTCAGGTTTGGAATCTACTACAGTTATACACAATGGTATCATCCAAGGCATGTGTGCATCTGCACCAGCAACTTTTGATCTTTTCAATTTAGACGCAGAAAAATCAGCAAACTTATCTTCAAATCCAAAAATATTCAATGAATTGAACACTTCAACAATACCATCTATCTCTGTAATTTTTATTCCCACCCCTTTGTACCTCATATCAAATGGATGTGGAATGTAAATATTCCCACCAAAAGTTTTTATTAAATCGCAAACTTCATTTAATGGCATGAATTTTTTTATTTTTCTTTCTATGTCTAAATCTACACCAAGCCCAATTACATGCCCACTATCTGTATCTATCTCTACGCCTCTTATCAAAACAATATTATTTTTTTTAGCATAATCCCCTATCTTAGAAAATGCACTGGTAACATTATGATCTGTTATCGCTATGGCATCTATATCATTTTTCTTTGCAACATCGATTGCTTCCTTTGGTTTAGTTAGAGATTCGACACTAACTCTAGTTCCCACAGATTCTGTCGTATGTAAATGCAACTGAATATTCAATACCATGAGAATCAATTTTCCTATACTTTTTTATCTTTATCTTCTAGGTACATTTTCGCTGCTAGGATATGCGAACACGGTTTGAGATGCAATGAATAGAACTGGCAATCACACGAGAATTCCTTCTTTTTTTTATCAAATATGACAAAATGTTCTTTTATATGAGTGGTTTTCACAGCAAAATGAATCCTTCTATCAGTTTCTATTTGTTTTTCTACCATGTTTTGTTTATACAACCAATAGCCCTTACGTTCCGTTCTTTTTGAAATATCAGTCATTACTTTTAATTTATAAAAAGAAAGATTAAATTTTAGTTATGAAACTTACGATAGCCCTAGTAATTGTAAATATCGCCGTTTTTTTTATTTCCGTAATGCTTGGCATACAGTATGGTGTAAATGGTTTAGAATATGCCGCAATGAATTTTGGATTTCAACCGAAAACATTTTTAGAAGGGAGAATTTATACAGTATTCACATCACTTTTCTTGCATGCTGATATCCTACATCTAGGGTTTAACATGATAGCACTATTTTTACTCGGTACATCCCTAGAAAGTAAAGTTGAAAAGAAGAAATATCTAGCCGCTTATTTTATTGGCGGCATGATGGGAAATCTTATTATGTTGGTCCCACTACTTTATTTACCTGAAACTATAGGTATCGGGGCATCTGGGGCTATTTCAGCTCTTGTTGGTTTAGGAACATTTTTATGTCCAGGCAAACTTGTAATTTTTCCTTCGGTTATACCATTACCGTTCGTAGTTGCAGGTGCTTTATATTTTTTATCTACAGCGACTAGCTTGTTTATACCATCCCAGATAGGATATCCAGTTCACATGATTAGTATGCTTGCAGGGGCCTTATTTGGTTTAGTTTGGGCTGAAAACCGAAAAAGAAGCATATTAATATTTGTGGTTACACTCATTCTGATAGTATTGCTACCCTATATATTGGCAGCGATATTTTTGTGATAGAATGGAAATTGTTGAGAGATTGAAGAGAAATGGAACTAAAAAAATTTTTATTCAGTACCCAGAAGGTTTAAAACTAAAAGTGCAAGAAATAAGTAAGCAACTTGAGAAAGAAGGATTTGAAACAATTATTTGTTGTGAGTCCTGTTTTGGTGCCTGTGACATTAGAGATACAGAAGCTCAGAGATTTGGTTGTGATACGATTTTACATATAGGCCATTCTGATGCAGGTATTAAATCTACAGTACCAGTAGAATATTGGGATTATTTTCTTGTTGCAAATCCAATATCCATTCTCAAAAAATACATTGACAAATTGGAGAAATTTGGTAAAATTGGTTTAGTTACAAGTATACAATTTGTTAAACAAATGAAAGACGTTGAAGAATATTTGAAAAAAATCGGGAAGGAAGTTTACCTTCACAAATCATTGAAATATCACGGTCAAATAATAGGCTGTAATCTAGATGCTGCAAAAAAAATAGAAAATAAAGTCGATTGTTTTCTTTATGTTGGTGCTGGCAAATTTCATCCTTTAGGCGTTGCCTTGAATGTCAAAAAGCCTGTTTTCAGTTTGGATTTGGAGAAAAATATTATATATAGTTTAGATGATGAAAAAAAGAAATATTTGAAGAAAAAAGCTTGGTATGATTCAAAACTCAAAGATGCGAAAAAAGTTGGAATTTTAGTATGTTGGAAACATGGTCAAAATAAAATTAACGAGGCAAGAAAATTAAAAAAGAACTTAGAGAAAGAAGGTAAGGAAGTTTACATTTTTGCTTTTGATGAAATAACAGATGCGAAATTAGAAGGATTAAAATTTGATTGCTTAGTTAATTTAGCCTGTCCTAGGTTGGATAGAGAAATTCATTTGTAAAATATGGTTAAAATGCTGAGTAAAAAACAACTTGAAATCATATTATCAAAACTAAAAGATAATCCAGAACCCAAAATCGATTTAGAACAATATACAATACCATCATCTTTGGCTGCAGAAATTTTAAACCTAGCATACTTACATGACGATATCGATAAAAAAATTGTTTTAGATTTAGGATGTGGTAGCAGTAGATTAGCTATAGGTGCAGTTTTAATGGGCGCTAAAATGGTCATAGGTGTCGATATAGATAAGAATGTGCTAAAAATTGCTAACGAGAATGTTAAGTTAGCAGAAACATTAACTGATGAAAAAATTAAAGATAGGATAAAATTCATAAATAAGGATGTGTTTAAATATAATGGTATTGCTGATACGGTTATACAAAACCCACCATTTGGTATTCAAAAATTACATTCCGACAGAATATTTATTAAAAAGGCTATAGAATCTGGCAAGAGAATATATTCACTTCACAGATCTTATTCAAAATCCAGAATTTTCATTAAAAGGTTTGTTGAAGAAAATAAAGGCAAAACCGAAAAGATTATAAAATTTAAATTCAGACTACCTTATATTTTTAAGTTCCACGAGAAACCTTTTGTAAGCTATGATGTGGATCTGTTTATAATTTCAAAGGTGTTGTGATGGAATTGGTAACTAAAAAACAGGAAAAAAATTTATTGGAATTAGAAATTAAGGATGAAAGTGTAGGGTTTGTTAATTTAGTCAAGGAAGAATTATGGAATGATAAGAGTGTAGAAGAAGCTGCTTCTATAAAAGAGCATCCATATATGTCGGAACCAAAGTTATACGTGAAAATGGAAGGTTCTTCAAATCCCGTAGTTGCAATTGACAGGGCGAATAAAAGAATAACAACTCAACTAGATGAACTAAAAGGAGAGTTTGAAAGGGCTTTGAAAGATTAAAGTTATTTAAGATATCCCGACTAATTACTTATCATGTACGAGCCTTATGGAGAAGAAGGGAAGTTAAAAATAAATCTTGGCGGTTGGAAAGAAAAAATCAAAGAGAAAGTAAGTAATTTAAAAGGCAGCAAATGGCTTCTAATAATAATTGCTGTTGTAGCGCTTGGCAGCATCAGTGGTTACACTGGCTGGACAGCTTATACTGCAAAAATTACTGAAGCAGGCAATCAAGTTATGATACTGCAAAAACAAATGGATGCATGCAATAATAATTTAACATCTTGCTTTTTTGAAATTGATTCAGTCAAGACAGGACTATTATCCTCAATTGCAAGTAAAGAAATGTGTGATAATGATTTAAAAAATACATTAACAAATCTTGATTCTTGCAATCAAGAAAAAGAAAAAACAATGAGTGACATTTTAACAAAAACCGGTGACTTAACTACTTGCCAGAATGATTTAGAAATGAAAACAAAAGAATATTATGAATTGAAAAGTAACACAGAAGATTTAGAATGTGCATTTGCAAAGAGGGTTTGCGGCACAGTTGGAATGACATATTATTTTGTTAAAGGAAATAATGACATTATATGCTGCATTAAGCAAGATCCTAGTTATTGCGGTGAGACACCATCTAGCGCAGATTTAATAAATAAAATAAACTGTTAAAGAAACCATCTCCCTAATGCACTTCTTATAGGAGCTAAAATGATTAGTATAAAACCTAGTATCATTACACCCATTCCGATATAATGTATCCATGTATTAAAGTTACACAAAAAATCAATATGAAAACAAAGTTTATCCCCATATTTCCATACAGCAGCACCAGTACCCATTAATGAAGAAGCTGCTAAAAATCTGTTTAGCATATAATTATTATTTGTTTGACTAAGTTTATTTCTTTAAACAGGCTTTGATTAAGCCATCAAACATTGGAGAAGGTTTCATAGGTCTGGATTTGAATTCGGGATGTCCTTGAGTTCCAACAAAAAACGGATGTCTCGGTAATTCCATGAATTCCATAAGTACTCCATCGGGCGAACGGCCAGAGAAAACTAAACCATTCTTTTCTAAAATTTCAATACATTTTGGGTTCACTTCATACCTGTGTCTATGTCTTTCAAAAATTTCATCTTTCTTATACAATTTGTGTATTAGACTTCCTTTCTTTAATTTAGCTGGATATGCCCCTAATCTCATCGAAGCCCCATATCTTGATTCTCTTATACATTTCACTTGTTCTGGTATGAAATCTATAACTGGGTGTGGAGTTTTACAGTCATTTTCTGTCGTATTCGCACCTTTCAAATTGCAAATATTTCTTGCAAATTCAACTACTGCTAATTGCATACCATAGCAAAGTCCAAGGTAAGGAATTTTATTTTCACGTGCATATTTGATTGCTGCGATTTTTCCTTCAACACCAGAAGATCCAAACCCACCAGGAACTATAATGCCATTCATTTTTTTTAACAGAGAAACTTTTTTTGGGTATTTCTCAAAAATCTTGCTATCTATCCACTCTATCTGCGGTTTGACATTATTGTTCCAGGCAGCATGCTTTATCGCTTCTATGACAGAGACGTAAGAATCAGGCAACTTATATTTTCCAATGTCAAAATATTTCCCTACGATACCAATTTTAACAACTTTTTTTAATTTTTTTGTTTTTTCTATAAAAATTTTCCATTCAGTCAAATCTGTATTTTTCGGTTTGACATTAATTTTCCTTAAAATTTTAGCTCCTAAATTTTGTTTTTCAAATATTAATGGCAACTCATATACATTTTCCAAATCCGGATTAGAAATAATATCATCTTTTTTAACGTTGCAGAAGAGAGCAATCTTATCTTTTCTTACTTCATCAACAGGAAAATCAGATCTGCAAATTACAAAGTCGGGTTGTATACCTATTGTCCTTAATTCTCTAACAGAATGTTGCATCGGTTTTGATTTCATCTCACCTAAATGTTTGAGTACAGGTAGATATCCAACATGAATGAAAATGACACTTTCCCCCTCCAATTTCATCTCTCTGGCTGCTTCGAGAAAGAGAACATTTTGATAATCACCTACTGTCCCACCAATCTCGATCATAACAAAATCTGCCTTAGTTTTTTTTGCAACATTCTTAATCCTTTTTTTTATCTCATCTGGAATATGTGGTATGACTTCCACAGTCTTCCCCAAATATTCCCCTCGTCTCTCCTTTTCGATAACCGCCTGATAAACTTGACCTGTAGTTATGTTATGTTCTTTTGAAATGTTTGTATCTAGGAATCTTTCATAATGACCTAAATCTTGATCTATCTCTCCACCATCATCAGTAACCCATACTTCCCCATGTTCAGTTGGTCTTAAAGTTCCTGCATCTAAATTTATGTAAGGATCAATCTTGATTGCAGTAACTGTGAATCCTTTGGACTGAAGAACCTTACCGATGGAAGATGTGGTTATTCCTTTACCTAAGCCAGAAATAACCCCGCCTGTCACAAAAATATAATGAGTTTGCATAATATCACATGTAATCAAGGAAATTAAAGTTTTACTATTTTGTATAAATTATGTTTTAACCTTCTTCCAAAGTTGATAAATCTCCTTCTGGCAATCCAAGTTCTCTTGCTTTCAGCACTCTTCTTAATATTTTTCCACTCTTTGTTTTAGGTAACGATTCTACAAAATCAATATCTCTCGGATAAGCATGACCAGCAAGTCTTTTCTTAACAAATTGTTTTAATTCTTCTTCAAGTTCGACTGATGGTTTAAATTCTTTATCAAGTACAACAAAGGCTTTTATAACTTCTCCTCTTAATTTATCTGGTATTCCTATAACTCCTGCTTCTATAACAGCTGGATGTTCGACTAATGCACTTTCAACTTCAAATGGTCCAACTCGTTCACCAGCAGTTTTAATAACATCGTCTGATCTTCCGATAAACCAGATGTACCCATCTTTATCCATGTATGCTCTATCACCAGTAAAGTACCAATCATGCTTGAAATAAGATTTATATTTTTCATGATTATTCCAAATGCTTCTCATCATAGAAGGCCATCCAGGTTTTATGGCTAAATTACCTTCTTTATTTGCTGGCAGTATATTGCCTTCATCATCCACGATAACAGCCTCAATCCCTGGTACGGGCTTTCCCATCGATCCTGGTTTTATTGGCATGCAAGGATAGTTAGCAATTAAAATACCACCAGATTCAGTTTGCCAATAATTATCATGAAATGGTAGACCCAAAACTTTCATTCCCCACCTTACTGCTTCAGGATTTAATGGTTCACCAACACTACACAAATATCTCAAACTACTTAGATCATATTTTTTAGGTAAATCATCACCAGCGGCCATTAACATTCTGATTGCTGTTGGCGCAGTATACCATACAGTTACTTGATGCTCTTGTAATACAGAATACCAAGTTTCTGGATCAAATCTTCCTTCATGTACAACGGTAGAAGCTCCATTAGACCATGTACCCAATATACCATAAGCTATGCCAGTAATCCAACCTGGATCTGCAGTGCACCAGAATATATCATTTTCTTGTAAATCTAAAACCCATTTTGCTGTCATATGTTGTTGTAAGATAGAATAGTGAGTATGCACTATACCCTTAGGTTTTCCAGTAGTCCCAGAAGTATATAACATGAATGAATGGTCTTCAGGCTCAGTTTTTTCAATCTCAAATTTTCTAGATGCCTTTCGCATTTCATCATTATAACTAATTTCTTCTTTGTTGGCATCATCGCCAACAACGATTATATGTTTTAACGAAGGAAGTTCGTACTTTATTTCATAAACTCTTTTTTTCAATTCAGAGTTCGTGATTAATATTTCCGCATTGCTATCTTGCAATCTATCTTTTATCCCACCCGGGCCAAAAGCAGCAAACATAGTGCCAGCTATAGCGCCTATTTTCAATGTACCCAAGAAGCTTATGTATAAAGGAGGAATTCTCGGCAATAGAATAAATACTCTGTCGTCTTTTTTTACGTTTAATTGTTTTAAAACATTGGCAAATTTGTTTGATAAGTTGGATAATTCTAGATAAGTAAATTTTTTATTCTGATCTGGACTTTCCCAATACATTGCTACTTTATTTCTTCTCCATGTTTTGGCATGTCTATCAACAGCATTGTAAGCAGCATTTAGTTTTCCTTTTTCAAACCATTCTATCTCATCATGAAAATTTTCCCATTTGAAATTTTTACAGATTTTATCATAATCTTCAAAATTTGGTCTAGACTTTAGATTTTTTTTCGAAACATCAATAATTTCTTCTTTCATTTGAATCGCCCGAATATCGAAGAATATAAATTATAAAATTCACAACGATATATTTTTTTCTATCCTATACTGTACTTCACTAGAGCAGCCATAGTTCTGACAGCTCTCTCTGGTGTTGAATAAACAGGGACTCCATTTTGTATTAATTTATCACTCAATTCTCTTGTATATTTTCCACCAGCTGAACAAACTAATAATGGTTTCTTATATTTTTTCTGCAGTTCAACTATGTAATCAACAACTTCTTTACCCAAAGTAGGAACTTGGAATAAAGTTATAGAAATGACACCATCAAATTCATCACTCTTCAAACAACTTTCAATAACAACTTTGTAACGATTAGCATCTGCATCGCCAGTTAAATCTATTGGATTATGTGTTGTTGCATAAGATGGCAAAACTTTCATCATTTCTTTCTTAATTTTTTCAGATGGTTCTGGTAATTGTAGATTTTGTCTTTCCGCTTCATCAGTTGCAAGAACACCAAAACCACCACCATCAGTAACTATAGCAATTCTGTTCCCTTTTGGTAATGGTTGCGTGGAAAATCCTCGTGCAAAATCAAATAACTCTTCCCAAGAATGAGCTTCTATTATCTCAGTTTGTTTGAATGCAGCAGAATATATTTTTTCAGAACCGCCCATAGATCCTGTATGAGAAAAAACAGCCTTTAATCCTTTTTCAGTTTTTCCACCTTTCAAAACAATTATAGGTTTTTTACTAGTAACTTTTTTAGCAATATCAAAAAATTTTTTGCCAGAAGCTTCAATCCCTTCCAGATAAAATGTAATTACTCTAGTTTTTTCATCATCACCCAAATATTCCAAAAGATCACAATCATCTATATCCATTGCATTGCCATAAGAGATAAATTTGCTTATACCAACATTTTCTTCTGTTAGCCAGTCTAGAATCGTCGAGCCTATCGCCCCTGATTGAGAAATAAATGCGATATTACCTTCTTTTGGTCTGCCACATCTTTCCCTTGAAAGGAATAAACTATCGACATGTGAATATGCATCATATATGCCTATACAATTTGGTCCAATAATTCTAGTATATTTACCTTCGATTATTCTTTTACATTTATTTTCCAATATTCTACCATCTTCACCAACCTCTGAGAATCCAGCAGAAATTAATATTATAGCTTCAATTTTTTTCTTTACACATTCCTTTAAAACATCTGGTACTGTTTGCGCTGGCGTTACTATAACAACTAAATCCAAATCATCTGGAATATCTAAAACAGATTTGTAGACTTTCAATCCAAGTATTGGTGTTGTATCTGGGTTAACAGGATAAATTTTTCTTTGGAAGCCAGAACCAACAAAATTTGCAAGAACGGCATAACCTATTTTGCCCGGTGTATGAGAAGCACCTATTATAGCAACAGATTTTGGATTAAAAAAATAATCTAATTGTTTCATGAAAAATTATTTGTTTTCACCAGAATTAAAACTTGTGACTATAAGAAAAGTTATTTAAGAATACTAACATTATTAACTATTTGCAAAGGGCCTCTGATCGGAAGGCTACCGGTCTTCTGTTACCGCAAATCCGGTTTACGGCGGGATCATAGTCTGAGGGCGGTACGATTTTGTACTCAGGCCCGGATTTCAGACTGAGAAGCCTCGTCTCACAGGACCGTATGCATGTTGAACGGATGAGGTCCGGAAGGAAGCAGTCATAATGCATGCATTCGATGCTTGTGGGTTCGCGGGGTGGAGAAAGAAATCTGGATCAACCTGTTTATGAAATCATTACCCACCGATGGCATGCCCTTTGCATATTTATAATATGTATTTTCTACTTGGTCAATAGTAAATTAAATTAATTATTCTATCTAAGTAATTATCATGAAGATTTTTACGGAGAATGAACTTAGGGATTTACTTATAGCGATCCTAATTCTTTCAGCAGTATTCGCGTATCCAAAACTAGACGTATTTTTCGTTTCTTTAATAATAGTATTTTTTTCATATGTTCTGCGTCAAATAGCGCATAAATACGTTGCAAGAAAATTCGGATGCATGGCAACTTTTAAGATATGGTTTCCAGGCGTTATAATTGGTTTGATGAGTATGTTTTTCAAAGATTTGTTCTTTGGCATAGTTTTTGTTGCAGTGGGTTTTGTTGATATTATGCCATATAGTTTTGGTAGATGGGGGTTCAAAGTAGCTAGATTGGGCAAGAAAGAATTGGGGTTAATATCATTGGCAGGAATTAGTGTCAACATACTTTTAGCTATTATTTTTAAAATGTTTCCAGGTGATGTATTCAAAACTATAAGCCTTTACAACGGTTTATTAGCTCTTTTCAGCTTAATACCATATCCGCCCATAGATGGAAGTAAATTATTTTTATGGGAAATGTGGATTTGGTTATTCTTTTTATTCATCACAATTTTAACATTGTTTGTTTTTTGAGAATGCTTATAATAAAGAAATTTCAAAAATTAGTTGAATAAAATGTCAATTGCAAGTATATTCATATCCATAATAACGAATAGCTATAACTTTGTAAGCAGATATGGCTACTTAGGCATCTTTTTGGTATCCTTAGTCGGTTCAGCCTCTATAGTACCGATCCCATTCCAAATAATTATATTTTCTTTTGGTGCAGTGTTGAATCCTCTAGCTGTTGGAATAATTGCTTCTGTCGGTTCATCCATCGGCACTTTAACTGGTTATTTTTTGGGATTAGGTGGTAAGGAAATTTTAGAAGACAAATATAGCAAGCAATTGAATGATCTTAAGAAAAAATTGAAGAAATATGGGATATTTGTTTGGTTGATAATAATTTATGCGACACCTATACCTAATGTACCATTTGCTCTTTTATCCGGAATAGTAAGGTATGATTTCAAGAAATTTTTCCTTGCTGTACTGATAGGTTACTTAATATTAAACCTGACTCTTGCATTTGCAGGATTTTATTCCATGAAATGGATAACAAATTATCTTTCCAGTTGGGATTAGATTAATTCTAAATCAATGCAATATTTATTTGTCCTTGGTGCGTAAGGAAGTACTTTGTTTATCTTAAATTTAATTTTTGTATTAATTTTTTTATTTAAATTATCTACTAACTTTTTTATTTTTTCCTCAATTTTTTCCTCTCTTTCAATTAAATAAAGATGAATAATACCTTTTTGATTCTTTAAACAATTGATAGCTATATCCAGAAAATTTATTGCTTCATGTGGTAATGGCATTATAACTCTATCACATTTGTCAAACCATTCTCCACATTTTTCTTTTACATCCCCGAGAACAGGAATAATTTTATGAGATGCTTTATTTATCCTCAAATTTTCTTTCATGTATTCATATGCCATAGGATTCATTTCAACGGCTATTATTTTTTCAACTTCAAATTGCTTTTTTGCTATTACTACACTAAAAGCTCCTATACCAGCAAACATTAACATTACTCTCTCATTTGGTTTCACTAGAGATGCTATTCTCATTCTTTCTGTTCCTTCTCTACCTGAAAAATATACTTTAGATGGGTCAACTTTTAGAAAACAACCATACTCAATATGCACCACTTCTGTATTTTTATCACCAATCAATAATTTGTAATCCCTCATTCTAAAAATATCTTTTCTTTCAGAAACTTTTCTCAAAACTGTCTTTACACTTTTGTGCCGTTTCATTATTTCTTCAGCAATTTCTCTTTCATGAGTTTTCAATTCATCTGGAATTTCTATTATTGCTACTGCCTTTTCTTTCGAACCTATAATGTCATAACTGGATGGCATCTTTATTTCCATAATATCACTAATTTTATTAGGGGCATAAAGATGTTAACTTTTGTTGGTTTGGGTTTATGGAATGAAGAGGATTTAACTTTAAAGGGTATTGAAAGGGCCAAAAAAGCTGATATAGTTTATATTGAATTGTACACCTCACATTGGCATGGCAATCTTAAAAATTTAGAGAAAATAATAAAGAAAAAAATCGAAATCTTAAAAAGAGAAGACTTAGAAGAAAAATCAAGCAAAATTCTAGAAGAAGCAAAGAAAAAGAAAATAGTTATTTTTGTTTCAGGAGATCCTTTGGTTGCGACCACTCATATGTCATTCATACTTGATGCTATTAAAAATGGAGTAGAAGTTGAAGTTATCCATAATGCTTCTATTTATTCAGCAATAACTGAGACTGGCTTACATATCTATAAATTTGGTGCAAGTGCAACTATACCATTTCCAGAAAAAACTAGTGAAGTTTTACCGTTATCAACCTATGAAACGTTAAGAGAAAATAATAAATTGGGGTTACATACATTGCTTTTCCTAGATGTTGCTGCAAATGAAAAATACATGACACCCAATCAGGCAATCAAAACTATGTTGAAATTAGAAGAAGTGATGAAACAAGATATTTTTACTGATAATACCAAGATAATAGTTTTTGGAAGAGCAGGCAGTGACGAACCGTTAATTCTATACGGCAAAGTCAAGAATTTGTTGGGAAAAGAATTCGGGGAACCGCCATTTGTAATAATTGTTCCTGGAAAATCACATTTTTCTGAAAAAGAATTTCTAGAATATTATAAGGTTTAAAGAATGAGAGATAAAATACCAAAAAAAGAGATTGACAAATGGCTTTCTAAGATAAAAAAAGAATTGAAGAATGTTAAAACTAAAAACAAGAAAGGAAAGGAATACTTGGATAACATAAATGCATATGTTAATGACTGTGAACATTTTTTAAAAAAGAAGGATCTATTCCTAAGTTGGGAATGTTGTTTATGGGCCTGGGCATATCTTACTATCAGCAAAGATCTTAGACTTCTTGTAAAACGAAAAATGTAAATAATATATTGTGGAAAAACAAATTTTATTTGATAATGATGATACCTATTGAAATTATTTTAGGAATTTCTGCCTTGATTTTAGCAGTTGCAGGAATTGCACAGATAAAATTTGCAGGGCCAAAGGGAGGTACTGCCCAAGGGGTAGACATTAATGCTGCAGGGGATTTAGCAGGCAAACTGAAAACCGCTTTGTATGCAGTTTGGACATCTAAAGACCCAGCATATTTTGCAAAGGGGTCACAAGCTGTGTTATCTACTTTTGGTAAATATCAAAAATTCTTGGGGCAGGCGGCCCAATCCGCGAGATACCAATCAGGTTTACTTCAAAGACAGCTTGGTGCGATGTATAAAAAATATATGCAGAATTTCAGACAAGAATACGCAAGACCAAAATTAGAAGAAGCAGCTGCTCTAGATTCGTTAAGCAAAAATATTGGAGGAGTTATGGGCGAGGCATATCAACTAGTACCCATTCGTGAAGCATACGACAAGGGTCTTATTCCAGTAGATCAGGCACGAAAACTTGGTGGTTATGTCATACAGCATTATGCACAGGAAAGTAGATTAAATGCCGAAATAGCTAATATTAGAAAGTTATTGTCATTCAAATAAAATCATAGACTAGAATGAGCTTGATAATTCTTCACATCTATGTATAAGTATAGCATTATAGTCAAACTCAATAGAATCCAGGCAAAAAACTCATTCTTAAACTGTATCCAGTAGAAAAGTATGCATAAAACCATTACATCGAATAATTTGAAAATCATAAAACTATCGATATTATCCCTCAATAAACTCCTTAAAATAGGATTATTTTCAATTCTATACCCTTTCTTAAGGAAAGTGTTTACAGTAAAGTAAATATCAATAAAATTAAGCGTTATTAAGGCATATACAGGGATTAAAATGTCCATATGTAAGTATTGGTTAAAGAGATTTATACTTATTTTTCTTTTCAATATAGCAGAGAGAGGTAAAATTTAACTATATAGTCTGTAATAGAAATGTTTAAATACCAGCTATATATATTACCTGTTAGTGATAAAATATGGGTATGAATATAAACGAAGCTGAAACAATTGTAGATAATGTATCAAAACAAGTAGTAGAGCAAGCAGAGGTCCAAAAAGCTTTTGGAAATTTGACAAAAACCCTGTATGACAAAAGAGAGGGTGTAATAACAGGTCCAGGAGGTGCAGCTGATACACTTCAAAAAATTGATAGAGTAGACCCATCTTACGCTTTGCAGCTTGCTGTCGGTTTGAAGAGAATGCTCGAAGAAACAATACCAACTCTTTACAAAGAAGCTAGTAAAATTATGCCAAAGAATCTTAGAAACGCTTTAAGAACAATTATAGCGTATAAAGTTGAGCTACCATCAATTATGGCCAAGGATGCATACAATGCAAGAGCTGGATCAATGAAATTCAAACAAGAGGCAGGGGCTAAAATAAGTGAATACAAAAGCGTACTAAGCGGTATATAAACAGTAACTAAACCCTGCAATTTTTCTTTTATTTTTATAGATATTACTACAAAGATTTCCAAAAATATTAAAAATAAAAAAGATCAACTAGTCCATCAGTCCTAATTTTATGCCTTTTCCTGGTTCTTCGCTACCTACTAGCCAAAATAGTATTACTATTGTTATTATTATTAGTACTATCAATGCTATATCTTCTCCACTAAGTCCAAATCCGCCAATTCCTCCAGCTGCACCACCGAATATCCCTCCTAGTATATCAGCAAACCCAGCACTTGATAAGAACAATCCTATTGCAAATAGGAATGCTACTACTACTATTATCGGTATGAACTTCTTTCCTAGTTTTTCCCAGCCTTCTTGTGTTGTTACAAAAGGTCCTAATAGTAAACCAACGACCATTATGAATACCAATAGTACAACTAGTCCCACTGATGCTTGCGCAAAGAATGCTGCAAAGAACATACTGATTGCTCCTGCAAATGGAGAGAATATTGCCACGTAAGCGGCTATTATTAGTGCTACTATTGCATTTATCTTATTTGCCCTTCCTTCTTTACCGAACACTTGGGTTTTCGCTAGTAACGCATAAAATATTGCAAATACCAGCAAAAATGGCAGGTAAATTGCAAACAGGCCTCCTGCTGTTAATGCTTCTAATATAACCATCTTTTAAACCTCCAATTTTACTCCTTTTTTTCCTCACTTTTTACGGATGGAGCTTCTTTTCCACCACCGTATGTAATAAATATTACCGGGACGACTAATAAAACTATCACACCTATGGCCAAAATTGTATCTCCTGACGTGTTTTTAAACACTTCTGGCCCGAATAACACATTCCATAGCCCACTCGTCCCAAGTATTATTAAGCCTAATACAACACCAACAACCACGATAGCACCCGCTTTATTGCCTTTGAAAAGATTATCCGCAAGATGTTTTGGCAAATCTGGTGGAAGAAACATACCAACTACCAATAAAGCTACCATAAACACAAGAGTTACAACTAATCCCTGTGTAAAAAAGGCAGCAAGTTGAGTTTCTATGTCAACACCGGTTATAATAGGGTAACCCCAAACCATCAATGAAGCTATTAATGCAACAACTGCATTTACTGCTGCATTTTCATCTCCTTTGCCAAAAACCTGCGATTTTCTCAATAAACCATAGAAAACAGCTGAACTGAGCATATATGGAAATAGAAACTTAAAAGCACCTATATCTCTCAATCTTTCTATTACAGGTGTGAATACATCTGCCATATCATCATTCCTTTTTAGCTTGGCTCTTTTGAACCACGGTTAGTACTAATATACCTATGACTAAGGCAACTAATATTATTGTCATTGTCATAACATCACCCTGTATTCCACTTGGAAACGGTCCTACAAACATTACTTTGAATAAACCACTTGTGAAAAAAAGAATAATAAATAATCCCAAAAACATCCAGATAATAGATTTGTTTTTTATCGTCTCTGTTAAAACATCGCCAAGCTTAGGATAGAACATACTTGCTGCAACCAAACTGAAAACAAAGACAATCATTATAACAAATCCTTGTGTTATAAAGGCAGAGAGAGGTGCTCCGATATCTGCGTTAGAAGCGGTGATTAGAAAACCCCAGATGAAGAATGAAAGTGATATGGATAATATCGCATTTATTGCCGTATCAAAAATTCCAGATTTTTTTAATAATCCCCAAAATACAGCTGCAGTTATGACCCAAGGCAAGAAAAATCCAAAAGCTCCTAAATCCATAAGTCTCTGGGCTATAATCTGAAACGGATTTACCATAATCCCAATAGAATAATTTGTAAAATTGCAATAAATATTTGCTTACTGACTTTCTCGCTTGAATCTTTGAACGAGGTCTATCAAAGCTCTTACACTCTCTATCAAGGCTGGTAAAGCCTCTTTAAAGGCCTTTTCTAAACTCGACATTCTTGCGCTAATTTCTAGTAAGGTATCTTTGAAAGAATCTATCTTACTAATCATCATCTCTTCGGTCTGTGTTCTTCCTTTAGACATTATCGATAGTTGATGGTGTAAACTTGATAATCCCCTTTCCAAATCAGTTTGTTTCGAGCTTAACTCATGGAATCTCTGATCTACTCCATTCATTCTCTCCTGAACGATGGATTCTATAAGTTCTTCTGTTCCATATCCTTCTTGCTGTGCTGGGTATTGGGGTGGATATTGTTCTGGGTATTGTAATGATCTTTCGGGTATTTGTGGCACTTGATTTGATGGTGTTTGTTGCTGCATTTGCATACTTTCCATCGTGGGTAATGTCGAAGTTGATTCAGGTTCACCTGTAACGCCTAACCTTAGGGCTTGTGTTAGTGCTCTATCTATCTCCTCTGCACTGAATCCTTCTCTTCTTAGGACGTCTATCATTTCAGGTTCAGAAAATCCCTTTACACTCAGTTCTTTCACTCTATTGACTGGAACAAACCCCTTACCTAATGCAGGTCCTGATTCTTCTCCCCCACCGCCGAATTTCAAGAATTTTATCATTTATAACACACCAATAATGATTTTGTTTTTCCAATTTAAATTTATCTCGACCAGTTAAGATTTTTCGCTAATTCTATCATCTATCATATTTCTGACTTCATCCTTAGTGACGAATTTAGATTTAATAGGACTGTATAAATCTAATAGACTTTCCAATTCTTTTACTTCATTTTTCTTAGCTGTCTTGTCCAAGTCTTTATTCATTCGTATAAACTCGTCATGTATATCTGACAAATTTTTATTTATTTCTTTCAAATCGATAGAAATTCGTTCAAATTCTCTCTTAAGATTGTCTATTTCTTCTATCATTTTTTCTTCTGCCGAACTCATACGTAATTCTAGACCTTCTAATCTCTGTTCAACCGCCCTTATTCTTCTCGTATTATTATCTATTCTGCTAATTACTTCATTCGTTAAGGCATCTGAACTTTTAGTATCCTTTTCGAACATTACTCTATCAATATTAATTTTGTTATCTTCTGTAATAAAGTTTAATCAAAAATCAATTTTAACTAGAAAGACTCAAATATTCTTAGGTGTGGTCGTTTGGTTTGCGATTATGAGATAAAGGATAATGCGATAATTGTAAATTGTTCAGGCTGTGTTTTTGGTTCAAACTTAGAAGACTTTGATGTATGTTTTGCTAAGACAATGGACAAGATAATTGAATCAGGCGGAATAGAAAAAGTAATATTATCAGGCACTAGAGAATACGAGTATGATTATCAACAAACAAAACTTATCACAGAAATAGCGCAAGTTTACGATACACTTGTGAACAAAAAAAACATTTTAAATTATTCTTCATTGGGAAAGGAAAATTGTGAAAGATGTCTTCCTAAACGTTTTGCAGAATTAGAATTTTTATTGAATCAAATGCTGAGAAAAGATCCGATAGGAGCGTATGTTAGAACAAATAGGATGATAAGATCTAATCTGATAAAGGCACAGAAAGAAAATACAGTGTGTAAAAGATGCTATTTGTTTTTTGTGAAAAATGCTTTGATGCCAATAAAGGAAGAATTAGAAAATACTACACTCATTCGAATGGTGAAAGATAGACTTCAAGGATTTAGATTAAATGATAGATCTCTTTACAGAGAAATTTTCACGCCTCTAGTAAGACCAAAATTTATGTTAACAAGATTCATGCCAATACCACCAAAAAATGGAAGATTTATAGAAAGATATAAAATAAAAGGGACAATAGTTGAGATATTTAAGATTCCTGAAACTGCAAGAAATTATTATTTTTTGTCACCACCAGAATTTAGACTATCTGATGAAAAATATTCTATACTTGATATTGCAAGAACACAAATAACTGAACGTAGACCCACAGAAGCAGAATTGACACAACCTGAGAGAGCACGAGAAATGTACACGAACATTAGTAAAGATACTGTTAAAAAACTAGCGATGAATTTTGGACTTATATTAAATAAAGATGAATTAGATGAAATGACCGAGATACTTACAAGACACACATTTGGTTTTGGCATACTAGAAGTATTATTAACAGATGAAAAAGTACAGGACATTTACATAAATTCTCCGGTTGGATCCATGCCGGTTTACATTGGGCATGATGATTTTGAAGAATGCGAAACAAATATTTTGCCAACAAAAGATGAAGCAGAAGGTTGGTCTACAAGGTTCAGATTATTATCTGGAAGGCCATTTGATGAGGCCAATCCAGTACTTGATACAGAATTATTTGTCCCTGGTGGTCGAGCTAGAGTTTGTGCAATAACTAAAACACTAGCACCAGAAGGGATAGGATATGCACTAAGGAGACATAGAGAAAAACCATGGACATATCCACTTTTCTTGAATGCTAACTTTTTTGATTCTCTGTTCGCTGGTTTGATGGGTTTTTTTGTAGATGGTGCAAGATCTCTTTTAATAAGTGGTGGTCGTGGTAGTGGAAAAACTTCTCTCCTCGCTGCAACGCTAGTAGAGATAATGAAAAAATTTAGAATAGTTACAGTTGAAGATACATTAGAGATTCCAGTCACTCAACTAAGAGATCTAGGTTACAACATAGAGAGATTAAAATCACGCTCTGTCATAACAAAAGTTGAAATGGAATTAGCAGCAGATGAAGCTTTGAGAACTGCTATACGTTTAGGTGATGCATGTTTAATAGTGGGCGAAGTAAGAAGTACAGAAGCTGCTGCTTTATACGAAGCTATGAGAATAGGTGCTTTAACAAATGTTGTCGCAGGAACCATTCATGGTGAATCTGCATATGGTGTTTTTGATAGAGTTGTAAATGACTTAAAAGTTCCTACTACAAGCTTTAAGGCTACTGATATAATCGTTGTTTGCGGCAGGTTAAGAAGTGCAGATGGTTTACATACATTCAGAAGAGTAGTGGAGGTAACAGAAGTAAGAAAAAGGTGGGAAAAAGACCCTGTTGAAGAAAATGGTTTTGTTAACCTCATGGAATATTCGGCAAAAGAAGATAAGTTAAAACCAACCAGCACTCTTATCAACGGAGAATCTTTTATTATTAATGAAATAGCTAAAAGGGTAAAAGAATGGCATGGCAATTGGGACGCGATATGGAGCAACATTGAGTTGAGAGGAAGAATAAAACAGGTTATGGTCGATTATGCAAAAAAATTAAAAAGAATGGACATATTAGAAGCTGATTGGGTTTCAACGAGTAATGAAATGTTTCATATATTTTCTGATAATGTTAATAAAGAATTAGGAAGTCTAGATTCGGAAGAAATATTTAAAAGATGGGATGAATGGTTTAGAAGCAGGTTGAAATGATGGTGCATACAAAAGTTATTATAATAATCACCCTTGCTGTTATAGCAATTCTATTTTCTACGATATTGATAGCTAGAGGGTTAATCAATATTAGGGTTCCTGAAAATGTTTATGGTGAGAAATTGAGATTTTTGCGTACACTTTCATGTTCGTATGCAATGTGTGCAAGAAGTAGCTGTGATTCAGTAATAATTGATATTGGATTTTTAGACAATATTGGTAATGTAAGTTGTTACAAAGTTTGCAATGAATGGGAAAAAAAAGGTTTTACAGGACATAAATGTGGTCCGGGATTTAAGTTAGAATTTGTATTCAAAGATAACACAGTATACAGTGCCGATAAAAAATTTAGTTTGTATTATAATCAATATAATGGAATAGATACAGATATTACTCAATATAATCAAGGCTATTGGTATCATTATATTAATAACGATGGAAATTGTTTTAATGGAGGTAAGTCATTTAGAACTTGCAAATATGACCATGGCTTATTAGGAGAATTTCCACAGGGAAAATGTGAAGGAATTATAGAAAAGGCCCCTAACAATTGCCAACGTCTTGGTGGTGGGGGTCAATGGACTGATGCAGATGAAAATACAGGGCATATTTGGATTGGCCCGGATGTAACTTCTGGTGCAACCCCCATAGCACAATGTGGGCCATTTGGGATTAATGGAGATCTTGGCAATCCCTTATATGCAAACTGCACTTTTAATAAAGGAAAAACAGTTTACATTTCTACTGAATTAGATAAATATGATGAATGTTTTATAGTTTGTTGGGCCTCACATTATTGTCCCGAACTCATACTTTGTTCCAGTTAATAAAAACCAATCTATAATTTAATAGAAAATAAATTACTATTTAAGATAAGATGGAACAACCTATAAACCCAATAAAAGAAAAAAAACATTGGTTCGAAGTTTTATGCAACACGTTAGGTAAACATTTTTTTAAAATTCCAATCAGCGAAAAAACAATGAAAGATGTTTCGGGGAAACTTTATTTTTGTGATTTAGAAGTCATGCCAAATTCTATTTATGCAGTTGGCATAATTTTAGCTCTAGTCGGCGCGGGTATAGCAGGCATTTTATTCTATCTCAATTTTCCAATATATGGCCTAATCGCACTAGGTGTCGGCATCATATTTGCAGTTTACATCATTTATTATCCTTCTATCTATACCAAATATTACAGAATAAAGGCATCTTCTGAATTGGTTTTATCGATTCTTTATATGATAGTTTCTTTGAGGTTGACACCGAACTTGGAGAATGCGATTAAATTTACAGCCAACAATTTATCTGGGCCCGTCGGCAAAGATTTGAAAAAAATGTTATGGAAAATGCAAGTAGGTCAATATTTAAATGCTAATGACTTGTTGGAAGATTATGCAAAAAAATGGAAACAGGAAAACTTGGAATTCTATCAAGCAATCGACATGATTAAAACTTCGATGATGGAAAGAGGTGAGAAAAGAGAAAAAATGCTTGATGAATCTATAAATGTAGTTTTGAGAGGCAATATGGAAAGGATGAAAACTTATTCTTCTCAACTAAAAAACCCCCTGATGGTAATAACTATGCTTGGCGTTACATTACCAATTTTAACCGTAATAATGTTTCCTATTATGACAATATTTTTGACAGATGCAATCAAGCCATCGATGTTAGTTGTATTCTACAATATCATATTACCTTTAGTAGTGTATTGGGTAATGACTGATGTTTTGAGTTCAATGCCTTTGCAGTTCGGTGTTATAGACATATCTCTACATCCTGATGCACATCCCATAGGTCAGTATATAATCAAAATAAAAAATAAAAAAGTTAAAATCCCCTTATTGCCTTTGGCAGTTTTAATTGGAGTAATAATCACATTTACAGGAATTACCATAAGTATGGCAAAAACAGAAGAAGCAGTAACTTTAGGTAAATTACTTGGTGGTCTAACAATATTATGGGGTATAGCAGCAGTCATAATAATTTATTCTTTCTTTTCTTACTACGACAATATGGAAGTAAGGGATGAAATAAGAGAAACTGAAGTAGAATTCGCAGATGCAATGTTCGAATTAGGTCATGTACTATCAACTGGCCAACCGATGGAAAAATCTTTAGAGAAATTAAGTATGAGCATGGGCGAATTAAAAATAGGCAAGATGTTTAAATTAGTTCTGCTTAATATAAGAAAATTTGGATTCACGGTAAAGAAGGCATTCTTTGACCCAACTGTTGGTGTGGTAAAATATTATCCATCCCACATGATAAGAAACATACTGAGAATACTTGTCGATTCTATAGAAAAAGGAGTTAGTGGTGCATCCAAAACAATGATGGCAATATCACAATACTTGAAAGGGGTTCACTCAGTAGAGCAGTACATGAAGGAAGAGTTAGATGAAATAACTAGTGACATGAAGTTCATGATAAGCATGCTTGCACCAATATCATGTGGTGTGGTGGTTGGTTTAGCCACGATAATGGTCATGGTACTATTCCAGATAGTAAAAATAATGACAGCTGTAACTGGAATATCCAGTAGCATGCCAGCTTTATCCTCCCCTGGTATGATTGAATCAATAGTTGATATAAAGAAAATTGTCCCTGCAGAAATATTTTTAGTAATTGTCGGTGGCTACATGTTAGAAGTAATAGTTCTATTGTCAATGTTTTTAGCTACATTAGAACATGGCGGAGATCCTGTGGAAAAGTATAACCTCATATCTACTGGCACTATAATAGGAATGACGATATTTTCTTTTAGTATCCTGTTAATCTATTTTATATTCAATTCCATAATTAAAATTGTGTGGCCTCTATGAAACACTTACCAGAATGGTTGCTGAATCTTATATTTTTTATAGTGTGCCTAGTGATATTCACGTTAATTTTTATGTGGAACATACCTGAAAAAACTGCGGCCAAATTATCATATGTAATTAAAGTAATATGGACTGTGATACCATGAAAAAGGCAGTTACGGGCGGAATGTTGTGGACTATAATAATTATAGTAATCGGGATCCTGGGCATAGCTTTACTTTGGCTTTTTTTAAATAAAGCAGGAACATCTATAGCAGAACAATTTGATATTCTGGTTGAAGGATTCAAGGGTGCAATGTGCAAGATGATTGGAGGATTAGCAGGTTGGGTATTGGGTTGTTGATATGGTTGAAATAAAACTGATTGCAGAAGTTGTACTAGTTGTCATAGCTGGAGCATTGATAATATGGTATGTGGTGAACAATTACCAGTCAATAGAGGTTGCTTTTAATTCATGGTTTGATCAATTGAAAAATTTAATCAATGTACCGGCTTAGAATATGGTAGCAAAAGAAAAATTATTGATATTCATAGCAACAATCATTGTTATTTTTATAATAACTGCTCTGGTTTTTCCTTCTTTCAGTAATATGCTTCCATTAGAGAATCCATTTCTTCAAGGTAAAGATGCTTTTGTCAGATATTATGCATGTAGTTTAGCTATCTGCACTCAAGGCTGTAATTGGTTGTCTTCTAACGATATTTGCTTGAAAAGAAATATTTGGGGAAATTGTACGATGACTTGTAAGACAGAGATTTGCGATAAACAACCTGGATTTGGTAATTGTGGAAATAAAGGCATGTGTTGTAATGAAACTTATAGCATATACTTATCTTTGAAAGGAAATGCAAAATTTTCAGTTGAAAAAATTTATAATTGGGGGACTGGATCAGTTTCGATAGATTGGGTAGGCACCGAAATTCATCAAATTATGGACAACTTTAAAAAAAGCCCAAAGGAAAAAAAACCTCAATTCCCTCTCAATATATTAAGTCCTTCTTGCCCCTTTTGGGGAACTGTGAGTAAGGCCGAAGGGACATTTTATAAAATGGGAAATGATGATCCATCTCAAATAAAATATTGGTCTCAAACAGGTGCTATATACATGACACCCGCTCAAGCTGAGCCGTATTTTACTTGTATAGATTATGACAAAAACCTTGGTTATTCCGAATGCACTTTTAAGGGGTATTTGCAGATATATTCTTGGGATCCTAACAACAATAATTGTGCAGATGTTTTAGTAATAAATGGTCAAGACCCATTTACAGCTGATTTTGAGTTTTTTGCGGCTAATGAGGGTAAGGCAAAAATACCGATAGACCATACTGGTCCAATTGCTTTATACATCTTGAATGGTCTAGGTTTTAGTGAAACTTTTACTATGCAAATTATAAAACCATTGCCAGAAGGAATCACCTGTGATTTTAACGGAGAAGACACAACTGTATTAAATGTGGAAGATACAAAAGTTGGCACTCCTGACGTGCCACTTACATGTAAACCAACAGCATTACCACCTGCCGGAGGATTTGAAGTCTGGGTTAAAGCTTGGGATGGAACAAAAACGCAGGCGGTCAAGTTAAAAATAGATGTGGGTGATTTTAAACTAACGTTGGCTTCTCCAAGTCCATTAATCATAAATGCTGGAAATTCAGGGTCATTTATATTTGATTTGACAAACACAATTGGCATAGATGCGACATTTCAATTGACAAGCCCACAATCTCCTGATAATGATGTCGGATGTACATTTAATGGTGAGATAACAAGTATTGATGTTGCAGATAGTGCTACTAAACAAATAACCTTAAATTGCGCGCCAATTTCAAATGCTAGAAACAAAGATTATGATATAACCGTTACGGCAACATGGGATACTACAAAAAGAACGGCAGTAGCCAAGGTAACTGTTCCAAATTGTACTGTAACTAATTTAGCGTTGAAATTCCTTGATTCTTCTAATACAGAAATTGCATCAGCAACTGTCAATTCTGCCGATGCAGTAAAACTAAAAGCAGACGGGTTCTCAGGTTGCCAAAATATGAATGTAAGGTTTATTCTGAGTGTAGGTTCAAAAATATTATATCAAAATAGTGTAGGCACCTCAGGTGATTTGTTTTATTATCCACAAAATCCACTAAATTTCCTTACGGCTAATAGTCCTGAGAAATGGGAAATGTATGTTCAAATGGATGAAAACGGTGATGAAACATATGAAAAAGAGAGTCCTCGAAGGGATTTAACTATTAATGCTCCGACTCCAGCTGGATATGGTGGTGAAGGTAATACTGATAGATGTCATTATGATATAGTTGATTGTAATGGGGTCGATCCAATTAATGAAGTGGGCTTATGTAATGAATGCGAAAGTACTCTGGGTTGGTGGTATCCTGAAAATTGTAATGCCTGTTTTGATCCTCAGTCTTGTTTAAATTCTCATGATGATGGCCAACGATCTAGTAACTCAAATATTTGTTGTAAATCAGATGAAAGTGGAAATGGTTTAGATACTTATAGTCCAGGTCTTACAGATGCACCATGTTTATCACCTGACACGAATACGCATAACTATCAAAACAGTTACTTCAACTGGACTAATGTCGATAATCCAAAGAACCTGTTAGTTAGTGAATCTAACATAGAATATTCATATCCTGCCGTTTTCAATCATATGGATTGTAATAGTGACGCAAGCAAATGTAAAGATTTAACAGGTTATATAGATGCTGAATGCCGTGAAATCGTATCATATCGTCCAGGGATGGAATGCATAATCAAGGGCCAACCAGATACAAATTATTATTCTAGTTGGTTGTTTATAAAAATTTCTGATAGTTCCAGGCCAGTTTATGGAGTAAAGATAAAAGTTGGAGTTGTGAAGGCATATGATTCAAAAGATGCTTCTTGGGATGTTTATATTCACACAAAAGATGGTGGAGGTAAAGCATGGACAAAAATAGGTTCGCCCGGTGCATCTTTCAACTGTGTAGGTGTCCCATTATGTATTGGTTATCATTTTATAGAGGCTAACTTTAAGCCAGTTGGCGTGGCATGGCAAAATGTAGATGCGCTACTTATTGCGTTCAAGCGTGGTTACAGACTTAACCCCCCTGATTGGTCGTACACAGAAAATGGTGTAGTTGATTATGTCGGCCTATTGACGAACTCTACCGATAATATTCCCTACTGTACAGATGGTCCTGGCGGTGCAAGTTCACCATCAACATACAGGACTGTAGACAATGGAAAGACATGTTATTGGAGAGTAGATTGTGAGACTTATAGTGGAAATGGATGGACTGGAACCGATTCAAAAAAAATGGGTCCATTCGTTAGTGTACCTATCTGCGATTGTGAAACCGACACTAATAATTGTGGTGACGGCGTATGCGGGCCAGTTACCTTGAATGAACAGAATTATCGTTTTGATAATGTAAGATGTGTATACGGCGGCTGGATGGGAAATCTCGTGAAAATATAGGAGATTAATATGCTTTCGAAAAAAGTTATACTTGAAGTTCTTTGTATTGTAGTTTTAGCAATTCTCGTTATTATACAATTCGTCCCGAAGGTATTTGATTTTAAGAATCTAATCGATCCGACACTACAAGTGATGGTTAAGTCTATAGAATGTCGTTTGTTAGAGAGAGATGTCTGTTTTTTAAGATATCCGGAACAAGGAACATCGGATACAATAATAACAGGTGTTATTATGACACCTATAGCTTTCAATAATTATGATGCCTATTTGATTGCTAGCCGTCCTTTACCACCCCCTCTTAATACCATTACAGTTAGTAGTTGTAAGATTTCTCGTGAACAATGTAGGTTTGAATTTAAGGTTGTAGATGCATGCGATGGTGCCGGTTTTTGCACAATATCCGTATTCATTGACTCAAGAATCCAGAATGGTAACTACGATGATGGTGAATTAATAAGCAAAGACTTGAAATTGACAAAAATATCCTAGAAATGAATGTGAAAATAAGAAATTCTTATACAAAATAGAAAAGGTATTTATTTAAGGAAATGAAAATATCTACCATGAAAACTAAAGGAGTAGCTGTTCAGACTATAATAATGGTAATGTTAGGGATAATAGTACTGTTGTTCGTCGGATATTGGCTAGTAAGAGTGTTTACAACACCAGGATTATCACAAGAAGAATGTAGAACCTTACTCATTGATTGGTGCAGAACTTGCAGCGCAAGGGGATGGGACGGTACAGCTTATGGGGTACCTTCAGCCTTGACAGCATGTTTGAACAGGAATGCCGCAGCGTTGAATATTAATGCAAATACTATTCAGGCGGGCCTATGTAGTGCCGCAGCATCAAACGAATGTGCTAAAGTTGGCGTTCTAGCATAAACAGTAATCACTTGGAAAATTTTTATATCCTATTTTTTAAAGTATTTACTATGAAAGGTATAGCTGTCGAAACCATAATAAAAGTAGCATTGATATTATTGGTTGTTTCATTGCTCGTCTACTGGATAATTATGACAGCAGGAAATAAACAGATTTCTGTTGAACAATGTAGAACTATGTTAGTGAATTGGTGTAAAGATTGTGTTTTAAAAGGATGGAAAGGGGCATTGCCTTGGAGTAACGATTTGTTGATTTGTGTGAATAACTATGTTAATATTTTAGGTATTAATCCCTTTAATGTAGTTGGAAATTGTGCAAGTACTGAAACACGAACTGAATGTGCTAAATTTGGAATAACATAATTCAGTAATCACTTGGAAAACTTTTATATCCTATTTTTTTAAAGTATTTACTATGAAAGGTTTGGCGACCAGAACAATAGGTCTTATGATGTTAATGGTTATAATCGTAGTAATATTGATTTATTTGTTTTACAAATCCTCAAAACCCATCAGCCTTCAGGAATGCTCAGCAAGATGGTTTGATTGGTGTATGAGATGTCGATCTGGCGGGTGGAATGCTAACATGAAAACACCAGGCTTTGTTTCCAATTGTTGTCAAGTTTTGCAAAAATATCATAATTTACAGAATATTCCAGGTGTTAATTTGTGCGATGATAACAGTTGTGCTAATACTAACACTAAGGGGGATTGTGAGATCTTGATGGAGATTGATTAAAAATGAGTAAAAAGGGTTTAGCTGAGCGAACGATTGGATTGATTTTTATAGGTTTGATTGTGCTTGCAATTATGGCATACTGGGTCTACACAATAACTAGACCCGAACCAATGAGTTTTCAAGAATGTAATGCCCTGTGGGTGCAATGGTGCATAAGATGTAAAAGTCTAAGTGCAGATCCTTGTAATTGGGATACAATAAATACACCTATTGATGTAACAAACTGTAGAACTACAGTAGCAAAAGGCCTGGGTGCTACCCTAAATCTAGATGATAATTGTCAAACTTCACAAAATGATTGTAAAGCATACTTTGATGCTACAGGAACTCTATCATGCTCATAAATATTAATTGAATAAACTTTTCAATAACTAATCCAAATTATTCTTATGAGCAAAGGTATAGCAACTGAAACTATAATAAAAATAATGCTCGGTCTTATTGTCGTCGCGATTATTTTATATTTGATTTATAAGTTTGTCCTCAAATCACCTATAGCTTCAGAAGAATGTAAAGCAAGACTTGTTTCATGGTGCACTAGCTGTAAAATCGCAAATTATGATGCCGTCCTAGACATGAGCAATGAATTACAAGATTGCCTAGATAAGTACAAATTTGTGCCTGTACACATTACTTGTAAAGATCTTAATGTTCCAACTGAATGTAAACCCTACCTTCCAATGGCACAATAATTTTTAATGCTGTAAGACTTTTCAATAACTAATCCAAATTATTCTTATGAGCAAAGGTATAGCAACAGAAACTATAATAAAAATAATGCTCGGTCTTATAGCCATAGTTATAATAGTATACTTGTTATACCGCTATGTCCTCAAATCCCCTATATCTGAAACAGAGTGCAAAACAAGATTTACATCCTGGTGCGCCAACTGCCAGATAGTAGAATTTTCTGGTGGTCCAGAACCGGACGCAGGCTTAAAACAATGTGTAAAAAAGTATACAACGCTAAATCTAGATAGTGTTACGAGTTGTAATGGTCGTGAAGGTGATTGTAAAGGTTATTTACCCGTGACATCTTAGATAATTATAATTTCTATAAAATCAAATTATAAATGGTTATTATGAATAAAGGTGCTGTAGATATAGTTCAGTTAATTCTTCTGATTGCAATAAGTTCAATTGTAATTGTATTTTTAGTTAAAATGCTTTCTGGTGCAATAGATAATGCTTGTAAAAAAGCTCAAGTGCAAGAATTGCAACGAATATGGAATCAAATTTTTTCATGGGAAAAATTTAAAGGTCTTTCACCAGCAGGAGGCTATAATTATCTATACCCTTCATTCCAAGTAAAACAATGTGTTGAATATATCAAATTTAATAACAGTGAACTGGTTCTTGGAACCAATGCAACAATAATTAAATGGATAGGATCTCATCAAACTGAAGAAATGTATGCCGGTCCAAATGGAACAGTTTGGAACAACACGAATGGTGGTGAAGCTATCATGAAAACAGGCACATATGACGTGAAGATTTCTTACAGATTTGTTGAATTTACCAAAGTTGGATAACAATAATATTCATAATAAACAAATAATAATTGAATGTTATCAAAAAAAGGGGCTTGGTGGATTTCTAAGAAATTTATATGCATGGTTGTATTATTAGCTGCAGTAATATTGATGATAATAGCTATCGCACCTAAATTTTGGAATGTACAGATTTGCCCTGATGGGCAGTTAAATGAGATTTTAAAAGTTAATTCTAAGGTAGATGAAGTAAAGATGCAGCCTGGATACACGGTAGTTTATTTTAAAATGAAACCTTGTGCAAAAAGTATCAAATATGATTTAACATCAAAAAATGTAACGGTTAATTATGTAACCACAGGAGAGTATGCAGTAAAATACCCAGCGAATGCTGATTGGGATTTAACCACTTATTGCGGTGGTGAATTAACAGATTCAGGACAAACTTATACTTTCTACGTCTATCCTGATAAAGTAAAATGTATAGGGATGGTATAGATGAGTGATACACCTTTTGATATATTGATGATCGTAATAGCAACAATACTCGCAATGATGGCAGTAATTTTTACAGTTTGGGCTGCAGAGGAACAAATGTATCAATTCGGCATTAGACCTTCTGAATCTACTGCATCAGACATGGCAGGATTAATAACAATTGCCCAAGGATTAACCACAGAAACTATATTGAAATATGGCAACATCACATCAGGAATTACATATAATATAACTGTTATGAACAAATTGGTTTGTGTATCGGCTCGAGCACGCTATACTATTACTGATTGCTCTTCCTATGCCCATGAACCTTTATGGGGAGGTGGTACGCATAAAATAACAGATGCCATTGGATTTAATTTAGTTATAGAAAAAAAACCTGAAGTTTGGGCGAGGTTAGTACAATGACACGAGTGATATTGAGTTTAATTCTAATCTTGATTTTTGGGTTTGCATTCTTGACTGGAATGGGTTTAGGTGTCATGGACAAATATTTAGATTTAAGGGTTACTTCGTACACCATAGATTCTAGTAGGCATGCCATCAATCTCATGCATTTATTTTTAACGAATAGTCTATTGTTAGAGAATAGTCCTAATGAAATCCAAAAATTAGTTCTTAGTAGTGGGAGAATTGGTGAATATAATTCAGGGTGGTTTACAGATCAGGAAGATATACTTGGCTATAGGATGAAGCTATCAGATTGTTGTGAATTATTGGAGTACGATTATAATTTTTCTACTTCTGTAAGAACAGAAAGCGGCAGCTGGAGTAAGACAGCAGAATTTGGAAATTTAGTGTTTGATATGGAATCTATGTGTTATATGGATTATCAAAGAATGAAAGGATATGCTGAAATGCCCATCGTTGTATGGTCTAAAGGGAATAATGGCAACATTTATACACCAGCTATTGCCAATTTGACTTTAATGAAAACACCTTTATCTGAACTTGCTTTCTGGATTTCACAATCTTCACTTAGGTTGAATGAAAAGTATGATCAAAGCTTAATAAAAGAAATAAGATTTGGTCCTGAAGTGGAGAAGATAAGAATATATAAAGCCACACCTGCAAGAGGCATAATTTGTATGTTTAAAAGAAACAGTTTACATGACAAAATATGTAAACAATTCTATAATTCCAGTGCTGAAGTAAAAATGAGCATCAGTGATTCTTCTGGCTCTTGGGACATTTCTACATTTACTCAGGCTAGTCCGTTTGAAAAATTTCTTCCAAATAATTGTAATAACATAACCGTGGATGCTGATATTAATCGTGTACCACAGATAATGTTAAGATTTTCATAGTGATTATATGAAACTTAAAAATAAAACTGGTAGAAAAGGTATAATTGCTGGCATATTAGGCCCTTATGTAGCTGCAGTATTTGTAATTGCTGCTATTTTGATATTCATGTATCAGTTCAAGTATCACATATCACAAATGATGGTAGATTATTTCTTATGGGGCAAGGAATTTAACATACCTATGGCTTTGTTTACGACCGATATACAGGGCGAAACTTCAGTTGTAGCATTGAGCAAAATTGTTTATAAAGTGGGGAGTAATCAAGATCAAATAAAGAATGAGTTGAATGCGATTGTTGATGATTGGTTTGTACCAGCTAGTGCATCCTACCAATACAATCTCCAGATGGGTGATATCTCAATAACAAAGATTGGTTCTTGTCAATGTATGTCGCATTCTTATTATGGGGATGGAATGAGTCCTAGAGCATATCAATATCTTGCATGTGAAGGCAGCACCTGTGGAAGTAAGACAGGAATGCCATGTGGTGGCCTTACTGGTGAGAACTGTATAGATAATGCGAAAGTTATCAAAAGAGAAAATGTTGGTTTGTACCCATTACCACTACCTTATAATGGAACAACAAGAATAGTTCCATTAATGTTTTCATCTGTTGTTCAAGTGCAATTGCAAGGAGGATGAATATGAAAAGAGGAATAGCAATGATAATACCCCTGATAATAATCTTAGGTTTACTTCTATTAGGAGAGTATTTTGTCGTTGGAGTTTATGCAAGAAAAGAATATACCCTATCTAGATTCTTCTCAGAAGTGAAATACATTTCAGAATCTGACAAGATTGAAACATATGTTAGATCTTTCCAAGATGCTGTTGCACTTTCATTGATTCAAAGTTGTTATGATTTAAGTTTCAGGACTAATAGATGGCAGGTATATGTTGCTCCAAATTCATACCAAAACACGATTGAGAGTGAAACCGATATAAGAAATTCTATTGCAAATAATGCCATAACCAATGTAAAAAACTATCTAAACGAATACATAAAATTTGTACAACTTAAAGCAAATAGTGCAGAAGAATTAGTATTAGCAGAATCAGATTCAGCTAACATAGTAAATCCATCTGTGAGTTGGGATGATACTACCGTTACTTTAATGTTTGATAAAATAGTATTCAGGACAACTGATAATGCATATACTCGTTCATTTAATCCAACAGCAAGCATCAACACAAAGATGAGTAAAATACGAGAAACATATGCAGCTAGTTTCATAAATGGACAACCGGCTTGCTCATTCAATGTTAATACAGCTACTAGTTCTATTTCGATTGCCCAAATTAATTGTAATGTTAGCGGTATTAACAGTGCTGTAGATAATAGTATCGCAAGTGGCAAATTAAAAACTGCAAAAGATTGTTTCAACACAGAAAACCAAGCCAATGGGGTAGAGGTTTCTGGATTTAAACGTACTGCAAATCCTACGGATATTACATGGGTTGCGGCAAGTTCATGTTGTAAGTTTAATGTCGAATTAGCAATAAACATGACGGATATTTCTACGAAATATGTGATTTATAATGGAGCTGGTGTGTCGGAAGAAAGTTTAGGTCTTAGATTCCTTATAGAAACTGGTAATGCTAATTTATGTTTTGGTGCAGTAAGTTGTTCTAATGATATGGACTGCTGCCAAATGATGGGTGGTCCATGTGCTACAGGGGCTAGATGCTCATCTGGGAGTTGCATTTGTGGCGTAGGATCCGCATGTCCTGTATAATTAAATTTTTTTCATAAAATTCTATAAATGAGGTGAAGGTTCTATTTCTATTGTTGACACAGTTACCGGTGCTGTACTTCCTATTGTCGACACTGTAGTTTCTATTTTACATGATCTGGAATAAACAAATTTTTGCTTAAAATCATAATAAGGTGTATATACGCGGATTTGATCTGTTATATCATTTCCAGGTCTTTGGTTGGAATTTATATTTGTTGTACATACAATTTCTCTACTTTCGTCATAATTAACAGTTAAATTATTCAAAGTAAACTTATAACAGTTTCCAGGTTTTCCATATATTAAAACACAGTCTTCATTTGTAGGTGTGTATGAATTTCCTAAATCATCTTGGCATGGAAACTGAATATTAAAGAATTTTTGAGAACCAGCCGCTTCAAATGTTTGAACTAAATGTATTTCGTTCAATGTGGCAACACTATCTTGAACTTTTGGGTTGGCGATTTTTATGATGATATAGAATGATATTACATTATTATTGAAATAACTCCAATCTATAGCATATGGGTCTGAATATACGTATATATTTAGAGGCCCTGGTTCAGCAGTAATTTCTGGATCAAAGTAGTGTAAAAATTTAATATAATCGCCTTCATCTGAAGGAGCTATACCATAATTACTAAAACCGCCGCCATATTGTCTGCTGGATACGTTGATTTTGAAATTTATGATACCATTTGGGCATTCAGGTAATCGCTCCGATCCATCACCACTCGTCCTGTATCCCCACATAAATCTGACTGGAAATTCTTCTTTTGGTTTTAACACATATGGATTGTTATTAGATAATCCACTATAAACATGATCTGCTGGGAATGTTTCATTCTCAGCCCAAGCTTTAATTTCAGTAATGTCGATTTCATAAATGTTATCATTCATGTTCTTGAGTGTAACTTCGTATGAATATCTCCCTTTACCAACTGGCTTTGGATTGTCTAAAGTGCCAGTAGAAGTTCTTCTGCCTTCACTCATTTGTAAAGTTTGATAATCCCCTATTTTATTTACATTTTCTTCTGCTGTTGTTTCTGGTTCCCAACAATTTGGATCACTCGTTTTCATAAAACACATCAAACCACTCCATCCTGTTCCAATATTCTTTCCAATATCTGTTAAATCGTCTGCAAATGCATTTACTGCAGGTATTACAGGACCTAAACTACCAGTGGCATACAAACCCCCTAAGCTAGCTACAAGCCAGATAGGTATTACTGCACCTTGTTGTTTTGGTTTTAAAAACATAGATAAAGTTATCATAGCGATAGAAGTACCACCCACGACTAAGAATGAATTTGCTAGTTCAGGGAAATATTGGATGAATGGAAAATAACCAGCAATCATACCACCAATAGAAGCTAAAATCAAACCTACTTTACCCTTTGTTATTTTCCCTGGTTTTTCCTCTGATTCTTCTTTACTTTCCTCTCCTTTCTCTTGTTTTCCACTACTAGCCGCTGCTTGTTTAGCTTCCTTTTTATCCCCTCCAGGTAATTGTGATTGATACTGTTGATAACATTTAATACATAGTTGTTCTTTCTCAGGGCCCGAACCTTTTCGTGCCATATTTTCTTTCCCGCAATTTCTACATTTGTATTTTGGCATTAAAGTTTCGAAAATCGATTTTTTCTTCTTTTCTGGTTCTCTACCACCGGCTCCTAGAAATGTTCCCGATGTATCAACCATATCTTTAAGCGAATCTTTTTTTCCCCATTTTTGTTTCAATGCATCAAAAGCCTTATCTTTTCCACCACTTGCAGCACCAGCAATTTTTCCAAAACCACCAGTTATACTGCCTAATTTTTTCGATGATTTTTTTGCCATATTTTCCACACTTGTCCTCATTTCATTTCTTAGGATTTCTTCTTTTAGAAGTTTTTCGGCATCAGGAGGTAGATTGGCTTTTTCAATTTCTTTAAACATTTTGGGCGGTTTATAGTAATCACGTTTATCGTCCGGATAATCACCGAGGGGGTTTAGTTGAGTTATTTTTCTTACAACAGGTTTTTTTGAAGTATTTGAAGCAATAGACGGCCCTAGCCGCAATCTAATCTCACCACTACCACCACATTTTGTACATTTTTCTTTTTTTCCATCTTTGTTTATTATAGTTTTATTACCCCCACACTTGGGGCATATTGCCACTTGTTCCATAATATCTATTTAAAAATTGTTTTCCTTAGTTAAAAAAATATTTAATTAAAAAGTTATGCTAATGCTTTCTCAACTCTTATTGTTTTTATAACCTTTTTTTCATAAGTGTAACTATATTCAGCTCTTATCATTGCTCTTACCATTGGTTCTGATACGATGAGTTCGGCTTTTAAAGTAGTAACTAATGGATTTTTCATTGGAATGGTTATGTTACCTTTTGGAATACCAGTTGATTCAAAATCCCCACCTGCCGTATCAATAGATAAATGTGTTAGGTATAAGTGAAAATTATTTTTATCTATAACTGTCTGATGTTGTGAGAATAATGAAATAACATCTTTTACGTCAACAATTAGTGGGAATACATTTTCACTCCTAACCCATTTATCACTTTTGAGGTCAACATGTATAGGACCTTTGGTTTGCACAGTTTCAACGGTTGTTTCTGTGGGCGGTTGTTCGGTTTGCCTTAATATAGGAATATAAAGAATAGACGTACCATTAAATTCGTAATTTAATGTCAATTCCGGCTTTAAATCTCTACCTAGTGGAGATATTTCCTCTTCGGTTGGCATTTTTAATGAAAAATATACTTCAACCAAATCTTTGCTCAAAATATTTTGTATATAACAACCATTGAAGTAGGGGGAAGAGGTATCATTCCAATTGCAACTACAAGTATAGGGGTAGCAATTAATTGCATCAATTTTTATTCCATATGGATCAGTAATTTTAATGTATACATCATTGATATCATCTCGAACTTGACTAGTCAAATATATGACCATTCTAATCGTTTGACCAGGTAATATCCTTTCCTTTTCAACTTGCTCCTTAATTTCATATTCAAACTTCAAAGCGTCATCTTTAAATTCCTCAACTGGAGGTTCCTTTTCTTCACAACCCGATAAAAAAATTGTTATTATAAGTAGAATTGCTAAAACCCATTTAAATTTCATAATAGAATTATTGTAAAACTTGAATAAAATATTTGATACCCTACAAAGTAAAAAACATTTAAAAGTAGCCACCGATAAAAAATAGTGAACTCAGTATAACACTGATTCAATTAATGCTCAAAATACAAGAAGTGTAAAAAATGGTTGCAAAGAAAGCAGAAGAAAAAGCTGAAGTAACTGAAAAAAGAGAAAGAAGAACTGCCGACAACGTTATTTTCGTCGGTAAAAAACCAGCTATGCCCTATGTTCTAGCTGTGATAACACAGTTCACGGACGGGTTGAAAGAAGTACACATCAAGGCAAGAGGAAGATCGATATCAAGAGCAATTGATGTGGCAGAAATTGTAAAAAACAGATTCTTAGGCGATGTTAAGATAAATAGCATTGACATAGGAACTGAAAAAAGAGACGTAGAAGAAGGAAACAAGATAAATGTTTCTACAATTGACATTCTTTTGTTAAAGTAAAATTCTCTTTCTTTTATTTTTTCCAAGTTTTTATTGTTCTAGGTTCGTATTATATAATGTGACCAAGGATCTCCTAGCAGAAAATGAAAAAATGGTTAATTATTTGATTAATACAGGTGTTCTTAAAACGCCGAGAATAATCGAAGCATTTAGGAAAATACCAAGGCATTTTTTCGTGCCAGGGGAATTCATCGAACATGCATATGACGATATACCATTGCCGACTTATGCTGGACAAACCATTTCTCAGCCATATACGATTGCATTTATGACCGAGCAATTAGAACCAAAATCAGGGGAAAAAATATTGGAAATAGGTTCTGGATCTGGTTATCAGGCCGCTTTGCTTGGTTTTTGTGTTGCTCCTAAAGGGAAAGTCATAACGATAGAACTGGAAAAAGAGTTAGTGGAATTCGCTAAGAAAAATCTGAAGAAGGTCAATATAAAGAATGTTGAAGTGATTCAGGACGATGGTAAACTTGGTTATTCCAAAGAAGCACCATACGATAAGGCCATTATTACTGCAGCAGCTGCAAAGATTCCAGAAAAAGTTATAGAACAATTAAAAGTGGGGGGCAGATTAGTTGCTCCAGTTAATAGCGGTTTTGCCCAAAAAATGATGGTTATTGACAAGATATCAAATAAAGAATTCAAAGAAAGAAATCTAGGCTCTTTTATATTTGTCCCTTTAAGATAATTAATTTAAAATATGAAGGTAATGGCAGTTCAAAGAAAAAAAGATGGCTAGCATTGCGCCAAACCAACAAAGCTTAACAAATAAATCTAATAATGCTTCAGGTATGATACCAAGAAAATTAGAAATTAGAAATTTTGCTATTTTTGCTATGCCAACCCAGCAAAATAATGCCAGTGGGATTTCGACAAAAAATGGTAGATCTAATCCAAACAATCCCCCCAAAATCCCAAACAGCATTACAACCGGGCCTACAAGCGGACCAAATATCCATGCTATATGTATCCAACAAACATCCATACTAACATATACAGATTAATGAATTAAAAAATTAAACGTGGGGTCGCCGAGATTTGAACTCGGACTTATGGGTTTCTTCTATCATCTTGAAGTCAACTCTCCATTTCTTGAGAGACTGGAGCCCATCGTTCTACCAGGTTATACTACGACCCCGTGCCTTTATAAATGTAATACCTAAATACTTTTAAGCTTTTAACTTATTATGAAATAAAGGGATTAAAAATGAATGGTCCGATATTACCTAAACATATTGGAGTGATATTAGATGGCAATAGACGTTGGGCTTCAAATCACCATATGATGAAGTGGCAAGGTCATAAATATGGCGCAGAGATGTTCGATAAATTCATAGAATGGTGTCTAGAAATAGGAGTTCCACAAGTTTCTGCTTATGTTTTATCAACAGAAAACCTCGATAGGTCAGAAAAAGAGGTAAAAGAGCTTTTAAAGGTATTAAAGCGCCAGTTAGATAAGTTTGAAACCGAAAAAGCCAGTTTATTCGATAAATACGAAGTCCAGATAAGGTTCTGCGGTGATATGTCAAGATTGCCAAAAGATTTAGTTAGCGTAATGAAAAGAATCATGAAAAGAACTGAAAAGTACAATAAAAAACTCTTTAATATACTGATTGCATATGGTGGAAGGTTTGAGCTTACACATGCCTTCAAAAAGATTATGGAGGGTGCTATGAAATCTGGTAGGATTGTTATTACGCAAAAAAAGATAGAAGAAAATCTACTTGTTTCTGGGGATGTTGACTTGTTAATTAGAACTGGTGGAACACACAGATTATCAAACTTTTTACCCTGGCAAAGCACTTACGCAGAAATATATGTTACTGAAACACTCTGGCCAGATTTTAGCAAAAGAGAACTTATGAAAGCAATAAGATGGTTTTCTGATACACAGAGAAACTTTGGAAAATGATTATCTATTTTAAACTGTGTTTTAACACTTATTTCATGAACTAGTGAACAGTATGTATGATGCAATTATAGTCGGTGCAGGTCCTATTGGTTGTAAATTAGGCGAATTGCTCGGAAAGGAAAATATTAATACAATTATTTTAGAAGAACATCCTGAAATCGGCAAGCCAGCGCATTGCACAGGTTTAGTTAGTCATAGGATACCAAAATTAAGTGGAGCTTCTTCTGATGTAATTGTTAACAAAGTAAAAAAAGCAAGTTTCTATAGTTTTGATAAAAATTACTTAGAATTAAAATCAAGAAAAAAAGTTTATGTAATAGATAGAGTTAAATTTGATGAAGAACTTTCTGAATTAGCAAAAAATTATGTAGAAATTAAAACTTCTACTAGATTTGAGGATTTCAAAAGAAAAAGAAATTATATTGCAGTAAAGACAAAAAAAGAAATTCTAAAATCAAAAATTTTAATAGGTGCTGATGGACCTAATTCTACAGTTGCTTACAATGCAAGAATAAAACTTCCCGATAATATTTTAACAGGTTTACAAGTTAGAATAAAATCTAAATACAAAACAGATGGAGTTGAATTATGGTTCAGTAAAGAAATATCTTCAGATTTTTTTGGATGGGTTGTTCCAGAGAATGAAGAATGGGCAAGAGTTGGAATAGCAACTTCTGATAATGTAGTTAAACATCTTAATTATTTTCTCAATCATCGATTTGGTAAAAAAATTGAACCTAAAGATAATACTGCTGGTAGAATTAGGTTCGGCTTGATAAAAGATTCTGTTTCAAGTAATGTTTTATTAGTCGGAGATGCTGCAGCTCAAGTCAAACCTTTTTCAGGTGGTGGTTTAGTATACGGTTTAATTAGCGCAAGAGTAGCTAATGAAGCATGCATAAAAGCAGTAGAAAAAGAAAAATACAGTTACAAATTTTTGAAAGAAAATTATGATGAAGTTTGGAGACAAAAATTATCTTGGCCCATTACAAAAGGTTTGTTATATAGTAAAATAATTCATTCCCTTTCGGATAATCAATTAAGTTTTCTATTCTCGACTTTGAACAAAACAAGAATAAAAAATTTGTTAGAATTTACTGACATGGATTTACTTTAAACTTTTAAATAGTAAAATAAAATGTGATGATATGGAAGACGCGATGAAGATTCTAACCGATATTAAGCCCTTGATTGATAAGGAGATTGAGAAACATATTCCCAAAAAAGGAGAACCGCAAATACTTTTTGATGGTTGTTGGAAATATTTTGAATATGGTGGAAAAAGATTCAGGCCAGCATTGATAGCATTAAGTTGTGAAGCATTGAATAGCAACCCAAAAGACACTGTTACTGCGGGAGCAGCATTAGAAATTGCACATACATTCCTTTTGATTCATGATGATATGGAAGATTTTTCTGAGACAAGGAGAGGCAAACCTTGCTTGCATATAACTTATGGAATACCGCATGCAATCAATATGGGCGGTTATCTGATGATAAAAATATATGAAACTCTACTTTCTGCGAGAAAATTGTGGGGACTTGAAAAAACTATGAGAGTTTTGGATTTGATGACTGAGATGTTGTTAATAACTGGAGAAGGCCAAGCGATGGAAATTGACCAACGTGATAGAGATTTATCAGAAGCAACAATGGAATGGTATGAAAAAATGTCTTTGCACAAAACTGGTTATTATTCTGGTGGTTCGCCTTGTGCGATTGGAGCAGTTATAGCAAATGGTAATGAAAAACAAATAGAAACTCTGAAAAAATTTGGTTTTGCTATTGGTATTGCATTCCAGATCCAAGATGATATATTAAATGTCACTATGCCTGAAGAGGAAGAAAAAACTGCACCTGGAACTTCTGGTGGCGGATACGGAAAAGATTTTGCTGGAGACATAAAAGAGGGAAAAAGAACCCTACTGATAGTTCATGCTTTTGAACATGCGAATAAAAAAGAAAAAGAAAAAATGAAAAAACTAGTCGGAAAAAAAGATGTTACACTAGAAGAAAAAAAAGAAGTAATCGAAATAATGAAAAAATATGGATCTATAGAATTTGCAAAAAATTATGCTAAGAAAATAATGGAAAATGCAGTAAAAAATCTGAAAAATAATATTCCTGAAACTGAAGGAAGAAGAAAATTAGAATCTATAGCAGAATTTTTAATTGAAAGAAAATTTTAATTATATTTTTCCTGTTTTCCAAAAACTATTTGGTAATTTTTTAATCAGTTCATTAACTTTTCTTGCATCAATTAATTTCCTTAATGAAATAATTGTTTCTAAATCTCTCTCACGCTTTTCTTCAGTTCTGTTCTCCCATGTTAGTTGACCTAATTTTGTAATTAACAATCCTTCTTTCGACAAAAATCTTATTTTGTAGCCATAAACTTCTATTTGAACAACATCAGAAAAAAGTAATTTAGAAGCTGATTGTGAATACACTATATCGAACGTAGTTTTATTTTTTTCCAATTTATCCCAAATTTGATAAGTGTTATCATGCGGCATTTTTTCCCATCCATTCTTTTGGAAATCAGAAGATATTTCTTCTTTCGTTTTAAGTTTATCTGTAAAAATATCTATATCAGCTGAACATTTTGTTCCTAGGTGTGCAAACTGAGCAAATCCTGCCCAGACTATATAATTTTTTCTTGACTCAAGATATTGTAAAATTTCCCCAATTTCTTTGTTCATAAGAAATAGTAGTTATAAAATGTTATTAAAACTTTCTTAATCTTTTTTAATTATTGTTCCCAAACCCTTTTCTCCCATCAGCGCTCTTTTCAATAAATCTGGTTCTTTTGCATTAATTATTTCTGATTCAATTCCTGATTTTGCTAATTCCAACATCATTTTTACTTTATGCAACATTCCTCCAGTGACATCAATACCAGATGATCCTTTCAAAGAAGATTCAACAGCTTTTATATTTTTTGGGGTTATTTCTTTTATCAATTCTGCGTAGGAATTTATATCCGGATTATCGCTAAAAACTCCTCTAACTTTTGCGCATAGAATTATTCTTGAAATTCTATATTTTTTGTCGATATGACTAAGATTATTCGCCAAATAATAAAAAATCCTCTCAGTCGATATTATACAACAACCTTTTTTCAAATCTAGACCAACATCACCATAAGGTACGGGAACCATGTCATAATCTAATAATCTTTTAATCGGTTCTAAGAACATTTCTTTTATACTTCCATCTTCACAAACACTACAACTTGATAATTGAATTGACATGGCATTCTCCCCCACATCCATCAACTCTCTGACAATGATTCTATTTAATCTAGAAGCGGCATCTTGGACTTTAGCTATACCTTCATAACTTCTTTTGTCTTTTACTCCCTCATTAGTTCGGAATTCTGTTGCAGCTGTATGAGGGTAAGAACCACCACCATGTCCAACTATTAATTTAATTTTTTTTTCTTGCCTAGCTTCGTGTATTTCTTTAGCTAACCTCTTTATCGTTTTAATATCTTCTGTAAATGGTTTGTTCTTATCAGTTATAACAGAGCCACCTAATTTTACAAGAATTAATTCACTCATTTAATCACTTAATTTAATTTTATCGTTTTCTATTTCAATTATATCTCCGGTTTTAATTTTAGAAACATCAATCTTATCCACGCAAGGTATTTCTGAAATTATCGCACCTACGGCAACGATAGTTTCACATTCTTTATTTATCATACCCACTGGGGCAGTATTATTTTTCTTCATTCTGAAAAGTGTGTATGATCCAACAGTAGAACCTTTGCCTGTCGGGAAAACTAAAATTTTTCCTTTAATATTTTTCCCTTCTAACTCATGCCCCTTTTCTATCAATATTCCAGAGTCAGGATCTACCCCACCGTAAAAAGATACAGGTTGTGAAGTAACAAGAGCTTCGCCTTTAATTTTTCCTTTGAAAATAATCCTTCCTTTCAACTCCATTTTCCTTTCACCGCAGCATCAATACACTCTTCCAAACTTCCTAATTTTGTTTTCATTTCATTACTTCCTCTAGAATAGAAACATCCTTTTGCAGATGTTGTTGCAACAGATTTAAATCTACCTTTCAATGGTGCAACTGCTAAACAAGTATCACATGCAAATTTTCCCCCAGCATTTTCAATCATTTTCGTATAACCTCTATCGTCAGACAATTGTTTTATAGATCTTGATGTTGCAACCCAGAATTCAACCTTTGGATTAATTTTCTTTCCCTTTAACATTTCAGCTATATCAGAGATTTCTTTTATCGAACAATGTGGACAACCTAGGCAAACAAACTCGATAGAGTCAACTTCATCATTGATATTCCTGTAAGCATCTTTCAAATCATCATTCGTTATAGTTACTTTTTCTTTCGGTATTTTTTGAATTTCAGAACCAGGTGTAATTCCTTTCATGTAAAATAATGGTTTTGATCCATAAGTCACGACTGAAGCACAAAAAGATTTCAACTCATCTAAACTTGCACTTTTTATTCCTGTTATGAATGGTATTTTATTACTTGCTTTTTTTCCAATACAATATCCAAGTGCGCCCCAGTCAGAAATTTTTTTAATGTCCGTTTTAACATCTACATGAATATCCGAGATTCTATTTTTTTCTAAATGCAATCCATACATCGGAGTTTTACCAACAAATGCAGCTGCTAAAGCTGATGGTCCACCTTCTCTGTTTGTCATTGCTCCTAATACAGAATTAGCAAAAGTAACAGCAGATGATTCTGACCATGCGATATGTTCTCCATACAATGGAACATTTCCAATCAAGTAAGGTGTGCAAGTACAAGAAATTAAAACACCCATTTTCCTAAATGCATCTATAACCAAATTTTGTTTTTTTGCGAAATCTTCTGAAATTCCAAGTTTTTTCCAATCTTTTAAGTCCATTCCAGCGGGATTTAATGTGGTAACGACTTTAACTCTTCCATCTTTTGCTAATTCATTTAAAAATTCCAAGCCAGCGTCCCCTAAATTATGATAAGAAACTCCTGCAATTTGAGCTGAGCTAACTTCAATCAATTTTTCTGCACCAAAAATTTTCCCCAGAGCAACAAGTATCTCCATGGATTTCTTTACAGTATATCCTTGTTCCCCATTTAACATTCCTTCTTCTTCTTTTGTGAGATGCATTCAATCAACTCATATATTTCTTTAATAATTTTTTAGCATTAGATACAAGTATTTTAATATCTTTTTTTGTTGCACAATCTATATGTATTCCGCAAACACACAATACAGGTACATTTTTCATTAAGCAAACTTTTTCAGCAAACATTCTTGCAACATTTTCCTCTTTATGCCCATGAATATTAATTATTTGAGACGTGCATGAGAATCCTTTTCCAGTTCTACTATTTCCAGGTTCGGTCAATACAATACTGCCGATATGTGAAAACTTCCCACCACCTACTGTGATGACAATACCTCTATCTAATTTTTCATCTTTCAACCAGACTTTATATTTTCCTTCTCCAACAAAAATCATTTCTTTTCGCCGACTATGAATGCTTTTTCAAATTTTTCTCTATTAGTCCCGAATGGAATTGTCGCATCTATGCCGACTTTACATGTAAGTCTCCTATCAGTTCCTGGCAAAGTTTCTTGTCCTACTGTTGATGGATCAATACTACTGCCTTCTTCTTTTTTTGTTAAAGTTTGTTTATCCGCTTGGAACCTTGTTGAGATTGCCCATTCAACTTCTTCCGAATTGAAAACATCGATATCTTCGTCGACTACTACGCAGTGCTTCAATGATTTATGCCCACGAAATGCTGCCTCTGCAGCTTTGATTCCGTCATCAGATTTTTGTTTTTTTATCGATACAAAACAATGCAACCAAGAACATCCACCAGTCGAAATGTTAACAGCTCTTACAGGGCAAACTTTTGAAACTTCATTATATATTGTTGGCTCTCTAGGCATACCCATCAACAATCTATGTTCATGCCCACCAGGCAGAAGTGCATGATAAATAGGATTTTTTTTATGCCAAATTCCATCTATTTCCAAAACAGGTTGTTTTCTCACGACATCATAAGTTCCACTTATATCAACAAATGGTCCTTCGTCAGCCATTTTTTTTGTTATCCTCCCTTCAATTATAATCTCAGAATGTGCTGGCACAAGTAAATCATTTGTTTTACATTTAGTGACTTCAAGTGGTCTCAAGGCACTCATTATTTTCATTTCATCTATATCTCCTGCAGACACAGCACCAGGTATTAATACTGATGGATCATGCCCTATGAAAATTGAAACCGGCATTTCTTTTGGGTATTTTTGGCAGAATTTGAATGTATCCCTATCGCATAATCTTATTCCCATTTTATTTTCATCAATTTTCATCATTCTATGAAAACTAGCATTCAATCTTTTACTATCAGAATCTCGAGAAATTACAACTCCTGAACTTATGTATTCTCCACCATCTCTTTCACAATATTTCATTAAAGGAATTTCATCTAAGTTGTTTCCTTTTACTTCATAACAAGGTGCATTGTTAATTATTTTATAATCTCTTGGATTTTTGGTTGCATCAGCTATCTTAAAAGATAATTTTTCTCTGTTGGTATCGAGCCATGATGCCATTATATCTCTACTGCTGCAAACTCCACTTACGATTTGGTATTTGTATCCTTTGATTTTTTTAAAAAGAGTAAGTGATTGATTTTTCTTTATCATTAATGGTATCTTATCTTTTTCAGTTTCTTTTTCGATAATTTTTGGTTTTTGAGTCTCCAAAAATTCATGTAAACTCATTTTTTCCACCTAGCGAAAAGATCATTTTCGATATCCAATAAATCTAAAATTTTTCCGACAAAGAAATTCGTCATATCATCAACATCCTTTGGTTTGAAATAATAAGCAGCAGTTAAAGGCATTATTATCCCACCAGCTAAAATTATTTTTTTCATGTTCTCTACATGAATAAGGTTATATGGTGTTTCTCTAACACAAATTACAACTTTTCTTTTCATCCGCAAGCAATTATCAGCAGTTCTAGTTATCAGAGTATTGGAATAACCGTTTGCAATCGCTGACAAAGTTTTCATCGAACATGGGCATACTATAAAAGCATCAATTTTTTGTGAACTACTTGCTGTAGGTGCAAATAAATCATTTTCTTCATAATCTGGTTCTATTTCTTTGCCAATTTCTTCTTTAATGACTCTTTTACCCATTTCTGAAATTAAAGTTACAGTTTCTATTTTCTTCTTTTTCAATTCTTCAATTAATCTTACTCCAACGATTGAACCGGAAGCTCCAGTAATTACAACTACTATTTTCATTCGATTATCCTCTCTTTAAACTTCCATGAGTTTCGGACAATTCTTTCGCAGCTTCGATTGCATGAAGGTTTATTTCAGATGTTAAACATGCGGCAGCAACAACTTCGGCAAAAGCCAGTTTAGTTTTTCCTATATTATCTCCTTCTCCATACAGTCCTAAAAGTTTCAATGCTTCTTGTTGTGTTTCTCTTTTGGTCCCACCACCATATGTTCCAACTTCTAAAGCCGGAAGGAAACACGAAACATAAAGATTACCATCAACAACTGCCGCATCTGTTATTGCTTGAGTGCCTTCTGTGATTTGAGCAGGGTCTTGGCCATGAGCTATAAACATTGCAGCTAAAACATTTCCTATGTGTGCATTGAAACCATGTGACCCAGCTAATATTGAACCTTGAAGACATTTTGCTTTGTTCAATTCTACAATCGTTTCCGGATCAGTTCTAAATTCTTCTAGAACAATTTTTTTCGGAATGACAGCATCTGCAATTATAGAAACACCTCTTCCTTCTAAAATATCAATATATGCCGCTTTTTTATCAGTACACATATTTCCAGATTCACTGATGAATTTAACATCTAAGTTCAATTCTTTTTTAACCTTCGAAATAATGGCATCTGCTGCTGACTTGGATGCAATAGTAATCATGTTCATTCCCATTGCTGCTCCAGATCCACACTTAAATCTTAAATGAACATATCTGCCGGCTGTATAAGGCTTTACTTCTTTTAGAGTTGCAAACTTATTGGATTTTGCAAATTCTTTGGATAGAAAATTGAATGCCTCTTTTGTTTGAATCCATTTGATTAATTTGAAAGATTCTTTAGCCGAATTTGTTCTGACAAGGACATCTCTTGCCATACCTTCTTTTATGATAACTGTGTTCACTCCACCACACATATTAAAGACTTTTATACCTCTTGCCATACCGCCAACTAGCCTACCTTCAGTTGTAGCTAGCAAAATTGGAAAAGCACCCTTTGCATAATCACCGTTAACTTTCAAATCGCCAGCAAATCCTAATGGTACTTGAGTTGCTCCAATAGGATTCTCAATATTTCTGTTAGTCGCATCGTTAAAATCTATTGTTGTATTTCCTATATTCGTTAACTTAACTTTGTATTTTTTTTCAAGGAACAATCTTCTTATTTTTGTAGCCTCGTTGCTGTCATTATTCGTATATTTTTCAATCTCACGCAATTTTATTTTACCACTCATCAATTTTTCTACTAATTCTTCATTTTTTTTGTCCATGGAATCAATCCTTTTATCAGTTATCATTTATATAAAAATACGTTTTTAGGAAAGAATAAAAGCTTTTAAATACTACCTTTCAACCCCTATTTTTGTTCTTAATACTTTAAATCCTTCTCTTTCCATCGATTTTGCAACATTTTCTTGTAATTCTTTACCTGGCGTTAAAGCAACCATGCATCCACCTCCACCACCTCCAGTAAGTTTCGCTCCAAATGCGCCTTGATTTAAAGCAATTTCAACTAATTGATCCAATTCCTTACTAGAAACTTCTATTGTCTGGAGAAGTCGATGGTTTTCATCCATTAGTTTCCCAATCTCTTTCAAATCAAACTTTTCTAAAGTTCTTTTTCCTTCATACACCAATTCTTCTGCTTGTTTGAAAAGTTTATCATATTTTTTCGGATACTTGGATTTTCTTTCAGCGACACCAGCTACCATTGCTTCTGTATTCGCAACGAGACCAGTATTTCCCATAACAATTTCAACTGGTTTCTTGATTTTTAATCTCTCGATAGTATTAGAACCGCCAGTCATATTTTTCTTAAACCATAATAAGCCACCATAAGTTGCAGCAGTATTATCTATTCCAGAAGGTGTTCCTGCGTATGCTCTTTCAGCTTCATACGCAATTTCATTTATTTTTTCATCAGACAATTTCATTTCAAATTCTTCTGAGATTGCTCTTGCAATAGCAACACTACTTGCTGCAGAGGCACCAATTCCACTAAATGTAGGAAGTTCACCACCAAGCCATATTTCTAAAGGAGTTTTTTTTAAATCAAGATCCATCATTCTAAGCATTCTTTCTATGGATTCTTTTTGTTGCATTTTTTTCTTGTCAGTATAGCCTTCAGTACCTTTTCTTTCATCCTTTACATTAATGCCATTTCCAACAATTTTTTTCACTTTTGCATCTGTCGTTAAATTAATGGCCGAAACTATTCCAGGGATGCCATGAACGACAAAATGTTCGCCGAAGAGTATTACTTTGCCATAGCCAGAACCTTTACCCATAACATTCCCTCAGATTAAAGATAATTAAAAGAATTTAAATTAATTATTCTAAAACTAAAATTCTATCGAGGAATATCATGGAAGACGAAGAGGATTTTGCTAGGAGTAAAGAAAAAGTTATACTCGTTGATAAGAATGATAAAGAAATTGGGATTGGAGAAAAATTAAAAATACATCAAGAGGGAAAACTACACAGAGCATTCTCAATATTTGTTTTTAATTATAAAGGCGAATTACTTCTCCAACAAAGAGCTAAGTCAAAATATCATTCCGGTGGCCTATGGGCAAACACTTGCTGTAGTCATCCAAGAGTTGGAGAACCCGTAGAAAAGGCAGTTCATAGAAGATTAAAAGAGGAAATGGGATTTGATTGCGATCTTAAAGAAATATTCAGTTTTACTTACAAATCAAAACTCAATCACGATCTTTTTGAACATGAATTTGATCATGTATTTGTTGGGAATTTTAATGGTAAACCTATGCCAAACCCAGAAGAAGTTGATAAGTGGAAATGGGTTAATTTAGAAGAATTAAAAAAAGATATACAAAAAAATCCTGACAAATATACTTATTGGCTAAAAGCATCTATCGACAAAACCATGTCTTATTCGTCTCAAAATTAAGATTTTAGTCTCTTGAATACCACTGCGAAAGTTACTATGAGAATAATCAATATAGCAAGGAATACAATTTTATCTGAAGCCAAAATAAAATTACCAGTCCCATATCCTGTCGGATTAGGAATGATCGATAGAATAAATAAACTAGAGGAAATTATTACTAAAGTTGTCAAAAGTCTATCACGAGTTTCCTTAGCTTCTGTTTCAGATGGTATTTGTGGTATATCACGATCTTCATCAAACGTTTTTTTGTAATCGGTATTGACAAATTCATTTGATTTCAACTCTCCAATTTGTGCATCTGTAGGTTCTTGTGAAAACTGCGTATAATCATTATTTTTCAGAAATTCTTGTATTTCAACTCGTTCCTGTATTTTATATAAATCTGATTTCTTTTTTCTAAAAAGTTCAAACAATCCCATAAATAATATTATTGATTTTTAAATAATACATTAATCATAATAAAATGTGATCATATGGCAGAATCTAAAAGTTTCATAACAGAAGAGGCTAAAAAAGTAGGTAAATTACTTGGCATTGATTGGAGTAAATTCGATGTTGAACAATTTAGAATGGGTATGGATGTTGAACTTGAACATGGCAAAAGAGATGCTCACACTAATGTAACTAATGATGATATTATAATGACCGGTAAGATTGCTCTTGCGCACTTAAATGAATTTCCTGACTATTATACAAGACTAGAGAGAATGGAAGAAGAAGCTAAAAGATTTCATAAAAAATAGAAATAAACCTCGGGAGTACTGTATAGAATTAGTTCATTTTATAGGGCTTTTTATTAGTATGGATAGATTTTTGTTCTGAAAAAGAAAATTAAAATTATGAAAAAGATACCCAAAGCAATAATTTTATTGATTTTTATTTTATCGTTTATTTCATGTTTTAGTTACTTTACATATCGTTATTGTTTTGGTGGATGTGAACCTCTTGTATTGTTAGTTTCTATTCCCTTATTACTTTTCTATCTATTTTGGTTATTTTTATGAGCAAAGGTATAGCAACAGAAACGATAGTAAAAGTAATGCTATGCATAATAGCCATACTAATAATCACATACTTAGTATACCGATATGTCCTAAAATCACCTATCCCCGAAACAGAATGCAAAACAAGATTTAGTGCTTGGTGTACTAATTGTAGGTTAAGTACTCCGGGATGTGCTCCATTTGCAGGAGGTCCAGAACCAGATAAAGGATTAAAAGAATGTGCAAATAGGTATAACATAGCAGATCTTAGTTCTGCAAGCAGTTGTGTAGGTTTTGATTCCCAATGTAAAGGCTATTTAGCAATCACTAATTGTTAATTATTTATAGCCTTATTATTTTTAACTAAAAGTTTCAAGCCTCGGGAGGGATTTGAACCCCCGACGTGCTGATCTCTTTCTGTCATCTTTTTTCAAAGGCAGATACAAGTCAACCGCTCTACCGGGCTGAGCCACCGAGGCATGTTACTTAACCATATGTATTATGTTAATTTATAAAATGTTTTTATGTTTTATATTTAAGAGATATATTTTTTCTACTTCAATACAGTTAACAATATAAATCTTTCCCAAAAACGGTTAAATCTTTTACAGTTTATGATATTATTTGATAATTATGAAGACAAAAATATTTCCATCGTTGTTGTTAGCCTTTGTTTTGATTTTTAGCATTGCTTTCGCGCAAGACTATAGTGTTTCGGTTGCAGTAAGTCCGAAAAATTTAACTGTTGCACCTTGTAAAGGTGTTAGTTTTGATATTACCGTTACTAATACGGGTAATAATGAGGATACCTACGCAATTCTGTTAGACGGAATAAACTCTGATTGGTATTCTCTGAGTCAAGATTCTATAACTTTAGGAGCGGGAAAATCTGATAAGGTTTATTTGTTCGTTACTCCTGATTGTCTTGCGAAAGCAGGAAATTATAAGGTTAACGTAACTGCATCTGGTAAGTCAACAGATTCAGATATATTTACGATGGAAATAATCCCAGATCATGTAATAAATTTAATTGTACCGAATGAAACTATCACTTGTTTGAGAGAAGAAAATACTTTTAGTATTGAAATTAACAATGCTGGTAAATTTTCTGAAGACGTAGAACTTTCTGTCTCGGGCGATGCATCCGATATAGTAACATTGAACGAAGAAACTTTTACAATAGGTAAAGGTGAGATACAGAATGTTACAGTAACAGTGAATCCTACAGACATAGATGAAGGTGGATATGATTTAGAAATAACAGCAAAATCAACGACAAGTTATGCTGGTGCGACTGAATTCACTCTAGTAAACATAGTAGACTGTTACAAAGTCGATGTTACGGTCCCAGACCAACTAGAAGCTTGCGTTAATGTGCCTACAACTTTTAACATAACAGTTGAAAATGTAGGATTAAAGGATGATGTTTATAACATCAGTATAAGTGATATGAACTATCAAAAAACGGCAGAACTTATACCACAAGAATCTAAGACATTCGAAGTTGAATATTCAAATGATGCAGAAGGCACGTATGAACTTGCCTATACCGTTAGTTCAATTTATACTAGCCAGGAAGGAACAATAAACGTTACTGTACTAAAATGCTATGCGGTTAGCATGTCAGTTGAAGAAACTTCATTGAATATAGATGTTGGTAAAGGAAAGTTGATAAAAGCTACAGTAACTAATGATGGTACAAAGACAGATACATTTGAGATTACTTCAGATGTCGATTGGGTTTCAATCAAACCCACTTCAGTAACTTTAGACTCCGGGGAATCTAAAGATGTATATATTTACTACAGTCCAGAATTTGGTACAACAGGAACATATGAAACAACATTGACTGTCAAATCTGGCAACAGCGAAACTTCACAACAAATAACAGTCATAATTGGTGAAGCAGGTGTAACTACAGCCGAAACAACTATTCCAGAAGGAAATGAAACAACTGCAGAAACAACTCAACCTGAAGGAAATGCCACATCAATAACACCACAAATTCCAACTGGTGAATTCTTAAAACAACTAGAAGATTTATTTGCAAACAAACTTGTAAGGTCAGTACTCATCGCAATAGTAGTCGTGGCAATAATTTTAATCGTAATCTACTTGGTTGTAATGAGGTAATTTTTTGATAAGTCAAATTTTGCTAGTGGCGAGTTTCTTTATTTTATTAGCCGTAGCAGTTGAAGCTAAAGTCAAATCCAAGTTAGGTTTATTTATTGTTATAATCGGGTTAATTGTTGGAGTATTAGAT
>Ga0315285_10000050_pt1 | contig 113887 bp, 111 predicted proteins | sample YL17G09_36_MG_FD_203698 | JGI IMG/M metagenome (GOLD analysis project Ga0315285, IMG submission 203698) | Sediment microbial communities from Yellowstone Lake, YNP, Wyoming, USA - YL17G09_36 | ecosystem: Environmental > Aquatic > Freshwater > Lake > Sediment | place: USA: Wyoming | collected... | reverse complement strand
TGAAATCTTGAATTACGACTTGATTTTTCCCCTTTGAATCTGTGAAAAAGGCTAGTTTCTTGCCATCAGGAGACCATGATGGAACGGCCTCTCTTGATCCCTCTTTGATCTTGAAGTGAATGACGTCTTTTGGGTTGTTCCTTTTGAAAACAGTCACTTGCATGTTCTTCGGATCTTTGCCTCCGCCGTATTCCGTGCACGCAATCCACTTGCCATCGTCAGAGTAAGTAGCATTGGAGAGCGGGTTTTCCTGCTCTACAAGAACACTATTCTCGCCTGTTTCTACATTGAAAACCTCGATCCCACAAGACTTCTGAGTCGAGTAACTGCGAGCAATCTCATTTCCGCTTGGATCCCAACAAGCATCCCATGTACTGCAGGGTCTCTTGGTGATTCGCTTGGTCTTTGTCCCGTCCTTTGACGTCAAGAACAAGTGGTGCAATCCGTTTCCGTCCTTGTCCTGAAGATATAGAACTCTATTTCCAAAAGGCGACAGAAATCCCCGCGTGATAGGGTCATTTCCACGCGTAATCTGCTTCGGTCTTGAGCCATGCTTCACCTGTGAAATGTAAAGATGAGCCGCTCCTGAAGCGTTCGAAGAGTAGAGTAACGTTCTTCCATCTGGAGAAAGATCGATCCAATCGATCCTCGGAATGCCAAACAATTCATCGACTGATATCGGCATGTTTCAACCACAAGAGCATTCTTTCCTTTTCTTAGTTCATATGCTTTGCGTTCGCAACAATTCTAGGGAAAATTCGCATGGGCTACAACTTGATTTCTCTTGAGCTAACGACCGTTCGATATATATGCAGAGTTGCGCCTGCTTTCAAGATTTCTTTGGTTAGGACCAGTCTGTCAACGGTGTCAAAGCTGTCTATTTTGAGGGATTCCGCTTCTTTCAATGCTTGGGAATACAGTTTCGCATCAAAGTCAACTATTTTCGGGTCTAGAGCAGTATATCCAGCGTTTTTTCTCACAAATAAGCCAATGCCAATATGGGGAATGTACTCGATGTCTCTCCTCAGAAAAGGCGCTAGAATGCCAGTGTAAAGCTCATCATGCAGGGCAATAGCTTTCTCTTTTCCTTCTCTTAGCAGAAGAAATAGCCAGTGATCCCAAGATTTCGCAAAACCTCCTATATGAATGGGGAAAGGTTTCCATCTCTTCAATACTGTTTCAACGTGTTCTGTGAGTTTTTCTTCTTCAATCCCATCGCAGGGGACTGGGAATATGAAGGGCATGTGCGGTTTCCAAGAATCTGCAAAAGGATCATATTTTCTACGAAAAGCCCCGATATCTTCTCCAGTTTTCCTTGAAAACCTTGGATAATAAATCAACACGTAATACATAGCACTCTCTCTTTTCGCCATACGACCTACCTCCTCAAGGGTCGTGCTTCTTTTCCAGGGTTCTTGTGATTTGTGGCGTTTCTTGCGCGCGCTTCAAGCAACCCAAGTCACCACATCGATCGATGGTTTCTGGTCTACTTGCGTATCCAAGGCTTCTTCTTCAACATTTCCCTGCCTGGCTTGCCAATGCTTATGTGCTCGAAGATTACGAACAATACCAGCGCAACTGTCGAAGCTAATGCAAGGTATGTCATTCTCCAGATAAGAAACATCAGCACAACTGATAAACGCAAACCAATTTCAGATGTATTCGCCGTTATTGTTCTGGCTTTGTTCCAACGCCACCAGGCTTCTGGCAGCTCTGGCGCAATTCTAATGCAGTTTGAAACAGCAGCTTGAGCCCAACTCAATCCATACAAGAAAAGGTTCAGAAGCACTGTCAAGAATAGAAGAGTTGCCTGCACTGAAATTTGCGTCGGATCTGGAAGCTGAGTGAGAAGCACAGTGATAGCAGCGAATGTGAACCCAGCAAAGAGAGCTTCTGCAGTTGTTACAATGGAATAGAACGATCGATAAGCTGAATACTTGTCCTCACTTTCTGACATTTTCCAATCATCTGCGGATAACCTGCTTATCCAGCTCAGTTATTATAACTTGTGTCATCTCCCACTGAGATAGGTCTCACATGATTCAGTTTTAATACCAACTTAGTGCAATATAACAAGGTTGGGTGCTAACAATGGTTGAGGTTGACATTCAGACAGTCTCTGTTGCAGTTGCTTCTGCAAGTGTTGTTGCGGGAGTCATATACTATGCTCTTCAGCTTAGGCATCAGACCAAAGCTAGACAGGATATGGCTAGAACAACACAAATAGACCTTCTGATGAGGCTTTACTCAACTTGGGGAGATGAGAGTCTCCAAAAGGCTTCTTGGACCGTTGGAGAGTTGAAGTTTGAAGACTTTGATGATTATGTCAAGAAGTATGGGCTTTCTGGGACTCCTGAGAACGTAGCATGGTTCAGAGTTGGCTGGTTCTTTAATGGAATTGGTGTTCTCTTGCAGAGCAAGTTTGCGGATGTTGAACTTATTGACAGACTCTTTGGTTACATGGTCATTTGGATGTGGGAGATTATGAAACCCATCGTTAAGGGAGAGAGAAAGTACTACAACCAGCCAAGGTCGCTTGAATGGTTCGAATACCTATACGATGAAATGAAAAAGAGACAGCAGAGAGGTGTTAAGAGTGGTTGACGTTCAGACTGTTTCTATAGCTATTGCCTCCGTGAGCGTAGTTGCAGGTGTCATATACTATGCAATTCAAATCAGACATCAGAGTAGGACAAGGCAGATGGATTTGCTTATGCGTCTCTATTTGACATGGGGCAGTGAGGACATGAAGAAAGCACTTCAAGACGTCTTTGCTCTGGAGTTTGAGAACTATGATGACTTCATGAAGAAATATGGTCTGGGTTCTCAAGCTTGGGTAGACGTAGACAAGGTTGGTTGGTTCATAAATGGGATAGGTTTCCTTGTACACGAAGGATTCGTCAACATCAAACTGGTTCTGGGTCTCTTTCATAAACACGCATTGATAATGCTGTGGGAAAAACTGAAACCTGTTGTAGAAGGTGTCAGGAAGAAGTTTGGTTTTCCAGAATCATACGTTTGGTTTGAGTATCTATACAACGAAGTGAAAAAGAGAGAACAAGAAGGTGTCAAGAGTGGTTGACATACAGACAATTTCTATAGCTATTGCTTCTACAGGTGTGTTTGCAGCAGCCATCTACTACATTTTCCAAATACGACACCAAACTAGAATTAGACAAACAGACCTTGTTATCAGACTTTTCTCAACTTTCCTTAGTCAAGAGGCTATGGACGAATTTATGAGATTCTCAAAGCTAGAATTCGATGATTATGAAGACTATGTGAAAAAATACGGTCCAATACTCTCTGGGGGCAAAGGTGGGCTAGGATTCAATGACACTCCAGAGTTCAGAGGCTTGCTTTTTGTTGACAACTTCTTCAATGAGGTCGGCTGCCTTCTATACAGAAAGCTCATTGATGCTGACTTAGTTAGAGATGTTTTCACCTATAGGATTGAGTTCCTATGGAAGAAGGCTGAACCCTTGATACAGGGAGTAAGAAAAGAGTCGAATCAACCAGAAATGGGCAAGTGGTTTGAATATCTCTACAATGGAATGAAGAAAAGAGAAAGAACGGGTACTAAGAATGGTTGACATACAGACAATATCGATAGCTGTTGCTTCTGCAAGTGTTGTTGCCGGAATAGTCTACTATGCCTTCCAAGTCAGACATCAAACTAAAATAAGACAAACGGACCTCGTGGTCAAGCTGTATTCACTGTGGACCAGCGACGATTTCTTGGAAGCAATGCTGAAAGTCGCAAACTTGGAATATGAAGACTACACAGATTTTCTGAAGAAATACGGTCCGCTCTCTTCTGAGACACCTGTCAATATCGCCTTTTTCAAGGTTGCTAACTATTTCGATGAGCTTGGCACTCTTCTGCACAGAGGACTCATAGACGCTGATATGGTCTCAGAGTTCCTTAGGCCTTCAACACTGCAAGCATGGGACAAGATGAAACCCGCAATAGAAGGATTCAGAAAAGATACTGGACGAACATTCCTTCGTTGGTTTGAATACTTTTACACTGAGATGAAGAAGAGAGAACCGAAACCTTAGTCAAGAGCCTAGCATCTCCCAACAATAAATGAAAATCGAATGCACAGATAAACTGAGCTTTGTTCCAAAGCATGGGCGTTCAGCGCCGGGCTACATTTTCCTGTCTATCCACCTTTTCCAGAAACCTGACAACGTGGGGCAGAACAAGATCACTCCGATAGCGTGTCTCAAGATGCCCAAGGTTGGGAAAGGAAACGAAAGTCGCGTTAGGAATGCTCTCTGCACACCTTTTTGCTCCAGAGTAGACGGTGTCCGCTTCGCCAGCAAAAATGAGGCATGGGATACTAATGGCTGGCAAGACGTATTCAAGGCTACGCATCCAGTCCTCTGTCGACGCAAGAGCAATCTGAGCTACTAAGTCGTTGGCCATCAATCTCGCTTTCAACTGAGGTGTCAATCTTGGGCCAAGGGTTTTCTCGTACCAGGCCGATGCGAACTCCGATCGCGCAGGCTCGGGCATTGTATGAAGCTTGGTACAATATTCGAGAACAAAGTTAGGTTCGCCTGGGTCTACGTATGGGCTAGCGCCTCCTATTATCAGGCACTTGAAACGCTCGAGAGCGTGTTCTGCAATCCCGAAACCAATCCATCCGCCCATCGAATAGCCCATGAAATGAGCCTTATTGACGTTAAGGTCGTCCAGAATTCTTACAACATCGGCCACAAGAGTCTTCAATTTGTAGGCATGAGGGGCATGCGGCTTTTCACTACTGCCATGTCCTCTCACGTCGATGAGAATGAGCTGATAGTTTTTCTTCAACGGTTCTACGTAGCCAGAGTCACGCCAGGATTCCAAATCACTACCCAATCCATGTAGAAGGACAAGCGGAGGCCCCTTCCCTTCAACTTCATAATGAATCTGGACTCCTTGATTGCTAGCATACGGCATAGTTTTCACCTAGATTCGCTTCTTGTGTCAAACCATATAACTATTGGGTTCTGCAAAGAGTTCTGCAAAATCCATCATGCGCGCGCTTTTTGCTTCAGGTTCCAGGATCCTTCTCAATAGTTGAGATCGATCGAAGCGTACCTTGTCCTACTTCTCAACTCAATTAGCTTGGAAGAACTACCTCCACGATTGGACGAGACTGGTGGAAACGAGATCTTGGCAGGCATCATCGTCATAATCGGATCCTGAAGAGTGTGGCTTGCGTGATCGAAGCTCGTGTTTTTCTGCAGTCTCGCGCGAGCGAAAAGGGTGCGCGCTTATTCCACTATGGGCAGTTCAATGCAACTGGGACGTTCCACATCATGATATAGAGATACATGTGCTACTCGCGCATCCCGACCTGACTCTTCCGCAACCACACCGCCACTGTTGTAGTTTTTCTGTATGTGAATCGAGTTCGGGCAGCTGATGACCAGACGCAGACGACTGTTTCTCGCAACTCGACGCGAGAAGAAACTGAAGCCGCTGAACTCGTAGCGATTGATTTCTCCAGGCACAATCAGCTTTTCCTGTCGCAACGATTCGCGGTAGCGAGCTCGCAGACGATCCTGCGTCAACAAGATGTGTTTGCCATTGGACAGGATCTCGGACACGTTCACCTGGAAATCAGTGTCAGGCACGTCCAGAGCAATCCAAACCGCGAGTCTCAGAAAACCTGTAATCTCAGCGTCAACGTCAAACGGCAGACTGTGGTAGACCAGCCCGTTGCCAAGTAGATTAAGCGCATAACGCTGGTCGGTGAGATAGTCCTTGATCTCTTCCCGTTCTAGCTCTGCAGGACGAGTATCAAGCGGATCATACGTCCACTTATCAGGCTGCGCAGCACTGGACAACGCTGAGTCCATTGTGCCCGAGTGGAAAACATCGTTGGCTCGCCCATCTGTGGAGTTGAGGTAAAGGCGCATCGTTTTCTTGGAAATGCGATCGAGTGTGTCTGAGTATTTCCACTCTTCTGCGCCCGTTACGTAGTAGGCCACCTGGTTTCTCAGGAACTCGGGCTTGGGGCCTTTTTTGAGCGTCCAATCGTACCACTCCTTCTGAAGTTTATTCATGTCTAGAAGACTGGTTTCGCCAAGTGTCAGTCCGCCAACCTCCTTGCTTGGCCCGGCGTGAGCCCATGGACCAATGATTAGATAGTGTTTGTCGCGCGCAGGAGATGAGGATTGCATGTGCCTGCGATAATAGTGAAGGGCGCCAGGTTGAGTGCTGTCATAATGTCCGGTGATTGTGAGTATCGGAATATTGATTCGGTCAAATTCAGAGGAACTAATGCTCATTCGGTCCCAAAATGCATCCTGAATGGGGTGCTTGATCCAAGTTTGGAAGTGTTTTGAACTATTGCCAATGATCTGATCCAGCTCCTTGAATGGCCGGTGACTCAGATACATCTCGCGGAACTTCTCAATCCAGAAGGACTGTTCGTAGAATAGATTCTTGTTGTCGGTGACACCACTGACACACGCTAGCCACTGCACCAGATTAGGGAAAAAGATATTCGGGGAGCCTACGTCCATGCCGCTGTACCCTGAGCAAACGGGCACAATCGTTCTGAGATGGGAAGGAAAGGCCTTAAGTGTCATCCACTGAACAAAGCCCATGTAGGATCCGCCCCACATTGCAACCGATCCGTCACACCATGGTTGAGTCGCAAACCACTCGGCCAAGTCGTGGCCGTCGGGTCCCTCATTGACTCCGTCTGGCTCAAATTCACCCTCTGAGTTGCCTCTTCCGCGACAATCCACGAGGGCAAAAGCATAGCCGTTCCGAGCAAAATACAGCGCGCGCGAATTATACCAGTCCGCTACATATGGTGTAAGAGCGAAGATGGCAGGCGTAGGATCTGCTGTCTTGGGCTTGTACACTGTGGCATTCAGCCTTACACCATCATGCATGGGTATTTTTACGCCCCACATGAAGTCAACATTCTTTTCAGTCTCAAGAGGCTGGTCAGTCTTCTCAGTTATGCCACCAAGTTGAATGTGTGCGTGTTTCATTAACAACTCTCCTACCCAACCATGACTGGTCACTATGATTGTGTGCGCTTAAAAGAATATTCTTGGCCTGACTTTTCACGCTCGCCCCTTAAATCTTAGGATGATGAATGGCAATATTTCTAACATGTCCGTTTTCTGACACTGTTCCTTGGCAGAATGGAAAAACTGATCTGGCCCTATTCATTTTTTCATCAAAAATCCGCGTATGGTTTTGTTACGGACAAATATTTAAATAGATAATCGGCAAAATCGAAGTTTGAGGCTAGAATAGTGCCTAAACAAACCAAAGGAAAGAAGAAAAAGCCCGCAAAGAAGTAAGAGCGGAAAATCACTTGTAAGCGCACAGATCCCCCTTATTTTCTTTATTCGTGAATAAGCGCCCGAGCTCTGTAATATCAGCGTGCAGTTTTGTAACTAACTATCTTTTATAAAGGGCATATAAGCATCCGTTACACTGTAAGAAGCGGTGTTAATGCCGAAGACTAAAGCAATAATAAACATTCAGAACGTTGTTGCTGCTGCAACCTTGAACCAGAAGGTCGATTTGAACGCTGTTGTCAAGAGTTTTCCAGGAGTCGAGTATCGTCCAGAGCAGTTTCCTGGATTAGTATTTAGGATTAAGAGACCGAAGACGGCTACGTTGATTTTTAACTCTGGTAAAATGGTGTGCACAGGCGCAAAATCGGAAAACGAATCCCGCAGAGCTGTTATGACAGTTGTTAAAGAACTGAAAAAGAGCGGAATAGTCATAATTGGGAAGCCGGACTTGAAGGTTGTGAACATCGTTGCTTCTGCAAGCTTAGGCGGAAAGGTAGAATTGGAACAGGTAGTGGGCAAGCTTGGAAAAACGATGTATGAGCCGGAGCAGTTTCCAGGATTGATCTACAGGATGGACGAGCCTAAGGTGGTCATATTGATATTCGCAAGCGGGAACCTTGTTTGCACTGGAGCGAAGAAAGAACAGGATGTTTATGACGCAGTGCACAAGCTTCACGAAATACTGGAGGAACAAAACCTCATATTCTACGAATAAAACTTCATACGCCAATCACGCGAGAGTTCAATAAAATCAGCGTACAGTTTTGTTACTAACTATCAAGTGAAGTGCATCTGGGACGACGGCACAGCGCGCCTCTCTGGTAAGGCCGATTTTCGCTCGGAGGGGTGAGGGCTAAAGCCCCGTCGGGACCCACCGCTTCGCGGTCCCCCCGCCGCCTTCGGTCACCCCGCAAAAACCGGCACGGCGCGCACGTTATGAATGCTCAGGGATATAGACGGCGACGTTTGCTTCTAAGGAGCTTTAGTGCTTGGCCCTCGCCAAGCTCCCCCGATCCGAGCAAAGCCGTTTGCCAAAATCGATCGATTAGCAGAAACAGAGCTCCCGTCACTATCCGAGATTCACAACATTTTTACATCATCTTCTCTAGTTATCCAAGAGGGAATTTGAAGATGGTTAATTGTCCAGAATGTGGGAAACCATTAAAAAAGAACACGCGCAAGGCTAAGTACTGCTGCGAAAACAGCGCTTGTTCCGTTATATTTGTTCGTCATCCTGACAAGCAATCTATAATGGAGATAACATACAAGGCCAGAGCTCGCTCTTGAGTGCGCGCTCTAACTCCGCGCGCGCTAAGCCAACTATTTGTAAGGACTTCGGGAGAAATCATTGCTTTCTCAAAATCGTGAGATAATATCAGGCATTAAATGACAGAAGTTCGGAACAGCGCGCCCCAAGGCAGACTCTTCTCATTAGTATGTTGATACGCTGGCAGGAATCTGGTTAGCCGCACTTGGCGAGTAACAATAAAAGGACTGCAAAGCAGCCGATTCCACAGGAATAATGCTTGCTTGAAACCGTACTTCTCAATCAGACCCTTCCATGATTTTACAAACGCAGGAAAGACCCAGCTGTAGCCCCAGCTCATGCGCTCAAAACTCTGTTTTGCCAAGTAGCTCCCAATAAGATAGTAGACTATTCCCTGCAGGCCCTTTCTTGTTTCGTACAAAGACCTGATGTCCACGATAGGTGACTTGTGTATCTCAGCCCACTGATCGCTAAGCCACTTCTGAGGAAGGTACTTTCCACGGAAAACTATGTGCAAGACGCCATTGCCCTCATTTGTGCGGATCTTCCAGTATTTCATTTTGAAGTGATATCTCCGCTGTATGTGCATTTTCAAAGCTCTGAAGTCGGCGTTAAGATTATGTCCCTTGGCCTCAGGAGAGCTCGTAAGCGTCATAAACCTCAGCCTCTCACGCCGACTCTTTCCAACTGTTAGCCCACTCATCAACCGCTGAAAAGCCCGTCTCTGCTTCTTAGTATAGACATGTTTACCGTCTTCCACGTAACGTCTAAGCTCAAAATTGAATTTTCGAATAGACAACTCTTGGGCAACTGGGCAGGAAAGCTCCAATCACAGCAAGAAAAAAGGGGGACAGTATTCTTCAACACATGGAATGGTAGCCCGGGAGAGATTCGAACTCTCGTCAACGGCTCCAGAGGCCGTCATGTTTGACCACTGCACCACCGGGCTTCACAAACGATTAGCTGAAAACATGCTTCCAGCGTTAAAAGGTTTATACGAGACTCTTATAAAAGATTGTGCACCAATGGACAAACCTGTTTATGAGATACCAGCTTCTGTCCCGCTTGTGGGCTGCATAGCTTTTGGCCTGATCGACAGAGGAACCAATCTCATCCAGGTCCGGCCAATTTCAACCTGTCCGCTTTCGTGTCGTTTCTGCTCCACAAACGCGGGACCGAAATCAAAGATTCGACAAACCGAATACGTCGTGCCACTCGACTACATCGTTGAGGAATTCAAGAAGATTACGGATTTCAAAGGCAGAAGCCACATTGAAGCCCACATCGACACAGTTGGAGACCCTATCACCTACCCAAAGATCGCTGAGCTTGTCGCTGAACTAAGCCAGACAGAAGGTGTGGAAACGGTTTCCATGCAAACACACGGCTCAACACTGACCACCAAGCTCATCGACAGACTTTCTGAAGCAGGGCTGACCAGAATCAATCTGTCGTTAGACGCGCTCGAACCAACGCTGGCTAAGGAGTTGGCTGACACGGAATGGTACGACGTTGAGAGAATTGTCGGACTGATGAAAAGCATCGCTTCAGACAAGAGGGTCGACTTGCTTGTGGCTCCGGTTTGGGTTCACGGCTTGAACGATGCAGAATTGCCAAAGATTATAAGCCAAGCGAAAAGCGTCGGCGCTGGCAAGGCTTTTCCGCCTTTAGGGATTCAAAAGTGCGAAAGGCACAAGCGAGGCAGAAGACTCAAGAAGGCCAAATGGCTTTCATGGAGAAATTTCTACGACCAACTGAGAACATGGGAAAGAGAATTCAACATCAAGCTCGTACTCAAGGCTGAAGACTTCGGAATCCATGAACGCCCCATGCTGCCAATTCCCTACAGCAGATTCGAAAAGGTCAAGGTCAAAGTTGTTGGACCGGGCTGGCTGAAAAGAGAGAAGTTGGCCGTGACACAGAGTGGAGACAGAAGCTTAACGCTTTTGAACGCTGAAGACATCCCCTTAGAAGCCAAGCTAAAGGCCAGGATTGTGGCTAACAAACACAATATTCTGATCGCAGAGCCTATTTAACCACTAAGACCGGGCAAGACGCATGATGGATGACGCCGTCTGTCGTGCTTCCCAGAAGCAGCACTCTGATGTGGCTCAAGCCCCTAGCACCTATCGCTATTAAGCCGAAATCCCCTTCTTTCGCCGTCTTGATGATCTCTTGAACGGTGTGCCCCTCCTTCAACAGCGTTTCAACCTCAACCTTCGCGGCCTTTGCCCTGCTTGCACCATCTAACAGGATACGATTGCCAACATCACGGGCAGCTTCAGCAACCTTAGAAATCTCCACTGAAGTCATAAGAGGAGCCGAGGGCAGAGTCATGGCGGATGGTTCCGGCACTATGACAGGGGTTACTGACACATAATACACGTGAATTAAAGATAACTTTCCATGAAATTCTTTGGCGATCTGAATCGCTACGTCCAAAGCTCTTAATGAGTGCTCAGAGCCATCTATTGGAACCAATATCTTCTCAAACAACTCAAGCACATCCTCCACTACGCTATTCGCGACTCACAAATATAACTCTTAAACGTATCTCAGAACAAGAAAGGGAAAGGAAGGCTACTTTTTCAGCCGTTGAAAGGCTCTTGCGAAGGTTTTGATCGTGCTTCCATACCTTGTTCCTAGCCGACCTAGCCTTCGTCTTTGCCTGACAGCAACTACTGCAGTCACTAGGCTCAGTATCACAAGCACCACCAGCAATGTGGTCGGAGGAAACTCTGTAACGATTGATGTGCCTTGTATCTGGATGACGTGAGTCGAATGTGAATAGGGCAGGTATATGAAGACGTACCCGTCATTCTCAGTCACGTTGAAAGACCCAGAAGTCAATGCAGTTCCGTTAACTGAAATCGTCCACTCTGAGGGCAAAGCGTACAATAGTTCTCTGGGGATTGTGACGTTGCAAAACCCTGTGCCTGCATCGCCTGCCACGTTGAAGCTTATGCTTTTGGTGCCTGCGTCAAATCCAAAGTCGCTGACTGTCGAGTTTGTGAATATGGGCACGTAGAATGTTCTCGAGACATAGTGTACTACTCCTTGGTAGGCTATCTTGAAGAGCAAATGCTTCAGACTGCTTATCGTGGCGTTTTGCCATATCATGGATTTGTAGTCTAAGCCCACCGTGTCTGGCGTAGGCACAGTGCCCAATGAGCCAAGAAGCACTGTGTGTGTTCCATCAGACCCTCCCTTTATCGCGATTTTCAGCTTCTCGAATTGCCTTGGCGGATTCCACGGGTCGCTCGTCATCTCAAGCCACTTCAGGAGCTTGAATCTGACACGGTCTATTCCATCTTCAGTAGGGTGCACTATCAGTCCGTCAAATGCTATATTTTCCCAGTCTGTGCCCTGCCTGATTTCTGCCCTCAAGTTGCTGATGTCCACGACACTGATGTTTAGCATACGTGTCTGCCAATTCATCATCCACGGAGAAGTCAGGTTCAGGTACTCTAAATAGCAGTCTTTAACGTGATTGAGTTGAGCCGTGAAGTTTCCTCTCGCAAGCCATCGTACGTCAAATTCGCCCGTGCCGTTTACGTACTTGGCAGTTGCATTGAGCGAGTCCAACGTGCAGTAGCTCGTGTTTACGCATGATTCCACCAAATCCCTCAGTAGCGGTGGGACAGCGTCAGGCAGGATTGGAAGAGTCTCACTCTTGAGTTGAGAAACGTTGGCGGTGAGCAAGGCGTCAAAATCTAGCCGTTGTCGAGCGCTTGAATAAGAGGCGTTTATACGCGCATTCTCGATGGCGAAGGCCGTGCTATTTCCAATCTTTAACCAAGCTTCAGCCTGAGACCGGACTTCAAGAGGCACCGTCGGAGGCACAAGCTGCATAGCATTGTCCCAAAACGCCCAAACGTTGCTACTTAAGGTTAGGTCGATTGTCCCGATTTTTGAGCCATGATAGTAGTTTAGGGTCAGGGATGCATAATCAACTGAAGAGAATGCCGCGTCCACTGCAGCGTTGACGGCCCGTTGAGCTTCTTCTGGAGCCCCGCCGAAAAACATGTTAGCCAGGGTTTCCCCCACCAGGTCCGTGAAATTTCCATGGATGGTAGCGTTATAGTCCACTCTTGCACCTTCTGACGGAACAGATATCGGGGTTTTGGTCGTGTTGAGTCTTGTGCACTCAACAATCCCCCGAGTTCCGTTGTAGAGAGACTGGGGTCCTCGTCCTAGAAACGTGCTGTTGAAGTTGGATAGCATCTCTTCCAGAGATGTTTCATTAAGTGGCGTTCCGAAAAAGTCGCCGTATATCACGTTGATGTGTCCTGTTACTTGGATTTCGGTTTTGTTTCCGCTGAAGTAAGCTATGACGTCGCCTAGTGGAAAGCCTGAGATCGTGTGGAAAGTTATGTTTCCATTTATCTTGTTGTCTCTGTAGTCGGCGAGGACAGTGGTATCAGTTGCGTTGTATGGAAATATGGAAAAGGCAAAGGGTGGCAGTGTTGTCTGTCCGGACAAGTCTACATTTAGCATCCCGTTTGAGTAGGTTCCGAGGAAAGAGAAGTCGCTGGCGTTGAATGGGTAGTCTGTTCTCCCAGCTGGCGGCATAAACGCGGAGCCGTTAAGCTGAGCGCTCAGCAAGCCGTTGCCATATTTGGAAGTGAAATCTAGGCTCGTTGAGTTGTATGGAAATTGTCGCCACGAGTAGGGATATGTCGGAATTCCCATCGAGCCATTAAGAGAGCCCTCCGTCACGTCTCCTTGGGTTGAAAGACGGAAAGTGGCATTTGTCAACGGTTGGTAGTCACGTGGGTATGTCGGATAGATCTGTGTGTGATTGGACGATCCGCTAATCTCAACCGTGGCATTCGGGTAAACGGTAAGCCCAATCTCCATGTTATTGAAAGGCGGATTGAACTGTGTATAATTGTATCTGGTTGAGAGCGCAACCGATTGGAGAGAACCCAATTGGCAATAGGGAGATTCCTGGATCAGGTTTAGGTTCGTTACGTCCGTAGGGTTGATGCGATAGTAGGCAATCATAGCTCCTGGAAACGAGAAGTTGACTAAGTGCATGCCTACCTCAAGCATTGTGCTTCTGTACTGAGTATAGCTCACTTCCTGAGTACCATTGCCTCTTCTCTCGGAAAGCCCATTGACAAAGATTCCATAGGTTCCCGATTCAGTGACGTTGACTTCCACACCTACTTCCAGATCGTCAAAAAGTCCGTCGCTGTCCTTGTCAACTCCGCGGTCGTGGATTTCCCCTGTCAACATGGCGTGCGACTCGAACTGGGTATAATTGTAGGGCGTAGGCAACGGTATCATCGCTCTTTCGTCCAGAAGAATCGTTTCCCACCACCACGACTTATAGATCATCTGAAGCCTTAGTCCTTTTATGTATACTGGGTTTGTGTGCGCACCGTAGATTTTCGGACCATACACTGTGAAGTTTACTAAATGCAGTCCGACGTGCAAATCGCTTTCAAAGTTCTCGTAATCATAAATGTACTGAGAAGAGTTGTGGCTTTCCACGAGGTCTTGCAGAGTAATCGAATAGCGTCCAGCGTCTGTGACATTGACTCCCGCGGAAATCCTCAAATAGTCAAACAAGCCGTTGCCGTCATCATCAACGGCCACATCAGAGAACGTTCCAGTGAAATATGCCATGGGATCGAATTCCGTGTAATTGTATGATCTGCTTGGTGGTGTACCGTATTTGTGTTCAAGCGTGTAAGATGGATAACTGTCATCATAAACGTAAAGGTAGACGTTATCAAGGAATGAAAGGCCAACGTGGGAGCCGTATATCTTGGCTCCGTCCAACAAGACGTTCACTGTTTGGATTCCCGGATCAAGGAAGCCTACCGTCTGATTGTAGACATAGGTGCTCGCTAACCCATAAAGATACGTTGAAACATACACCTCGTATTTCGCACGGTCAGTAACATTCACTTCGACTCCTACCTGTAGCTTGTTGAAAAGCCCGTCACCATCGGTATCCAGACCTCCGTCATGAACGACACCCGTGAGGACTGCTCGGCAATCAAACTCTGTGTAGTAGTACGTTCGAGACAGTAGAGCATACTCGAGATAATCTGAAGAAACTCCATATAGACTGATGTGCATAACGCCATTGATGTTGAATTTGTCCGCGTATATTACTGGGCCGAAGAATGAGAAGTTGAGCGTGTGAATTCCTGCGTCTAGGTTTCCGGAGCTGTAAGTGGAACCATACTTGGAAGCTGGGCGACTGTCATTGTACATGTACCTAAGGTAGCCTACTTCAACCTGGTACAAGCCAGCAGACGAAACGTTGATTTCAACAGCGACGATAAGATAGTCGTATTTTGTGTCGTTGTCGGCGTCTTTGCCCCAGTCGAAAACGTTTCCCGTCAGTTCCGCGCCACTTGAGGGCTGCGCGCTGGTTGTGTAGTTTCGCGGGATTGTAACCAAAAGGGCTGAAAAAGCCAGCAGGCATATAACGAAAAGTGATTTAACCTTCTTTGCAGTTGCCATCACGTTCCACCCCACATTCAAATTCCAACTAATACCTAGTTAGCGAATACTTATATAGCTTTCACAGTGAAACTAGCCGCACAGGGGCTTACGACGCGACTACTAACCTTCTGCTTCCGAAATCTATTCCGTAGAAAAGTGAGAACAGCACTGTGCATCGTTGGCATTGCCCTCGCAACGACGTTTGTGATAGCAGTGGGAGCCACAACGATGCGGTATACGACCGTCATCAAGGAGATGAATGTGCTTTTCAATGGACAAATCATGGTTGCCAGTCGGGACGCAATAGTGATCCAGGCAATTCCGATAAGTGGCAGCATGCTTCCGCAGAACTTCACGATGGAAAGAATACGAGAAGTCGAAGGCGTGGAAAAATCGACCCCGATATTGTTCGTGACTCCAATGTCACTCAGCGGAATAGTGCAAACCGTCCCCGTAAACTTCAGCATGGGAATACCTGTTAAAGACTGGAAAACGATACTCGGACCCACTCCGTTGAAAGGTGATGGAGCACATTATCCGACTAATGAAACAAGCAATGAGATTGTGGTTGGAGCATCGTTGGCAGACCAGTATGCCTGGACTGTGGGAAAGGAGGTCGTTTTGTCTGGTAAGCAGCTCAAGATTACTGGAATTCTGGACACGAAGATGGCTTTGCTGAACCGGTGCGTCTTGATGCCGCTCAAGCTGGCCCAGACAGTTCACAACTATCCTGGAAGCGTCAACATAATAGCAGTAAAACCAGCTGAAGGGTATCCCCAGAAGAATCTAACTGGAGCCATCACAAAAAAGATTAGTTACGTTCAAGCGTTGACGGAAGAGGAACGCAACGACATGATTCAACCTGTTCTTGCCCAAGTTGAAACATGGAACGTGGGCATGCAAACCGTAATTCTCGCGATGAGCTTGATACTTGTCATGACCGTGACTGTTATGACCGTTTCCGAGAGACGCAGAGACTTCGCAACGCTCGACGCCATAGGAGCACCGCTCAATTACGTATTCCGCATCGTTGTTTTGGAAACCTCGTTGATCGGAGTCCTAGGAGGCGCGTTAGGAATCGGCCTGGGCTCCTTGGCATCTCTCGTCTTAGCAAGCCTTTACACAAATATCCCGCTTGCCCAGTTTTTCCCGAGCGTTTTCGAAATCGTTCCGCCCTTCTACATGCTTGAGACATTCGTAGCAGTCATTCTCGTGTGTTGCGCAGGTGGCCTGGTTCCAGCATTGAATGCTACACGAATGCGAATTGCCGAAATCCTGAGGGCAGAATACTGATGAAGATCAAGACAGTTGACTTGACAAAGAAGTACCGAATAGGACCATCGGAAATAACTGCAGTCGACAACGTCAGTTTTGAAGTTGATGAAGCAAAATTCATGGTGATAATCGGGCCCTCAGGTTCAGGGAAGTCGACTTTGCTGAATCTCGTGGGATTGAATGATTCTCCAACTCATGGAAAAGTCTTCATTGATGACATAGATACCTCAATGCTCTCAAACGGTTCACGCCGGAAGATTCGGCTTTCACGCATGGGCTTCGTTTTCCAGACCTTCAACCTGTTTCCGACACTCAATTCGCTGGAAAACGTGGAAATGCCTATGAGCCTAGCTGGCGTCTCTCGAAAACAACAGAATGAGAAAGCGCTGACGCTTCTCGATGCCGTGGGCTTACACGCCAGAGCCTCACATAGACCCAAGGAGCTCAGTATGGGTGAGATGCAACGGGTGGCTATAGCAAGGGCACTTGCCAACGATCCTGAGGTAATAATCGCAGACGAGCCTACGGGCGAGCTTGATTCAAGAACTGCCAAGGAAATAGCGTCTCTGCTTTTTGAGATTAAAAGAAATGAAAAAACAACTGTGATAGTGGCGACGCATGATGAAAAAGTTGTTGACGTAGCAGAGGAAGTCTACACGATTCAAGACGGCAAGCTGAAGTCAGAAAACTGAATCTGGCATTCTTAAAGCAGTGCCGAGCGGGTATCTTTGATTTTCCCTTTCGGGTCTACAACGACTTCGAACTTCTCAGCCCACGGATGCCCTTCCATGTCTATAGGACATGTGCCTCTGATTATCCAGTCGTTGCGGTTTTGTTCTATCACGGCGACGTCGATTTTCTCAGTGTTCTTCCTTTTCTTCATGAAGTCCACTGCGATTTGCTGAGCGTTTTCTTTTGAGACATCCTTTACCATACAGGGTTCACAACCGTTGCCTTTTTCTTCTGATTCGGAGGGCATTAAGGGTTATGAATGGAGAATCGTTAGTAGAATTCAATACAAGTTGGACCATAAACCAGACTCTGCCACGATAAGCTAAAATCAGCAAACAACCTCGTTTTAAAGCTAAGCGACAAGTTCGGCGAAAACGAATGAGCGAGAAAAAACGAGTAATAATCCACGTTGACATGGATCACTTCTACACAGCCGCAGAAGAAAGAGAAAACCCTGAACTCAAAGGCAAATCCGTCATCGTAGGAGCCGACCCGAAAGAAGGAAAGGGCAGAGGAGTAGTGCACACATGCAACTATGAAGCCCGAAAACTCGGAATCAGATCAGGCATGCCGATCTCGAAAGCCTGGAGACTCTGTCCGCAAGCCATCTATCTTCGCCCCCACCACGAGCTTTACGGAAAGGTTTCCAGCAACATAATGGACATTCTTCGAAGACACGCAGACAAGTTCGAGCAATGGGGCATAGATGAAGCCTTCTTAGATCTAACCTCAAGGGTGAAGGACATCGAGAACGCTGAAACACTGGTACGTAGAATCAAAGCAGAGATCCATGAAAGAGAGAAACTCACTTGTTCGATAGGCGTAGCTCCGAACAAGATTGTAGCCAAGATTGCGAGCGACTTCCAGAAACCCGATGGTTTGACGATTGTTAAGGAAGAACAAGTTGAAGGCTTTCTTCTTCCATTGCCGGTTCGCAAGCTTCTTTGGGTTGGACGTAAAACTGAACAAAAACTGGCATCGATGGGAATCAAGACTATCGGCGACCTGGCTCACTACGACCCAGCAGTGTTAGCGGAGACTTTCGGAGTCATGGGCACCCAGCTTTGGTTGATGGCGCAAGGAATAGACAAGAGCGAAGTTGAGGAGAGAGGCGAGATCAAGTCCATGAGTCGTGAAACGACCTTCGAAGAGGACACGACTGACTTTGAGCTTGTCCTTAGAACTTCAGACGAGCTTTCTGAAGAAATACATGAAGACCTCACGCGACAGAAGCTCTATTTCAGAACAGTCGCTGTAAAGGTGCGCTATGAGAATTTCGAAACACACATCACGTGTAAAACGCTTCCGTTCATGACTGATCGCCTCCTTGACTTGAGAAAGACAACTAAAGAACTGCTTCAACGCTATCTTAAGCCGGACCGAAAAATAAGGCTGATAGGCGTCAAAGCATCAAATTTCACGTCTGCGCAAACGCAAAAGACGCTCATGTGAGCGCCAAGGTTCAGATGCGGAGACTGCTCCTACACTCTTGCAGAGCGCAGTAGCTCCAGCACACATCGATGAAGACAGGGGAGGCTATTCTCTAATCCGCTTAATCTCGAACACAACAGGGTTTTTTGCGTCAGGACATGCGTTACATATCGCATCCTTGTCTTGTGACCAAGGAAACTCCGCCCCATAACGCATCGCATAAACCTTCGGTAGCAAAACCATCAAGGCACTGTAGCATATGTTGCCCTTAACCGACTTGCCGTCAAAGACAATCTTGTCTCCGACCTTGTGTCCCACAGCGCACTTACCTTTCTGACTCTTGACTGTGACTTGAACGACTGACATGGCAGTTCTCCACTGCTATTGTTTCACGTTTGGGTATTTCTCTCTTATCTTGGCATCAGCTATCTGGGCGATCATAGCATTGGAAATAAGGACATACTTGACTCCGCGCAGTTCGGCTAGATCTGCCGGTTTCTGGTCTTGCGTGATCAGGAGAAGGTTGTTCTTCCTTGCGTACTCGACTACGTCTTTGTCTTTGGCTCCTTTCAACCCGGCATCATGAGCCGTCAAAACAGACCAGCCCAACGTTTCAAAAAACTCCTGCAGGCCAGCATACATTTCGTCGAGCAGAAGCTTCAACTTTGCCACCTTAACAATGTCTCTCTTGCTATGGCTTATAATGGTTTACTGCTTGTGCAACAGTAGTCTTTTATAAGTCTGTTAAGAATCCTCTTGAACGTTCAGCAAAGGGAAAAGAGAATGACTGAAAACACGGGCGTCAAGGTGGTACTGACGGCTTCTGCTACCGAGATGAGCGATTTTTACAACAGTCCCTTCATCGCGTTCGTAGGCGGATTCGCCAAAGGTCCCGTGCCTTTGTGGCTTGTCAGGAAGAAGCTGTACCCTTGTCCCGGTCGTGACAGCCAAGGAAGGGCAAGGTATGCACCGTACGGCTTGAGAAAGATTGAAGCAGTCCTTCTTCAGAACGGGTTCCACGAGTCAGAAGTGGCAGTAGTTCACCCATATGATCTGGACGCATTTGTGGGTCCTGAAACCAAGGTCATAGGCATTTCCTCCATGGACCCGACAGGAATGGGATACGTTAGTAAGACTTATTCATCAATCGTCGGTGGAGGCGAACCGATGAACTCCATCGAATTCAGAGCCCTCATGAAAAAAAGAAGCATCCGAAAATTCAAGCCCAAAGTTATCGTGGGCGGGTTTGGTTCTTGGCAGCTTGAACGCAAGAAAGTGGCTGAAAGCTATGGCGTGGACTGCGTAGTCATCGGCGAAGGCGAAGACGCCGTTGTAGATATTTTCAGGAAGGCAGTGAACGGCGAGACTCTTCCACATGTCGTGCGCATCGACAAAAACTCCGAGAATGAGCAAGTGCCTGCGATTAAGCATGCAGCTATTCATGGATGCGTGGAGATTTCGCGAGGTTGCGGACGAAATTGCCAATTCTGCACACCAACCATGCAGAAAAAGCGCGACGTTCCTCTAGAGAAGATCATGAAAGAAGTAGAGCTAACAGTCAAAGAAGGCAGCGACCACATCACACTAGTGACAGAAGACATCTTCTTATACGGGATGAAAGACAAAACTTTCATTCCTGACAAGGAAGCAGTCCTAAAACTCGTGAAAAGCGTAGCAGGTCACCCTGGCGTCAATGCTATACAGCCTTCTCACATGTCACTTGCGCCCATCGTTCACGACCCGCAAATGGTCAAGGAACTGTCGGAAATCCTCGTGGAGTACAATTGGTATAACCATGAAAAAAAGCCCATTGTGACCTCTGAGACGGGCGTAGAGACCGGCAGCGTCAGGCTCATGAGAAAATTCATGGCTGGAAAGATGCTCCCCTACAAACCTGAACAATGGCAAGAAATCGTCAGTCAAGCCTTCGGCATACTGAACGACAACGACTGGTATCCACTCGCCACGTTAATAGTTGGGCTTCCAGACGAAAAAGAAGAAGACGTCCTCGACACGCTTGAGCTTATGGATGACTTGAGAGACTATCAAGCCTTCTACGTACCACTGATGTTTGTTCCACTAGAAAACTGCTTGCTCATGAACAAAAGCGGGGCCGAACTTGATTCCCTCACCAAGGCACGCTGGGAGTTCATTGTTCGTTGCTGGCAGTACAACATCAGGATCTGGCGAGACACTTTCCTACAAGATAGAATACGCAACCCATTGCTGTTCAAACTCATAAAACAGCTAGCCATTCCCTTCACCGCAAAAGTGGCAGGAATTTACTACGGAATGAAGCACGGTGAAGAAATGGAAAACGCCATCTGGAAAATGGTAAACGTTTGACAAGTGCTTCTCTAGAAACTCATCCTCTTTAATGACCTATCCTCCTCGCGTTTTTAAAAATGGCATAGAACTTCGACTTCAATTGCCGATTTTCCACAAACCATAAAAACTGCAGCAACAAATATGTCGAATCATTTGATACACATAGTAGTTCGGACAGTGGGTTTAGATGGTTGACAACAGAATAGAAAAACTCGCGAACCTTTGCGTTCGCTACAGCGTGGGCGTGAAGCCGAAAGAGAAAGTGGTCATAAACGGGAGTACAGCGGCAGTTCCGTTGATCAATGAACTCTACAAAGAATGCTTGCTGTGTGATGCGTATCCGTGGGTTCGACCAAATCTAGGTCTAGACTACACATTCTTCAGGTATGCGAAGGAGCACCAGTTGAAGTTTGTGTCGCCTTTTGACAGGTTTATTTTCGAGAACTTGGACGTGAACATCAACGTACGCTGCGAAACCAATCCAAAGAGATTGTCGAATATTGACCCTGCAAGAATGAAGACTCAAACAGCTTCATCGAGTGAACTCGTAGAGAACTACTACAAGCGAGTGGCAGAGGGCAAAGCCCGATGGACACTGTTGCCCTTTCCGAGCGAGTCTCAGGCGCAGGAAGCCAACATGGCACTTCCCGAATATGAAGACTTTGTGTACAGTAGTTGTCTAGTGGACAAGAAGGAGCCGATTAGTGAGTGGAAGAAGATTCGCAAGGAACAGGAGAAGATCTGCAACTTCCTGAGCAAAGCAAACAAGATTCGCATTGTGGGTCAGGACACGGATTTGACTTTCAGCGTTAAAGGTCGCAAATGGCTGAACTGCAGCGGAGACAAGAACATGCCCGACGGCGAGGTTTTCACAGGACCTATCGAGAATTCGGCGAACGGCACGGTCAGGTTTACGTTCCCAGGAATCTACATGGGAAGAGAGGTGGAGGACATCTCGCTCACATTCAAGAATGGGAAAGTGACCAAAGCTTCGGCAGCTAAGGGCGAAGAATTGCTTAGAGAGGTTTTGAAGATCAAGGGTGCAGACCGCATCGGAGAAGCAGCTATTGGAACGAACTACGGCATTACTAGGTTCACGAAGAACATGCTTTTTGACGAGAAGATGGGCGGAACCATCCACATGGCGCTGGGCAAATCCTATGCCGAATCAGGGGGAAAGAACAGCTCAGCTATCCACTGGGACATCTTGAAGGACATGAAGAAAGGCGGAGAAATCTACGCAGACAAGGAACTATTTTACAAGAACGGCAAATTCCTAACATGATCACAAAGGCATTCTCTTAGAGACAGACCACCAATGCGTTAGTAGCGTCACGTTAATAGTATTCTTCGATTGCGAAGTTGAAGCACCCGGTTACGTTCGCCATGAATGTCGTTTCCACGAATTGTATCACGTAGATTCCGGGGCCTGTGAAGTTGTAAGCGGCCTTGACTGGAGTGTAATTCACGCCTGGCCACGCGTAGGATACGGATTTTTGATAGCTCCATGTCGTGACATTGAGGACACCCGGTTCCAGCACAGTTATAGGTCCCACTACTCTGGGGAATTCTCCAATGGCTGTTGGTGTCTTTATTACTTTCAGAGTTATTGGCGTCGGCGCATAGTAAACTGTGTTCCCAGAGTACTTGTAGTACGGAACTGTTTCCAGTCTTGCTCTCCACGTGCCTTTGTTCACTGTGAAGTGCGGACTAGTGACGTTGTAGACATTTGGGTAAGAATATGCTATGACCGCATTAACCAAGTTGGGAGATCCTGAAGACAGAGTGAAACTTGTCAGCTGATGCCACGACTTAGACCCACCAAACTGACCCAAGTTCAACGACAGGGAATACATGAAACCTACTCCAAACCCCAACAGAATCCCGATCAGGAAAACCGCAACTGACGATTTTTTCATCGGAGTTCCCCTCTTTGCAGCATACATATCTTGTCAACGCTTAAATAAAGTAACCGAAAACTCTGAACGGCGAACAACCCGGCTGAGTGGAGAACGATCTAACGGATCATGAAACGGTATTCGAGATTCATGTTGTTTCATCGTCTGTCGTACGTTTGTTTCTGACCGGGAAAATGTTTATCATCATAAGAGTCTTAGTTGAAGTTAACACATGGAGAGGCACGCGTTGAAAGTCGTGAACAACGTTATAGACCTGATTGGCGAAACGCCAATGATCAAACTCGCATTCAAAGGCATTGAGGCCAATTTGCTTGCTAAGCTTGAGTATTTGAACCCAGGAGGAAGCGTCAAGGATAGGATTGCGAAGCAGATGATCGAGCAAGCCGAGAATCGGGGCGTTATAAAGCCTGGATATACGATTGTGGAAGCAACAAGTGGCAACACGGGAATAGCTTTGTCTCTAGCTGGAACGGCAAAAGGGTATAAAGTGGTGATCGTTATGCCCGGGACCGCTTCACCTGAAAGGAGAAGCATAATAAGGCATTATGGAGCTGAAGTCGTGCTTACTCCTTCTGCGGATTTTGTGGAGGGCGCGGTGGCGAAAGCAAAGGAGCTTGCCAAGCAGCCTGGTTGGTGGATGCCTTCTCAATTCGAGAACTTCGACAATGTAGCCGCTCATAGAGAGAACACGGGCCGGGAGATTCTTAAGCAGGTTCCTGGCGGATGGGTTGACGCTTTCCTTGCAGGCATAGGCACAGGAGGCACATTGATGGGAGTCGCCCAAGCCATCAAGACGGTTAACCCTGAAGCCAAGATAGTAGCTGTTGAGCCTGTGGGTCTGAGGTCTGGGGCACCAAAGAAAGTGGCGAAGCACTTGTCCATAGTAGAACATCAAGTAGAGGGAATGGGCGATGGGTTCATCCCACAAATCGTGAATACCGAATTGATTGACGATTGGGTTCAAGTCAGCGATGAAGACGCAATAGAGACGGCTTGCTGCTTGGCCAGAGAAAAAGGCTTATTCGTAGGCATCTCTTCCGGCGCAAACACTTATGCCTCCCTGAAGGTGGCCAAGAGCTTGAGCAAAGGAAAAACCGTGGTGACGATTCTGCCAGACAGCGCAGACAGGTATTACACAACGGGCCTGTTCAAGGAGTCATGTTGCGAAAGGAAACTACAACGAAAATCGATATTCGCCTAAGACTTCCATTCGCTGGTGGTAAGAGCTAACGGAAAGAAGATTGCCACTTTCGTTAGCAGTTAACACACAAGTCTGACGGCCTTCAACTTGCCACCACACTTTGGACATCGCTCCGTTGCTTTTTTGTAAGCTTTAGCGCAACGGTAACAAATATAGAGCGTCTCCACATCAAACACAAGCACTACTCGGTCAAATTCTTATTTATCCCTTCTCTTGATGACTCTTCAGACTTTGACGAATGCGTACTTGTCTACAGACGATCGAGTAGTGGCCTCTCACCGATTGGATAACAAGAAGCGAATTTGGCATTTAGTAGGACACAGAACGCTCCGTATGATGTAGACTCAAAGAAGTCGAGATTGAACATGCTGCTGAGGAATATCATGATAGCGGCAAAATCGTTGGAAAGTGCAAGTGAAAAACATCCGAACTATACGAAAAAATCAACCACAAGCCTTACGTAGCCGCTTCGGTGTTCTCCACGCTTTCCTTCGGCACAGGTCTTTGCTTGCTCTTAGTGAATGAAGGAACAACAAATTCCACTATGACCAGAATTACAATAAGCGCAACTATTATGAGCAAACCAGAAGAGTTCCGCATAAAAAGCGCAAGATGACCGACCCAGGGAATCCGCAAAATGACCTTCCCAATAAGCCTGCTCGACGGAATCGGCCGACCTCCATTGTCTGGGCCCGAATTTGCGTCACCTTGTATCACGAAAGAAACATTGCCGTTGTTGTCGACTACTTTCTCGATAGCCCTGTGAACGATCAAAGTGTCGCCGTCCATTGGACGATATACGACTATGTCACCAGCGGGTTTGGGTGCAGCGTTGATGTCTGTTGGGTTCACTCCTTGAACAATAATCAAGTCGCCGACATGAAGCGTGTGCTCAAACGGATGCGTCCACCCATTGCAGCGTTGGCCGTATGGGACGCACATGCTGCCTGAAGCAACAGCTAAAGCGGGATACTGTGAATTGAGTATTACTTGTGATCCGAACCAAAACCCAAAAACCAGAACCAGGACAACAACTATGGTGATTGCAGTTTGAAAATACTCGTTTTTCCATAGTCGCTTAGGTGTTGATGTTGTCAATGATTTGCCTTCTGTTGGTGAAATGTTGCTTGTGAAATATGGGTGGCGTGCTTTAAAACTTACCGCTTTAGGAAGTGAAAAAGAGGGGGAGGGGGGATAAAGTTGAAACTTGCGGCGTGTTTGATGTCTAGATCTTCTTCTTGCTCAGCACTTCTCGGAATGGCTTGTGGCACTTCGGACAGTCGAAGAGGCCGATCTCAAGCTGAATTCTCTTTCCAGCCTTGTCTGGTCGTCCAGCCATCATCCACTTCTTCTTCGGGCTTGAAACCATCGTTCCGCATTTAGGACATTTTGCCATCTAGTTTCCTCCAATATACGACGCATCCATGGTCTCAGATGATGATGGATAAATAACTTTCCATTGTTTTCGAATAGAAAATCAAAGCCCGAACGTGGACTTTAGACATTTTCGATGCAAAACAGAATAATGATTCTATGGAAGCATTTATGTTGACGCCATAAAACTGTGTACATAGTCGGTTTTCTGAGCCCATGGACCTGCTTTTGGAGCATTTTCACGCCTTCATAGGGGCCAAAAACCGCTAAAACAGGCTCATCAAGCTTCTCGATCTCTTCAACGAATGGAAAACACCAACAGAAGGAGATGAAACCATGCATTAGGACTCTATGATAGCTGATGTTCGCAAGCGACCATTGACATGTTCAGCTAAAAATAGCCCTGTCATCATCGTAGGAATTGAATCTAACAGCTCGAAAACAACAATCCAAAAGTCAAGTCGTTCTATATGTGCAGAATCAGAACCGAATAACGAGTAGTCTGCCCAAAATGCTTTTACTTGTGGTTATGCGCTTATACTCTCCGAGCGTTGAGGTTCAGTCAGTCTTGTCAGAGTCTCGTAAGAACGCTTTTGATTTGCTAGTCAAGCCTGTTCGAAGGCTACTTGAGCAGAGAGCATTTTCTAAGCCTACTGGGCCTCAGGAGAAAACTATCCCGAAGATTCTCGAGGGCAAGAATGTCTTGCTTATTTCCCCTACGGCCACTGGTAAGACTGAAGCCGCCTTTCTGCCTGTTCTGAGTATGCTTCTTCAGGGGCAGCAAGGGACACCGGGCATAAAGCTTCTGTACATTACACCTCTGCGGGCCTTGAATCGTGACATGCTTGAAAGATTTGAATGGTGGTGCAACAACCTTGACATCAAGCTAGCGGTAAGACACGGCGACACCGACACGAAAGAAAGAGTGCGGCAGTCAAGAAGCCCGCCAGAGATATTGATCACAACGCCGGAAACCCTTCAAGTCTTGCTCTCGGGCTGGATCCTTCGTCAGCACCTTCAAAGCTTGCGCTGGGTGGTAATTGATGAAGTGCATGAAATGGCAGACAGCAAACGCGGAAGCCAGCTGGCGTTGGCCTTGGAAAGGCTTCGAGGTTTGTTAGGCAGAGACTTTCAGATTATAGGTTTGTCTGCCACTATCGGCAGTCCCGAGAAAGTCGGCCAGTTCCTCGTTGGCAGCGATCGAAGCGTTGAGATTGTGCGGGTTCCTGTTGCGAGAATGATGCATTTGAAGATCATTTTTCCAACACCCGATGACAGAGATCTTCGGCTTTCTTCACAGCTTTACACGCACCCAGAAGTTGCAGCTAGGCTTAGAATCATCCGCGACTACATCGACAGGCACAAGTCCGTTTTGCTGTTCACGAACACTCGTGCAGTATCCGAAGTTCTGGCGAGTAGGTTCAAGGTGTGGGATAGTGACTTCCCTGTGTCCATTCATCATGGTTCGCTTGCAAAGCCTTCTAGAATAGCGGCTGAGAAAGGCTTGAAGAGCGGCGAGTTGAAAGGGCTTGTTTGCACAAGCTCGCTTGAATTGGGCATTGATGTAGGCAGCATAGATCTTGTTATTCAGTACATGAGCCCTCGACAGGCAACGAGACTCATTCAACGAGTGGGAAGGAGTGGCCATCGGATTGGGCGCATAGCCGAAGGAGTAATCGTGGCCTTGGATTCCGACGACGCCCTCGAAGCCATGGCAATAGCCAGCAAAGCCTTGAACGAGGATTTGGAGCCTGTCAGCATCCCGCCCAAACCCTACGATGTGCTTGCACACCAGATTGCTGGACTGATGATCAAGAACAGAAGGCTGGAGTTCGACGAAATTCTGACGCTCTTCAAGAAAGCTTATCCATATAAGGATTTGACGGTAGAGGACATCGAGAAGATTCTGAAGTACATGCATCAGCGTTTTCCGCGACTGGCTTGGGTTTCCTTCGAAGACAAGACAGTACTGAAACCGCGACAGTCCAAAGCTCTGTTTGAATACTATTTCAACAACTTGTCCATGATCCCTGAAGAGAAGCAGTTCCTCGTAATTGACGCGTCAACCGACTCAGCGGTAGGTGTCCTAGACGAGGCGTTCATGGCTGAGTACGGCAAACCGGGCACTAAATTCATCATCCGTGGAGCGCCGTGGATCATAGAGCATGTTTCTGAGGAAAAGGTGCATGTTAAGCCAGTTGATGACCCGAGCGGCGCTATTCCAAGCTGGATTGGCGAAGAGATTCCTGTGCCGTATGAGGTTTCTCAGGAAGTTGGAGCAATCAGGGGTTTCGTCGAAGAACAGATCGTGAAAGGTGTCTCTCCTGAGGAAGTTGCAGCCAACTTGAGTGAGCGATATCCTTCGGACAAGGATGATTTGATGCTTGCCATAAAGGAAACGGTTGAACAGGCGAAGGCGAACTTGCCCGTTCCGACGGACAAGCGGATCGTCGTCGAAGACTGGGAAGACTTCGTTCTGATTCACGTCAACTTCGGTTCACTCACGAACAGGGCTTTGGCTCAGCTACTGGGTCAACTGCTTTCAGACAGAGTTGGCTACGGAGTCGTGGTTCAGCACGATCCATACCGCATTTTTGTGCAGACCATGGGCGCCGCAAACGCCAGCCGAATCATGTCTTTACTTGAGGAAATACAGACCATGCCTGAACAGCTGATCAGGGATACTTTGACATTGGCGACTGTGAAGACTGGTTTGTTCAAAAGGCGGATGGTTCACGTGGCAAGGCGTTTTGGCGCGTTGGAGAAGTGGGCTGACTTCAGTAGCGTGAGTCTGCAAAGACTGGTGAAGAGTTTTGAAGGCACTGCGATCTACGAGGAAGCTCTGAAGGAAGTTTTCACGAAAGATTTGGATCTGGACAACCTCATTCGAGTCCTTGGCAAGATCCGCGACGGCGAGATCAAGACGCAGAGACTTGAAACAGGTGGGAACGTCACTCCTATTGCACGCTTGGGCATTGAAAAGATGAGCATGAAAACGGACTTGATCCCCCCTGAGCGAATGCGTGCCGTGCTCATCGAATCTGCCAAGGCAAGACTACTCAATGAGACGAGCAGCTTCTTGTGTACGAACTGCTGGAATTATGTGGAAATGCTCAAGCCCAAGGACTTGCCTGACAAACCGAAGTGCCCGAGATGCGGCTCCACCTCAATAGGACTTCTGAGAGTCGAAGAAGAGAAATCGCTGCCCATAATCGAGAAGAAAGGCGAGAAACTGACGAAAACCGAGGAAAGACTGAAACACCATGCACTGCAAACGGCACGGCTGATATCTCAATATGGGAAGCCAGCCGCAGTTGCTTTTTCGGCCAAAAGGATTCAGCCAGCAGACGTTGGACAGGTTCTTGAGAAAGAACGCAGGCTCACCGACAGGTTCTATGAACTGGTCTTAGAAGCAGAACGTAAGGCAATAAGCAAACGATTCTGGTAGAACCTGCCTTAATTAACTCCTGTTTCTCAGTCGGAGAAACCACCCCCTGTAGAGTGGCTAGTCTCTCTGTATCATTTCCCCCTCTCGTTTCTTTGTCTGCCGGAAAGCTTACGTTTTTCAACGCGCTATTGCCCTATTTTCGTTTATACAGGCACTATGTTCTAGGGTTCTTAGTTCAGCTTTATCAGCCGGACGAGCAGGGCACTCGTCATTAGGAGAACTATGGCAAAGATGAACGGCGAGAAGATGCCGAGGTTGCTGATTAGGACAGCTGCTATGAGCGGTGAGACAGCACCCAGTGCGTCTCCCGAGAAGTAGAAGAGTGAGTAAGCCGTTCCTCCGCGGGTCTTGCCCATGAGACTTGTCACTAATGAAGTTGAAGGTGTCCAAATAGCTGCCAAGAACAGCTCGTACATGAAGAAAGAAAGTGCTGCGAGCGGCACATACGGGATGGTTATCAAGCCTATGAGAAAAACCACTTGACCGAAATAGAATAGCGCAAGCGATCTCCTGTCTCCCAGTCTAGCGCTTAAGTAGCCTGCAGCAATCGACCCTATTATGCCGATAAGCGGTCCGATGCCGAAGATCACACTGGCGACTTCTACTGAAAGATTCTCTGCTGAAGTCAAGTATGTAGTCATGAATGCTGAAATGCCGCTGTTTGCTAGAGCATTTAGTCCCATGGAGGAGAGAAGTAACAGAAACCCTAGGGTCATAAAGGGCTTTCTAGACGTAGATGTTTGAGCTTCCTCTCTTTGCCCTGGGCTTCGCTCGCGTGGCTTGGTCTGTTTGGTTAGTTGAGGGATCCTGATTTTTGCGAGACCAACCGCCCACGCAAGCAGTGGAATTGAGAAGATCAAGTAACAGCTTCGCCAGCCGATCTGCGCCATGAGAAGACCGAGAGAGATTGTTCCCAGCGACTGTCCTATGCACCCAGAGGCTCCGTGCAACCCTATTGCTCTGCTCCGTTCTGCTTGATTGGGAAACAAGTTGCCTAGGACACTTAATCCGGGTGGATGGTAGAGTGTGACAGAAATCATTATCAAGGATAAGGAGACGAGAAGAATAGACACGTTGGTCGACTGACTGAGAAGTATTGCTGAAAGCCCACTTATCAGCATGCTCAAGATTATGAAGGGGCGTGAACCAAACCTATCAGCGAAAACTCCTGTCGGTATGACAATGACAAGCCGACAAAGGTTCGGCACACTAATCAGCAGTCCAGCCTCAAAGATTGAGAGGCTGAACTCGTTCCTAAATACAGGCACTAGTGCCGGGTGCATAAGAAGATAGATCTCGACGAGCAAGTGACTTATCCAGATTGCAGTGAAAGGCTTTGCCGCATCGCTTCTGATCCTAAACAAAGACGTACTCCTTTGCATTGTTCTCCACCTAAGCAGAATACCACAATAAGTCGATTTCGATCATTCTCAAATGATCTTTTCGCCTACCTGAATGTTTGTTTCGGTCTCGGGGAGCTCCGGAAGCACGTGTTCTCCTTTGAGGTTTGAAAAAAGTTTTATTAATTTAGAGATTACACTACTCTCTGTCTGCATTCTGATAGGTGAGTTGATGGAAACGAGCAAAGTCGGCAGCACTGATTCCGGCGTGAAGGCCGGTTGGTCCATTAGCAGGTTTTTGACCAGAATCGGCGGGGTTTTCCTAGCTCCTGACGCTACGTTCAAACAGATCATTAGTGAGAAGATCGGGTTCTGGGAGCCTTTTCTTTTGGTTCTCCTTCTGGTTGGGGTTCAGGTTGCTGTGGTTGCTTCATTCTGTTTCAGGATAATGTCTGCTGTCTTGGATTCTGTCAGCTCTTTGACTGGTGGCGTGACGTTGGGTTTTCTCAATGTTATGCTGGCTATCATGTTCACAGTAATGATCATAGGCGCTTTGATACTGTGGTTTGTTGTTGCAGTCATAGCACATCTGATTGCTAGATTTGTCTTCAGAGGAAAGGGTTCTTTTGTCCAGCTGATGAAGCTTTACGGATACTCAATCATTCCTTGTTCGCTACAGATTCTTGGCATGATTCTTGTTGGGATGAGTTGGGGTTTGTGGCCTTTCTCGGTCTTCTTCCACACAGTAGCAACGTTCTGGATAGTGGTGCTAATGGCGGTTGCCGTGAAACACACCTACGACCTTGACATTGGAAAGGCCTTCATTTCGTCCTTCATCGGTCCGATGACGCTGTGGCTGATAGCCATCGGGGCCGCTTGGGCTTGGATGTGGCTCATTATGCGTTCCTTCACAGGAGGGGTTGGTTAGGATGGCAGCAGCAAGACCAGTATTCGGGGGAATCTTTCTCGCAATCCTGCTGGTTGGAGCCACATATGCAGCGATTTCGCCGATGCTTCAGCCCATTAGTTTTCCACGCCTCAACCTTCCATGGTTAAATGGCGTAGACAACGTGGCACGCTTCTATAGCTTGGTAAGAGGCGCCAATGTTTCTGACACAGTCAAGTTCGTTAAATTGAACGTAACCATGAAGTTCGGCGGAATCAATGTACTTTTCTCAAACAAGCCAAACATCGTTTGCGGTGTGATCTTCCGACATGGTGCAAATGCCTCTGAGCTTCAGGCAAACTACAGCACGTCTAACGGAGGTCAAACCTTGAATATTGACTTGTATGCTGAAACAGGCAGTCTCAACCTCACGCTAGGAGAAGACTACGAATATGGCGGAGATTTCGACCTCAAAATAGGAGCCGTAATGATGGAAGCGGGACAATACGCGAATATCAGCAGAATGGTATTTTCCATAAAATACTTTGGCGGTGTGATCCTCAACATAGGAACTGGGGCTGCATTTGATCAACTCAATGCCAACATGAATAATGGCGGAATGCAGTTGACCGTTAACGCTGAAAATCTGAAGAGAGCAGGTGAAATAAACGCAGACATCAGCGTCGGAGGGTTTGCAGCCACTGTAGACGTTGACACAGACAACATTGGCGTGAGTCTGAACTCGACAGTAGATATCGGCGGACTTACAGTTACCCACAGCGATTTCCATGGATCAGTTTCTGCGAGAGATTGCTCGGTGAGAACTACTGGCTACGACAGCGCATCTAAGAAGCTGGACGTAAAAGCTGCAGTTGGGCTCGGTGGGGGAACACTTCAAAAATCCGTTGCATTCCAGTCTTTCGGTGTCAATCCATAGGTGATCGAGACCTACAACAACTCTTAAATGATTCCATATCCATGTTTGCGTAAGCGCCCTACTGGTTGTCACGCGAGGAAGACAGATTGGAGATAAGCCGGAAGAAGCTCCGCGAGGAAGTTCTTGAGCGAATGAAATACGTCAGAACGTGCGTTCTGGCTAGAGAAGTCTGCTTACTGGTTAGAACAAATCGAGCCGTGCTGGAACCAAAAGATGTGCAAGAAATCTGCCTTTCAATATCAAGACTTTGCAAGGAGGAAGGCTGCAACGAACCAAGCGAAGTGTGCCAGAAAGCAGCCGAAGCAGTAGGCACGGGCGATGAAGCGAAATACCTCGAGCTTTGCGCCCAAAGCTGCATGAAATGCGGCGAAGCCCGAAAGCCGCAGCCTAACCGTGCTTCATACGTGTCCTAGGATATCGGCAAATCTTTTAAGTGCAAAACACTGGTAAACCCATCAGCAAACACCACTAGGTTGGAGGCCAGCTGTCTGTACCTTGCGCCTTACGTCCCGAGCCCGCCACAAGTGATACGCCAGATGCTTGTGTTGTCCGAGTTGAAGGCCGGGGAAGTGCTTTTTGACCTGGGTTCAGGAGATGGGAGAGCCGTGATCATAGCTGTGAAAGACTTTGGCGCAAGAGCCGTAGGCGTGGAGCTTAGGGAAGACCTTGTCAAGAAGGCGCTGGCTAATGTTTATGAAGAGGGGCTTCAGGACAGGATAACAATCGTGAACGGCGACATGTTCAACGTAGACCTAACAAGCGCGGATGTAATCTTCTTGTACCTGACGACTAGCGCTAACGAGAAGATCAAGCCCAAGCTTGAGGTTGAATTGGAACGCGGCGTACGCATAATTTCTCATGACTATGAGATCGTGGGATGGAAACCCATCAAAATCGATAACTTCTGCGAAAATCCGAACTTGGGATATCCATCGCACACAATCTACTTATACCGGAAAACATGACTTTTGAGCAAGCTGATAGGAATATGTCGTCGAAGGTTTTCAGAACTTCCTGCAGAGTAACTTGGGCCGATACGGACGCTGCACAAGTTGTTCATTATTCGAACTACTTCAGACTGTTTGAAAGAGCAGAGGAAGACTTCTACAGGCACTTGGGATTCAGCTTTACAGACTTGAGAACCAAAGGGCTTTGGTTTCCAAGAGTCGAAGCTTTCTGCCAATACAGGAAACCTGCAAGATTCAACGATCTGCTCGAAATAGAGCTTGTCATAGTAGAGCTGAAAGAGAAATCAGTGAAGTACGGGTTCAGAATTGCCAACAAGGAGACCAGCGTGTTACTCGCGACTGGGTACGTGGTGGTTGTGGCAGCGGACAAGCAGGCTGAGAAGGCAGCCCAGATTCCGGAGGAAATCGTGGAGAAGCTGAAGCCTTTCTGCAAATAGCCTTAATAACAGAGGACCTGCTCTGAATTCTCAAGTGAAAAAATGCCCTTTATTCCATGGCGCAATATTGCAGACTGGCGATGCATTGCCTGTGGTGACTGTTGCAGGTTGTACAGCGTCGTTATCAACTTTCATGAATGGCTCAAGATAGTGAAAAACTATGGCTTAGAGCACACTGTTTCAGGTGTTGGCGATCTGTTCATAAAAAGAGAGGGAGACGGTTCTTGCGTCTTCTTGAATTCCTTTTCTGACTCATGCCGATGCGGACTGCAACACATGAAACCTAAGGCATGCCAACTTTGGCCATTCAAGATTCTCAGCACACCGAAGTATGGCAATGCGCACGAAGCTGCGTACGCGCTCGGCGAAAGAGAGGCGTATGTTTACGTGGATTCGATGTGCAACGGCGTGAGATATGGAAACGCGACATGGGAGTTTGCCAGTCAAACGTTGAGAGAGTTCGTGGAGATTGCGATGGGTTTGCGCACTGCTCAGCTTCGGACTACTGGGAATGGGCTCTTTCCAAAACCACGGCTTCGTTTTGACGGGTCGAGAACGTTGGGTTACGTCTAGCCTGTATATCAGAAAAATCTTATATATCAGTTCAACATTATATAGAGCTTAGGTTGCCGTCGAGGTAGACGCTTTGAATGAACAAGAAAGCCAAGAAACGGTGAAAATCTTGAAGGCTTTGGCAAACCCAATAAGACTGAAAATGATTGCTTCGCTCAATGAAGACCCAAAGAATGTCTATGCCCTTGCCAAGCAACTCAAGTTGCCTTATCCGCTTGCGTATTTGCACCTCGGCGGTTTGAAGAAGCTAGGTTTGGTTAAAGCGGTAAGAGAGGAAAAGAAAGTGGAAGGACTACCATCCGTAAAATACTACGCGCCTTCGGAGTTCAAGCTCGTCTTGACCCCGCAGAATATTCAGAAAATGTTCCAGAAAAGAAAGGAGATGAAATAAATGATGCGAACATCAATCCTAACCGCTCTCTGCACAATACTGATAGGTTTCGGTGTGCCAGCGCTCAGCATCTACTTCTCGGTCTACTACGGCTTCAACCATATCGTTGCAGGAATCATCGCATCACTTGCCCTACTTGTAGCCGGAATCCTTGCAATAGTCGGCTTAGCAATCGGCAGCGAATCTATATCGGACATGATCTCACCTTCAGAAAGAGAAAAGCTCAACGCCCTAAGGGCTCAACAACGAGCAACCCTCGAAGAACTTGACGATATCGCTGTTATTCTCAAAGAGATCAGAGATGTGCTAAAAGCGGCTGAAGAATAGTAGATGGTGAAAGATTCATGGCGAAGAACCTGAAGTACGTGAAACAGTCCGATGATGAAGTCGCTGACGAAACTGAGAGGCGACTCAGGGAAATGAAGGAGCTTCTCGGGGAAATACGTGATTTGTTGAAGGCTGCTGGTGGACTTGAGTGAGAAGGCACCAGACATGAGCGGAGAAGAAAAAAGAAAAGAATACGAGAGAAGGCTTCATGGCGTTTCCGGTTTTCCCACGACGCACGTAAGTGGCTCTGGCAGAGTGCATGTTGAAGGAATAGGCGAGATACGCGTTTCTGGTTCAGGCTACGTTTCGCCAGAAGAGATAAAGATCAGTGGAAGCGGAAAGCTGCCCGGAGGGCTCAAAGTCAAGAGCGTGCGCTGTTCCGGGAGCGTTTCCGTTGAAGGAAACATCGAAGCTGAAGACATGGGTTTCTCCGGATCAGCCTCAGTAGATGGAAATGTCACGGCAAAGAGACTGTCTTGTGCTGGAAGCTTCTCTGTTCATGGCGAGATCAAGGCAGATCTGTTGGAAACAGCAGGTTCTTTCAGGGCGGGCAATAGAGTCGAACTTGAAGACACCATGCGTGCAGCAGGCTCGGTTAGAGTTGCAGGCGACATAAAGGCTAAGAATCTCGTCTCAATTCGAGGTTTTATCGATGTGGACGGGAAGATTGTCACTGACAGGTTCGAGGCTAGGTTGGGTAGAGGAGGCAGGTCTGAATCGCAGGTTCTTGGTGGAATCCAGGCTGCCAACGTGATCGTGAAGAAGAAAGACACGAGCGGAATCACAATTCTCAATTTGCCGTTGCTGCGTAGGCTTCTTCCAGAAAGTAGGCTCTACACTGCTGACATTGTGGCTGAAGAGAAGATACATCTGGAAAATGTCTCCTGCAACAACGTTCGGGGAAGAGACGTAACGATATCTGAAGGCTGCGTTGTAAAGGGAAAGGTAAGCTATTCTGGAACGGTCTCGGTGCACTCTGCGGCAAGACTCGCAACGCCGCCGGAAAGGACAAGCGAGACGGAGGGTTGACAGGTGGAAGAAGCGGTCAGATCGACTGACCTTGTTAAGGTCTATCGCGGCAAGGAAACTGTGGAGGCGCTGAAAGGCGTCAGCATTTCGATCAAGAAAGGCGAACTCTTCACCTTATTGGGACCTAATGGTGCTGGCAAAACCACTTTTCTAAGAATAATTTCCACGCAACTTCTGCCTACGAGCGGTGAGGTTCACATGTTTGGCTTTGATGTGGTGAAGGAGGCGGAAGAAGTGCGCAAGCACATAGCCGTCGTTCCGCAGGATGTAGCAACATATGGAACTATGACGCCTTGGGAATATTCGTACTATTTTTCGTTGCTTCGAGGCATGTCAAAGCCTGAAGCCAAAGCAACTGCTGAGACGGCTTTGAAAGCTGTTGGACTTTGGGAGTTGAAAAACCGGACGTGCGCGACACTTTCCGGTGGGGAGAAGAAACGGGCAATAATCGCTTCTGCGTTGGCGTCGAATGCGGATATCTTGATGCTTGACGAACCTACGAGCGGTTTGGATGTGGTGGCTCGGAGAAACGTGTGGGCAGTTCTTAGAGAGCTGGTTGAGCGTGGCAAGACGATCTTGCTTACGACGCACATAATGGAAGAGGCGGAGATGGTTTCTGATAGGCTTGCGATAATTCATAAGGGCGGTGTGATTGCTGAGGGTTCGCCTGAGCAGATCAAGGGACTGTCGAGGGAAAGGTTTAGGGTTGTTGTGGAGGGAAATCTAAGCAACCTGGGTTTGAAGGAGAACGGCAATCATGTGGCAAAGTTCGGCAGTAAGAACATTGTTTACGTTAAAGATGAGGCCGAAGCTTTAGAGCTTGTTGGCAAGTCCTTGAAGAGTGGTTTGAAGGCTGAGACCGCAGCCATCACTCTGGAGGATGTTTTCGTGAAGCTTGTTGGAGGAGTAGCGGAATGAACTTGAAAGCACTGAAAGACGTAGTGACGATCACGACCCTCAAGGCTCTTCCTGACCTGAAAAGACAGCCTATGATGCTTTTACTTGTGGGACTGATTAGCGCTCTTCCTCTTTATTTCTTGGTGGTGTTGGGGGGAAGAATCAACCTTGGCCTGATTGGTGCTATGGTTTCTGCAGCTAGCTTCATCGGAATGTCGGCGGCGATTACAGACATGTCCTGGGATAGGTACGTGAAGATAAGGGAAATGGTGGTTGCGATGCCGGTTCATCCGATGTCTTACGCGATGGGCGTAGCCTTGGCTCCGCTGCTTCTTTCAACGCCTAGCCTAGTCTTCTTTGGTGTTCTAGCTTTACTAGTTGGAGGATTGACGATCTCTTCACTGCTTTGGGCGATTGTGGCGGTGATATTGTGTTGGGCAAGCGTCAGCAGCATCGGTTTCTTGATTTCCACTTATCTTCAGAAAGCTACCCCATACACGCTGAACAGCATGTCCAACGTCCTAGGCATACTGCTAGGCTTCATACCGCCAGTATACTATCCAGAAGAAATTCTAGGAAGCTACAGTTGGGTAGCAGCCATATTCCCAACATCAAACGCAGCAAGCCTCATCAGAGTCTACTCCGGCTCGTTGGCATTGCCCTTTGAAGCCGTCCTCGCACGGTGGCTAATCCTGATAACTACGGTAGTGGTTTTTGGCACTATTACAGCAGCTAAATCCAGATGGCGAGAACCCTAATCGAGCTGCCCTCGGTTCTGACTTCAACGGGACAATACAGCAAGAATTCTATCAACATCTAATCCAGAAGCTTCTGTTTCCCTTTTAAAGAAGCTCAAAGAGAGAAGTGCAGTTTGGGAGTCTACTTTCGTTTTCGAATGGCGCATTGCAGTACTTTTGGGCAGAGTAAGCATTCTTCTGGGAGTGGTGAATCCTCTGAGAAAGGACCCAGATTTCCTGAATAGTGGGCACATTTTGCTGGTGATTCGAAGACTTTCGGATATTCGGTTGCTTTGACTCCGACTATTTTCATGTTTTGTGTCAATATGTCTATTTTTGACATGCAGTAAGGACATGTGTAGTGTGTCTGTCTAGGGATCGTGGAGCAATCGATCAAGGCCGATGGCTTGTCAAATGTCTTGCCACAGCCACTGTACGGGCATTTCAACCGCTCCCCATGCGTGTGAAATGGGGACATCTTTCATTCTCCTAACACATTAACCTTGAGAGCAGGATAGTCATCTTGGTCATTGTTTTTGAGATTCGGTGCAGTCTCTATCTTCTCTTATCAAATCATAGTGCAGCGATTTATCTAAACATGGTGTAACTCTTTCAAGTGGAAAACGGGTGACAGGGTTCAAGTTATCTGTTCTTGATTGGACAGAACAACGAAGAAAAGAAAGTGCACAAGGTCAAATTTTGAGAGAAGAACCCCGAATCCTTCTCAGATTCCAAGCTGAAGTCGTCAGGGTTCAACTTCACAAGAAGAAGTTCAGACTTGTCAACGGTCAAGAAAAGGATTGGCAGATTGACATCCGTGCTTTCCACCTTTGCTTCATATCTGAGTTCATGAGTTAGGCTCTTGCTGGAGGAGCCAGAAGGAACTCTGATTCGGACCTTCACGTGTTTTTCAACTAGTCTATCGAGGAGCTTGTTGAAGGCTTTGTAGAACATGATCAAACCTTTCTCAGTGGTTAGCACTTCAACAGATTTCCTTGTTTTCAACAGCATCTCTCTCGCCTTTTGAAGCATCGCTTCACGCCCTTGGATGAGCCATACGTCTCCCATTTGCGACTCAATCGGCTTAATCATTCGTCGTTTCCTGTGAATCTCCTCCAAAACTGATATCGCGTTTTCAGTCTCCACGACAGTTGTAACCTGCTCCGAAAGCTCATCCTTGAGACTTTGAAGAAACGCTTTGTAGGATTCAGCCGGAGACGTGACTACAAATCTTGACGGAACTCCAGGCGTTTCCACGACCAATCCTCTTTGTGCCAGCTTCTTTAGAACTCCGTATATTTTTGTTCTAGGAACGCCAGAAGCCATGCTCAGTTTTCTTGCTTCAGAAGGACCCTCTAAGGCAAGACAACTGTAGATCTTTGCCTCATTCTTGGATAGGCCAATATTCTCAAACAGTCTTTCCCACAAGGACTTAGCTTCCATATCTTCACTTTCTAATACTCCGTGGTTCTGCGAACAAGTCTTGGACCTTGAGTCTGTCCCTCAGCTCGCATACGCAGTCAGCGAATCCATGGCTTTCTTCTTCTGCGAGTTCCAGACCGAGCTTAACGTATAGGGCTTCGAGTATCTTGTCCTCTATTACTAGCGCTCCCTGACCCATCAGTTTCTCGAGACTAGTCGAGAACACTTCAGGTTTTTCAGCAATCTCTTCTCGGGGCAGATGGCACATGCACTCAATGTAGAAGTAAACTGACCCGACGGCTGTTTCGTTGAAAAGGCGCTTCAGCGCCTCATCTATGGCATCAAGCAGCAATCGGCTGAAGTCGTCTACCTTTTCCTCACTCTTGCTCATCAGGACAGGGGCAGACTCGCTATTATCCTCCATACTGCGAATTTCACCAGTCAACTTCAATAGTCTCCAGCCTGTAGAAAGGAGGAAAACTAGCGCTTTTCTCTCGGGGTTGCTGTTTTCTGTTCTTGTAGCTCCTTGACGCGGGTTTCAATGAATTCTTTGACTTTGTTTTGGCTGTACTTCTTCTCTCCCTCTTGTTCCTTCAGTTGCTCATCGACGATCTTCAAGACCTTTTCCATGTCAAAAGGCTTCAAGACGTACGCATTTGCACCCTTGTTTAGAGCCTCCGCAGCGTTTTGCACCGATGGAAAACCCGTGATGATTATCTTCCGCATCTTTGGAACCGTATCCTTGATTCTTGCCAAGACTTTCGTTCCTTCCATATCCGGCAGCCGAATATCAATCAAAGCTAGGTTGTAGAATTCTTCGTTGGTTTTCTCTATTCCTTCCCCTCCGGTCCCCGCGGTATCAACTGTGTATCCGCTTTCTTCGAGGACGGTTGCCAAGACTTTTCTTATGCTTTCATCGTCGTCAACGATAAGGATTCGGGCACGTTCACCCATACTTTCTCACCTCCTTTTTTTGCCACTTTCGGTTCGACTGGTACAATGACCGTGAATGTAGTACCGACATCCACCACGCTTTCTACAAAGATCTGGCCTTTGTGCGCTTCCACTATGCGTTTGCAGATGGGCAGACCTAGTCCCATTCCCTTTGCTTTGGTTGTAAAGAAAGGAGTCCACACTTTTTCCATCTGTTCTTTTGGTATGCCGACTCCAGTATCTGTAAAGGCGAATTCGACATTACCGTTTGTTCTTGTGCTTCTTATGACCAACTTTCCGCCATTGGACATTGCGTCAAATGCGTTCTTGATGAGGTTGACGAAGACTCTGTTCATCTTCTCTATGTCGACTAGTATTCTTGGCTCGCTCTGGGTTTCGTTTGACACTTGGATAATGTTGGGAATTTCTAGTAGAGATAGTGTTTCTTCAATGATTGATTTTGGAGTGGTTTCCGTTGGTTGCAAGCGTATCTCTCGCGAGTATTCCAGAAGGTCGGTTATGATCTTGTTTGAATATTCTATGTCTTTCTCGATGAGCTCAAGCATTTCCATTGCTTTTCTATCTGTTTTCGATGTAGGTCTGGTTTTCAGGTAATATGCGGCTCCTTTTATGCCGGTTAACGGGTTGCGCAGATCATGGCCTACCATAGCTGCTACTTGTCCAATGGTGGCTAGTCTTTCGGCTTTAACGAGTTGTTCTTGTGTCTCTTTCAACTGTTCAGTTCTCTTCTCAACCATTTGCTCGAGCTGCTGAGAATATTCCTCCAGTTTCCTCTGCATCTGTTTTCGTTCTGTAATGTCTCGTGCAATGCCCAATATCTCGACATTTCCTGCTCTCTTCACTGGGAAAGTCGAGATTTCAACAGTGACCTTGCTTCCGTCTTTCTTTGTAAGCTCAAATTCATCAGGCCCAGTTTTCTCGCCCCGCAGATTCTTTTCCAAGGCCTCTGCAGCCTTTGGTAAGTACTCTTCTGAGAGAAGCCCGATTTCGAGCATGTTTTTCCCGATGATTTCTTCTTTCGTGTAACCGGTCATTTCTTCTGCTTGTCTGTTTCCTTCTACGAAATCGCCATTGAGGTCGTTCACGTAGATGGCGTCAGGAGCGTATTCTATCAGTTGTCTCAGTCTTTCTTCGGATTCCTTGATCCTTCCTTCCATTTGCTTTCTTTCCGTGATGTCTTTAACCAGACCTAGTACGTGCCATCTGCCTTTCAATTGGAAGGCTGTCATAGAAAGCTCCATGGGAAACTCGGTTCCGTCCTTTCTGATGGACGTCATTTCTTTTGTCTTGTCAAAGAATGGCCCAGCGCCAGTTTTTTTGGAAACTTCTATACCCTTCTGGTAGGCCTCACGGAACCGTTCAGGAATGATGAACCTGCTCACTTCATTGCCGAATGCTTCTTTTCCTGAGTAACCGAATATTCCTTCAGCCGCAGGGTTCCAATAGATGATTTTTCCTTCATCATCGGCCAGAATTATGGCGTCATAGGCTGCTCCACTGATTGCCCTGAACTTTTCCTCACTCTCTTTCAAGGCATCTTCCATCTTTTTGCGTTGAGTGATATCTCGGGTTATTCCGACGAGATATTTGGGTTGACCTGAGGCGTCCCGAATGATACTCGCAGAGGCGTCTACCAGGATTTCCTTTCCATCTTTGGTGTTAAGAGTATACTCGATATTTCTTACAGCACCTTTTTTCAGGATTATACTCATGTGCTCCATTGCTTTTTCGTAGTCTTTTTCTGATATGTACTTGAATCCAGCCTTGCCGAGTATTTCTTCCTTCGTTGAAAATCCATACAAGTCCAATGTTGCTTGGTTGCAGTCGATGACGTTTCCCGCCAAGTCAGTGAGGATGATCGCATCCGGTGAAGATTCAAGGGTGCGTCGGAGCTTCTCTTCCGATTCCCGCAATGCATCTTCTGTTCTCTTGCGTTGTGTTATGTCTCGGAAAACTGCTTGAATGCCTGCAACCTCGCCATTCACGATTATGGGAGAGGCATTGATTTCAACAGTAGCCGCAGTTCCATCTCTTCTTTGTAGCTCCATTTGCAGCCCTTCGAGTTTCCTGCCCTGCATCAGATCTGCAAACAACTGTGTTGCGTTAGAAAGCTGAACCGGTGTGAAGTACTCCAAAAAAGATTTGCCGGTGACTTCGGTGTCTGGGTAGCCCAGAACCTTCCCCACTGAAGGAGAGGCATACATGATCGTTCCTTCAAGGTCAACAGTAGCTATTGCGTCAAAGCTTCTCTCTGCGATTCCTCTAAATCTTTCCTCAGATTTGTGCAACTCTTCCTCCATTATTCTGCGCTCAGTCACATCATGAGAACTAAGCACAGCTCCCACAATCTTTCCTTGATCATCAAGTACGAGATTGCATGCGCCTTCCAACCACAGATAGTGTCCATCTGCGTGTCTGTACCGGTATTCAATTCTGGATGGCCCGGGAGTTTGTGACTTTTTCTGAATCTCTTCCTTAACCTTGCCCAGGTCGTCCGGATGGAGAAAATCAAAAATAGTCTTGCTCAGCATATTCTTTGGTTCATATCCCAAGGTTTTTCGAACCGACGGGCTAACGTATTTGTAAACACCTGCAGCATCAATTAGACTGACCATGTCAGACATGTTGTCGGTAATTTGCTGCAAACGTGTGTTGCTTTCAAGGAAGGCTTGCTCCAAGTGTTTCTGTTCGGTAACATCCATTATGATGCTCAGCGCACCCGCATAGCTTCCGTCTTCATTCCACAGTGGTGACGATGACAGTTGGGCAGTGCGAGGTTCGCCGTTTTTACGGTGAAAAACAAGGTCGTATCGACTTGTTCTGCCCTTCTTTCGAATGCCTGTCTCTTCCGCAACTTTTCTGATGCCTTCTTCGTCGAGTAGCCTAAGAACATTCATGCCGACGAGCTCATTTTGTCCATAACCTGCCATATCAGCAAATGCTTTGTTCGCAAAAGTGATGTTCTCGCTCGGATCGACAGCAACAATCCCCTCCTTGGCTGTTTCCAGTAGCGTTCCGAGCCTTCTAGTTGTCTGTTCCAATCTTGACAACATGCTATTGATGTCACCGCTCAATGCCGATAACTCGTCCTTTCCAGCTACTGACACACGCATAGCAAAGTTGCCTTCTTTTTCGACGTTCCGGACATCGACATTGAGTTGAGACAGACGGGAAAGCACAAACTTTTCCAGAAGAATGATTGATACGACACAGAACACTGAGCCGAGAACAAAAAGTGCAGCAACACTGTAAGCAATGCTGGTGAGCCCTTGGGCATAAATGTCTCTCGGCATAGTGATTTTCATTATGACAACTGGGTTCCCATAGACATCGTCAATCAAGGCGTATCCCGCAACGTTTTCTTTATCCAAAGGTTGGGAAAAGAGTGGCTTGTCTTTTGACATGGATGAATTGGCCACTTGAAAGTCCGAGGACACCCAAGGATTGCCAAGAATCTGCAAAACTATTGGCAGATGAACCGATTCGTACAACCGACTAATACTGAACGAATCCAAGAAGCGCCCTGTGATCAGAGTGCCCATGACAGGTCCTTGATACAGACTCGTTAGGATAGGGCTTGACGCAACCAGAACTGGACCTTCAGGAAGAAGAATTATGCCAGCTACAGCATTTGTCGCATTCCCATGATGTAGAAGAAGGTGGTTGTTGGCAAGATGCTGCAGCAAGCTTTGCGGAAATGGTGTTTCTGTCATGTTTTGCAGATCAAATGCCTTTCCGAAGATGACTTGGTCCGAGGAGTTGAGAAATAGCATGATGTTAAGTCTTAGATTGGCAAAAGTTTCGTCTATCATGTTTTCGGTGATGTAGTTGACATTGCCGTCTTGCACGAATTCATACGTGTCGTTCCATGCCGCGTAGTCGATTGTCGTGGCGTTCTGATCAGATAACTCGTGCGACAGCAGGTCAAGGACTCTTTCAGTTTCTCGGAAGGATTCTCCTCGTTCTATGCTGGCAACGCTATTCAACGTTAGTGCCTGCAGAGTGACCAGAGAGATCACAAGAATGCTGATGAATGTAGTCGCAATGATGATCAACGTCTTCCATCGAAGTCTCAAATTCCCACCTTACAGCATCTCATCTCAAAAGTCCAAGAATGCCTGTACACTGGTTCATCTGGAGGAACCGAGATCGTGCCAGAGATGGGCGTCATGACTGCGTCTTCCACCGGATAGATTCCTGCATAGTGTTTCTTAAGACATCATATTTAACCTGTATGAATACTTATTCCGAATTATAAGTAATGATACATATTCGGAATCCGACTAAGACCCGCTCAGAGATACAACAATGTTGCCACCATCCATTCCAACAAGAAACTGGAGGCAAACGACACCAGTTCCCAGTGACAAAGCTTTTCAGCAGAACCACTATGAACGTGAGAAAGACATTGTGGGAATTATCAACAGCAGACTTTGACAAATGAAGTTATATGCATGAAAGCCAGAATTCACGCTTAAACGCAGCTGGAATAATCAATGGTCAAACCTAGAATCGGTGTGTCCATGCTCCATTGTCTAGCACAACCTTTCGACAGAATGACTCAGCAAATCCCCAAGAACGAAATCAGGTACGTTGAAATCGTTGACGACGGCCTTCACACTCTGAACAAGAGACGGGTCTCAGCACTAAAAGAGATAGGTGAATCCTACAACCTGAAATACACGGTACACGCTCCTTTCGCAGGCATAAACATAGCCATGCCCTCAAAACCATTACTGGTTGCCACGTTGAAAAGACTGAAACAGTCCATAGTCAACGCCAGCACGCTAGACTGTCAATTATGGATTTTTCACCCAGCGATGAAAACAGGAATAAGTATGTTTTACCCCGGCATGGATTGGGCAAAGAACGTGGAAAACGCAAACCTGTTGCTCGATTTTGCAGCTGACCACGGCGTTCATATTGCTATAGAGAACGTCATGGAGCCCTTCGTGATGAAAAACGTGGAGGAATTCGGAAGGTTCTACAGCGAGTCTAGCAGAGACATAGGCTTAGTCCTGGACACAGGTCATGCCAATCTCTATGGACAACTATCAAGCTTCCTGGCGGAGTTGCCAGAGAAGATCGTACACATACATGCACACGATAACGATGGGAAAAGTGACCAGCACCGCGGAATAGGTTACGGCACCATCAAGTGGGAGGATTTTGCGGCTCTGGTCAGGAAGGTATCTTTCGACGGCGTTATTATCGTCGAATCAGTTGAACATGTCAAAGAAAGTGTGGATAGACTTAGGCGCCTGTTCGGATAGAACTCCTCCAATTCTCCCTTCTTTGTTGAGAACTTGGCATGCACGACCCATCACAGCTTTAGCTCATTCCATTTTCCAGAATGGGAAACTGGTTGCGCCGGAGTTTCTTCTCATTATTCTGGCATCGGAATTTCTATCTTCATGAAGTCTTCTGCCACCTGCACGTTCTTGAAAATCTTCCTCGCCTGTTCCTTGAGTTCGGACGTGTCTCTGTATCTTGCGCTGATGTGTGTAAGTATCAGCTCTCTGACCCTCGCTTTTTTGGCGGTGTCGGCAGCTTGGCTGGGTGTTGAGTGGCCATCTTCGTTTGCCCTTTCAGCGAGTTCATCACTTAGAGTGGCATCATGGATAAGCAAGTCTGCCTTTGTTGCAAGCTTGGCGAGGCCGCTGAATGGCCTTGTGTCACCAGTGTACACGATACTTCTTCCTTGTCTGGATGGACCCAAAACCCGTTCAGAGTTGATCACTTTCCCATTTGGTAGCTCAACATTTCGTCCATGCTGAAGCTCTGACCATAGTCTTCCTTCGGGCACTCCAAGCTTCCTGGCTTTTTCTGGGTAGAATCTTCCGGGTCTTGCTTTTTCAACAAAAGCGTATGCAAAGCCAGGGATCACATGATTGGTTTCAACTGCATGAACGAAGTACTCTTCTTCATCGCAAACCACGCCGGCTTTCTCTATTTCGTAGATCTCGACTGGAAAGGTTAGGACGAACTGCACAGTCTCCTCGATGCCTTCCAAAAAACGTTTCAGCCCAAGCGGTCCGTAGATTTCTAGCTTTCTTTCCCGGTCAAGCATTGCCATAGTCTGCATAAGCCCGGGCAAACCCAGAAGATGGTCACCATGCATGTGAGTTATGAGGATCTTCATTTTCTTGTGAAAACCACACTTTGCCTTTATCATCTGTCTCTGGACGCCTTCACCACAATCAAACATCAATAGTTCATTCTCTCGTTGGATGAGTATGGCTGGCAGGCTTCTGTCTGGTGTTGGAACGCTTCCCCCAGTGCCTAGGAAAACAACACGCAAGCTCATGTCGTTTATACCTTCTCGAACACGACCACTTCTCTTGTCAGACTCCTGTGAACATAAACAAAATGCGACTCTAAATGCTTATACCCTAGCGCCGTGCCTATGTGCCCAATCTTCAGCTTCTTAGGTGCGGCCATGCAAATTCTTCTTCCCTTGCCCAGCAACTTCTGAACATCTGTTAGAAGCTCCTCAATTAGCTGGCTTGTGGTTCGTTTGACTGTGGTTGAAGATATCCCGTACGGCGGGTCAGTTACTACACAGTCAATCTTGACGACAGGTAGGTTACGTGCATCTGCAACCACCACGCCCTCAGGCTTCACGCCAAAATAAGTCAGGTTCTTCAACGTCCCCTTCGCCATCCGACGTTGAATGTCTAGACCCAAGACACGGCATCCAACATACGCAGCTTCAATCAACGTACTTCCTGTTCCGCAAAAAGGATCAAGAAGCAATTCGCCAGCTCTTGGCTTGGCAAGGTTCACCATACACCTAGCAAGCTTTGCCTGCATTGCCGATGGGTGAAAAAAAGGTTTATTCCGAGGGCGTCTTTCAACGAAAGGTTTTGGCGCGATTTCATCCAGCTTCACGCCAAAAACGAACCGTTCACTTGTTAGTATTCCGACAAATCTCTTATCCGGTTTCTTCAAGTTCACTCTTATGCTAGGTATGCATTTCAGCATGATCTCGCCAAGCTTTCGTTCAAGGGTCATTCCATTGATCTTTGAGGAGTATTCCCTAACGTGCTTCACGCGAACAGCGAAGCTCTCATTTTCTCCCAGAACTTCTCTGAGATTCGCTAAGCGCATGACTCTTACGATGCTGCTCACTTTTGCCTCGCAGTTGAACAGCTCCAACGCACAGAGCCTTGTGAATGCCGCTCTACGTTTCAAGGCTTCTATGCAGTCTGGATCAGCTTCAAGTCTCACTACTTGATCAAGTTTCTCCAAACCAGTGTATTCATATCCTTCGGTTTCAAGTATCGCCTTCAACTCGGCAACTGGCAGACTCTCGTGTTCTCCTGAAAGCAGAAAGAAAAGCTTGGCCACACTCAGGCTCCTTGCTGAACTAAAGCTTTGCTTATTAATGGGGCTATTGAAACCTTGCTCACAGGGCTGGAAACACAATCCGTGCCGATGATCTCCTCTGCACCGCTCTCCAATATCCTTTTATAAGAATCGCCCATCAGCAACGGATGCACACAAGCAGCATACACTCTTCTTGCACCCTTTTCTTTGGCAAGCTTCACAGCCTTCGCCATGGTTCCGCCACTACTAATAATATCATCAAACACTATCACGTCACGGTTCTTGACAAGAAGCGCCATGTCCTCAAGTGTCACGCTTCCCGTGTGCACATCTCTCTTGGTGGAAACATAATCGTACCCACCTTTCAACACGCTGTCAGCTTCCATTGCCACACTCAACGCCTTCTTCCCGAGAGAGAGCGAAACCGGGTTCTCCACACCCTTTGTTTTGAAGTATTCAGCCAATAATGAGATAGCCGACAAATCCTCAACTGGAACCCTCAAAGTCTTGAGCAAAACGGGGCTGTGAGCGTTCACCGATACTATTCTCTTCACTCCACAATCCCCAAGAAGCTTTACGATGGTCTTTATGCTGAAAACTTCGCCCGGCAAAAACCGCTTATCCTGTCGGGCATAGGCAAAATAGGGAACCACAGCCGTTATGCTCTTTGCTCCCATATCAAGAGCGTTGTCTGCCATCAGCAAGAGCTGAACCAACCTCTGGTCTTGAGGTGGGCTTGTTGTCTGCACTATCACAATATCCTCGCCCTGCAATGTCTCCGTCTCAAGTCGCATGTAGGATTCACCGTCTGGGAAAGTCTTGAAGAAAATCGGCACTACAGTCACATTCAAAAGCTTGGCTATTCTTCCACCCAGTTCTGCAGATGCTGGTCCAAGTACTATTTTCATTTTCTCGCCGTGTCTAGGATGCGGCCTGCTCGTCTTTTAGGCTTTTCCTGCCTTGCCGTGTTGCTCTATTAGTTCCTTGGCTCTGTCCATGCGGATCTTGCGTTCTTCCACCATCTTTGTCGCAACCAAGTCTATCAGTTCGCCTGTTGCACCAGCCATGACAGCTATGTTTCTTGCGTGAAGCGCCATGTGGCCACGCTGAATCCCCTCAGTTACTAGGGCTCGCAATGCACCCAGGTTCTGAGCCAATCCGACGGCAGCCAACACTTCACCAAGTTCGTTAGCCGTCTTCACACCCAGAATCTTGACGGCTATCTTGGCTATTGGATGTGTTCGCACAGCACCGCCTACAAGACCTATAGCCATGGGAAGCTCAATCGAGCCGACTAAATCACCGTTCTCGTTCTTCTCCCACGTTGAAAGCGATGTGTAGTGGCCATTCTTAACGGCGTATGCATGTGCACCTGCCTCGATTGCTCGGTGGTCGTTGCACGTTGCAAGCACGACTGCTATGATGCCATTCAATATGCCCTTGTTGTGTGTTGCTGCTCTGAACGGGTCCGCTGCCGCAAAGGCGGAAGCGTTCACGATGCCATCAACGACTTCCCCGCCTCCAACCACCTCCTTCGACACAACGCACCATGCCCTTACCAAGCGTTTTACGGCTAGGTTGGAAATGATTCGCAGATAAACATGACCGCCTGTTATGTGTTCTATCATCGGAGCCACTGCTTCAAGCATAGTGTTTACTGCGTTGGCGCCCATGACATCACGACAGTCTACATACAACTCAGGAATCAACATTAGTCCTTGAGTCGTATCAATGATTTTTGCATTCAGGTCTCTTGCTCCGCCACCAGCCGAAACAAGCACGGGGTCTTGTTCGTTTGCCTTTCTCAGTATCTCTTCTTTGGCTTGTATTACTTTCATTTTGGCAGCATAAGGGTCTTTCAAACCCACAACCTGAATCTGACCAATCATCACAGGTGCTGTGCTACTGGTGTAGAAACCTCCTCCATCTCTTGCCATTCTTGCCGCGTAGCTGGCTGCGGCGACTACTGACGGTTCTTCGATCGCCATTGGAATCAGGTAGTCTCGTTTGTTTATGAGGAAATTCACTGCTATGCCCATAGGAACAGGGAAAACGCCTATCACGTTCTCTATCATGCGGTCAGCCATATCCAGGGGCAAAGAGCCACTCTTCTGTAGCAGGGCAGCCTCTTCGTCTGATAAACCTGCAAAGTTTTTGACAAATTGCAAACGCTCCTTCAGAGTCAGCTTGTAGAAGCCTGTAACTTCAGATGACTTGCTCATACGCTATTCACCAGCATACAATTCCACATAAAAGAGTAAATATGTGTTCTGCTGAGGTTCTTAAACCTTGGCTGATTACGGTAAGAGAGATTGCCATTCGTACTGGCTGCCCTTCTTGGCAAAAAGGATAAAGGTATAAAGAAAAAGGTGGGGGATTCTACTCGTATCTGGTTTGGATGTCGAAGTTGACTGTTCCGCTCGTGCCCGTTTTTGCTTTAATTTCGAAGGTTAGCCTATAGTAGCCACTGACTATTAACGGAGTGTTTCCGGTGTACGAACTGTACTGGTCGGCCACGGTGGTTCCGTCAAGCGTGTCTACACTTGCCCATGAGCCTGTGGAGTTCTTGTATATGTATATCTTGAAGGTGTCGAATGTGCTGGTTGATACGTTTGTTGTTACGGTGATTGTTAGGTTGTGGGCAGCGGTGTCTTGGTTCTTCAGGAAAAGGCATTCTGTGAAGTTCTGTATCACACCTGGTTGAACATGTAGGTCCATTGTGACAGTGCCACCTGATATCGAAGCATCTCCTGGAGCATCTGTCCCTTTAATCCAGACCATTTTCGCAGTGCCGATTGTTATGCTACCGTCTATGTACATGTAGACGTAGGTTGCTGCACTGACTGATCCTATGAGTGCGGCTGTTATGACGAGCGTTACGATTTTCAGATATTTCCTGTAATTCACGTTCATTTTGCTATTTCACCTCCTTTCGCTTTCTTTTTTCCTTCAGGCTGTCCAGCCACATCCTCGCAAGGATGTAGGCGCTTATGCCCAGGACGAATACGCAGGCCGTTGCCAATGTTACCGCAGAAATCAAGAATGTGCCTTGTCCCCATGCTGGTTTTGCGAATGCGTAGATACTTGCGCCTGAGATTGCTGTGCCTGCGCCTAGTGCGATGTACCACCACTTTGGCTTGAAGAAGACGTATGCGCCTAACCCTACTACTAAGGTGTCAAACGCTACGATGCCGATGAATGTGCCTTCCCACGACATCAGTGGCGTCATTACTAGTGGGTGCAATGCCACTTGAGCGTAGTTGGATAGAAAGAATGCGGTGATGGAGACGGCTGGAAACGTTACCGTTAACAGTATCACTTTTGCGTAGGTGAGGAGTTTCTTCAGGAATCCTAGGTAGGCGTTGACGGCGATTATGTTGGCGAGGGCGACGACGAGGTATATGAGGCTGTACCAGAAGCGCATGTAGTTGTCGAAAAGTAGCATGAATTCTCTGCTTACTAGTAATTGTCCGAAGCCGGCAAGTGCTGCGATTTGGTATAGGTATGGGAGTTGCCATGGGAAATGACGGTCAAGTAGACACACTAATAGGCTGACGGCGAGGAAAAGGTCTACGCCCAGCAGTATGAAGAACTCTGGCTGCAGTGGGGGTGGCAATTATGGTACCGTACCGGAATGTCTTGTTTCTCGTTATTTAAGTCGTATGAATTCGGAATCCAAATCCGAATTACACAGCAAGATTGAGAGGATAGAGATGAATCTTCTGTCGCAATATGCAAGAAACCTTTTCATTCTGACAACAGGAAAACCCGGGTTTGTTGAAAACGCTACTTTTCAGGGAGCGCGACAGCATGAATGGCAAAGCGCTTGCGGATTTCTCTGGCAAGGGCTTCCGCGTGGCCATCACGGTAGCTGTCGGTGATGACGAACTTCGGCTTTGCGAGTCTGACGTATTCGATAAGATCGTCGAAGTCTGAGTGGTCGCTTAGTGCTATTGTATATTCGTTGTCTCCGGTTTGGCGGCGGGGGAAGTTGAACTCCCATCCACTAACTGTGATGTGAAGGGCGTTGTGGCCGACTTTGGCTTTGGAGTTCATGTGATAGAAAGCGACGCAGGAAGAGTTTGTGTCAAGCAGTTCTTTTCCCTCAGTCTCGTCTGACAGTAGTAAACGTCCTATGCTCATACCATGCTGTTCGCAGATTTTGGAAATGTGGAGAACTCTTTCAGGAGCTACGAAAGGAGCTTTGATGTCTGCCTCGCGAAGGATCTGCATGACTTCTTGAAGCTTGCCATGATAGCCGAAAACGTAGACTGGACCACGTTTCAGACCTCTTTCAGCCAACGAAACGAGTGTTTCTTCAACGTCTTTCTTGAAGGGGCGTGTGCATCTTGGGTTTCCATAGGTCGCTTCCATGACGAGTATGTCTGCTTCTAAGACAGGGGTCTGCTCGATTTTGAAGTCTCCGGTGTAGCCTATTTTTGCTTCGCCGTCTTCCACCAGTACTTGCGTTGCGCCCAGAATGTGATTAGCCGGAAAAAAAGTCAATTCCTCGTCTCCGAATTGGCGTGCGGTGCCGTATTCGAGTGTCTCCACAAGACCTTTTTTGCGTGGCAGTGGTTCAGTCATGGCTTCAATTAAGTCTCTAGTAGCTTTTGTCATGAGAACCTTCTCACATTTTGTCAGGCTCTGCTGGAGCCCGATCGTGTGGTCAGCGTGGGCATGGGTAACTATTCTTAGTGGTTTGGTTTCGTCGTATGCATCGCATGCGACGCGTTTTCCGAGCAGGACTGCGCCTCGATCAGTGATTGTGGCTTTTGCAGACATCCCTACACCAGTCAGCTGTTTCTATACGATTTCTGAGGTGAGCCAGTCGATGAGTCTTCTCGGGTTTTCGCTCCTTATCCTGACTCTTATCGGTCCCAACGGTGATTCGGCTTCCTCTTTTGAGAAGGAGATGTGTCCTGCGTAGGCAACTTGCTTGTTGAGGCAGAAGCTGATGGTTCTTCCGTCTATTCCTTCTAGGAAGACTTTACGAGCGGCGGCGCGGACACGTTCGCGGCGTAGCAAGTTGTAGAGCTTGATTAGAGCTTCAGAATCCTTGTTCTCGGCCGAGATTTTAGCCCCTCTTTGTAGAGGTTCCACCCTAGTTTGTACGTTGCCAAACATGCTTTCGATGGCTCTTCTCACTCTGTCTTCCGATTCGGTCGGGTTGATTTCGGCTTCTATCGTGACTGATGCTTCTTCCATTTTTCCTCAACTTTCTTCAAAGCTTCTCTTATCATTTCTTTTGCTGTCTGGGGGTCTTCTTCGTTGATTATCATGTGTTCGGCCATGGCTATGGCGTTGCCCAGTCCCACGCTTAGTTCGCGATTGCCGCGTTCGTTGAAGATTTTCTGGTCGTTGGGGTCGTCGCTTCTTTGGCGTCGGTTGAGGCGTTTGAATCTGGTTTCGGGTGAGGAGTGGATGGCTATTAGCGTGAATTCTGGGAAGTGTTTCTTGAGCTCTTCAGCTTCGGCTAAGCTTCTTATACCGTCCACGAAGATTCTTTGTCCTTTGGCGTTTTCTATTCTGGGAATGCATCTCTTGGCTATGACACTGCTTCCTTCTGCTTGTCGTAGTTCGAGCATTATCTTTCCGATGTTTTCTGGGCTGGGTTCAAGGTTCCTTCTCTTTGCTTCTTCTCGGACTATGTTGCCCATTACTACGATGTCGTAGCTGCTTTCTGTTGCAACGTTCAAGGCTAGGGATTTTCCTGATCCGGGCATTCCGGCTAGGCCGACTACAAGCTTGTCTTTTGTCATTTTGAATCCTTTGTTGATCGTTCCGGCTATTAACAGAATGTTTATGGATTAAAGCATTTATGACAGAAAGGTGTGAAGGTTAGTGCGAGGGATTTCGATGGCAGAATCAATCCGGAGTTTCATAGCGTTCGACATGGACAGCGAGCCGGTTCTCAAAAAAATAGGCAACATACAAAATGCTTTGGTCAAGACTGGTGCGGATTTGAAGCCTATTGAGCCAAAGAACATTCACATAACAGTTCGCTTTCTCGGAAACATCGCTCCCACCACAGTCGACAGGATTCATGAGGAGATGAAGCAGGTTCAGTTCATGACCTTCAACGCTAGGATTCATGGTGTAGGTGCTTTTCCAAACGTGAATTATCCGCGGGTCGTTTGGGCCGGAATAACTGAAGGAGCAGACCAGCTGAGAAGCATTTTCAGTCAGCTTGAGCCTCGTTTGCGCGGTTTGGGATTTGCGCCTGACCCGAAGGGGTTTAGTCCACATTTGACGATTGCTCGTGTGAGGTCTGGGAGAAACAAGGTTGAGCTTGCTGAAAGCATCAGGGAAAATGCGGACGTTGATTTTGGCGTTGTTAGGGCAGCCTGCCTGAGGCTTAAGAAGAGCGATTTGACTCCTCAAGGTCCGATTTATTCGACGCTTAGAGAGTTTTGCCCGTGAGAGTGTGAGAAAAGGATCGAGTTATGCAGGACAAGACTGAGAGAGTTTGTGCTAAGGTTCTGGAAAAGGTCACACCTACAGGGAAGGATAGAGCTAAGATAGAAGCCATTGCCAGGAAACTTGAAGCAGACGTGGTTTCTGCATGCAAGCAGCTAGGTGTCAAGGCTGAGGTGCGTGTTGAAGGTTCAATCGCGAAGGACACATGGCTTAGTGAAGAGCCTGATGTTGACGTTTTCATGTGTGTATCGCCCAAGATTCCGCGCGCGTCTCTTGGTGAGGTTTGTTTGAAGGTTGCCAGAAGGGCCACTAGAGGCTCTAGGCAGCTTGAGAGGTTTGCTGAACATCCTTATCTTGAAGCGTTTGTCGGCGGAACCAGGGTGAACATCGTGCCTTGCTATGCTTCTAAGCGTGGGGAATGGCTAAGCGCTACGGACAGGACGCCTTACCACACGGATTACATGAGGAAGCATTTGGATGAGCGGTTGCGGTGTGAGGTGCGTTTGCTTAAACAGTTTATGAAGGGCATAGGGGTTTATGGTGCTGAGATCAAGGTCGGAGGGTTCAGTGGCTACCTTTGCGAGCTTCTTGTTTTGCAGTGGGGGTCTTTTGTCGGAGTGCTGAAAACTTTCGCCGGACAAAGGCACAGGATAGTGGTTGACATTGAGGGTTACTACAGGGATAGGGAGAACGAACTTGGGCTTCTGTTCAACGAACCCTTGGTAATCGTTGATCCTGTGGACAAAGCTAGGAACGTGGCTTCCGCTGTACAAGCTGAAAAGCTCTACGCGTTTGTGGCTGCCGCTCAAACGTTTCTCAAAAACCCGAGCATGATCTTCTTCTGCCCTTCAAGGACGGAACCAACTCCTGTAAAGGAGCTAAAGCAAGAGCTTAAGACCCGTGGTTCCGCAATTGTCTTCGTGGCTTTTGGGAAGGTCGGTGCGGTTCCAGACGTTTTGTGGGGTCAACTCTACAAGTCTCAGCGTTCCTTGCATAAGCTAGTTCAGCTTAACGATTTCAAAATCCTGAGAGACATTGCATGGAGCGATGAGAAGTCTCTCAACATGTTCATCTTTGAGCTTGAGCATTACTGCATCCCGCCAGTCAAGATGCATCTTGGACCACCCCTTGAGAAAGAACAGGAATGTGAGAAGTTCCTTGCAAAGCATCAAGATGGTTCAGGCACGGTTGCAGGACCTTACGTTGAAGGCGGAAGATGGGTTGTTCAGGTTCGAAGGAAGTACACGAATGCTTGTGTGCTACTCAGCGAAAAACTGAAGGATGGCGGCAGGAACGCGGGCGTGGCTGACAAGCTCGCCCAGGTACTCCGCAAAGATTTCAAGGTTCTAGTCAATGAGCAAGTCGCCGAAGTTCATGGGAAGAATAGCGAATTCGCGAAGTTCCTAACAGAATTCCTGTCAGGAAAACCCAAGTGGCTAGAAACCACTCAGACCTAACACCACGAGAACTAGGCCAAATAGCCAGCAGTAAAAGGCGAACAGGTGGAATTTCCTGTTTTCAATGGCTTTGTGTAGCAATTTCAAGGCGAAATATCCTGTGATGGTGGCCACAGCTACTCCTACGGCGATTTCAAGCATCCCAAATCCTGACTGCGCCAATGCTGCACGTTGGTCATAGGCTGTTAGCGCTTCAGCTCCGATTATGGCGGGAATTGAGAGCAGAAATGAGAACCTGAAGGCTTTTTCTCGCTTCAGCCCCAGCAATAGAGCGACTGCTATAGTTGTCCCGCTTCGTGAGAGGCCGGGAATTATCGAGACGCCCTGCGCTATGCCGAATACTATGGCGGTCGCGTAGCTTATGTGGTCGGTTTTTTCATGGGCCATTCTTGAACCGAAAAGCAAGATCCCACAGAGTATGAGCGCTATTCCTATGGGCAATGGGCTTAGAAAAATCGATTCCACTGTGTTCCTGAACACATAACCAATCAGCGCAGTGGGCGCAGATCCAACGATTATCAGTGAAATGAGGTGGCCGTCTTCTGTTCTGAAGTCTAAGTGTACTAATGCTGAAAGGATTTTCTTGATGTCTTTTCTGAAGAATACAAGAATGACGACTAGAGTTCCCATGTGCAGGGTGATATCGTAGAGCAGAGGAACCTTCAAGCCTCGAAAGTACTCATAGAGCCTAAGATGTCCGGTGCTTGATATTGGCAACCATTCTGCTATGCCTTGAATCAGGCCGAGAACTATAGCATCCAACAGATTTGGCACGAATTCACCACATGGTACGGCTTTCCTGGTTAGGTTTAAAAGATTACTCAGTCTACTTAACGTTGGTGGGCAGAAAGCATGAGTGAATATCCGAGTGGAAGCACTGAAGATCGCAAGATACTAGGAAAAATGCCGACTGAAAAACTGCTTGACTACCTCTTTCTGCAGATTCGGAACCTGTGGAGGGTTGACGGTTTATACTTTTTGGGTATAGAGAAAAGGTTCGGAACCGAAGCAGCAACGGAGATAGACGCAGCCGTCTGGGAAAACATGGCCGCTATCGAAGCAAAAAGCCTCCAAAAAACGTTCAACGTAGGCCAGAACCCTGACATGCCAATCATCATCGACCTACTTCGCAAAGCAAGCTGGGCACTAGATCAACCTTTCAAGACTGTTGAAGTGGGTGACAAACGAGCCGTCCTGTGCATTGACCGCTGCAGAACGCAGGAAGCCCGACTTGGCAAAGATTTAGAGGAGTTTCCGTGCAAGAAGGTGAGATTCGGCTACCTGAAGAACTTCGCGAAAACCCTCAACCCGAGGGCTGAAGTGAACTGTCTGATATGCCCCCCAGACAAACACCCGAAGGAAACATGGTGCAAATGGGAATTTGTAATACAGATTTGACAGTTTGCACCACGTTTTTGCCATCAGCTATTTCCTTTTTCGAAACAGCATAATGTCGTCTTTCTGGCACACGTATTCAAAGCCTGTTTCAAGGAGTTTCCTTGCCTCTTCCACTGATTTGGCAACTGCAGAGTGGTATTCATCACCTTCAAAGTGGATGAGATGGGTGTAGACCAAGGTGCTTTCTATGTTTCTGTGACCAAGCAAGTCCATTACATGCAGTATGTTTTTGGTTTTTTGATATTCCATTGTGGCTTTCCAATGTCGCAGCGTGTGAAATGTTATTTGCTGTAGTCTGGGTTGCCGAATTTGTGGGCTGACGTTTGCGTTGCGTGTATGTTCTGCGGAGGTGGTTGAGTTTGCTGGATCCAAACAAGGTTGAGTGGTCTTTGGGTAATCGGTTTATCATGCTGATGAGACGGTTGCCGAGTTTGAAAATTCGTGGGTTGCTGTGTTTTTCTGGTATGACTCTTATTGTGAAGTTGACAAGGTCGAGGTCAGTCCATCTGAGTTGGTGTGCTTCGCCTGCTCGCATTCCTGTTTCTTTGAGCAGCAGAAGGAATGTTGAGGGTTTGGGTGTGGTGCCCGCTAGTCCTTTACGACTAGAACATTGCAGTGTGCATTGGCAACAATTTGTTTTGAAACGCTTCCCAATAGCATTGACAGTGTGTTTCCTAAGCCTCTACTTCCCACAACAATAAGGGCGAAGTTTTCTTGTTTGGCAATGATCAGTAGAGCTTTAGCCGGATTGGAGCCAAGTACCAATGATACATCACGTTCTACTTCGGCTTCTTTCAGCTTTTCCTTTACCTCGATAACCGCCGTTTCAGCTTTTCCTTCCATGCCCTTTCCGTAGACATAGACTACTTTTATGAACCCGGAAAAACACCTAGCAATAGTTATTGCTTCCTTAACTGCATTTTTTGATTGCGGCGATTCGTCATAACCAACTAGTATTCTGATTTTATCAAACATCCTTTTCAAACCCATGTTGAATATAACTGCAGGAGAATAATACATTTTCGATTGGTTTCTTCCGAGTTCGGAAATCGACTGTTCGACTCTGGTATGGACAGCACCCACCAATCAGAATGACGAAGAAAACTCGCACTCTATCCTTTCTTCCTCAGCTTACCCTTTTTCCAAGTCAGGTTTTTTTGAGCGAACTGTACTGCAGCAACCACACAAACGTCGAATTCAAACTAAAAGAGTTAATAAACTCGCTCACTGTAGAATCGGCATCAAATCCGAAAGAAAATTGCATTTGAAGAGTGCTATGGAGTAGTTAAGAATGTTCTTAGTATGGATTGCGTTAGCTACCGGAGCCTTTGCGATGCTGATCGTAGGATACTTGACTTTCTCCATCTACCGCGAAGACCCTGGAACTCCTGAAATGCGTGAGGTAGCTAGGCACATCAGGAACGGTGCCAAAACTTTTCTCAAGAGACAATACAAAACGATTCTACTTTTTGTGCTCATATTATCAATTCCAATTGCAATTATTTTCCGTTCAGCAGAAGTACTCATCTCCTTTTACAGTGGGGCACTGCTTTCCCTAACCGCAGCGTACATCGGAATGAATGTTGCTGTTCGGGCAAACGTTCGAACAGCAAGAGCAGCGTTTGCTACTCCAGCAAGGGCATTCACTCTTGCATTCAGAGGAGGATCAGTGATGGGCTTGTCGGTTGTTGGGTTGAGCCTAGTCGGAATAAGCTTGCTGTATCTTCTTTACGGATACAGAGATCCCAATTTAGTGGTTGGATACGGCTTTGGAGCGAGCCTTGCCGCTTTGTTCGCACAGTTGGGTGGAGGAATCTTTACAAAGGCAGCGGACATAGGCGCGGATCTAGTTGGCAAAATTGAGGAAAATATACCGGAGGATGACATTAGAAACCCAGCTGTCATCGCGGACCAAGTAGGCGATAATGTAGGGGACTGCGCCGGAAGGGGCTCAGACTTATTTGAGTCCATAAGCGACGACTACGTGACCGCCATGATTGTTGGTTGGAGCGTCTTTTTCGGAGCCGCCAGAGCAAACGCAATCATGTTTCCGTTTGCTTTAGGTATTCTGGGAGTTCTAGCCACTATCGTCGGAGTTTTCGTTGTTAGAGGTTGGAAACACGTTAAACCAATAACATCTTTTAACATCGGACTATTTACTGCTGCTGCAATCGCCATTGCAGGCGCATATGTTACATCAATTTGGCTTCTAAATGATGTCCGTATCTTTTACTGCACATTGAGTGGCATAGTGGCTAGCACGGCCGTGGGGCTTGTTGTGCAATACTATATTGTCCCTGGTGGAAAACCGGTCAGAGAGATGGGAGAAGCGTCAAAACGAGGAGCTGCAATGAATATCATAACAGGCATGTCTTATGGACTCCAGAGTCCGTTTTTGGCTTTTGTTTCCATGATCGGCGCAGTCCTGTTCTCATATGTGATAACAAACGGTTCCATTTTTGGTGTTGTTGCAGCAAACTTGGGAACAGACCTGACTATTGGGATAATTATGGCGGGCGATGCATTTGGGCCTATCAGCGACAACGCTCAAGGAATAGAACAGATGACTGGACTGTCCACAACAGCTGATGAAACATTAGAAGAACTTGATTCTACGGGCAATACTACGAAGGCTTATGCGAAAGCTTTTGCCACAGCATCTGGTACCGTTTCAACAGTTGTATTGTTTGCCACATATAGTCAAGTGGTGGGACTCTGGTCAATGAAGTTGAGTCAAGCTTTTGTATTTGGAATTTTGATCGGTGCGGGAGTCCCATTTCTTTTCTCATCTTTCACGATTGGAGCAACAGCGAAGGGAGCTTTTGAAATGGTTAACGAAGTCAGAAGACAGTTTAAGGCGAACCCGGGGATCTTGGAAGGCAAGGCAAAGCCGGATTATGATAGATGTATTGACATTAGCACAAAAAATGCTTTAAAGAAAATGGTTTTGCCAACTTTCGTAACTCTAGTATCACCGATTCTGATAGGTTTGGTACTTGGACCATCTGCACTGGGAGGCATGCTACTAGGCGGAACGTGTACAGCAGCACTTCTGGCATCGTTCTTCACCTTCAGCGGAGCATTATGGGACAACACAAAGAAAAGTATAGAAGCTACGGGCTTCTGGATCAAAGGAACCCCAACGCATACTGCAGCGGTAGTTGGCGACACGGTAGGCGATCCCTTGAAAGATGTGGCAGGTCCATCTCTAAACATTTTCATGAAGTTGACCAACATGACGGCGCTACTAATTGCTCCATTGTTGCTTTCCATCACTCCGCTAATAACATTGGCATAGCAACGTCGATTTGGCGCTTTTGGCTTCTAATCCTGTTTTCTGCTGGACTGTTCCATACCATCCAAACCTATACTAATAAGCTAAGATCCAGCGGAGCAAAACAAAAGAAAATATAGGGATAATTCGGGTGATATCTCCATGAGTCGTGGGTACAAACCCGACCCTCGACACGCTGTAAGGACGCGATCTTGTTTCCAGCGAACGCCTTAGTCAAATAGAAAAAGAGGGGATTTGCGGGAGAAGTCTCCACTCGTATGCGCAAATGGGAATTTACAGTGTGATTTTGGCAGTTCACATCCTATTTCCGCTTGCGAAATAGCACGATATCGTCTTAATCGCACACATATTCAAAACGGGGGGAGCCGACGATGAACACTGTGAACCGCACTGTTCATCATCTTTTAACCTAGTAGTACCGCTTTTGCGGGCACTTGATTTTACCTCTGATTTGACTGCAGGATCGACCCACCACATTCACAAGTCCGAAACTACAGACGATCATTTGAAGTTGAAAAGATCCCAAACCGTCGCAAGCAACATTAGGACAGAAAACCAACATCGTTAGAATGACAGAAGACCCGTCTGCTTTCAATGTCTGAAACGCCAACCTCTCTAAGACACCTCTTCATTTACTCTGATCTTGTCACATGTTATCTAGAGTGTCTCTTCATAACATATCGTCCCAGTCATTAGATCCCGCACATCTGCTTTTGTTGTTTGTTGCCTTTCCCATCGTGGAAAAAAAAAGTGAACGCTTCTTCCTAGTGTCTAGTAAAAAAAGTAGTGTCAGGATAGTCGCCCTAGACACAATTTGTGACTACGATTTGTGCGTCGGCTTTTATGCCTATGGACCGCACGATTCTCTTCTGTAAATGGAGAATAACAACCTTGGCTGAAGAAGGAACACATGTTACTCAAACTCAGAACGTAGCCGCTGGATGCGTTGCCAATTGGCTGGTCACTTTTTTCCAGAATGTTGAAGTAGGGTGTCCAGCCTTTCAATCAGAAAAGGAGGAGAGAACATGACGTTTCTAGGAGCGCTCAGGAATGAATTCTCGTTCATAAAGGGTAACTATGCGGTTTTGGTGGTAAGCTGGATAATGGTGGACTTTGCCGTAGAGCTTCCAGCCACCTACTTCGGCCTTTACGTGCTTAAACTTGGCGCGACAGAGACCATTCTAGGCGTCGTGGGTCTCTCCCAATTCCTAGCCTTGGCTTCACTGCAGTTTCCAGGCGGCTACTTGGCGGACAAATACGGGAGAAAATGGCTCATCTCAACAATGACTTTTGGCGTAGCCCTGAGCTACATACTCTACGCAATCGCGCCTTCATGGCCTTTCATACTCATTGGCGCAGTTCTAATGAGCATTTTCAACTCGACTTATCAGCCTGCCTTGAGCGCAATGGTTTCTGACTCTCTGCCTCCAGAGAGAAGGGGAATGGGATTCAGTATAGTCATGCTCATAGCAAGCGCTTCAACAACCCCAAGTCCAGCCGTTGCGGGACTGCTACGCGCTCGCTTCGGCCTAGTTGAAGGCATGAGAATAGCCTACTGCATCGTCGTTGTCCTGTTTTTGGCCGCAGCGTTTCTCAGATTCTTCCGCTTGAAGGAAACCGTTGTAAGCGCCTCCAAACCGCGCTTGAACGAGATAATACACAGTTATCCAATAGCCCTGAAAGAAAGCTTCGGCGTCTGGAAAAAGGTACCTAAACCCATGCTCTACTTATTCTTATCGTTCTCCATAGCCATTTTCGGATTCTCAGCGACAAACCTCTACTCAGTCATTTATGCCACCAGAGTGCTCCTCATAGACGAGGTAGTGTGGGCCTTCATCATAGCAATCATACCCATAACCACAATATTCATGGCTATACCAGTAGGCAAGTTTGTGGACAAGATCAAGAGGAAAATACCGCTTCTCACGTCCATGCTGATTTTTGGGCTGGCAATGTGGCTTTTCATGAACGGAGATCTTGCGAAAGTCGCCGCATCATTAATCCTCTTAGGCGCAGGGCAAGTAATGATGAACGCATCTTTCGGAGCATTACAGACTGATCTAACGCCAAAAGAGCAACGTGGAAGAGTGAACGGCTTCATCAACTTCGCCAACTGCATAATCATGGCCGCAGGTAGCCTACTGGGCGGATATCTGTATGAGCACGTGTCCCCTCAGGCACCATTCATGATGGCTATAGTAGCAATAGTACCATCATTCCTGCTGACACTCGTATTGGTGAAAGAACCAGAAAAAAGAGAAGAATAGCCCAAAACCGCTCCTTCACCAAGGATCAGAACAGCATAGGATACAGTTGGTTCTGCAACGAAGACCGCAAAACGGAAAAAGAACACACTACTGCTCCTCCTAGTGCACACAGAAGCGCAAAAAAACCCAAGTAGATACATGAGTGCGCAAAGACATATCTACTCTACGACAGAGATGGCGGCTTAACTCAGATCTGCTGAGTTCACGCTCCGATATTTGGTTTTACGCTGTCGAATAGTTTTTGTTGGCTAGATAAATCTAGACCACGTTTTTTCCTAGCTTTCTTGATGACATATTCCACTGGGTATACTGTGAGTATCTTCCCGTTGATCGGAACCTCCTTTTCTGTAGTGAACCCTCTAGCTTCCTTGCTTAAACGGGCAAGTTTGGTCTGCAACGCTGATAGGCTCTTTCCTCCTCCATAACCCAGAAGAGAGAAATCTGCGCCCACGACACGATGGCATGGCACTATGGGGTAAAGAGGATTCATGGCCATAATTCTTCCGACTTCCTTGGGTTCTGTGTCGGCCGTTTTGGCGATGTTGCCATATGAAGACACGTATCCAATGGGGATAGCAGCGGCGGCCTTGAGAACTTTCGCGACAGGTTCGGGAACGTATTTGGCGGCAAGGGAGAAGCTCTTGTGTTCTTCATTGCCAGACTCAAGTTCCTCCAACATGAGCAATGTTTTCTCAGCAAACTCTGAGCCTTCTTCAACGACCTGATGCTCCACGTCAAACTGAAAACTTCTCACTAGACTTGCTATAGTCTTGTCCTTACTCGAGCCGATAGTAGTAGCTGCGATTTCCTCTCCAACGTACGCTAGTCCAAACCATGTACCGCCTACTTCTTTCACATGAATGCTTATCATGCTTCACACACTCGTAAACCATAACAAAGCAAGTTACTTTTCTTTTTCTGTTAAGAGAGTCTGCGTCTCCGTCACGTATAGACTGGACTTGTGCACCGCTCAGCACTTCTGCAGTCTGATTCCACAGTTCGTCGTCCGACATATCTTTGTCCGTGCGCGCAGGCTTGAAAGAAGAGAATGCAGGTTTGGCAGGAGAAATCGCTTGCCTTGGCGTCTCTTTTCAAAACGGCCTGCTGGGGCTTTGCTGATAGAATGCTGGAATACTGGGCTCGCCTAGGATAAGTTTATATTTCACACTGCCATCGTGTGTAGGGCTACACCAGATTTGCGCACGGTAGAACGAGAATAAGTGTTCTCAGTTTTTACTTCTAGCACGTCTGCCAACAAACATTAGGTGAAAAACATGAAAAACAGTGAGGAAATGATGGAACTACTGAGAAGAATCGAACTGCACCGTGCTATGGCACATGCCGATCGATCGATGTTCCTCGCATAGATTCCCTATCTTTTTTCCTAGAAAAACGTGACTGAAGACGAGAATAATGCGCGCGGTGTTCTGTTGATGCTTTCTTGTACAGAATCGCGAATCCGTCTAGCATTTGTTACCCGCATCGTTTTGTCAGAACCTTCTGGAAATCGAGATGAGCGTGCGTTTCTTACCCAAACTTGATATATAAAGACAGCCGTAAGTATGATTGGCCTTCTAGGATTCAGCGGTTTCGCAACATGTGAACCTCTGTTTTTTGCAAGACCCTTAGACTCGACAACTTTAGAGGATGGATGGGAATTGAATAGGAAAGCAGTTTCCGGAATAATGTTGACAATGCCTTTGTCCAGCACGTTGTCGTTGACAGAACGATCGGTCAGCATCAGATCAAACAAGGCCAGTGAATGGTTGATTGAAGCCGGTGCACAGATGTGAGTAGACGTTTTTTTGATAGAGTCGAATGCGGTGGCTGCATCTATAAAAGCAGCAGCTACTGCTGGGGTCAATGCCCTTACAACGTCTGGAAAAAAGAGCAGTTCTAACTTCGCTTCTTTGGAAAGATGGGGTTATCGGGAGAAGTCCCGAGAAAATTAGGAAGTTGATATACATACCGAGTCATGCTCCTTTAGTAAGCCGAGCAACGCTCACGAGTTCCAAACCATTTATGGCTTTAACACTTGGGTTTGGGATAAAACTTTACCCCAACCAACCAACCATAACCCGACGAACGACGCCTACGACGACTACGCCCACGACGACTACGCCTAACGACTACGACGGGTAGGGTGTATACTGGATTCGGGTATGTATGTCTATGGCAGAAGCAGAAAATAGGGTAGGGTATAGGTAGTATCGGAATCAAGTATACAGTCTAACATTATGAGGAGTAAAAAACAATCAAAAACTTACCCCTCATACACGCACAAAGATGTTGCCGAAACCGAGTAAACGCCCTACAGAATAGGTAGGTAGTAGCGGAATCGAGTATACACTCAAAGAAAGCCAGTGGATGCGCAGGACTACCATGATTTGCCATAGTTCTTGCATGTCGTATAGTAGTCTTTGAGGTCAATTTTGCCGTCGTCGTTGATGTCTAGGTTTGGGCTGTATCTTGGATCGCCAACGACGGAGCCGTAGGCCTTGCCGACAGCAAACACGTCCTTGAGATCTACTTTTCTATCGCCGTTTATGTCGCCTGGAATTACCATTTCTTTCTCATAGACCTCGAAATTCTGGAAATATCCCGCTTTGGACGCGATCACTCTTAAGAAGCATTCTCCGTATATTGGCGATCTTTCTATCGCGATGCCATACTTCCCGGATCCTAGATTCGTGGCTTCCCAGATTTCAAGATAGGTTGTATTGGCAATCTCAATCAGTACATGTGCGTCGCTAACCAGATTGCCATCCTGATCCGTGATCGTAACGTTCACCTGAAATGGTGAAATGGGGTTCACCCGATAACTTGAGAAATTGGGCATCAGCCTCAGTTGCGTTGCGGTCGTCATATTGCCGTTGATTGCCACTTGTCCGAAAGGCAGACTCGTATTCGTCACATAGCCCCCCATCAGAAAGCTGCTATTGGCCGACAAATCGTCTACTTGCATGCTGTAATACGTCCTCTCCGCAGTTGGAGAGACTATTGTCAGGTTGTATGGACCGAAATCCTTGGAGAGGAGCATAAGACAACTGGTTCCATTTAGAGACCCGAAGTAGATGCCTTGAGCTGATGAATTTATCACAGTTCCGGATCCATAATCGACCCCAAGGACAACTTGGCCGTATTGGTCTACCAATTGCAGATTAGGATCAGCCCAATACGACAAAAAGCGGTATCCCGTACCTATGAGCTTCATGAAGTTTGAACTGGGACTGAATATCGTTGGGATGGAGCCGACAACTAGCTTGACCGCTTTCAGCTTGGCTAAGAGGCTTTCGAGATCAGGTCTTTGTCCCTCCACGTAGTCGAAAATAGCATTCGTTACGAAGTCTGCAACTGAAATCGCAACCGCGCCTGCTATCATTGTCCCAACGGTCGCCGCTGGAACGCCTCCCGTAAGCCCAACGACAAGAGTGATGAGAATGCCGATTAGCGCCTTTTGGAGATGCCGAAGTCTTGTCTGAGTTACTTGGGTGAAAACAAAACCGAAATGTCTAGGCATTGAAGGGTTCTCCTTTACGGCATACAAATCAATATCCTCAGTAGCTTGTTCGCCAGAACCCTTGCTGTACGCTACGACTGCCAGTCTGAGGTTGCCATCATTGCTCTTCAGGTATTCAAACCAACTGATGAGAAGCGGTCCTGCGCCTGCTACCATGAGCCCTCCGAGATTGAGCACACGCATGAGGCCCGAATTGCAGTCCGAATCGAAAGGATGAACATCAAGGTCTATGACCTGAAGCGCTACAAGATCATAGTCAGCGAGGTTTCCACGCGCGGTTGCCCCATGCAATAGGAGATGTACGGCTAGATCTGACTTGGCCGAACCCGTCTCAAATTGTGTAGCGTACACGTGGCCTGCAAAACCCAATAATCCGTCGAATACTCTATATCCGACGCTGATAGGAGCACTTGCAGATATATTGAAATCCTCTAGATAATTCGGTATCCCATCCGTGTCATCGTCGCCCCAAGCCAGCAAGTCTGTCAGTTCAAGTGCCTGCAAATTCCCCTTTCGGACGACATCAGCGTTATTAGATTCTGATAGCAGTCCTTGCAGGTTTCGGCATCTGATTACGTCAGCGTTGTTAGGTGCTGAATCGGGTGCTTGCAGATTTCTGAATCTAGTTACGTCAGCATCTCCTGACTCCATCTGAGGATGTTGCAGGTTTCTGTTTCTACCAACCTCCGCGTCTCCAGCAAGGGCTTCAAGACAAATGAAAGAAGGCATAAGGACTAGGAAGATCAGAATCAGGGTCTCAAGGTTTCTGCGAAGGTTCAACTAGCTGTCTCCGAAGCTTTACTTCGCAATCACGTAGACATCATCCAAATATGATGTGGCCGAGTCAGCGTAGTTTCCACTTGAGTATACGTGTGTGATCCAAATGTCTACGGCGCTCGTACAGTTCTTTGGTAACGGAATTGTGAATTGATACCATTTGTCGGCTAATGGAAGGGCATCTGCCTTGAAGTAGGAGGTTCCATTTATCATTATGCCACTTTCGGCTAGAAGGTTGAAGCGGTTGCTTCTGAGCGAAAAGACCATGTAGACCTCCGCTACATCCGGCACAGCGAATTCTTTGTGTAGTCCTCCATTTTGCCATGCTGGATATACCCAGTGGTAAGGATAAAGATATGGATCCCAAGCTTCGTGACCTGTTGCACTGACTACCAGTTTAAGGGAATATTGAAATGACCTATAGTAATCTGGGGATGCAGTTGCTGAAATGCTATTAGCACCTTGGGATACTCCGTCACCAACAGGTAGCCAATTCTGAGTTGTAGCATCACTAAAGTCATCATTGTAGAGAATCGTCCATGCCAAAGATGTGCGATCTATGAAGTTGAATACTACCTCCAAGTTATCTTCACTGTAAAGATTAGTATAGGTCTCGTTGTAGTATGCCTTGACCACAAGAGCAATTGTCTCTGTCAATCGTCCTTGCAGGATCGCTGAAGGCAGTATCCTGGTGACGTTTTCGTAAATGAATGCCTTGGTCTCATCAACATTTATGTATCCTATCTGGTACGGATCAAAAGCCCAGCCCGCTGGCGCAGAGTACCCATCTATGAGAAAGTAGTATCCTTGAGCCTCCTGGTTCTTTATTTGGAACGCAATCTGCATTTTTAGGGGATTGTCCTTGAGGTCATTGATGCAGATAGTATACTCCGGATATGAGTTGTTGTAGTCTGTTGGTGAAAAGCCCATCCATCGAACACTAAAATGATTTGATGAGATTATCTCGTTCCTGATTTGAAGTCTTGGTGCCATAACAGTGATGAGTGTTGCAGCACCTATTACGATTGTTAAATAAACCGCTAAGAAACCTCTGAAACCCATTTGTGTTTTCTCCGAAAGGACTCTGGGAGTTGTACCCTTATAGCCTTTTCTGCATCATGTTACAGAAGAAAGTTCTGTCTCTCAAAAAGAAAAAGAGGGGATTGAGTGGGAGACGTCTCAACTCTGTTGTAGGAATAAGCATTCTCCATATGTTTTTCAGCGTTTACCATGATTTTCCGTAGTTCTTGCATGTTGTGTAGTAGTCTTTGAGGTCTATCTTTCCTCCGCCGTTGATGTCAAGGTTCGCATTATACCTTGGATCGCCTATGACTGCGCCGAAAGCTCTGCCAACTGCGTATACATCCCTGAGATCTACCTTCCCATCACGGACTCCAGGTGGTCCGGCTGGACCAAAGGTAAAAAACAAAATTCCTATCCAACATCGTTGGTTGGGGTAAAGTTTTGCCCCAAACCCAAACCCTTTCTGAGAGAGCGGGATTGAATCCACATACTCCCCGAGTGTCCTGATCCTTTCCTCACGTTTACCACGTTTATACTTCCAGCTCGAAACCCTAGCAAATACCACTTTGTTCACCTCCTTTCTGTTTGACTCACTCTCAACCCAGAAAGCGTCAAGAAGGCCAGAGATCTGGGCTTGAACATTTCGAAGATATGTCAGAATGCCTTGGATGACGCAATAAGGCGGATGGAGAGCCCAGATCCAGCATTGATGACCAACGGTGGCTCAAGACAGGAGTATGTGAGCCCGCCCGGACTTGAACCGGGGACCTTCTGCAAACAGCTATGCGCCTTCCCGGAATTTGATGGTCATTTGATTTATTTGTGTCAACAAAAGTAAAAATAGACTCATGGTACACTAGAATATTGAAGTACAATGCAAAAGAGTGCAAAGTTGCTGACAGGTTTGTTGTCAGCATTCTTATTGCTCGGTCTTATGACTGGACTTGCTGAAGCAACACAGGAAACATTCACGATTGGGTCTATGCGGGAGGTCACAAGAACCGTGAATGCCACACTCTCTGGCAACATGACGGGGAGCTTTTCCAGCTTGAACGGAACAATAGACTTCTTCATTACTGATCCAGATAATTCAGTCCTGCTAAGCTGCAATGGGACAATGGGCAGCAGATTCAATCTTACTTTCTTCAAGAGAGGCGAGTACACTATGCATTTCAGCAATCCTGAATCATACGCTAACAAGACAGTCAAGCTAGATTACGGAGTCAGCTACATCATTGTCATTCAAGACACTCTCAGAATCGCCGAGAGTGCTGGAGTAGCTGTAGTAACAGCGGCAATTCCTCCTCCGTTTCCTTGGGAATTCCTGATCACGATTTTCACCGCCCTACTAGCTATCTTGAAACATGACAAGATCATTGAAGGCCTTGCAAAGCTAGTAAGATGGCTATTTTGGTGGAAGAAATATCGTAAATCACGAACCCCAGTAGTCATTAACCCAAAATAGTGTGGCGCAAGAAAGTTGAATCTCGATTTTCAGATTCTGCTATTTTATGAGCCAGTGCTTAGCCAGATGAAATCTGATTTTCCTTTCTAGGAATTTAGTGTGAATCACGCCGTTTTTGGTGTTTAGACATGAATGAAGAGACTAAGTGTCCACTGGATGTGCCCAGAAAGGCAGAACTTTCTTCTGTAACATGGCACGGCAAAGGCTATAATGCAATTGGAAGAGATATAGTTGTGGTGTTGAGAATGAACAGGCTGGTTTCTTGGGCAATAGTGATCACTCTTTTAGTGAACGTTTTTGCCATAGCTTTTTTTGTTCGACCAGCACAAGCATTTGGGCCCATCTACATCAGGGCTGACGGAAGCGTTGAGGGAACGACAAACATACAGACTGCTGATAATTTTACCTACGTTTTTGTAGCAGACATAGTCTACGATTATGTTGTCGTGGAAAGAAGCAACATAGTAATAGATGGAAACGACCATACGCTCCAAGGATCGGGGATGCAGGATGGGATATGCCTATTCTCGGTGACAAACGTAACAGTCAAAAACGTACGAATCGAAGCGTGCGATTGTGGCTTCCGTCTCTCTTCTTCTTCAAACAGCAGTATAACAGACAATGAGGTGATTGGCAACTACGAAGGCTTCCGCCTTGACTCCTCCTCAAACAACAGCATAATCCGAAACAACATAACAGGCAGCGGCGACTATGGTGTCTACCTCTACAATTCCTCAAACTGCAACATAATGGTTGGAAACAACGTAAAGTATAATCACAACGAAGGCTTCCATCTCCAATCGTCTTCAAACAACAAGATAGATAGAAACAATGTGGAAAACAACGGTGGCAGCGTTGTACTCAGTTCTTCCTCACACAATGAGTTGAATGGAAACAACATGAAAGATAACGCCAAAGGATTTCTCCTCCATTCATCCTCAGACAACTGTATGGCTGGAAACAGAGTGGAAAACAGTAGCGACTTTGATTTCTGGCTCTCTGCCGCTTCAAACAACAGCATAACAGAAAATAGTGTAACAAAAAGCTACGGCGTCTATCTCGATTCCTCTTCAAACAACAGCATAGTTGGAAATATCCTGGTGGACAATCGTTTCGCAGGCGTCTACCTCTCTTCCTCTTCAAACAACAGCGTGGTAGGAAACAATGTGACTAACAGCAGCAAAGGCTTTTGGCTGGTTGGCTCCTCGAATAACAGCATAGTGGAAAACAATGTGGCAGTCTGCGTCCAAGGTTTTCAACTCGATTCCTCTTCAAACAATAGCGTAGTCGGAAACAACATAACAAACAATCGCGACGGTGCTATACTGAATTCCTTTTCACGCAACACGGTTTCGAGGAACACGATGATCGGCAATGAATATGCTCTGACGATCTGGGGAAATACTCTCCCAGACTATCTGAACGATATAGATACGAGTAACACCGTAAATGGCAGGCCAGTCTACTACTGGATCAGCAAGCAGGACATGACTGTTCCATCGGACGCTGGATATGTGGCGTTGGTCAACTGCACACGCATGACAGTGCAAAACTTGAGCTTCACAAACAATGGACAAGGCATACTTCTCGCCTACACAACAGACTCATCGATAACCAGAAATACTGTGACAAACACCTACGCGGGTATTTGCTCTTTTTCCTCCTCAGGTAACAGTATAGTTGGAAATAACGTAACAAACAGCACCGTCGGGGTCTCTCTCGATTCCTCTTCAAGCAACAGCATAGTTGGAAATAACGCGGCAAACAGCGAAGACGGTTTCAGTCTCGTGCGCTCAGACCACAACAGCATGGCTGGAAACACAGCAACACGATGCACAATTGGCTTCATCCTCACTTACTCTTCAAACAACAGCTTAACTGGAAACAACATAACCCACAGCATCGAATACGGCCTTGCGGTCCAAGCGTCTTACGCTAATACAGTCTCTCACAACAACTTCATAGGTAACACACATCAAGTGTACAGTTATCAAGCAACAAATGCATGGGATGATGGAGGCATGGGGAACTATTGGAGCGACTACCAGACAAGGTATCCTACGGCGACGCCCATAGGAAACACTTGGAACATCCCATACGTGATTGGCGCAAACAACACAGACCATTACCCGCTTGTAAACCAATACGTGATACCCGAGTTCACATCATTCCTCCTGGTGCCATTGTTCATGATAGCAACACTACCAGCAGTCATAGTCTACAGGAAAAAACGTAATGAAGTCAGATAGAAAATAGTTCGACAAATCTCATAAGCTCATTCTCTTACTAAACCTGCTAAGGAGAAGAGACATCCCGAATAGGACTAGGGAGTTCGGGAGACATCTCCACTTTAGAGTGAAGTATCTGTGTGGATCACTTGCATTGTGCAGGGCAATTCGCAGAAGAGATTTTTCAACCCAAGTTATGAAGATCTGTGTATGAGTATCTTCTGACCGCGTCATAAACTGTCTCGACCGAATAACCAAAGGGGTTCAGAAGGTTTGCAGCTGCAGAATACAGCAGAATCAAATACTTCTTGACGTCTGAGTTTGTGTTCTCTTCAATCAGCTCTTCAGCCGTAACCCTCCTCTCATAACGCTTGTTCTCTGCACTAGTGAAGAGAAATCTGACATTCCTGCCAGCCGAAACTTCAACGCCTTCCTTGATCAACTGCTCAGCAGCAATCACCTGGCTGACCCTTTGCCTGTAGTTTTTGATGTCCTTTGACAGGTGCTTCGTAACAATCAGATCCCACACAGAAACCTCTCCGGCAAGAAGCTTCTCCCTGTATTCTCGAACCACCTTCAAAGCCTCAGGAATCTTCCGAACAAACTCACTCGCGTTCTTAGCCTCAGCAAGCACTTCAATCATCTTCATCTGGGCATCATGCACAAACTGAGGCGTATCCCTTCTCCGCACCTCAAGCCCCCTAACCTTGATCTTCCCACTCTCCATAACCCCATAGTAACGGTTCAGCACGCCCACGTTCGGATGCATCTTGGAACGAAGAAAAACAATCCACCTGTAGCGACCTTCAAAGTTCAGCGGAACGCCGGTCTTTTCACTAACCTCATCACACAGCGCCTGATACTCCTCCGTGGTTGCGTCTTTCTTCTTAAGCCACAAAGAATCAACAATACCATGAATTATTTTGAACCCTCTTTCCTCCGCGATCCTTGACGCTTTTAGAAAGGCCTCTCTGCCGAAGGCACACACGCCTATATGCCCATCCACAGTACCGAACCTTGCGTTTCTGTAGCCAAGATAGCCGAAACATGTTACGAGAATCCATTTCAAAGCTGTCTGCCGATTGTCATAAACCTCCTTCAACCGCTCGTCTTGCGTCTCAGCCTTCAGCTTCTTGTATAGAAGCCTTTTCTCGACCACGGGCTTCAAAGCCTTAGGCACAATGCCAACCCGTTTCTCACAGATGTTGTAGCCAAGCTCGGGAATGCGCAGCTTCGAATCAGGACAGCACTTACAGAGAACGGTTTCGGCAGAGATGTTGTTGTTAACCATCAACATCGGATACATGGAAGCAAAATCAACTTCCCCAACGTCATCATGAACGCCAACCTCCGGCTCATAAACAAAGCCCCCGCGATCGCCTACTAGCAGCTCATAGGCTGATTTGAAAGCCTCAGGGATGCTCTTGTTCCTAGGAATCAGAACACCGTTCTTGATGGCTTGGTAGAATTGGATAGAAGACATGCTTGAACCTATTGACGAGCGCGAAGCCGTATGCAACGGCACTCTACAGGTTCTAGCTATTTCGATTAGCCCATCAAGTCCGCACTCGCTCAGAATGAACGTGTTCCTCTCGTCAACGTGAACCCTGCCGTACAATCGTCTTATCGGAGCACGGTAGAACGTCCGACCATAGGAAAAGAAGGTTCTACCCCGAATATTCTTAGCCACAAAAGGAACATCATCCCTGCTTAGAACAATCCTGTCCAGAACACCGTTGACCGCTGCTCTTCTAACAAGATAAGGAAAAAGATACGAATCTCCGCCTTTGGTCAGGATAATGTCAGGATCAAGTTGCTTGACCGCCTGAACGAGCGCCAGTAACTTGTCTTTTTCTTCGTCCGCTTCAAGAATCAGTTTGTCGTTACCTTGACTGACGATTATTCTGGCTATGGGGTCATCAAGCTTTGGGATTTTGCCCCTCTTTGCGACTTCAACGTCGATTCTCATGATTCGCAGTGGCGGAATCGGATAATCCACGCTTTCAGCAGAATCCAGAAGACTGTACTTCAGAACCGCTCCTTCGGCCTCTATCTCAACGAGCGCCAGAGGGAAAACGTCTCGGTCATAAAGGTACGCTTGCTCATGTTTCAAGTCGCAATTATGAACCTGATATTTCAGGTATCTTCCAGCCCTCAAGACTCTACGTGTGAAGGACGGAGCCATTCTGCAATCTTCCAAAGTGACCTCAAGAACCCTGGATTCCTCAACATCAGTTGCGCCTGCAAGTTTCAGGACAAAATCCCAAGAAACCACTGAATGGTCACGAAAGAACTGGCTTGCAAGCCTCTCCAAACCCTCTTGTTTTCCAGAAACGTAGACCTTGGGCCTGAAGCTGTCCGTCAATCGTATTCTCTGCCCATTCTCAGTTATGACCCAGACGGCATATTCGCCTAGCGCGGAAGGATAGAGATCGAATATCCAGCCTTTAACATGCTTAGGGTCGAATGAGTCTCTGCTTGATTGCATCGAGTTCCTTCTCTAGCCTAGCTATCTTCTTCTGCTGTTCAAGCAAGATTGACATTGCCATAGACTCGAAGATCACGGGCCGCGTTGCGTTGCTTCCTGCAGAAGCATGGTTCCTGCATGCATCAGTGATCTGCTCGAAGGCTTCTCTGTCCTCAATGCGTAAAGCCCTTGAGAAGCCGCTCCATTTCTGGATCTCCATGTCCAGAGCGATGCGGTACGATTCAACAGTCTTTCCCATCAAACAACCCTCACGTGAAATAGTCGAGCGTTAAGTCTTCAGAAGGAAAATCAACCCGTCCCAGCTTGAACAATGGATGCTTCGTAAGAACGAGCTGCTGGCTGAACCGATGTGGAGACTTCGTGACAGACATTACGACGTTGGCTCGGGCGCATGCGACGGCATGAATGAAGGCATTAAGCCTAGAACGGTAATGCGGCAAGTAAGTCGCTATCACGATCAGGCTATTCTCTTCCGCGAGCTTGGAAAGGCGAGCCGCAACTTGGCTGAACACTTCCCTGCTCTCTTCTGCCTGAACGTCTTTGTCAAGATACAATCCCGCGATGTCGGAGACTATCACAAGTTTAGCATAATACTTCAAGGCGACCTCTTCAAGCTTGTCGAGAATCATCGAGGTCATCTGGTGCGCTGTGAACGCTCTGGAAATGTAGGTTCGTTCTAGAACTTGTCTAGGGTCTAGTCGGTGCAGTTGAGCGATGTGAGAGACTTTGTAGAGTCTGAACGTGTTGCCGCCATCAACAAACACGACGCTGGATTCAAGACCACCTAGCTGATATGGTAGTTGAGCCCTCACCGCAAGAAGCAACGACAAAGGCAGAATGGTCGGCAGACCATCGATCACAGCAGAGTCGCCCAGTGCGAATCCTGGGAATAGGTTGTCTATGTTTGGAATGTTGAATGGGAGTAGTGCTTGAGAGGGTGTTGGCTTGGCTAGTATGTTTTGGGTCAAAAGTCTTCACTTCCTTGAGCTATAGGGAAATGAAGATCATGTTTCATGGCCTTTTTTAGCCTATCAGTGAAACGACATTCCGGAACAGGTGAGAGAGGTCAGTTAAAGTCAACATAGGATTTATGACTAAGATTAATCAACCTGAGCGTGAAAGAAAGGTTTGAGAGACCCGATCAACAATGGAGTGGGCATGTCTTGACTGACGTCGACAACGTTCTTTTGGGTACTTCGGGATGGAGCTACAAGGAATGGATAGGCCCCTTCTATTCAAAGGACGACAAAAGCCTTCTGAGAGCCTATGCCAAAGTCTTCAAGACCGTTGAAATCGACTCAACTTTCTACCGCTACCCCACGAAAGGCATGGTTATGGGGTGGGCCAGATACTCACCTGAGGGTTTCGTTTATGCCGCAAAGCTCCCGGACTTGATCACTCACAAGAAGCTGTTAGATCCTTCCCAAGGCGTTGAGGAGGACTTGCAGAGGTTTCTGGATCTCATGGAACCTCTTTCTTCAGGTGGCAAGCTGGGGTGTCTGTTGATTCAGCTTCCCCCCAAGTTCAGCTATAAGCCAAATGAGCTTGAGGGCTTCTTCAAGATTCTTCCCACGCATGTCAAGTTTGCGGTGGAGTTCAGGAACCTTTCGTGGATACGGCCTGAAACGTGGCCGTTACTGGAGAAATACAATGTGGCCTACGTGAACGTTGACGAGCCGCTTCTCCCATCAGAGGTGCATCTCACTTCTGGCCTCGCCTACTTCCGTTGGCACGGTAGGGGAGCACAGCCTTGGTTCGACTACCGCTACAAACCAGAAGAGCTCAAGCCTTGGATTCCAAAGATACGCGAAGCACAGACCAAAGTCAAGAAAGTGTTTGGCTATTTCAACAACCATTTCCACGGGTACGCAGTGGAAAACTGTCTGCAAGTCGCAGAAATGCTGGGCGCTCTGACACCGCAACAAGCCAAAGCCAAGATGAAAGCTGAGAATCACTTCAAAGCGGCAAGTACGCTTAGAGAAATAGGTCTTGAAGCCTTCGTCACGCCTCCGGAAACAACCTTTGAGAAGCTGATAAGCGTTTTCATGGACACTGGCCGCCTGATACGAGCTAAAGAGATCAGAAACGATGAGCTTAAGATCGAAAAGGAGACGCCTGAACGCATAGAAGCTACAGTCAGAGACTACCACATAGTCATTGATTCTGAAAGCAAAACGATTCAGCATGACTGTGAGGATTGGCGCAAAGGATTAGAGGCGAAGAGGTTCTGCAAACACATCGGAAAACTGCTGCAATCAATAGACCGTACAAAAGCAACAGATCTGTTGAAGAAAATAGATCAGGAAAGAGACGAGCTCGATAAGTTGGGGCCCAATCGGCGCAATAGGCATAATCTTCAGCATAGTCTTGTTTATTGGTGCTGCTTTTGCAGGTTCCTACTACAAGAGCGATTATTATGGGTTCTATCCTTACGGGGTTTGGCGAACCACATATCCTTACCAGCAGTACGCTTTTCCATTAGGTTTATTGGGAGTTCTTGTTTTGATCGTTGGAATCGTGGGCTTAGCCCAGAGAGCAAATCAGAAGAAGTAGGCGCTATGTCAGTTCTTCCCAAGCAGTCTGTTCTCATAATCTCTCCATTGAGTCTTGACATAAGGTCCTAGGCTCTCAATATCTGAGACTCCTACAAAATCTCTCAGTGCGAATGGTGTGTTGAAAACGTACTTGCTATAGTTGCTTTCGGCTTGACTTCTGAAACTAAGTTCTGTCATGCCGAAGCCAAGAAGCTGAATAGAAGACTCTTCTAGAAGATAGTTCCACAAGCCATTTCTATGTGCAAAAAGCTTCCAATATTCATTCCCATGAGGAGAAGGGAGAAGAGGGAACAAGAGAGAACGGGATAGGGAGAAAGGAATCGTTTTCCACTGTTCTCTCCTTTATTCTATATAGAAACCTTGCACATTTTCATACTTAATCTTTGGCAACGAGTTTACCATGCCTAGTAGCTTTTCTGAAACTTTGAAGACTCTTGGTTTTCCGTCTTCTTCTGTGGTGTTAATGTAGATGATTCTGCGATCGATCGATCGTTTGTGATTCCAATAGAAGATTTCTCCACAAACGTTATCTTCTTGGTTAGACTATTAGAACCATAGGTGGAGGATATTGGAGAAAGCAGTTTCTGGAATAGTGCTGACACTGCTTCTAATCGGAGTATTGACATCGTTGCTTAGCTTGGAAACAACTAAAGCAGAGCCTGGAACAATCATTGTGCCAGACGATTATCCCACTATTGGTCAGGCAGTAAGCGCGGCGAGTTGGTGGGACACCGTGTATGTGAGAGCGGGAACATACTTTGAGAACATCCTCATAGGCAAACCTATCTATCTGATTGGAGAGTCTCCAACGAACACGACGATTGATGGCGGCGCAGTAACCGACGTTATCAGGATAATGGGTGTCTACGGCATTCCCACCAACGCTCTCATAGCAAACTTCACCATAACAAACTGTGCATCGGGGGCGACGACGAGCGGAATCTACGTTGGAAGTTGCAGAAACATAACAATCATAAACAATAACATAATGGCGAACAACGGTAATGGCATCCTGCTCGGCTGGTCTTTTAACTGCACAATAGCTGAAAACAAAATAATGGGAAACGCCATGGATGGCCTCTTTCTCTGGGACTCCTTATACAACACCATCTGCTCAAATGACATAATGGGAAACAGCAGGTACGGCATCCAACTCTTCTGCTCACAATACAACACTTTTCGTCGAAACATCATAGGAGGAAACAGCATCTGCGGCGTCTTTTTCTGGGCGCAAATCCCATACTCTGATTACAACAACCTTTATGAAAACAACATACTATACAATGGATGCGGTATATATCTAGACACAGGGACGGCTAATAACAAGTTTTACCATAACAACGTCATCAATAACACTGTTCAATTTGACGTTAGGACAGCGGCCCCGAACATTTGGGATGATGGCTATCCCTCAGGCGGCAACTACTGGAGCAACTACAATGGGACCGATTCGTATAGTGGAGCCTTTCAGAACGAGACTGGAAGCGACGGAATTGGCGACACGCCATACATCATCGATGCAGATGATCAAGACGGTTATCCTCTTATGATTTCATGGGACGTTGTTATCACAAGCATTACGCCCTTCAAGACGATTGTTTGTCAAGGCTATAGCGTAAAGATAAACGTCACTGTAGAAAACCTCGGCGTCAATACAGAAAACTTCAACGTCACTGTCTACGCCAATGAAACTGTCGTTGCCAAAGCTACAAACATGATTCTCACAAGGGGAAACTCTACAACCGTAACCTTTACATGGGGGGCTTCTGGCTTTGCCAAGGGCAAATACGCCATAAACGCTCTCGCGCCAGCGCTAGGCGATGCAAGACCGACTAATTATCTATATAGAGATGGCTGGATCATCGTCACAATGGTTGGCGACATTAACGCAGACAAAAAAGTGGATTTGAAGGATGTTTTTGCTGTCGGCAAAGCATACGGCTCAGTCTCAGGCGATCCAAGATACAACCCAAACCTAGACATCAACGACGACGGCAAAATCGACCTAAAAGATTACTTTACCGTGTGCAAGAACTTCGGAAAAGTCGACCCATAAACGCGTGTTAGGCTTTCCCTAAGGATTAGTTGAGGAAGAGAAGGAAAAGATTTTATCATCAACGGGCTTATTGACGCTTATGCCTCAAGCGATTTCCAGCTATCCCAAACCCATAGAGCGAGTCATGATTTTCATTGATGGAGGTTATCTTCGAAAAACCTATCAAGAAGTCTTTGGAGACAACAAAATCGATTTCCTAAAACTTGTACCTGGACTATTTCGACTCTACGAAAGCAATCCTTTCAACATCTTTAGCACAAACCTGATAAGAGCTTACTACTATGATGCAAAAGTGCGAGAAAGAGAACCGGAACATGAAGAACAGCAGAAGTTTTTCAATTCAGTTACCAGGGGCTTCTCCACAACTCTCAGGCTAGGCGAGCTAATCAAGTCGTCGAAAGGAGAATCTAGACAGAAAGGCGTGGATATTCTGATGGCAATTGACGCTCTGAGCAAAGCCTATATGAATCATTATGATACTGCCATATTCCTCTTAGGCGATCGAGATTTCATACCTCTAATTGAAGCAATAAAGGACTCTGGTAAGAAGACATTTGGATTTTATTATGGCACTATGGAACCAGAAGGCAAAGTCCGCTCCAAGGTTCCAACCGAACTAAGCAAGATATTTGATTTCCGAGTAACTCTTACGAAGGAAATCCTAGCCAATTGGCGATCAGAGTGAACATGATGTAGATAGTCAAGCATTTTTTGCTCCATTGGTTCCCCATAGGGATTTAAGGAAGGCGCACGCGGAAAGATGAGCTAACAAAGCCATAGTTGCCAGAAATTGCCTTCTTGTCTTTCACTTTCGGCTGAGACTTCTCGATAGACAAGTTATCATTCTTTCCAGCTTTACGATTTTTGCCTCGATTCTAGTTGATGTCTTCTCCAGCTCCTTCATGTGTTTCCTGAAACTCTGTGCTGACGCATTCGATTTCAACAGACTTCCCTAGATCATACCAAGAGCTTGAACTGGTAATATGGCTTGGTTCAGAAGAAGCAATATGTCAAGAGTGGAAAGGTGTAATCCCATGCCAGCGTGCACGCTATTGAAGACTTGAAAGATAGAACACTGAGAGGAGCAAATGAGCTACTGGGCTCTGTCTAGCATAGTTCCTATCAGGAAACACACAATGGAAAAGCATGTGCGTCGAAACCGCAAGAGTTTTTGGGCGCCTAGATTCTATCTAGAGCTTGAACAAAGATGCTAAGCAATGACGACATTTTATTAGTCGGCGCATTGGGTTTTGTTGCCTTAGGTGTTTTCTTCTTTCTGATGCTCTTCTATTCAAGACGGCCAGCCCCCGGAAAACCGGTTGTTGGCAGGAAAGACGATATTACCTATTTGGCGCGAGAGTGTGCGGATAAAGTAGGAAGACAGTTGCAGACAAAGATTTTCAACAAGAAGGAAGTTTTCTTTTTGGGAGTAGCTTCAGCAGTCATCGGTGAATTCTCAGGAATGAGCTTAGAGCTTCCGAAAGCTGTTCTTACGGTTGACGGATTTATGATAAGCTTCCTAATAATAGCTTGGAGCATGACTATCAACAGAACACCAGCCATATTCTCCAATTTTGATTATTTCAAAGAGCGGATAGGAGAATCAATGAAGGATAATAAGACAGTCAAAGAATTGGCCCAAGGAGAAGAACCAACTGATCCAGAAGGGGCACGAGTTTTTCTAACCGCTCTCTCGACTCCGATAATGCAAAGAGGTATGATCGGAAAGGCGTTCAAAACGGCAATTTGGGCTTTAGTGTTTTCAGTAGGGAGTTCCTTGTGTCTGTTTGGGTTCCAGACAGAACCACCTGTGTTGTCAATCTTCATTATCTATGGTTTTGCTAAGGCAATTTGCATCATGAGTCTGCTCCTGGGAATGTACATAATACTGAAGACTTTTTCCTTGACAGAAGAAGTCCTATTTGAAACAGAAACAAATGCTTTTGGCAAATCTCTTAAAAAGTTCCTCGAATCTGTACTCTCTGATAAAGAGAAAAGCAACTAAGAATTCTCGATGTGTCCTAAGCGCACGCGCTATATTAACCCTGCTGAGATAGATTTTCTGCAAGGCCGCGTTTCTGGGAGCGTCTTCATGCGTAACTACTTCAACCCAGCACTGATAAGCGATTTGAAGGAACGTGTTTTCAAGGGAATCCAAGAGATTGCTCAAAAAGCGCAGAACTTCAACTAGCTCCAAAATCGCGTCTAATAGAGTAATCATCTATCACTCTTTTTAAGCCAGTTCAACCCGTAAGTTCATGGAGAAGGGCGAGAAATCGAACGTAAGATGCCCATTGTTGGGAGGTTTCACTATTTCCCCGGGTTAGAATGGGGGGTTGCCATGAAGTATAAGCGAAAGGGTGAGGCGTTAGGATTCGGCGTAGTTTTTGTTGTTTATAATGCATGGTTTATTGCGTTTTTGGATGGCTATCCGATGCTTCAGCTTGGACTAGCAATATGGACTGTTTTTGTTTTGTTTTGCGCCGTATTCATGGTACAGAAGGATTCCTAGAAGCATATTGGCCCAGCATTACCTAGACTATTCCCAAGAGAAACTCAAGCAGATTTATGATAGGGCAAATTTGAGTGTAGTAGAATGAGATTTCGAATCATCCAACGATTCGCGGCTGCACTTGAGTGATGAACGTTTCAATGTTAGCTATGGCATCTTGGGCTTCTCTTTGGGTAACTGACAATCGCGCTTTGTGTACGATCTTGTTTCTGATAGTGATTGCGCCTTTACAGTGTGTGACGACTTCTTCTCCGGGAAGAGATTCTAGAACCAGCAATTTTAGAACTATCTTTATGTTTTCGTAAAGTCCAACTCTGTCTATGAAATGATCACTATCTACCTCTGAAATTCCCTTTTCAGTTGCGATTCTACTGATTATCGAAGACACTACAATCTCCAATGCTATCACTGCCTCAAGCAAAGCCATCCTGAAGTTCTCCTGATCAAAGAAGCTTTTCGCTTGCAGCAATATTTCGTCATAGGAACGCTCCAAAATCAGGTTTGTTGATTCGGCCAATCGTCTAATTTCAGAATATTCTCCATCTTCAATGCCGCCGTCAATTTCAAGCCTATGTATATATTGCAACGTATGTAGCTCTCCAATCGCGTTCCCATTTTCGTCTATCTCACTATACTGAACATAACGAAGGAAATCCTGTTTGGCAAGTTGTGTGATAGTTCCGCTATTGAAAGTCACTTTTGTGACTAACCGGTAGGCTCTGAAGATTCTGTTTGCGAATAGCCGAATCTGCTCTAATTCGACTGGATTTAAGCAAGTTTGCGAGTCAAAAGCCAATCTAGTTAGAGGAGCAGGGGGAAAGACTAACCTTGTAGGATTCACGAAGCTGAGTCTGACTTCTTTACCTGGAAGCTGCAAATCAAAAGTCTGAGTGGGGCTGAAGTTCAAGTAGAATGGAAGACTAATCAAATATCGAAACATGATACTCCTTCCATTATAACCCTAGCTGGATTAGCCACATAAGGAAATAGAGTGTCCAAGCTGTTCATCAAATTGCATCCCACTTGTATTGAATTAACTATCAGTGTTCTCTTTTTATCTATTTCCTATAAGGGAATTTAAGGAAGGTGCACGCTTTGGTTTTTCTCAGACCCTCAAGGCTCTATCTTATGGCATAACACCAACCGCATAGAACTGCTTTTGAAGGGAAAACCCCTACTAGCTAAAGCAAAAACAGTCTTTTGTCACGGATTCTTAGACTTAGTAAACGATGTTCAAGAGCTAGACAGAGCATTCAATCAAGGCCACATAGAAGGCAAACACCACACCTTCAACATAGGACAGGAATTGCCTAAGTTCAGAATAGAGTATTTCACTGGGTCACATGGTCTAGCAATTTATGCAGATGGTTCACATCCTAGATGTTTGGAAGTTGCGGAATCTAAACCCTTTTGGCTAGACGAATTGCACGAGATTGGAACAGACTTCAGGAATGACATGAAAGAACACATGGCGCTAATTGATATGATAAGACAATACCAACTAGAAGTCACGAAACCGAGTTTTCTAACAAGAGCCTTAAAGAGACTTAAAGCTATCTAGCTTAGTGGATATGTTTGTTTGCGTACTATCTTAGAATCTGAACATAGCGCCCGCGAATGATTTGATCGCCATGATATTCTCAATATAGTAAAGTTTCTTGAGTTAGATTGCCGTTTTCTGCATCATGTTACAGAAGAAAGTTCTATCTTTCTGGGCACATCAAGTAAACACCCAGTCTATACACATGGACACATGCTCCCCCCTCATAGGAGGCAAGAATGAGGGTTTGCTGAAGCAAATCTTAAGTTAGGTTGCCGCCACACTAAGGACTGGTGAGCGGTTTGTCAAACGAGAAAGTCAAAGAGACGAAAGAGAAGGTTCTGGGATGGCTGAAAGAAGAAGTTCTTTCTCCAGAGGAAATATCCGATCCTCATGCGTTTTTCAACTTTGGCATATCGGTTGGAGGATTGCGCTTTCATGTCGTTCAGAATGTCCGCAGCGTTGATAGCATATTTGTGGGAGGAAACCTCGTTCTGCCGGAAGAGCAATCTCAATTGCTTAGAGAGAAGATGGACGAAAAGAAAAGGCAAGAGTTCTTCTCGGATTTGCGCTTGGCTCTCCTAACCAATAGCGAAATAGGGGATTTTCAGATTAAGCCAAGTCCGCCCGATGATATTAGAGAGGTTTTTGTTGCTTCAAAGAGAGTCTTCTATGATGCCCTGACAAAAGATAGACTTGTTTCAGCAATTCATGCCGTTCATAAAGCAGTAATCATGGCCGTCTGGATGTTGGAAAGTCATTCGGGAATTGCCACATCTAAAACGAAGAAAAGCAACGAGCGAGGACAATATTCTGTTTAGTCTTCTAGAATTGCTGGGCGCTCGCGTTTTCATTGTTCACAAGAACTACGGAAAAACAAGCCCATGAGTGTCTGCCACAACTCTTAAACTTGCATGCAGTCACAACAAATGTGCAGTGAGAATAGTGGAAACATGAATAAGACCGCTGCCATTGCGACCATATTGAACCTCTGCTGGCTCATTCCCTTGATGGTAGCTTTAGGTAGGGTAGGAATAGTGGGAATGCTCTTTGACTTGCTAATAATTGGGCTATTCCTGCCTTTCTTCTATCTATGGTTCTTGGGTCGCAAACGCCAGAAAGTGGAAGAATTGGAAAAAGAGGAAACACGAAGGCATAGCACTCCCATCTCCGCATGGAAGGGTTCAACAGCAACGCTGATAGAAAGACCAAACCAACCTGTCAAGATTGATATGCAGGTTTCGCCTCGATTCTGTCCACATCTTGTTAAGCTTAGTTCTCTGATGGTAAAATGCCCTAAGTGCCAACACGTTTTTCCGAGATTCTTCTCGAAGCTCTGCACAGAGCTTTCCCCCTCTGAATATCAGAGTCTAAAAAGTGGCGAGCTTTCAATGACAGAGATATTAACGAGGCAAATTCGAAAGGTGGGTTGTCCTTCAACATTCTGCTGTCCAAAGTGCAATACAACTATTATTCGTTCGAGAGAACCTTCAGCAATTTGTCAACTGTACGGCAAGCGAGTCCACGGAGAGAAACTGTTCTGTTGCACGATTAGCCAATGTATCGGATCACTAGCACACGACAGTTTAACTCTACTCCCTCTATGACTCTCGAATGTCGTTTCGCCCAATGTCTCTTAGCTACAGGAAATAAAGCCAAGAAATTGGATAGAGGATTCTTCTAGAAGATAGTTCCACAAGCCATTTCTATGTGCAAAAAGCTTCCAATACTCATTCCAAAGAGGAGAAGGGAGAAGGGAACAAGGGAGAACGGCATAAGGAAGAATATCCTGCCGTTCCCCTATTTCATCTAATCAGAATTTTGCGCGGGCTCTTCGCTTGCGCCATTTGTATAAGCCATATAGACCCACAACTGCTATTTCCAGACAATACCAGGCTACCATAGTCCAGACGCCGACATTTGCCAAAAAACCATTTGCAAACCTTTCGACATAATCCCTGTGCCACATAACATTGTTTTGCCGGCCCAAATCAACTATTATCCTTGCAGATTCAAAAGGCCAACCTGTAGCATATTCGAAATGCCCACTCCCAGCCTCGCCGCAGATTTGCTGCTGCCGGATTTTTTCCATGGCTTGTGCGATTCCGTAGCCTATGCCCATGCTGAGAGCCCCTATACTGTAATGGGTTACGAGTTGCTTCACCGTTATTTTCAATCTGGCCACCCCAAGTGACACGATTCTCGAAATCCGCTCACGACTTATGTCCTTCTGATCTAGTCCCCTGAGGAACAATTGCAAAGAAGTGCGCTTAATCCTACGCTTCCGAACAGAATGGTTCTAGAACTAGTACAATGCTGTTTCAAAACATAGAATCTTAGCAGACCTTGCTACACTACACTTTTGCCAAGGAGGTCTTAATATTGGCTCACTCCAAGAGGAAAAGCATCAAAGAAACAATAACCAAGGTTACTCTAATGGTTGGATGCTTGCTTTTCTTGGGTTCAGCAATATTCCCTTTCTACTACATTTTCTATTTTGTTTCCCCTCATCATATGCCTGAAGGTAATGGTGGTGAGTATCTAATCTATTATTGGTCATTCAGAACCACTTCACACTTCTCTCCAAAAGGTTGGCTAGACGATTATGTGACAGACTATTGGTTTTATGACAATGGATTTTATGAATATGTGCCTGGACCTACGCTTTCATGGGTGTTCATTCTCATGCTTGCGGCTCAGGTTCTAACATTGGTTATTGGGATAGCATCAATATTCATCACTAACAGGCTTCTTGCCCTATTTCCCATAGTCACTTGTGCTACCGTTATTGGATTGATGATTTATGCTATTCAAGTTCTCTTGAAGAGTAACTTTGCTCTTACTCCTCACCAACCAGGCTATTGGCTCACCTACCCATCAATACTTCTCTTTCTACTTGCTTTTGTCCTGAAACAGATTTGAAGAAAAGATGTGAAGAGATCACTCATAACCCTAATAAAAAGAAAAAAGAATGGGTTGTATAGTGTTGGATGGTATTCTACCTCGGTACAACCCCTGTTCGACCAGTTTTGAACTCCGTTCTGCTGTAGACAGAGAAAGAGACCTGTCTTGGTGATGCAGGAAATATTCCTTCACTTCCCCACGACTCTTGCCAACTTCTCACCTCGTGGTAGTCCCATATCGCACCGATAGCGTTGACGTAGAGATCGTATGACCTGATTATAGTGCCACGAAGTATTGCACCCATCCAGTACCAGCCGTCACCACTGAACGACTCTCTTACAACGTCTCGAATCCACCGTTCTTTCGTGAATCCAAGCAATGCCAGTATTGCACCGAAAATAGTCACTAGTCCCGATATTATCATAGGCACTCCAACGACCTCAATACCGAAGAACGCAGCGAGTATACCCAGTGTGAGGGTGGTTGCGCCGCCCGCCAAAGCAAGCACTGTACCGATGGTTGTCGTGTCGTCATGTACTCCATTGATCCAATCTTGTATGAACTGATTGCCCAGATGTACGTGGGATTTAGTCTGACCTTGGATTTCACCCTCCCAATACCATTCTTGGGGGTGATTATTGTAGCTTAACGTACCTTCAGGATATGCGTCGTAGTTGTCGTCGTGGTTGTAAGACACTAGACAGGTCCCGTTGTTTCCTTTAGGAAGGAACCAGACGAAACCATCCTCAATGTACTTACCTGGATATGATCTTGACGCCAATGGTTGTGCAGAATATGTCATAGTCTCACTTGTTCCTGAAGTTTTTGTGGAGTTGATCCAAGTCGTGCAATTGACCCACACTTCCTTCTGCTTCGTTTCATTGAAGTGTTCGCAGATATGGACTTTTGTACCATTTGTCCAAGTTTCCGTATCGAGGGTTTCATAAACCATGTACAGTTCATTGAACGCTGTTGCTGACTTCTCAGTGTGTTTTGTTCTCTTGCTGAGCATCATTGGTTGACTTTGCATTTGTACCATTGAACTAATCATTAGATATTCGGGCGAGATGACAAATAGGCATAGCAGAAGGCCGGCTACAGGCATCAATTTCTGAACTTTCCTCATTGTCCCTTTCACCTCCTTGTCCGGCTTACTGATGCTAACCGGTTGCTGTGATTGGCGGTTTTGCGTTTTTTCTTGAAGAGGAGACAGACGATAGCAGATACCATAGCAAAGACAACAATTCCAACGAGTATGATTCTCGAATCGAAATCGGAACCCCCCTCGTTTATTTTGATTCTTTCGATCACGTTGTCAATTGGTCCAGATAAATGGTATTCTCGCAGTACATTTCCGTCGTTGTCTACGATAAAAATCGATGACTTTCGGGCCGATGGTTCAATTGGTCCAGAATGAGCTAACATTTCGTTGAGGTTGACATCTATGTAATCTCCGTTCTTGAAACTTTCTCCATGAGTGAGTCCTAATGTAAATTCCCAAGAGAAAGTTCTTTGTGGGTTCTCTCTGCTGACAAAGTATTCAAGGTAAATCAGTCCTGTGTTCAAGTCGCCTGGCAGGTACAAACTCAGAAAATCTCTAGTGATCAGTTTTCCAAAGCCATCTTCAGGTTTATATTTGACTAGCTCCAAAATAGGTTCTACCTCGCGTGGGAAATACCCTAGTTTTCTGAAGACGTCAATAGTATCTGTGTTGTTATTGACCGTATGAGTTTTACCGATGATGTTTAGATTCAAATCGAAAGCCTTGCGAAATTCTTCGCAGATTGAATCTGTGTAATTCTCTGCTAAGTTCACATCTAGGCTTTTGTAAGAAACGGCGAGTGATATCCAAAATCTCTCACCTAACACAACTGCGTACTTTGCATTCTGGAAGTGATCGTCGAATGCTGGTAGAGAAGTATTCAATGGTAGTTCAATTGTGTGGTTGAAGGAAAATATCACGTTTTTGATTAGCAACCTTCCACTAAGTGCGGAGTTGGTAACAAAGGCAGCTATACATATTTCCTCCGAGGTCTCTAAATTCTCATTGGCACCGTATGCTGTGTCTACTATGCTTATTGCTAGAATCAAGAGCAATAGCTCTACCATCCCAATCTTTGTCAGGAATTTTGTTCTCACACATATCTCTCCTGTTTTTGATTCGCAATTGTGGGATTCGGACACTTGTCCCAAATCTCTCCACCTTCGGTGTCATACCTTTAATAATGATAGCGCACGCGTTCATAACCCCTTATTCTTCGGCCACGTATTTTTTTGGCAACCTTTCAGCTAGACGATTCCTTCCCTTCAGAATATCTTCTATGGCTTCCTGTGTAAAACGCTTCTCAAAACTTGTTAAGGCTAGGCGCAATTGACCTTCCAAGCGTTGAACTTGCTGTTCTAAGGCTTTAAGCTTCTTGTCGCCCAGTTGCCAAGCTGTCTCATGCGATAACACGTCTTGCTTCAGGGTTTCTATGGTTTTTTCCAGCTGTTCAACGCGGTCCTGTCCAGCTGTGTAAGTTGCCACATCAGTCAAACGAATCATTTTCTGAAGCTGAAGAAACAGTTTCTTCAGCCTAGCGTTGTGGATATACGTTGAGTCGCTTTTGGCAACCGCCTTGCCACACATGAGCTTTCCAGCTGTCAAACCTACGCCGGCTTCGATACAGTATGTTAGGAACATTTTTCTGAAACAATGAAAGGTTAGGGCTTGTCCATTTGAAACTTTGATTCCAGCCTTCTCAGCTAGAGTACGCAATAAGTTATTGACTGTGTCGTCTGTTACTGAGCCTTCGCCGTTGCTTGGGAAAAGGTAAGGGTTCAGTTTGCTCTTTAGGGTTGGAAGATAAGCCTTCAGAATGGCTATGGTTTCGTCACTCAAGAACCCTTTCGCCAAGACTTTCTCCTTGTTTGTTATGCGTTGAAAAGGTATAGGCGGCTCCTGCTCTAAGTCTGGAACCTCATCTTTCTTTATGGAGAGAACATCAGCGAGCCTCCAGCCCAAATCCTTGCCCACCAAAAGGAGAACCTTGTCTCTAAGGCTGTCGGCAGCAGCATACATGGCCCTAACTTCCTCAATTGTCAACGGATAAGACTTCTCAGTTTCCACAGTCTTTTTGGCTTCAGCGCTAATAGCTCGGATCTTCATGTCCATGTCAAAGTAGTTGAACAGTTGAATCAAGCCCAAAGTCATGGTTCGGCAGCTGTTGACAGCATAGCTATTGTTTAAAAGGGCTCTATGAAACTCCTCGAGTTTACGTTCAAAATTGCGCCTTCCAACAGAATCCTCGCTTTCCAAGTCTCGCTTTCTTTCCAGTAGAATAGTGTCCAAGTCTTTGCCATACCATTCGCTGAACTTCTTAAGGCCGTTTCTGTATTCTTTCAAGGTGTTCTTACTTTTGGCATTCTTAACGTAGTCTAGAAACTCTTGGGCTTTCACCTGCACTCACCTAACACATTATAGCCGCCGAAGCATATATCAGTATCCTAAGAATTTCGGGTTTACGGGAGATATCTCCACTGTGGTTTGGGTTCAAATCCCAGCGACCCGTCATATTCTCCACACACAGTTCTAAGCTTCCCACTTGATCTTTCACCGTAAATCGTCTTCTAAGATGCTTATCTTCTATCATGGAAATCTTGGTGGACTGTTTTTATACGAGCTTGAAGTATCCATCAGGGAGAAGAAGGCAATACCCAATGACGCTCATCATAGATGATGCGGGTAGCGGAGACCTGCTTTTTGGTGTGGTTATAGCTGCATTTCGTGATGAAACCCAAGAATTTAGATATGGTCTTATAGGCGTGGAATTTTTCCAGTCCAGCCGTTTCTACAAAAAAGAGTATCTAGTCCAGTCTTCAAGGGTTGTGTCCCAACTAATCGTTGATTTGAAAATCAAGGCAGGAGAAGAAATCCACATTTGCAGGGGCTACATCTTTGATGAAGCTGTAGACGATTTGCGAAGGACCTACGGTGATGACCGAGTTCACAGAGTCGAAGTGACTGGTGAACCACAGAGACTTGCGGAAATAGCTTACCTCGACGAGATAAGAAATTTAGGTTATGAACCCATAGTTGAACGAGAAGACAAAAGGGCACAAAGCTTCTTCCACATGATGCGCTGGTTGAAAGAAAATCCAGACAGGCTAAGATACGCCAAGACCGGTTGGCCACGCCTGTCAAGATATCGTCTATTCAAATCCTATCAGCAAAACAGCATGTACAATGCAGTCTGCACTAATTGCGGGAATGAATGCGAAGTTCCATTCAAGCCTGACCAAAATAGGCCAGTCTACTGCCAAGCATGTTGGACAACACGGAGACCCCCTCGATAGACACACCAGCTTAGGATTAAGAGATTATACAAGGAATCCTTGGCATACGCGCCTAGATACCACCCAACCTTTCCTCTGTTGATGGTTTTCTAGCTGGGAAAGTTTCCGCTCAAACAGTTCGAATTTCTTTCTCCCAGCCAACGCTTTCGCTCCTGTTGCTTTTGAAGTGACAGAAGAAAGAGGGGTTTCGCGGAAGACATCTCCACTGCGGTGGGAGTTCAAACGTGAGCTTTGATCTAGGCGATTCCACTACAACAAGCCTGTGATTCTCTTTGCTGCTTGTGTTTGCGAAATGGCATTTGTCTTCTGATGTAACGAAGAATCACCCACAGCTTCACACTATCGGTCTTCGAGGTCAATGACCACTCTCTCGCCTCAGGTGAACCATGGTTCTCCCTGATGTTAGGCACAGTACTACTAGAAACTACTACCTCTGAGTTCTGGCAAGAAACCCTGAAAAAAGATAGAATCAGCAGGAAGAACAACAACAAAGTTTTCGCGACTGTTGTTCTCTTAAGCCGATTGAAGAACCTAACGATAGACTCCGAGCCGATTTATCGTTAGAAGCGGCTGAACAAGCACTTAGCGTTGTTCTACCTCTTCTTGTTTCCTCCAAACTGCAGGCTCTTACATGCGAAGTCAGTCTAGGCTGACAAAAGCATCCTCTTTCTTTTCAACACGGCTAAAAAGAAAGATGCAGGAGATATCTCCAGAACGGGTGCTGATTCAGATTCAGCTACTTCATCCGAAAGACCTGCAGATGCCTTATGATGCGAAACAGAAGAACTAGAACAATTGATTTGGCGACTGTTCTAGTTCTTCTAATCCGAGATCGACCTCAGAAACTACAGCGAGGAAAAAGAATCCCTAGAGCACCAGAAAAGCAATAACCCATTACTCATAATACAAATGAGCGCATAAATCATTGGTGAGTGTCGGATTATGGCGAAAAGAGTGCTGTTCGTTTGCAGCGGCAACGTGGACAGGAGCCCAACTGCTGAAGCTCTTCTGAAAGGCAGAGAAGGATTAGAGGTGAAATCGGCCGGAACGTGGGAAGGCGCCCCAACTGTAGTTTCGAAAGAGCTCATTGACTGGGCGGACACCATTTTTGTCATGGAAGAACACCACCAAGAAGCATTGAAAAGGATTGACGCAAAGGCTAAAAACAAAATCATCGTGTTAGACATTGATGACCGTTATCTGAGAAACGATCCAGAGCTTGTAAGGATCTTGAAGGAGAAGCTGTCAGGATATTTTGGCGACATCTAATCTTTCAACAAGTTCCAAAGCCTCAGGAGAACTCACGTTCTCGTTTTTCCCAGCGGAGCTCGAAACTGCACCTCTTTGTCCTTAACTGAAAAAGAGATAAAACGCGCATTGCCATAAAGAACTCGTGAGCTGCGACAGATACGCAACACTGAGGTATTTGTTTGAAGAAAGAGGTTGGAGCGCCCCCAGCTATCTGTGGGAGACTGCGGTTCGAGACAGCAAAGGGAATCAAACGTCTCCAGTTTCTATTGCTCGAATATCGTTTTTTCAGGGATAGCGAGGAAGGAAGCGCACTGCCTCTGAATCTGCCTAGGCTTCTTTCTCCCTTGTCCCTAATGTTTCACATTGCCAAGAGCCACGCGCTTGTCCTCCTCAAACTTCCCTGCCACTTTGTCAAACTAGAAACAAGAATCGTCGGACTGTTCGCCACTCAGGAGCATTGCGAGAGCCTGCTTGTGGCAAGCCTAGGTGTCGCAAAAGAGTACAGGCGGCTCGGAATAGGCATTTGCATTCTTAGCTACATTGAAAGACTTGCCAAGCGCATGGATAAGAGATGGCTGGAAGTCGATGTTTTGAACAAGAACATTCCGGCTCAACGCGTTTACTCAAAATTCGGATTCACATTCATCCATAGCGAAAGAATGCACTACATCACGAGAGGAAAGAAGCCCCTGTAGATCAGTGGGAAATGATCTTTGTAATCGTGGAAAAAAAGGGAGTCACAGCGATGTTGCCGCTGTTCTCGCGCGTTATCGTTAAATAGCATCGATACACAGACCTTTCATAGAGAGGCAGATAGAGAGTTTGAACGATCACGTTTATGAGAATCTTGCAGAAGCCTTGGACAAACTTCCAAATGGATTTCCTAGAACGCCATCAGGTGTTGAAATACGCGTCTTGAAGAAGATATTCTCACCTGAAGAAGCATCAGTAGCAAGTCAATTAACGGGTTCTATGGAATTAGTTAGTGTCATAGCCAAACGGATTGGGTTCTCTGTTGAAGAAGCAAAAGCAAAACTGGGGAAGATGGCTAAACGGGGACTCCTGTGGTATCATGATGAGGACGGACAGGCTTTCTTCAGGCTAGCACCGTTCGTGGTCGGAATCTACGAAGCACAACTAGAAAGCATGGATCATGAGCTAGCTCACCTTGTTGAAGAATATCTCGCGAATGGCGGAGCAGCAGGGATAATGAAGCCTCAGCCAGCCCTGCACCGCGTTATTCCTGCGCAGAAGGCGGTCAAGTTAGAATGGATTCTGCCGTATGATGACGTGAAAGCGATTCTTATGCAATCCAAAACGTTTCACTTACGCGACTGCATCTGTCGGGCACAACAGGACCATATCGGTCGCAAGTGCGATTTTCCACTTAGAACTTGTCTGAGCTTTTCCTCGATTGAGCGACCTCCTAATCCACTTGACATTTCAAAGGAAGAAGCTCTGGCCTTTCTCGACAAAGCTGAAGAAATGGGGTTGGTTCACACGGTCAGCAACGTTATGAAAGGCATCGGCTACGTCTGCAACTGCTGCGGCTGCTGCTGTGGCATCCTCAGAGGGATTACTGATTGGGGCATAGAGAACTCTGTGGCCTATGCCAACTACTATGCGGTCATTGATCCTGACGAGTGCGTGGGATGCGGAATATGCAGAAAGAGATGCCAAGTACACGCCATCTCCGAGCAAGACGGAATATCAGTTGTAAACCTCAAAAAGTGCATCGGCTGCGGCTTATGCGCCACCGGATGCCCAAACGAAGCAGCAAAACTCACACGAAAACCCGACAAGGAAGTAGTCAACCCACCAGTGGACTTCGCGACTTGGGAGCATGAACGTCTGCGCAACCGAGGGTTCGGCGATTAGCGCGACTCCTCTTCCTCTGAAAATGGTAAGTTTGGGTAGGGCAAGTTGATGGGTCCGCTCACGACTAAAGGTGATGCTCTACGCCATGAAATACCGCGAGTGTCAAGCTCCACTTATTGAAAAAATGGAAAGAGGGGGGAGGAGTGGCGGGAGAAGCCTCCTTTGAAGCCACCTAAGGCTTTATAAAGGGTATTTAAACACTTGCCTATGAGAAGTGGTGTTTGATGCCGAAGACTGAAGCCATAATAAAGATTGAAAATGTTGTTGCCTCCGCCACCTTAAACCAGAAAGTTGACCTAAACGCAGTTGTCAAAGGCTATCCAGGAGTAGAGTATCGACCAGAGCAGTTTCCCGGGCTTGTATTCAGGCTTAAGAGACCGAAGACGGCTACGTTGATTTTCAACTCAGGCAAGATGGTTTGCACGGGTGCAAAGTCTGAGAAGGAATCGCGCAGGGCCGTTATGAAAGTTATCAAGGAGCTGAAGAAAGGCGGAATCATCGTCATAAGCAAGCCGGAGCTGAAAATCCAGAACATTGTTGCCTCCGTAAGCCTTGGCGGAATGATTGACCTAGAGAAGGCAGCTTACACGCTTGAAAAGACAATGTATGAGCCCGAGCAGTTTCCAGGTTTGATCTATAGGATGGACGAGCCTAAAGTGGTCATACTGCTGTTCGCAAGCGGAAAGCTCGTTTGCACTGGCGCGAAGAAAGAACAAGACGTCTACGATTCTGTGTACAAGCTACATGGAATACTTGAGCAGAAAGAACTCATATTCTACGAGTAAGCTTGCCGAATAGCTTCTCTTACGCTAAGATTCCGCATAGGATAAGAAGTTGATAGGGGCAAAAATCTTAGTTTGGATAAGTCGTATTATTCGCGAAAGTCCATACATTAGCTCTCTCTTCTATCTATGCGTGTGGTTTTGCCATGGGCTTTTATAATATATTGTATAGAACAAGATAGATGTGTGAAAAATGACTGCTGAAAATCTCTAGGAAATCGTTAATAGCTGAAAGAAGCTTGATAATAGTCTTGATTGGTGTTAGCTTATGCAAACTAGACCGTTCTTTGTTGGTTCACGACTCAGCGAGGAGGAATACAAGCAGTATGAACGCATTCTCAATGAGGCCAAGCGCAAGCATGGTTATCCGCTAAACAAATCCGAGGCATTTCGGTTAGTTCTAAAGGAATGTGCAGAATTGGCTAAGACAGAAACTATGAAAGCGTTCTATGCGAACCTTTGAGAGCCAGAGTCATGCGTTTTCTTTTTCTAGAGATATGCACTCTGTTGGCGCACGGTAAGACTCAATGAACTTAGAGCAACGAGGGTTTCGGAATTGAGTGTTTCAGATGGGATCAGCCTATTCCTTCTGGTTTCTTGAATAATATGGTTGGTTTCTTACCTTTCATGTCACTTTTTCGATAAAACCTTAAACTGGTAAGACGCAATTTGTAATGCTCTCGATGTAATGGATATTGGATGTTTGCTGTATGGGCGCTTCACAAAAACCTGAACTCAACCTTCCAAGAAAAGCAACAAAGGAGAACATTACGAGTCTCATAAAATTGGGCTCTAGTATATTGGAAATGAAATCTAGTTGGAGGAGATTTCTATACAAGCAAAGAGAGGTAAATGAAGCGTTTGCCATTCTCGTTATTTATTATGGTTCTTTGGTGTTTAGTGAAATATCACTACTTCTGATATTCATAGCAATAGGCTATGTTGAAGTGCCGATTTCCCAATATCCTCCACATATTCTTTGGTTTTTTGTTATCTACGAGATTTCTATGCTCATAGTCAGTATATGTCTAGGGTTTTTAAGAAGAAAGAGATTCTACAACTGGGTAATATACAAAGTTCTCAAACTCACGAAACCCGAATATGAAGTCTTTAATTCCTTCTCGGCTCTTGCAAAAGGAATCGTCTCGGGGAATAGAAGGGAGGCACTTAAGCAACTCAAGTCTCTTAGCAAAAGTGTAAGCAGGTATACTGAAGCAAATCATGAACTGAAAACGTACTTGCTTCCTGAAGCATCTGTTTTCACCGATTCAGTTTCATTAGGAAGACTTATTCTCTACTCTAAGAAGAGTGACACTGATTTAGCTTGTGAATTCCTGGATTTCGCTATATTGCTGGTTAACCAAGAATTCTCTGCTTTTCATTCAAAGGTTCAGAAATTGAGTGCATGTCTCTCAAAATTCAAAACCAAGCCATACAGCAGGTTTGAAAAGCTTGTCAACTTTTTGGAAATGACAGAAAACATAAAGAATCTATTATTCATAATAATTGCTCTAATTTCGTTCATGCTTTGGATAACATATGGATTGAAATTCTCCCTTCCTTTTTCATAAGAAGATCATTGCCTGCAATGAGAAGAGATTGGTCGAAGCCCACCGAACAGACTAGCAACTGGTTCTGTAACGTGCCTTACCCTCGATCTGATTGTTCGCCTTCCCCACAGGTTATCTGTTCAGTTCCCTAGCAATTGCCTCATTGATCTCGGGAAGCCTTCGCCTCAGAATCTTGTTAATCTCTTTGTCAGCTTTTGATTCTTTCAGCGTCACCTTCTTGATTATGCTTAGGACGCGAAAATCCCTTTCCAATGTTGCAATAGACTTCAGGCAGCCAATGATATATCCTAATGCAAGGTCTTCTGGCGATTTAGCGAATCCCTCATCGTGAAGCCATTTGATACCTGAAAGAATTTCCTTTTGAGTTAAAACATCATCCACAAGCGATTCAATGCGTCCCCTTTTCTTTACACTAACCAAGGATTCACCTTAGTTTGGTTAAAGTCAGCAACACCTTATAAATTCGCGCTTAGAGCGTTTTATTCTCTATCCTGAACTGCTCGGCTACTATTACCCGGCAGCGTTCGCACAGCCAGAACATGCGGAAGTTGTAGAGCTCCGGTCCTGCCGGACTCATGTAGCCTTCGCATAGCGGACAGCGAAGGTCTTCTATCGTTGTTGCTGTTCCGTTGCTCCAGTGTAGAAAGGTCTGGTTCTGGTAGGGTTGTGTCAACCATAAGCCGTTTGGGTTCTGGAAGAGTTTTGTGTTAGTCACTTTAGTCCAATACAACGTAGCGTTAGGGTCTTGATTGTCGAATGCTCCGAGATAGAAGCGGTTATGCACACCGCCAAACTGGACCGTTGGATAAGCTTCACTGTTGACCAGAAACGGGAAGCCGTAGTACATGGGGTGTGAACGGTTTATCTCTCCCTTGTATTCGTTGTAGGAAGAAACGTCGTTCACCATGACCAGCGCGTAGATCTGTCTAAGTTGTGTCGCGTTCACCACGTCTTCTAAGCTGGTTTGATAACGGGAAACGTACAGAAAGCTCTTGGGTGTTTCGGGCTCCGGGGTTGTTTCTAGCAGGGTGGAAAAGGATTTTGCGGACACGCCTAACAGGACGAAACCCAGAAAGAGTGGAAAGACCAGAAGCTTCCGCATTTTTCTTCCATCCTCTAGCAGTATTACTTTACCTATGTCTGACATTTGAAATGGAAAGTATGCATGTTAAACTAGGTGTAAAGAAACAACCTGAAGGCACACTGAGGTTCTGTTAACCAAACATCAAAAGATCGATCGATCAGAGATTTCGAATCATCCAACGATTCGCGGCTGCACTTGAGTGATGAACGTTTCAATGTTAGCTATGGCATCTTGGGCTTCTCTTTGGGTAACTGACAATCGCGCTTTGTGTACGATCTTGTTTCTGATAGTGATTGCCCCCTTGCAGTGTGTGACGACTTCTTCTCTGGGAAGAGATTCTGGAATGAGTAGTTTTAGAAGGCTCTGTTCACTCTTAGGCGCTTAAAGAAGTTTGTTAACCAGAGGCGCTTTCTCTCGCACTAATGGGTTTTCTAGGCTTTTTCTATTTGTTAGGAGAGAATTATAATCTCGCTTTGTGTGTCATTCTTTGGGATTTTGGAAAAGTACTTGTCCATTGTGAGTAAGTACTTGCAGCCTAAACTTGTCGAGATCAGAAGGTGTGTCAGGTCAGGGGCGTTAACTGATTTGTAAGCAATTACCGAGTCAGAACCGCACCGATCGCAAGTGATTCTAGAGTCGCATTTCGGGCAACGAACGGGATATACACGAAATTCGCCTAAGCCTTCTGATAACGTCTTAAGGGCTTTATAAAACATCTCTTCTGAGTAAACTGTCTTGAAGTCTCCAATTCTGAAATGCTTAGGATCATTTGTGATACATTCAATTATCGCTTTGAATGCTTTCAGACTTCTGTCATTGACTTCTTGCCTAAATCGTTCGGATTTAGCTAAATTCCATAGCTCCGCCTGCGATAGCCCATTGTTTGCTTCCTTAAATATCTGCACAGTGGCAATGTTCCTCAATGCGTGTAATGTCTCTGACAAAGCAAAATGAGAGACTAATACCACATACTTTCCTTGAGAAACTTCGTCGAATAACTTTTGAGCAATTTGAAAACCTGCATCTCTTTCCTCTCCTAAAGCATATGAAACAAAAAGGTTAGTATCAACGTATGCTAACGGAGATACGCTCACTTAGGATTCCCGCATCTCTCTGATAATCTCTGTCACGTCTATCTTTTCCTTAGTCAACCATGATATTGAACCTTTCAGCTTGGTGATAGCATCTTTATCTCTGCTGCCAATCTTAATTGGTGAAAGGCCTACGATAGATCGCAAAGCTGTTCTTGACAAATAGTCTGTAACTTCAGGAGTCATTTCCTTCGGAATAAGCTGCCTCAATGAATTTGCCAAGACTGCACTAGCGATAAAACTCGGCGATGTCTCTCCAGTATCGCCAAAAAAACCTTGCACAAAAGAGAAGCTCTTTGTAAGAACAGCACTCGCTACTTTTCCTAGATCCAGATTCTCAAGAGCCAAAGATAAATCTAACAATCGGTACATCTACGCTTTCTCTACCTTTTCTTCCTTTTGTTCTGCGCTTGCTTCCTCTGCTTTTCTCATTAATTCGGAAACATTTTCAGCGAGTTTGATCAATTCATTTCCAAGTTGAATTTTCTCATCGGCGCTTAGGTCATTCAGATTTTTCTGCATTCTAGCAGTCAAGCTACTTGCTCTAAGTATAAATTCGAGCATTTTGACAACAATTTCTGCCGGAGCTTTGGAAATGAAGTTGGCCATGTTTTCAGGTGAAGCCATTTGCGCCATCATTTGAAAAGCATTAGGATATTTCTGTTCAGTTTCTCCGATTTTTTTTGCGAAAGCACCCATGCTCTTCAAATACTCAATAAATGCTTCGATAAATTCCTTAATCTGCTGTTGTTCTGGTAAAACTATGTCTTGTTCAGAGGTTCCCATAGTCCTCTACCTACTAGAGTACTGCTGTCTACTATAAAATGCTTTATTAAAACCTTGTTAATCGTAGGTTCATTGTATTCCGAGTTCAGCAAGTGTTCCCGTACCAACATAGGTATTCGGAAGATCCAAGATGACGACAGAGATTCGCTTCTTCTTGCTTTTTACTTCTATTTCAACTGATGCAATATCCACCTTAATTGGAGTCCATGAAGCTGTCATCGTTCTTATTTCGGAATGATCACAAATCTTGCTAGCTACTTCCCTGCTGACAAAGGTATAAACAGAGTCCACCACCAAAACGCGATCGATCGAACTGGCTAAGACGGAAAATATGAAAGCGTTCTATGAGAACTTGTGAGAGCCTTAAGGCACAAACGGTCCTTGCGTCATCAAGATGAATCCGTTGACTAGCAGAGCAGACTGGATCGATCGATTCTGTAACTATTCCTCGGGCTCCTTTGCGCAGGCTCTAGGTCGCTCTCATAAGATAGTTCACAATAACCGAGAGAACAACTGATACTATGACCACCATGATATTATCTGTCAGCTTACCTGCTCTTTGTCTACGTTGTGTTTCTCTCTCTCCTTGTACCTCGTAGAACTTCTCAATATCTTGTCTTGATTTCTCACTTGCATTTCTGCAATTCTTGCAGGAAGATACAACCGAATTCCAATGCTCAAAGAACCTCGAAAGCGTAATCAAATCAATCGGATGTTTGTATGAAAACGGGGAAAACGGCTCTGTCCACGCGAAAAGATTATCCCCCAAGTATTGCAGAAACTCGTCAAGTTCAGCAATGCCGAACCAGTCGATTACGCCCATTTCTTCTTTCTGCATTTCCTCGAATTGTTCATCTAGTTCCTCTCGTGTCGGATGCTCTAGGCTTTCGTAGTAGTCTAAGGTCATTTGCTCCTCTATGCTCTGTTTTCGTGAAAATGCGTTAGGTTTTGAAAACAATACCTCGCTTGTTGAGTTAAAGAAGATGTCAATCCCTTTGTGAAGTCTGTTTAGCTCGTAACTATGAACTGGAGGCGAAATCACCTCAGAGTATTCAATGAAATCCTTCAATTCTCTGCGTGCTTTGTTTATTTTGAACTGTAGCGCATTGAGGTCCTTCTGATGTCTTCTTATGTGGTCCACTTCTTTTCTGGCGCTGAAAATTGAGGCACACAACAGTAGTTCCTGAGAAATCTGCAAAGAACTCCTCCAGCCATATAAAAAAGGAAAGAACAGCAAGAACACAAAGAAGCCTAAGACGAATAATTGATTGACCAAGCCAGAATCTTTTGTGATTTGTAGCGTGGTTGAAAGCCACATAAACAAGAAAACGACCAAAAGTCCATCTAGAAACACGAAAACTATCCTTTCACGCAGGTTAGACAATACATTCCTCAGCGTCTGCCGACGCCATGTCCGTAGGGGATTCTCCAATTGCCTTTTCTCGTTCATTTCGAAGTTTAATCTACATTTTCTGTTCTCTTAAACGTTACGATTCTTAACGTTCGGGGCGTGCTATGTGATGGATAACGGGGGCAATGGGAAAACTGGTCAGAAAACCCGAGTAACCCTCTCTTTCTTCTCCTCAGTTTTCAGGCCTACGATTGTTGCCGAAAGAAACGCGCCCTAGCCAAAGTCAGGTAACTGGATAGAAGAGCCCTTCTAGACCGGCGATCGATCGACTCTAAAGAAACATGGCCTTCCAACATTCCACGTGGTAGACGCGCCGGTATTTTGTGTTTCTGCTTTTGGTCATGATAACATCGCCAACCTGAAACGGATTTTCGCACTTGCTGCAGACGTCTATTTTCTTCTTTCGCAAATACTCAAGCTTCTTCTGAGTCACAATATACGTGTAGCCCACTATGTCACCTCAAAACAGAAAAAGAAGGGATTGAGCAACCTCCTGAGAAGCTTTCTTACAGTGTACTGGAAAGCTCCTATATGCGTATGAGATTCCGAAGAAAGGCAATCACTTCTGGGCTCTGGTTCTGAACCTATACTACTACAATTGTTTACTTTCAGTGGTTCTATGTGGGTTAGGTAGTCTTGAAGTATTCGGGCGTGTCGGGTGCAGAAGAGATACTGTTTTCCGTTTTGGTGTCTTGCTTGTATGGTTGGGGGTTTGTGGCATCGGGTGTATTGACATCTGAGTTCTGTTTCTCTTCGTGGGCTTCTTACGACATAGTGGTTATGGAATTCTAAGCGGTCTATGTGTATGGCTGTGGGTTTACCTGTCTGGACTTCTGGTTCATTTGAACTGGAAGTCTTAGAAGTTGTCTCTTGTGTTGCCATTCTGAGGATTTGGTCAAGATTGGCTTTTCCTAGCTGGCAGAATTCATTATAGGCTTTCATGAATCCGGTTAGAACGAAGCATATGTCCTGTCCTTGGCTCTTTACATTGTCCTTGAATGTTGTGCGTATCCGCTTGTCTGTTCTGAAGCTAGTTACGTCTGAAAAGTCTTCGTTGGTGTCTGATATATAGTGTGTAGCAGAATTGGGGTTCTGTTCCGTTGGCGGAATAGAATCAGGGTTCCGGTTACTCAACCGTCTGGTCTAAAACCTAGTGGCTTTTTCATTTCTTAATCCTCAAGACTCTATTCACTGTTTTGAGTATAAGAACTCTTTCCAGAAAGCTCATTTTTGGATTTTGTGAAAATGATTGGTAGGCGTGTGAGCCAACAGACACGCCATGAGGATCAAGATTGTTAAGCCTAGCGGAAAGCGTTTGGCTCTACTCTATTGACAGTCTGGTAGTTATTTAAGATTTTTTACTATGCCTCAGTAGGCTTTTCTCCTCTGAATTGGACGTTCTCTTTTCCTAGAGCCTCTACGACATCTTCCATGAAGGTTAATAGTGTTTTCTTGGTTTTCTTTAGCTCAGCTTCTAGGGCTTCGATTTTCATATCCTGGCTAACTTCATTCTTGACTAGCTTCTGGATTTCGCTCTTTGGAATCTCTCTGCTAAAGTTGCATTGTTCATAGAGTTTCTGGATTGTGTCAGCGTCCTTGTTGTCATAGTATGCTTGCCTAGAGCCTTTCAGAACGTGACCCATTAGCTGCTCTTTCGTATCATCATCTATCTGGCTTTGGGTTAGAACCTTTCTGAAAGCCTTTCGGATCGTGTGAACCCATATTGAATGAGGGTCTAGTCCTGCATTCTCAGCAGCATTTTTGACTATCCTTAAGATGTAGGATTGGCTGATTGCTTTCGCTCCACTTGTGAAGAATAGCGGTTTCTCTGGCTTTCTTTTCTCTGGCTTGTGTGCTATGTTTATGTAATGCCTTAGAGATTCTACCCCTTCACCGTTTAGGAATGTCCAATAGAAATCTATATCGCGGTTTCTTAGCTTGTGGTCTAGTTCTGGCGTGATCTTTAGCTGGATAACGTCTCTGTCTATCTGGCCTATGACATCCTTCAATCGAAGGTGTTGGATAACATTCACTCTTACCCCTGACTGAAACAGCACAAAAAGTATAGCCTTGTCTCGCGGACTTCTTGCGAAGTCTATCAGCTTATACATTTCCACTTTAGAAGGAATATGTTCTAGGGCTGCTTTCTTTAGCCGGACATGGAAGGCGTGTTTTCCCCCCCTCAAAGAATCAAACGGTAGGGCTTCACCGGATTTGTTCCTGTAGAAACTTTTGAGGGCTGCCATGACGTTAGAAGCTACAGAAGGGTTCTCAACAGTCTTGGTGCTTATGTATTTCCAAGCTTGGTCTCTTGCTTGGAACTTGTCCAAGTTTCTCCACTGCTCCGGTGTCGTATGTGTAGCTTCACAGAAGAGTTTGACAGCTCTACCGAAAACCTTCTGGGTGTTCTCCGGTCTATCCTTCAGCCATTCTTTAACGTCTGGGTGTTCGTTCATAAACCGTTCATGGTCAAGCATTGTAATTCACAGTCTATGCATCTCCGTGTGTTTATTTATTTCTTGCGGTAACTTCTCTTATCCTTTTTTGATCTGCTTCAGTATAGTCTTCAGCTGATCACCATCAATCGCTCCAGTTTCAAACAGGTTATTCGCAATGTCACTGACGTTAAGAAGCGCATGAAGCTTTATTCCATCTCTACTCAGGTTTTGCTTCCCACCTTCTTGCCTATCCAGTAACACGACCGCGTCAGTGACTACTCCGCCTTCAGCAACTATAGCCTTTGCAGCTTTTCTCAAAGACAACCCACTCGTGACCAAATCATCAACAAGCAACACGCGGTCTCCGGGCGCAAGAATTCCTTCTATTCTTCGTTGTCGTCCGTGAAGGCGAACACCTCTGCGTATGTAGAGAAAGGGTTTCTTGAGATTGCATGCAATAAGCGAGGTGAAAGGTATGCCAGCGACCGGAATCCCTACCACTCTTTCAAAGCTTTTCACGCCAATTTCATCTTTTATGAAACTCACATAGAAATCAGTGACTCTCTGAAAGGCATCTGGAAAGCTGGGCACGATGCGCAAGTCTATATAATAAGGGCTTATTTTTCCACTCGTAAGCTTGAAGGCTCCGAACTGCAGGGCACCGATCTTGTTTAGGATTTTGCAGATTTCCATTTCAATGTGTTGCTCTGGCAAGGTTTCAGCTCCGTTTGGCGACCTCGTATATTTTTCCCACTTCCGGTATCAGACAAGTGGTTTTCGGCAGTTCCTTTTTGAGAATCTCCGCGAATTTTCTCTGGTCCGATGTTGATCCCGTGTGATAGGGAACCGCCACCTTGGGTTTGGTCAGAAAAGCAATGTTTGCGCCAGTTTCGGGTGATGAGCCGGGTGCAATCCCGATGGTGCAGAATACGACATCAAGCTTCTCTTTTTCATGCACCGTGGCCATTTCGGGATAGGGCAGGCTGTCAGAGGTATGGAATATCTTCACTCCGTCCTCACTTGTGACAATGAACGACACAGGTGAGGCGGCCGGAGGGTGATTGCTCTTCTCAGCCTTGATAGTGACGCCATCAAGCTTCACTTCTGATCCTGGCTGAACCTCGGTCAATTTCTCTTTTGGAATCAAGTTCCGCAGCTTCCTTGCTGATGTGGGATCAGCGATCACCAGACATTTCGTCACTTTGTGAACCTCCGAGATCAAGGCTTGATCCAGATGGTCATAATGCTCATGAGTAACCAGAACCGCGTCAACATTCTGAAAGCTCTTAGGCTTAACGTCCACAGGGTCTATGACCAGTGTTTTCGACGGCGTCTTGATGGTCACTCCGGCGTAGCGGTTAAACCATGCGAACAGAATCTCGTTTTTTGCCGGTGTTTTCTCGATTGACATTCTCAATCCCTCACAGAGGCTAGTTATTGTGCTCTAGTTTTAAAGAACTTGTGCTCGCTTTGCAAGCGATGTTTCTGGCTCACTTCGCAGTGAGCATGTGGCAATTCGGTAAGGCTTAAAAGTTGCTGACCGCGTGTTCTCATACTCAAGTGGTGTTTCATGGTTGACGTTTGGCTTCCTTTCGGCAAGACCGAAATCTGTTTGAGGGTCCCGGCGAGGAACTATTTGGGTTCAATAGAGCCTCGGGAAAAACCTGGTGTTCCTGACGCTGAAGCGGAGGTTCAGAGAGCTTTGAGGGAGCCCATCGGTTCCAAGAAGCTCAAGGAAATTGTCAGGCCCGAAAGCAGAGTGGCTATCGTTGTGGATGATGCGACTAGACCTGCGCCGAGCGATTTGATGCTTCCTCCTTTGCTTGACGAACTGAATACCTTAGGCGTGAAAGATGAGAATGTGACCGTCATTTTTGGTTGTGGGATACATAGAGCAGTCACTCACGACGAAGCGATCAAGCTACTGGGCGAAGCGGTTTTCAACCGGGTGAAATCGGTGAGTCATGACTGCAAGGCTCAGGATTTGGTTTACGTTGGTTCCACTCAGAAGTACGGGTCGAAGGTCTTTTTGAACCGCGTGTTTGCAGAGGCAGATGTTCGAATATTGACGGGTGATGTTTGTCTTCACTACTATGCGGGTTATGGTGGCGGCAGAAAGAGTGTTTTGCCCGGTGTTTCAGGTGAAGAAACGATCAAGCATAATCATGCCATGCTCTTGGATGCGAACGCGAAAACAGGAGTTCTGGATGGAAATCCTGTTCATGAAGACATGATTGAGGCAGCCAAGCTAGCAAAAGTTGATTTCATCCTAAATGTAGTCACCAACAAAAAAGGTGAGGTTGTCAAAGCATTTGCAGGCGACTTGGAGCAGGCTTTCAGCGAAGGCGTGAAGATGGTTGATGAAATGTATCGTATCACAGTGGACCGCCGAGCAGACATCGTCGTTGTCAGTCCAGGCGGTCACCCGGCTGATGTCAACCTTTTTCAGGCGTACAAGGGTCTGGACAACGCTCTCGAAGCGACTAAGCGTAGTGGCGTGATTGTTCTGGCGGCAGAATGCCCTGAAGGCCATGGGAATCAGGCGTTTAACGATTGGATGGTGAAATTCGGTGACTTGAAAGCGGTTGAAAAAGAGATCAAGCGCAATTTCGCTTTGGGCGGGCACAAAGCGTACTACCTGCTGAAGGCATTGCAGAATCACCAGATAATCATGGTTTCATCCATGCCTGACTACTATGCTTCGAACATTTTCAAGGTGAAGACGGCGCGGGCCATAAATGACGCTTTGAATCAAGCGCTTAATGTCGCTGGAAAGAATGCCAAGGTTTGGGTTATGCCCTATGGCAACTTTACCCTGCCAGAGGTCAAAATCGTTGAAGAGCAAGGTGCCATGGCGAGCGGATGAATAGGAAAGGTGATTAGGCAGTCTGAAATCACTCACTCAGAACGGGCGCGAGGAAGGAAAACTTGCAGGACGCATATCAACTGCGGAAATTCACGGTAGACGACCTGAGAAGCGTCACAGAAATAAACCGCGTTTGCCTGCCCGAAAACTACACAGACTTCTTCTTCATTGACCTGGCCAAGCGATATCCCGAAACATTCATAGTCGCCGAGGAAAACGGCGAAGTCGTCGGATACATCATGTGCCGCATAGAAGTAGGCCTATCAAACTTCGGCCTAGGCGGCCTTGTCAAAAAGGGACACGTTGTTTCAATAGCGGTTCTGCCCGAACACAGGCGCCGAGGCGTTGCAGAAGCCATAATCAAAAAAACGATGGAAAACATGCAATCAATGTGCAACGCGAAACAATGCTACTTAGAAGTCAGAATAGCCAACGAACCAGCCATCAACCTATACAAGAAACTGGGATTCGAAGTAACCCGCACGATCCACGGATACTACGCCGACGGAGAAGACGCCTCCGTAATGAGCAAAAAGCTTTGGAAAAAGCTGATTTCAGACAGTTTCTGACAATATCAGTCTACGGCAAAATGTCCTGCGTGATGAGTCGGAGATTGTGGTGAAAAACAAGCCTTTCTATCTCAATGGAAGCTCTGCTTTTTGGTTCATGAAATCTATGGCTTGGAGCACAGATTTCGCCAATCCCAGCAGACCCAGTATCATAGCAATCAACATGAAGACACGAAGGTCAATCATTAGGCTTATGTTCTCGAACGTGATGCCAAGCAAGCCACCGTTCAGCGAGAGCATCAAGTAGCCGATCACGAACAAAGCTTTGGCTGCGCTAAAGAAGTGTTGATAGATTGTGCCCGAAGTGAGGTCTCCCAAAATCATCAGGACGATATAGACGATTACGAAGGTTTCCATCATCTGCTGAATGCCCGGAATAAGCTCTGAAAGCGGAGACAGGAACGACCACACGAAGAAATAGGCAACGTAGACTATTATCGCTTTTATCGCTGCCTTCAACGCCTTGAATGCGAAACCTCGAAAACCTCTCCTAAAGCTTTTGGTCTTGTCAGCCATATGGAATCACCCAAGGCCCGTAGTTGAACAACGGAGAGAAGAGGTAAACGTCAAAATGACCTTTCGGGCTTGTTCCCGGAGTAATAGCATTCACAATTGAGATGTAGAACTCGATGTTTCCGTTGTAGCCCGTGTGCTGTGCGGTTTCAATGTTGGTCTGTCCGTCTCCTATGCGCGTGTTGCGGTCGTTGTACATACGTATCTGGAGGCTTCCTGTCAAGTCGAAGAAGGCGTGGTTTTCGAAGCTTATGGGAACGTTGACTCTGAAGTGGGTTGCGTTGTACGGTGAATACGTGGGATTGCCCAACACGAAGTTGTAAAGCGGCGCACCCCAAGGAAGCGTGAAGTTTCCTGAGGCTTGAACGGGGATGATAGTTGCGAGGCTCAGTCCCACTGCTTCGTGAATTCTCAGATCGGTGTCGTTGAAGAGGTAGTTCCGGTCCCCCTGCAGTATTTCGTTAATGTCTAACGTGATGTTGTGAAACATGGTGATCTCTTCGCCCGGTCTGATTATTGACACAAATGAGGTCCCTCGAGCTATCTCGTTGCCATTAATGTCTGAGGCCTTGGATGTCACGTTAAAATCGCCAATGCTGTAGAAGCCTCTGTTTGCTATTGCTATTGGGAGAGAGAAAAACAGCTCATTGTCTGCCGTCATGCCTGTTTGCGGGTCGCCGAAGTTGAATTGGATGTCTTTCGCTGAGAATGCGGCGGAAACGGAAAAGGCGATTAGGAAGACCCAGAAGATCGTTGTGGCTATGCCTATCATCTTGATCGGAATATTCATGGCTCAGCTTCCTCTTCCGTTCGCGCTTCCGACTAGTCTGGCAGGCTATTGTGATGGCGCAGAGTTGTTGTTCTGCTGCGGCTTCTGCTCTGCAGGCGGTTGTGTTGGCGCCACTGGTTCTGGAGGTATGACCACGAACTGTGGCTCTGGCGGCTGTTTGACTTCTTCCTTCGGCTTGTCTTCTTTGGGCTTTTCTGGTTTTGGTTTCTCGGTTTTCGGCTTCTGAGGCTGCGGCTGTGGTTGAGGTTGTGGTTTCGGTTCAGGCGTCGGCTGCGTCGGTGCTTGAACGATTGCTGGCGCTTGTGGTGCGTGTGCGATTATGGTCACGCCTCTTATGGTTATGAGTGAGCCTATCCAGCCCATTACTCCTAGGTACATTATGCGTATGCATGTTGCGATGAGCGGGGCTAAGGCTTCGCCGAACGTTCGAACCAAGTCCTGTGTGGCGATTATGGAGAGTCCTGCAGTTAGGAACCCGTAGGCGCTTACGAACGTGAATATCAGCAGGGTTATGCCTATCATTAGTACGGTTATTCCGGAAAGAGCTATCTTGTCTCTGAAATTCTTCAACATGTCTTGTCCCTGTGTTAATGGAGTGGCTAGAAGGCATATTAAATCTTCCGAAACACTAAACCAAATCTGGGCTAGTTATCAAAAACATGAAACACAAAAACTAAGCATAAAAATGTGGAAGAAACTATGGCAAAATGCCAAGTTTCTGATAAACCTTCGCCTTGTTCGCCTCAACGGTCTTAGCGACATCCATGAAAATGTTATTCCCATGCGAATCAATAGCCACAGCCAACGGACCAAACTCTTCAACTTCAAAGACCCACAAGGCCTCAGGCGTGCCCAAGTCCAGCCACTCGACACGCTTGACATTCTTTATGGCTCTCGCAGCCAGAATTGCAGCCCCGCCAGTGAACGCGCCGTAGACTGCACCGTACTTCGCCATGGCATCTGTTGTTCTTTTGCCCATGCCGCCCTTGCCGATCACCACACGTACCTTGAAGTCCTTGATGAATTCATCTTCGAAAAGGTCCATCCTTGTGCTAGTGGTTGGTCCCGCTGCCACTGCCGTCCATTTGTCTCCTTCCTTGCTGACCACGGGCCCGCAGTGGAAAACAGCTAAGCCTTCAAGGTTCAGGGGTAGAGGTTTTCCTTGTTTGAAGAATTCCAGTGCTCGCCTGTGCGCTTGATCTCTTGCGGTCACGATCGTTCCAGTCACGTATAGTACGTCGTTGACTTTCAGCTTGCGAACGTCTTCTTCGGAGATTGGGGTTTTGAGTTTGTAAACTGCCATCATTCATCACCTTACCATTTCAGTTTATGCGTCAAATACTCCACTGTGCCGTCTGCGTTGATTCTTGCTGTGGCTCTGCGTGCCGCCCAGCAGTTGAAAGCCACCGCTGCAGGGAACGAGGCCGGATGTCTGAAGGCATAATCGATTCTCACGCCTAGAACCGTGGTTTTGCCTCCCAATCCCATCGGACCGATTCCAGTCATGTTCACGGCTTCAAAGATCTCTTTCTCAAGCTTCGCAAGTTCAGGGTCAGGGTTAGGTTCATTCAACGGTCTCAGCAACGCTTTCTTGGCCAGCTTCATAGAAATGTCGGCTCCGCCTCCAACAGCAATGCCCAGAATGTTCGGCGGACACGGCTGTGCACCAGCTTTCACAACAGCTTCTACAACGAACTTTTTCAGTCCGTTTATTCCTTCGCCGGGGACGATCATTCCACCGACGCACACGTTTTCAGACCCGCCACCCTTAGTCATGACTGTCATTTCGATTTGGTCGCCTGGCACGATCTCCCAGTTCAAGTAAGGTATGTTCCTTCCTGTGTTGTCTCCGCTGTTCTTTCCGGTGAACGGGTCTACTGCATTGGGTCGGAGTGGGACTTCTTTCGTGGCTCTTTTCACGGCGTTTATTAATGCCTGCTCAACCTTGTCTAGGTCTTTGGCTTTGGCGCCTGCTTTGATGTAGAATATGATTGTTCCCGTGTCTTGGCATACGGGGGCTTGGTATTTTTCGGCAAGTTCAATGTTGTCCAGAATGGCTTTCAGCTGTGTTTTACCCGTGTCGCTTGTTTCCTCAGCATAAGCTTTTTCCAGCACCCGTTTAACGTCGTTTGGCAGAAAGATTACTGCCTGCTTCAGGATGTTAAAAGCAACGCTTTCAACGATTTTTGCTGTTTCCAGAGTTTTTCTCCCTCCAAAGTGAGTTGCTTTATGGAAAAACCGTGTACTTATATCTTGTCTCTTTTCAGTCTTGAAAACTGATGTCAATCACTTCAACTTACCTCTCCACATACTAGGCGCGTTCAGGCTTCGCGTGTTTTAAATATGGCTATTCTCTCACTGTGTCAGTGAGCATAAAGAAGGAGATTGGATGACTGAGGAAGAAGGGAGAAAGGAGAGCACTGACGGGCCGAGCGTACCGAAGAAGAAGTACGACTTTCTAGAAGACCTCCCCGGCATCGGTCCAGCAACAGCGCAGAAGCTGAAGGAGATGGGATTCCGCACGATTGAAGGTTTGGCCATGGCAACGGCTCGTGAACTCGAGCCTGCGGGGATAAGCGAGAAGAAGGCCTTTGCCGTGATCGAGGAGGCCCGTCAGTCCATCGGCGTTTCATTCATTCGAGCAGACGAGCTTCTGAGGATGCGTAAGAACGTTCTGCGTCTAACCACTGGGAGTAAGGTGGTGGATAGGCTTGTTGATGGTGGGTTGGAAACGCAGACTATTACGGAGTTTTATGGTGAGTATGGCAGTGGGAAGAGTCAGATTTGCCATCAGTTGTGTGTGAATGTGCAGTTGCCTCCTGAAAGAGGCGGGCTTAATGGTGCCGTGTTGTACGTAGATACTGAGAACACTTTCAGAACGGAAAGAATCGTGTCCATGTCCAAGCATCTAGGACTTGATCCTGAGGAGGTTGTTAAGAACATCATTTACGCTGAAGCATATACTTCCGACCATCAGATGTTTCTCTTGAACAATGCTGACGAGATCATCAAGCAAAACAACGTGAAACTGATCATCGTTGATTCGCTAACGGCACATTTCAGAAGCGAGTATATTGGACGCGAATTGCTGGCTCCCAGACAGCAGAGGCTTAACAAGCACATGCACAAGCTCATAGGTCTGGCCAGAGGGTTCAACGCAGTGGCGGTTGTGACGAATCAGGTTATGGCTAAACCGGACGTGTTCTTCGGCGATGCTATCTATCCGATAGGAGGGCATATTGTTGGTCACACAAGCCACACGAGAGTCTATTTGCGTAGGGCGGCGCATGGTCCTGTACGCATTGCGCGGCTTGTTTCAAGTCCGTATTTGCCTGAGGGAGAGGAAATATTTAAAATAACCGAGAACGGCATAGAGGATGCTTCCGAAGAGGAGAAAACCAAACCTCGTGGTCACTGAGAATGCCTGTTCCCCAAGCCCTAGTCACACGGTTCTTCCAACTCATAGTTAACAGGCAGTTTACTGAAGCAGAACGCGAATTGGAAAGACTAAAGCAGAAGATGCACAAGACAGAATGGAACCGAGGCTACTTCCGCGCTCTGTATGGGATTTATCTTTCCCGAAAGACAAACGGTGATGCTTACGCATTCTTCCCGAGACTAGACCTGTCTGACAGGGCTGCGTTGCATGCTTTCAAGCGCGAGTGTCTAGATCACGTAGGAAGTAAGGTTCACGGAGATTTTGATCGTGGCTTTTTCTCGGCTTGGGCAGATTGTATGCGTGTGCTTAGCAGAATGGAAATCCCGAGCATGAACAGTGCGACAGATAATGGACAGCTTCAGACCTTGAAGAGTGACAAGAGCCAGGCAACCATGGAGAATTTTATCAAGGAAGAAGAGGTTTAGGCTCCGGCCAAGATTGTGTACAGCAGAACCAAGAGGGCGAGCCATGCAAAGAAGTAGATGCCGATTCCCATAGTCACAAGTTTCGTAGGCTTCTCCACTCGCGTTACGTATTTGGCTTTCACACCGTAGTAGGAGATCAGGTAAACTGCCAACGCTATAGAAACGCTGTTCAGAAGTTTCGTGTAGGATTCCGGTTGTCTGACTCCAAAATCGTCTCCGTACAAATCTCCAGTACCGTTCACAGCCCTGAAGACGATCCTACTGCTTCTAGCTGCGTTCGGGGCAGTCGCTACTTCCCCAAGCTGCATCCACTGTGAATAGTTGCCTACAGCTATCGAAATATTCGTCTCCGAGGCAGGAGTGAGGCCTTCCGAATCTGAAAACCATTTGATCGTCAGGAGAAACTTGCCTGACCGAACTACTCCCAAGAAGAACCCGTGAATTTCATACGCTGATCCGCCTTGTACAGCGCTGGCGCCACTTCCCCACTCAGCATCAGCTTCTGCAACGGTTATCCGCGCACTTCTGGCTCCTGTTCTGGCGTAAGACGTGCTCCATTCCGTGTCGTTTTGAGATCGAGACCAAGGCGTTGGAGATGCAGCAGCGTTTCCGGTCGTTTCCAATGAAGGATTCGGCACGACGTTTGTCGGGATGGACCCACTTACCGTCAGGTAGGTTATGCAGATCAAGGCTGCAACTATGCCGAGAGCCAGCCTTAGCCAGTAGATCTGCTGTAAAGGTTTCATGATTGTTCAACGCTTTCCAATCTATATTTTGGAACCAGATTTAAAGTTGCCTATTTATAGTGTCCAAGAACATACGTTGTGTAAAGTGAGGTTACTTGCGTAAGAAGGAGTTCACGAGCTTCGATGTTGCCGCAGTTGTTCGCGAGCTAAAAGACGCAGTTCTGGATTCTCGCGTAAGCAACATCTACCAGCTGGACGCAAAGACCTTCCTGCTCAAGCTGCACAAGGCAAACGGCCCTCCTTTGAACCTTGTTCTAGAAGCTGGGAAAAGACTCCACATGACTTCCTACGAACTGGAGAAGCCATCAACGCCGCCGGCGTTCTGCATGGCCTTGAGAAAGTATTTGCGCGACGCTTGGCTCACGGGTGTTGAGCAACACGAGTTTGAACGCGTTGCCACATTCATGTTCAAGACTAGAGAAGGAGCGATTCAGCTTGTCTTAGAGCTTTTTGGTGATGGCAACTTCATTCTGATAAGCGAAAAAGGCGTTATCCTGCAGGCGCTGAGTTTCAAGCGCATGCGAGATCGAAACGTTCTCCGCGGCGAACGTTTCATTTTTGCGCCTTCTGGCGGGAAGAACCCGTTCAAAGTCATCAAGGAAGAGTTCTATGAAGGCTTGAAGGCTTTCGGCGATGTTGAAGTCGTTAGAGCAGCAGCAAGGTTTCTTGGCGTTGGTGGTCTCTATGCAGAAGAGGTGTTACTGCGAGCCTGCATAGAAAAAACAAAACAGTGTAGCACGTTGAGCGACTTAGAGCTTGATGCTATGTTTCAGGCTCTCCAGTGTCTGCTTTCACAGGTGGCCGATGGCGAGTTAGAGCCCATTATTGTCTTGGACGAAACAGGCGCATTCATTGATGTAGTACCTCTCAAACTCAAGAACTACGAAGGAGCCAAGCAACAACCCTGCGCAAGCTACAATGAGGCTTTGGATGAATACTACGTTAGGGCAAAGGCTCTTGAGAAGGCCACTGCTGGCGTGGAAGTAGACACGCTGAAGCGAGAAGCCGAAAGGCTTGAAAGAATCATTAAAAGCCAAAAAGAGACCATGGCAGAGAGTGATGCGAAAGCGGAACGAGAAAAACGCATTGGCGATATGATCTATGCCCACACGGCCGAACTGCAGGGGTTGTTAGAGAGATTTACAGCTGGCAAACAGGCCGGAAAAGAGTGGGCAACGATCATCTCAGAAGTTTCGAAAGAGAAGAAAGCTGGACTGAAGCCTGCTTCATTTTTTGATAGTTTTGATGAAAAGGGTTTGGTCGTTAACGTTTGTGCGGATGGCTTGGTGTTTGGTTTGACTTCGCGCAGAAGTCCGTTTGAGAACGCGGCAGAATTCTACGAGCGCGGCAAGCAATCTAGGCAGAAGGCGGTTGGCGCCAGAACCGCATGTGATGAATATTGCAAGAAGCTGACAGAGGTTCAAGCGAAAATCAAAACGGTTGAGAAGCTAGAAACTGCTAAGCCAGCTGAAGCTGTCGAAGAGCTTGAGAGACGTCGGGTGAAGCCTAAGGAATGGTTTGAGAAGTTTCGCTGGTTCGTCTCTTCCGACGGCTTCCTGGTTGTTGCAGGCAAGGATGCTGTGAGCAACGAGGTTCTGGTCAAGAAACACACTGAGTCTTGGGACGTGGTCTTTCACAGCGACATTGTTGGCGCGCCTTTTGTCGTTGTCAAGACAGAAGGAAAAGAACCAAGCGACCAAGTGTTGAAGGAAGCTGCCGAATTCGCAGCTGCCTACTCAAGAGGCTGGCGAGAAGGCTTCGGAAGCGTGGACGTCTACTGGGTCAAACCCGAACAGCTAAGCAAGAAAGGACCATCAGGCGAGTACATACCACATGGAGCCTTCATGGTAAGCGGAAAACGAAACTGGATGCGCAACACACCACTTGGAGTAGCAATCGGAGTAGTCATCAAAGAAGCTGGCGAGAGCAAGCTTCTTGGTGGTCCTGTTGACGCCGTTAAAGCAACTGCAAAAGCACACATAGTAGTGATTCCTGGAGACGTGAGCGGAAAAGATCTGTTGAAACGCGTATTCGTGATTCTAGGAGGAAAGGTGCCTAAAGAAGAACGGGAAAGAATCTTGAAAGCCTCAGTTGAAGAAATAAGGGAGTTCATCCCTTACGGAAAGGGCAGGATTCTCGAAGATTGACACAAACTTCGTAGCCCCCTGACCAAATCCGATTCCCAAACTGAAACCAATAGAGCGATCCACGTTTGCGCCCTCACTTAAGCGATTTTGCTCCAATACTTGCTTCTGACTCCCCTACAGTTTGAACGGATGGGCCATTTCGCGATCTTGTTGTGCCATCTATTCTGCACGAGTGCAATTCGGCTTGAATGCGGTCTTGTATGTTCCCTCAAAAACTGGCTCTTAGAGACCTTTCTGCACATAGGACCCTCTTTTATGGTGAATTGGGCTTTGGCGTTTCTTGTGGTTTGTCCCGTCTCCTCCAGTTGGCCTTACAAAGGCTCTTTTCATAGGAGGTGATCCGGCCGCAGGTTCCCCTACGGCCACCTTGTTACGACTTTTGCCCCCTTACGAAACTCAGATTCGACGCAGCCAACAAAGACCACGCCTCACCCAAGAATCGCTCGGGTGCAACGACGGGCGGTGTGTGCAAGGAGCAGGGACGTATTCACCGCGCGATAGTGACGCGCGATTACTAGGCATTCCATGTTCACGAGGGTGGGTTTCAACCCTCGATCCCAACTACGGCAGGCTTTCGAGATTGCCTTCCCCTTTCGAGGTCGGAACCCATTGTACCTGCCATTGCAGCTCGCGTGTGGCCCGGGAGATTCGGGGCATACTGACCTGCCGTGGCCCGCTCCTTCCTCCGTCTTATCGACGGCGGTGTTCCCAGTGTGCCCAGCTCAAGGCTGGTAGCAACGGGGAATGCGGGTCTCGATCGTTGCCTGACTTAACAGGACACCTCACGGCACGAACTGGCGACGGCCATGCACCTCCTCTCAGCTCGTCTGGCAAGACCTTTAATCTGGCTTTCATCCTGCTGTCGCCCCC
>Ga0315285_10000046_pt1 | contig 118278 bp, 113 predicted proteins | sample YL17G09_36_MG_FD_203698 | JGI IMG/M metagenome (GOLD analysis project Ga0315285, IMG submission 203698) | Sediment microbial communities from Yellowstone Lake, YNP, Wyoming, USA - YL17G09_36 | ecosystem: Environmental > Aquatic > Freshwater > Lake > Sediment | place: USA: Wyoming | collected... | reverse complement strand
TTCTACCGAGGCAGATCTTCCTGGGCATAAGATAACACAATCAGACTCAAATTTTCTATCACCAGTTTTAACTTCGGTTATTCTACCTTCATCGCATATAAGATCTGTAACTTTCGTTGAGAAGCTGAATTTGACGCCTCGTCTTTCCAAATCATCTTGGAATTTCCTCATAACGTCAGGTAAACGGTCAGAACCAATATGTCTTTGTTTTATTTTAACAAAATTTATTCCTGCCCGATTAGCTCTACTTTCTAACTCATCTAAATTACTTTCACTATAATGATCATCATCAATTCCATATTGCCTAAAAGTTCTTTCGACATCATCAATAACTTTTTGCGCTTTTGACAGAGGTAAAAATTCGGTTAGATTGCCTCCGATTTTTGGATGAAAATTTAACTTCCCATCGGACTTTAACCCCGAGCCCCCAGCCGTTGGCCTTTGCTCTAAAACTGTTACATCAAAAGAATCGGGCAATTCATAAGCAGCAAACAGGCCTGCAGGGCCAGCGCCAACTATTACTATTTTCTCCAAAACTATCCTCAGATAATTAACTCAATTAAGAATTTAAACATTTCTTCGATTAATTCAAAGTGAAGAAGATCCTGATATTGAGCATACAAAATCAAGATCTTCCAAAGATTCAAAATTCTGATTTACAATCTGAACTCCCATACCAACTGGTTTTCCGCCAGCTTTTTCTATTATCTCTCTCATTTGTTTCATGGTCCGCAAAGTATCAATCCTGTCATCCATACGATAAACTTCTTTAGAATTTAATTTCTCTATTCCAACTTTTTCGTTCAAGGTAATTTTTCTTTTACCGTCTGATGTCTGTGTTTTTGTGCATACAACTACATCAACATTTCGTAATCTCCTTGCCACTGTTTTTGTAAATTTAACTCCATCTTCTGGTGCGGTTATAAAAACGTCTGCTTCAATTTTCCCGTATTTTAAAAGCAACCAAGCAGTCCTATCTATAACCTTCGGATCTTGAAGTAAGCTTTCGATAGACATTTCTCTAAGAATTGAACGTGGATAAGTTCGTCCAGTAAATTTCTTCCCGCAATGATAATAATATAGAAAAGCCAATCTTGGTGAAAAAGTATAAGGCATCCAGTGTTGTAAAGCTACCCTTAAACTCATGTTCTTTTTTAATTCTTCCGAACTTGGCAGGTATCCTTTAATTTGCTGGAATAAATAAAGTTCATCTCCGTCCAAGAACGCAGGCCTGTTTTCATAATCAGCTAATTCATCTCCGACAAAGTCTCGAACTTTATAATGCCTCGCTGCTCTTCTATGGCCTCTTTCAGGAAAAATACGAATTCCATGTTTGCGTGCTGCGTAAAAATCTTCCGTATTCGCATTTGTTTTTGCCAATAAAGCATGAATTGGCATAGGACCATCATTAACTAGGCTCTCCAAAATTTTATAGACTTTAGAACTAGAATCTTTTGGTTGAGCTAACATGTATAGACAGATAGAAATAAAAATATTTATCCTTTGTTCTCATTTGAAAATAAATCCAGTTTCTTTTGACCAGAAAAGCAAATCTAGTTCCGATAAAGGAATTCCAACATCTTTAGCAAAGTTTCTCATCATCTCTTCTATTTCCAAATATTTTTTTTCAGTCATTGCCCCTGGAATTTTTTCTATCGCGCCATATCCATGGAGATTTTTTAGAATATGCCTATCAAGGATTGCTATGTTATGGCCTCTTCCTATATTTCTTAAAAAATGACTGGCCTCTTTTAATCCGAGGCCTTTAACACTTTTTTTAATCCAATTTCTTAATTCAAAACTATCGTCAAACTGCTTTATTCTATCTTTTATTTTTATCCTGCCATTTTCAGTAAAAAGATTTCTGGCTTCGATTATAAACTTGGCTTTTTTATCAGCGAACCTCACTGGATTCAGAAAAGGTCTTATTTGATTTTCAGTCCCTTTGTATAACAATCCATTTTTCATCAAAGCTGAAATAGAATTCCAAGCAGTGGTGGCTTTAGATTGCGGAGTGCAAATGCAAAAACAGAGTTCGGCGAAAATTCTTTCGTCAGAATCATTCATGATCAGTTCGAATTCTTTCAATCTATTCTTTATCTGTTCTTTCTTCTGCCCGTAAAATTCCAAAAGTTCTTCATTTTTCATATCTACTATTTATGAAACTAATTATTTTATTTGCGGTTTGTTCCGCATTCAATCCACTACTGTCAACAACAAGATCAGCTTCTTTTTTCTGATTCAAATAATCAAATCCATAAATTCTTTTCCAACTTTCCCTTTCTGTGTTTTCTCTTTTAACTATCGCGGCTTCCGCTTCTTTTAAAGAAATATTATCTCTTCTAGCCGTTCGTTCAGCCCTTACTTTCAATGGGACATCCAACCAAATTTTGAAATCAGCTAAATTTTTCAAGAAATGAACAGACAACTTGCCGCAAATAACAATATCGCCTTTCTCCGCTTTCTCAATTTGTAATTTGTCCATATCCTCATGGAATTTTTTGCTTCTAACCAATTTTGTTTTCCACGTTTCAATTACCGCTTCAGTCTGGCTTTTCCCTCTTAACATTTTCTTCTGAACTAGACCTGGAGAAAAAAATTTCAATTTCATTTTTTTTGCCAGAACTCTTGCTATAGTAGTACTACCAGCACCAGGAGGTCCAGAAACAGCAATCACATTTTTTTTCATACATTTAGAATATTTTTGATAGAATTAATCTTTTAACTGTATCGAGACATGGATTCCTTGCGGGATGCCAACCCTCATTATCTGTCTCAACGCCCTGTCATCCGCCTGTACATCAACCATTCTTTTGTGAATTCTCATTTCCCACTTGTCATAAGTAGCATTTCCATGCCCGGTTCCATCACCACTGGGCGTTTTCAACGTGACAACTTTCAGAATTTTTGTCGGCAAAGGAATTGGCCCACGATAATTGATACCAAATTTTTTAGCGATATCCCTTATCTCATGACAAATATTATCCAAGTCTTTTGGATTTTTTCCTGAAAGTTTTATTCTTGCAACTTGCATTTATCGTCTACCTTTAACCTTTTTTTGGTTGGTCTATATTTAAATCCTTTTCTTTTACTTGAAATTGAATTGTGTTTCTATCTTAAATAGTTTATAGAATCAGCAACACCAATATTCCTAATAGGAAACAATAAATTGCAAATAGATAGAATTTTTTAGATAGCAAAATTTTGTGGACGATTTTTATTGCGGCATATCCTGAAATTGCAGACACGATCATACCAATCAAAGAATAAATCCCTAAATCGGATAGAGCCAAATTACTATGTTCCAAAACACTCGCGCCTATGATAGCAGGTATGGAGAGCAAGAAAGAATATTTGAAAACTTCAGATTTTTTAACACCGCTCAACAGGCCTATGGACATGGTTGATCCGCTTCTGGATATACCTGGCGCTATAGAAATTCCTTGAGCAGTTCCAATCAACAAAGATTTGAACCAGTTCAATTTCTTCTCGTCATTTCTGAATTTTGAAAACAACAGCAGAATTCCAGTTATCAAAAATCCGATTCCAACAGCTTCCACATTCGAGAAAAGAGATTCAAAAAATTTTAAAAATAGAAATCCTATTATGGCAGTCGAAATGGTTCCGATCAGAACATATACTAGCAATCTGAAATTTTCGTCTTTAGTCTTGAATGTAAAAGCCGACTTGAGAATTTTTAAAATGTCTTTCCAAAAAAACAGAATGACCGCAATTAAAGTTCCAACGTGTAGCGTGACATCAAAAACTACAGGAATGGTCAGGTTCATCAATTTTTGAGCTATTACCAAATGTCCAGAGCTGGAAATCGGCAACCATTCTGTAAATCCTTGTATTAGACCAAGAATTATAGCTTGAATGAAATCCATGATATATAATTGTTTAGAAAATTAAAAAGGTTTTAAACCAAAAAATCTTCTGATTTTCCTTCGCCATTCATAGATGTCAAACATTTTGTTTCTTATCCAATCAAATCTTCTCAATCTCATCACATGATTTCTTATGTGCATCCTTATCATGAAAGTTCTGAAAAGCATTTCCTCATAAACTTTAACCCCGATAATCATGAGCGCGGAAGCCACAGAAAGAATCACGACAATGGACAAAAGAATATTTACAGGGCCAAGGTACTTCTCAATGTCTGCTGGATACAGCATCGAAGACAGAGTTATGATTGTTATGCAAATATCTAAAACCAGTGAACCATAAGCGAGCCAATCAATTAGTTTTTTCAGCCTTTCTGGATGCAAAGCTCGCTTTATATGTTCCTTCATTATTTTTTATTTTGTTTTCTGAAAAGAAAAAGACAGAAGAAGAAAAATTTATTTCGCTTTAACTACATCCAAGCAAACTCCAGCCGCTACAGTCATTCCCATGTCTCTTATCGCAAATCTTGCCAACTCAGGGAAGTCTGCATTTTTCTCGATTATCATTGGCTTGGTTGGCACGACTTTGATTTTTGCAGCATCACCAGTTTTTATGAAATCTGGTTTCTCTTGAACAACAGCCCCTGTTCTTGGATCAATTTTTGCAATTATCTCAGTTATTGTACATGCAACAGAAGATGTGTGTATGTGGAATACTGGCGTATAACCAGCAGCCATTACAGTTGGATGTTGCAAAACTACTATTTGTGCAGTGAATTCTTTCACAACAGTTGGCGGATTGCTTGGCAAGCCAGCGACATCTCCTCTTTTGACTTGCTCTTTACTTATTCCTCTTACGTTCACACCGACGTTGTCACCAGGAACCGCTTGTGGAATCTGTTGGTGATGCATTTCAATTGATTTAACCTCACCTTTTACTCCCGATGGTTCAAAAACTAAAGTATCTCCTACCTTCAAAACACCAGTTTCAATTCTTCCCACCGGAACAGTTCCTACACCTGTTATTGTATAAACATCTTGAATTGGCCATCTCAATGGTTTGTTGATAGGCTTTTCAGGCAATTTTATAAATGAATCCAATGTTTCAATCAAAGTTCCCCCTTTGTACCATGGCATGTTTGTAGATTTCTTTGCCACGTTATCTCCAGCATATGCTGATACAGGAATGAAAGGAATCTCATCTACCTTATACCCAATAGTTTTAAGCAATTTTACTGCTTCTTCCTTTACTGTATTGTATCTTTTCTCATCGTAATTAGCGGCATCCATTTTGTTTAAAGCAACAATTACTTGTTGTATACCAAGAACTTTCATCAGCCAAGCATGTTCTCTTGTTTGCTCCTGAACACCTTCTCCTTCTTTCGCAGAAACAACAAATATAGCAGCGTCTGCCTGAGAAGCTCCGGTAATCATGTTTTTAACGAAGTCTCTGTGGCCAGGGCAGTCGATAATAGTAAAATACCATTTATTGGTCTCAAAAGGTCTGTGCATCAAATCAATAGTTACTCCCCTTTCTCTCTCTTCTTTATGGACATCCATTACAAATGCGAATTCAAACGTCTCTCTCTTCAATTCCTTCGCGGCATCTTTGAACTTTCTCATTTCTTCTTCTTTAATCGTACCAGTATCATATAGCAATCTACCTATCAAAGTAGACTTTCCAGCGTCTACGTGACCTGCAGTCATTAAATTCAAGTGTGGTTTTTCAGCCATCTAAACCCCTCCAACATTTACTATACTAATTATAACGTAAGATTTAAATATATTTAAGTTTCCGGCTTAGGAATCTCTTCAGTCATTCCTTTCCTCTTTCTTATGCCTTTTATAACCCCATCTCTCATATCAGTCGGCAGTTTCTCAAAGACAGTTTCTATCAGACTGTAAAAACCTCTACCAGAGGTGGCAGATTTTAAAGAAGAATCAAAGCCAAACATATCAGATACAGGCATCTTGCATGTGACAATTGAAGCACCACGCTCTTCTTTCATATCAAGTATCTGGCCCCGTCTATTCTCAACCTCTCTTATAACTTCTCCAATCAATTCAGATGGTATATCTACTCTAATTATTTGTTTCGGCTCGAGCAAGGTCGCGTTCGCATGCAACATACATTCTTTTATCCCAAATCTAACCGCTGGCATGATTTGGCCAGGACCACGATGAACAGGATCTTCATGCAATTCGGCATCAACCAACCTAACCTTGAGTTTGATGCAAGGTTCTTTGGCCAACGGACCTTCGTCCATGAGATTCCTGAAAGCGTCCTTAACCATTTCTATGATTTCATTCATGAACTGAACTCCTTTCGTCAAATCGATTAAAATATTTTTGTTATGAATCAATATCATGTTTTTTGCTTCGTCATAATCCATTCCCTTCTCTGACATTTTCTTCGCCAAATCCAAATTCTTACCTTTGATTTCCTTTTTGCTTGGCAACTCACCCTCTTTCATAGCACTATAAACCCCATCTTCCAACGGTTCAGCAATAAACATCAGTTTGTTGTGCTTGTTAGGAGATTTTCCTTCAACCTCTGGCGATTTTTCAAAAACAGTTTCTCTGTAAACAACTATAGGTTTGGACATTTCAACATCTATTCCAAGTTCTTTCAATTTGTTCTCAACCTTCGCTTCCAGATGTAACTCACCAAGGCCAGAAACTAAATATTCACCAGTCTCTTGATTTATTTTTACCTGTAAGACAGCATCCTCTCTGCCAATCTTTTTTAAACTATCAATGAGTTTTGGCAATTCCATCGTATTCTTCGGCTCAATGGATTTAGTAACAACAGGCTCGAACAGGTGTTTGATTTCCTCGAACGGCTCGATGAGAATGTCAGGCTCACAAACAGTTTCACCACTGAAAGCATCTGGAATACCAACAATACCAGCAATGTTTCCAGCAACAACTTCTTCCACCGGTATCCTCTGAATGCCTTTGTATACTACAACTTGCTGAATCTTTCCTTTCTTATGCTGGCCTATCAAATAGACATCTTTTCCTTTGAAAATTTTCCCAGAAAATATTCTTCCTGTGGCAACAAAGCCAACATGAGGATCAGGAACCACTTTTGTAATTATCATCGCAAGTTTACCATTCGTATCACATTCCAGCATGTTTTTTCCTACACCACTATTCGCATCTCCTTTCCAAACTTTTTCAAGTCTATATTTTTGTGCTTCCAAAGGATTCGGCAAATGCTTGATTATCATGTCGAGAACAACTTTATGCATCGGAGCCCTCTTTGCAAGCTCGTCTTCTTTTCCAGCCAATGTCAATTCAATAATGTCTTTGAACGTAATTCCGGTTTTTTTCATGTAAGGAATGGAAATGGCCCATCTCTTTACTGCCGATCCCATAGCAACTGAACCATCTGCCACATTGACCGTCCATTTGTCTTTGTATTGCTCTTCAGCATATTTTTGAATCAAAATATTAACATCATAAATTATCTCTTCAAACCTTTTCATCATCTGGTCTGGTGTCAATTTCAGCTCTTTGATCAATCGATCAATCTTATTTATGAACAGAACAGGTTTAACTCTTTCACGCAGAGCTTGACGAAAAACTGTTTCTGTTTGAGGCATTATAGATTCAACACCACAAACCAAAACTATTGTACCGTCTACCGCCCTCATTGCACGAGTGACATCTCCACCAAAGTCCACGTGACCTGGTGTATCGACCAAATTTATGAGGTAATCTTTACCGTCAGACTCGTGCACCATCGAAACGTTCGCGCCATAAATGGTTAATTGCCTTCTCCTCTCTTGCTCATCAAACCATGTATACATAACCTTACCGGCCATCTCTTCAGCAATCATCCCTGCACCGGCCATCAGATTATCTGTCAGAGCAGTCTTACCGTGGTGGACGTGAGAAGAAGTAGCAACATTTCTAATTCTAACAGGATCTTTCATCGCGTCTACAATTCTTTCGGTCATGTCTTTTTTGGCCATCAAACCACCAAATAATAATCTATCTCGCCCCTTCGGATTCTCTTTCTACTCTTTCTTTTTCTTTTATAGCTTCCGATTTAGAGCCATCATTATTATAAGCGGCAATAATCTCATTTGTTAAAGTGCCAACCATATTTTCCTTTTTTCCAAAAGATTTTCTATAAGCAGCTTGAACTATGTTTACCAAAGCCAGATCCACCCTTCTTTGCGGTGCAGTGATTACAGCTCTTCTTACTATTATTCCACCAATCTGGTATTGTGTGATCTCTTCCTTCAATGCAGAATTTTCTATGGCTCTCACCAAAATTTCAATTGGATTCTTTTTTGTCTGATTCTCGATTTTTTCAAAAACTTCTTTAACAATTTTATAATGGATTTCTGTTTTACCTGCTGCCTTTCCAGAAGTAATTACATGTTTTTTTCCTCTATGGCCAGGTACCATCAACTTGTTCATGAATCTTTCAACAATATTCATCTTCGATTTGTGGAACTGATGTTTTGCATATCTCCCACCACTTCTCGGAACCAACGTTGGTTTTAGATTTATATATTTCTTCAATCCAACATCTTTCACTTCTATTTCCTCAGTAGACCATCTGTTAAAAATTTTCATATCATTCATGGTAATCACTTCTCATCAACTCACCTAGTTGGTTTCTGTTTTTTACCAGAAAGAATCTGGCTCAATGCCACTCCATTCACAGCCAAAACTTTATATTTGATTCCAACCATCGAACCCTTAGAACCACCCTGCCCACCACCAATACTTTCAATAATCACTTCATCATGCTCGTTTATGTGATCAATAGCTCCTTCGCCCGGGACATGGGCTGTGACCTGAATATTGTTTTTTATCAATTGAACTCTCACTGCTTTTGTCAAGCCAGAAGCAGGTTTTTTCTGCTCGACTGCTCTTTTATCTATTACAATTCCTCTGGCTTGAGGAGCTCCGGCCAAAGGATCCTTTTTCCACAATTGCAAGATTCTTCTTTTATAATGAATATCCTTCCATCTAAAGGTTTGTCTATCCTTTTTCAACTTCCTGCCTGCAAATTCTCCTCTAGCCACAATTTCACCTGATATTTATGTCATCTATATGATGATTTCTTTGAAGTAATTCTTTAATTAACTTTAAGTTTTTTCCGTCTCTCCCTATTACCATGGCTTTATCGCTTTTATCTACATGTATTTCAACTATCGTCTTGTCATTTTCAGTCCTAATTTTTATTGACGTGACTTTAGGTATCAGGTTTTTAACAAAGCTTGAAAGATCTTTTGAGAATTCGAACAGTTTTATAGTTTTACCAATCACTTCTTCAGCATTTTTCACATTATTACCATTTTTTCCAATTGCGATTCCAACTTTTCCATCTTCTACAACTATATAGACAGAGTTCGTGTCGTTGTCAACTATTAAATCCTTTACAGGAGCTCCAGTAATATTTTCAAACAATGTCATGAGCCTTATTGTGTCTGTATCAAAAGATAATTTCATGTCTATCCTTTTATCACTAATGTTGTTATTGGAAATGGTTTACCGCAGATTACTCCGAGTTCTTTACTACTACCTTTAAACACTTCGACTTTCGTCTTAGATATTTTTGCGTTGTATTCAATTTCATTTCCCATTTCTTTCGGTATATTGTTCGCGATCACTATTATTTTGGGAGAGTTTAACTTTATAAATTTAATTGATTTTCTAAATCCGAGTACAACTTCCCCTCCTTTCAATGCAGTCTGTATTTCATCTTCCAAACTCATTTACTCTCTTCCTTTTCAAATTTAGCTATCAAGTCGAACATCCCTGTTCCACTCGGAATGACTTGGCCAATCATGACATTTTCAAATATACCATCAAAATTATCAACTTCGTTCCTTACAGACGCCTTGACCAAGTGTTTTATAGTTTCTTCGAATGCAGCTCTTGCCAAAATTGAAGTTTTAGAACCAGCTACACCATATCTTCCTATCGATTTGACAACACCACTCCATGTCATTATATCTCCCACTAACATAATATGCCTAATGTCGACATCCAACCCTTGTTCTTGCATCGTTTTCATCGCTTCGTTCATTATCGTACTTCTAGTCGCCTCAATTCCAAACACCCTGTTCATCTCATGAGTATCGTTTGTTATGCTTTTATTCTCATCTATTTCTTTGATTTTTATTACTTCTTCCAAATTCGATCCGATTGTGTTAATTATCCAATCTTCCCCTTCCTTCCTTACAACAGCATTTGACACTCCTTTTATTCCGGACACATATATCTCCATGATCTTCTCCTTTATTTTATTCAAATCCTTTGTAAGAACCTCGCCTTCGACTTTCACAGATATCTCTTTTGCCCTCTCTTTTACAGACAATCCTTTTATAGAAGAACCTTTAATGGCTTTAGCGATAGTTCCAAGTCTCTTCAAATCTTGAGGTTCTAAAATTATTTCATCCTCCCCGACATTAATCGAAATCTTTTTTATAACGTCAAAAACAGTTTTTTCAATCATTTCTTCAGCAATTTTTTTCGTGACATCTCTATTGTTGAACTCTCTTTTCATATAGAGTGTCATAACAGGAATTTCTGGAGATCTTTTAGCATCAAAAATTTCTATTAGTCTCGGCAAGCCATAAGTAACTTTGACTCCAGCCGAACCCGCAAAATGGTAAGTTCTCATGGTCATCTGAGTTGCTGGCTCGGAAATACTTTGAGCTGCGATTATTCCCAAAGCCTCTCCTGGCTCAAATTTGCTGTTGGCATATTTCTTTTTCACTTCTTGCTCTAACTTTTCTTTCTGCTCTTTATTCAATCTTTTACGTCTGACAACTTCTTCAATTTGTTTAACAATGCCATCAGGTAAAACTATCTCATCCAAATAATTTTTCTGCGATTCTGTCGACATTTATTCCCCCCCTCTCAATTTTTGATGGGTCTATTCCATCTTCCCCCGGGATAAATTGAACAATTCTGTTTGCCGAATCTCTAACAGTTCCGTCATATTCAACCTTCAAGTCTTGCAAAGCGCCGACCAATCTTCTCTCCATATAACCAGAGTGTCTGGTCTTCAAAGATTTGTCCATGAGACTTTCCCTGCTGTTGATTGCATCGAAGAAAAATTCGAACGGTGTGAGGCCGTTCTTAAATCCTCTTCCAACAAAACCTTTTGCCTCAAGGCTTGTGTCACCTTGTTTGAAATGTGGAAAAGTTCTGTTGTGATAACCTCTTTCCATTCTTTCACCCATTACCATCTCTTGCCCAACTACAGCTGATGTTTGAACCAAATTGACTAAACTTCCTCTAGACCCACTTTTAGCCATCACAACTGTATAATTCTCCTTCATATGTTTTTGAATTACATTTTCAACATCGTCCAAAGATTTGTTCAAAATAATTTTTATCGCATGTTCAATACTCTCTTTCTCTGTTCTTCCAGTCAAAATTTTAATTTCCCCTCTTTTGAATTTCTGGGCTATTTCATCCACCTGTTTCCCTATATTCTCAATTATATTGTTAATTTCTTTTCGAGCTTCTTCTGGCATATCTTGATCAGATATACTAACAGAAAATCCAAGTCCCATCAAAAATTCTATGGCAATTCTTGTGATATTGAACAAGAACTTCTTAAATACTTCCGACCCGTACTCCCTCTCGATTTTATCTAAAATTTTCCCATCTTCAGCTCCTACAGAAGCCTTATCGATAACACCTTCTATAAGTTTTCCATTTTCTATTACAACCTTCTCTCCAGATTTTGACTTCAATTCAATGGAAAAATCTTTTGGTAAGAAAATGCTGAATATCTCTTTTCCAGTTAAAGTCTGTTTATTCGGTATTTCTACATCAGAATCAACACTTCTAATCAATTGAGTGAACTCCTCTTTTGAGAATCTTCTCTCCCCACGAGTTAGCAGATATAAACCGGATATCTGATCTCTGAAAGCGCCGATTATCGGACCAGAGAATCTCGGACTTCTTATGTTTTTTTGGACAGCCATCAACGTCTCAGCTTCTACTTGAGCTTCTTCGTTCTGAGGCACATGTAAATTCATCTCATCTCCATCAAAATCAGCATTGTATGGAGGGCATACACACAAATTAAGTCTCAATGTCTTTCCAGGCATGACCTTTACTCTGTGTGCCATTATACTCATTCTGTGTAAGCTAGGTTGCCTATTGAAAAGTACGATATCGCCATTTTTTATATGTCTCTCAATAACATAGCCAGGCGTCAACTCTTTTGAAATCTCTTCCTTATTCTGTTCTGTCACTTTTTTTCTTCTTCCATCCGGTCTTATAATATAATTTACTCCTGGCCAATTTTCAGATCCATTCATCACAAGTTCTTTTATTTTTTCTATATTGGTCTCGGTTACCCTTTCAGGAACGGTTAACTCTTTTGCAATAATTTCAGGAACTCCCACTTCATCCAATTCTATCATCGGATCTGGGCTTATGACAGTTCTTGCAGAAAAATTAACTCTCTTTCCGGCCAAATTGCCTCTGAATCTTCCCTCTTTGGTTTTAAGTCTTTGAGATAAAGTTTTCAAAATCCTTCCAGATCTGTGTCTGGCAGGAGGAACACCAGATATCTCATTATCAAAATAAGTTGATATGTGATACTGCAAAAGTTCCCACAAATCTTCTATGATAAAATCTGGAGCGCCAAGATCAATATTTTCTTTCAATCTTTCATTTATCCTTACAATATCGACCAACTTGTGTGTCAAATCGTCTTCAGATCTCTCTCCTGTCTCTAAAGTGATAGATGGTCTCACTATAACAGGAGACATCGGCAACAAAGTCAAAATCAACCATTCGGGCCTCATTTTTTTGAAGCCAATCAATTCCAAATCTTCTGTCAGAACTTTTTCCAATCTTTCTCTCAAATTAACTGGGTTTAAAATCTGATTTCCTTCTATGAAGCTGTAAGGTTTGATGAACTTGATTTTACCTTGTTCAGAACCGCAATATGGGCATTTCTTTTTCGCCATTTTCAACAATTCTTTCAAACCCATTTTTTTATCTTTTATCTTGTCTATCTCTTTTTGGTCAATCAATATCCTACTGCATTTTTTACAAATCAATTTCAATAAACCGAAAATTATTTTTGCATAATGGACATGTATGATTGGCTTAGTTAACTCCAGATAACCGAAATGTCCTTGGCATTCACCAACAGAACCACCGCAAGTCCTACATCTCACACCAGGATCAACTACACCAAGTCTAGGATCCATCAATCCTCCTTCTATAGGATAACCTTCCTGGTCATACAATTCCGTTTTTGTTATTTTGGCAACAGCCATCCTTTTGATCATTTCTGGGTTTACTATGCTAAATTCTATTTTTTCGACTAACATGCTCAATCCTCTTTTATGATGATTTTTGGATAAATCAGCATACTTTTCAATTCATCCAACATAAGTTTGAACGCATAACTCATTTCAACTTCAATAATTTTCGATTCTCCACAAACTGGGCAGTATTTCCTATTTTTTATTCTATCAAAGATAGCTACTAGTCCGCACTCACTGCATATAGGAACCAAAGCCTTGTCAGAATCAAACCTTTCTTTCAAAACTAAAGCTGCGCCATGTGAAATCAACACATCTTTCTCCATCTCTCCCAGTCTCAATCCACCTTCTTTGCTTCTTCCTTCTGTTGGTTGTTTTGTCAACAATGTCACAGGACCTCTTGAACGTGCGTGTATTTTGTTTGAGACGAGATGATCCAATTTTTGATAGAAACAATTGCCAATGAAAATTTGTGATTCAATCCTCTTCCCGCTTGCACCATCGTACATCGTTTCTTTTCCATCGTCTCTAAAGCCATAGCTTTCCAACATTTTTCTTACATCTTCTTCTTTAGTTGGATTGAAAGCTGGTGAATAGATTGTCTTGCCTGTTAAAGCAGCCACTTTTCCTGCAATTATCTCCAACAATTGCCCCATGGTCATTCTTGACGGAATACTGTGCGGATTGAAAATTATATCTGGAACAATTCCATTTTCTGTGAATGGCATATCTTCCTGAGGAACAATTAAACCAATCACTCCTTTTTGGCCATGCCTACTTGCAAATTTATCTCCAATTTCAGGTATCTTCAGGTCTCTAATCACAACTTTAATCAATTTACCTCCATCGATATTTTCACTAAGAAATACTCTATCAACTATTCCAGCGTCTCCATGTCTCAGTCTCACAGAAGTTTCTCGAATATTTTCAATTCCAGTAATAAATTGGTCTATGGTTCCTAAAAATCTCAATGGAGATATTTTTCCAATAACTATGTCATCAGATACAAGTATGGTTTCTGGATTTACAATTCCGTCCTCTGGCAAATGTTTGTAAGCATCTTCTCCTGCGTACCCTCTTATTCCAGGTTCAGGTATACCGATGATGTCTTCTTGCCCACCCATGTATCTTTTTTGTTCAGCCTCATAGGTTCTAAACATGAAAGACCAGAAAAGGCCACGTTGAATCGATGATTGATTGATTATTATTGCATCTTCTGTGTTGTATCCTTTATAACAGCACACAGCAATTACAACATTCGTGCCATTCGGATGTTTATCATAGGTTGTTATCTTGTGAGCATGTGTGCATACCAAAGGTTTCTGTGGGTATTGCATGATATTTGATTTTGTGTCCACCCTATTGAGATAATTCGTAGCGAAAAGTCCTATTGACTGCCCGACCATTTTCGCCCCATAATTCACCCTGTCTCCTCTGTTGAATTCTGGGTAGGGTATGAATGAAGCGGATAAACCAAGAATAACAGCAGGATCCAATTCCAGATGTGTATGTTCTTTTGTCAGATGTTCATACCTTAATGCAATAAAAGCATTTTCCTCCTCTTCTGTATCCAGATATTCAACCAAACCATTTTTCAAACAATCATCAAAAGTCATCTCTCCATTTTTCAGTTTCTCCACATGTTCCTTTTTCAGTTTTGGTTCACCATTATTAACAATTATCAACGGCCTTCTCACTCTTCCACTTTCAGTTAATATTTTCAATTCATCCAAATGCTCATAATAAGCGACATTAATCTGGTTAGGCAACAATCCATTCCTTCTCTTCTCTTTTATATCTTCCAATATCTTTTTAGGATTGTCAGTTTTTCCAATGAATCTACCATCTAAAAATACGTCTGTCATTTCGTCTCCACCTTCTGCAGGTAATTCAACATGTGTTTATACTCTTTTTCGCCGATGTTCTTTGTCACTTCAGCCATTATTGCCAGATATTTTCTTAATCCGATAGTTGCTCCTTCTGGAGTTTCACTCGTGCACAACTTGCCCCAATGAGTTGGGTGCAATTCTCTAGCTTCAAAATGCTCTTGCGTTGAAGTTAAAGGGGACAAAACATTTCTCATGTGCGAGGCAGTTTTTATATAACTCCCCCGTTCTAACCTCTGGCTAACACCAGTCCTTCCTCCAACCCAACTACCGATAGCCAAAGCAGAAACCAATTGATTGGTCAAAGCATTCGATTCAACAATTGCTTGCAATGGAGGCAATCTTCCTCTTTTTGTCAATTTTTGATAATTGTATGTTATTCTTGTAATCAATCCCCACTTTCCAAGAAGTATCGATCTCAGCAATATTTCCAGCAAATCTCCAGCCAATTTCAATCTTTTGTTTGAATAATGATCTAAATCATCAGCTTCGATTTTATTGAGATGTAACTTGATTATCTTACCAATAGCTTTTGACAAGAACAACGCTTTTTCCAATCTGTTATCAGGAGTTTGGCCCAAATGTGGTAACAAGTATCTATCAATCAACTTTGTTGCTCTATCCATTCTGTATTCCTTTTGTGGTATTTTGATGTGTTTTCCAATCTCATCCAATCCTTCATTTTTTGTCGCGGCCTCAGTCTCATACAGATTTGCATAAAATTCCTCTTGAACTTCCGAATCAGGAGATATAGCATTGATCATATTTTTGTCTGATTCTAGGCCAAGCGCTTTTAGCAAAATAACTATTGGAAGTTTATTAACGTTTGCAAAGCTGATTGTAATTATTCCATCCTTCTTCCTTTCGATTAAATGCCTTTGTATATAACCATCTTTCTCTGAGTGTATTCTTGCCACTTCAGTTACATTTCCTAAAGACACTTTTGTTGCTATTATTCTGTTCGAAGCAATCTCTTCAACCAAAACAAGTATTCTTTCAGTCCCGTTAATTACAAAGTATCCTCCTGGATCATCTGAATCTTCTCCATTTTGTATAAGCTCTTGTTTGCTCATGTTTGACAAAGAACAAATCTTCGATTTTATCATTACCGGCAAATCACCGAAATTGACAACTATCGTATCACTTTCTATATTGTTCAATATTGGTGTCATTTCAATGAACATCGGGGCAGAATATGTGAGATTTCTAACTCTACATTCCAGAGGCAAAATGCTTCTCACAGAGCCATCCGCCTCTTTTACGGAAGGCTCTCCTAGTTTGAACTCGCCCAATTTTATTTTAAACTCACCCAATTCAGGTATTTCAGGTTTTATGACTCCGATTTCACTCAAAACCTTTGGTATCCTTCTAGTTATAAAATCATTATAAGAATCTATTTGGAATCTGACTAATCCTTTCTCTTTGATGAAGGCATTTAGCAATGACAAAAAAGTTTCATTCATCATGTTTTAACCCTTAACTACGACTCGATGAAATACAGCTTCGCTTCCGGTCGAACTTTTCCTTATTACTTTAACAACATCGCCAGGTTGGCCATTGAGTAATTTTATCACGGGATCTGTCGCCAAAATTCTTGGTAACTGTTTTAATGCGATTTTGTATCTTTTCAAAAGTTCTCCCTTTTCCTTTTCATTTAATATAGTGTGCTTAGGAACAAATTCGTGTCTTCTTATATCTATATCTTTCACTTACCCACCAAGTCCCACAATCTTAGAAGAATTGGTTTTTCGCAACTTAAACAATAGCTGATCCCTCAATAAATGAGTTGGCAGCGTCCTGGAGTTCCCGAGCGATAGCTCAGTACAAACCAGATCGCTGGAAGTCTTAACTACCGTGTTCGAAATGGGAACGGGTGTTTCCCCTCCGCTTTGGCTGCCAACAATATATTCTATGTATTTCTTTCTTAAATCTTTTAAACCTTTCGGTAGTGGCGACTTTGAGTAAAATAGGCGCCTTGGCCGGGATTTGAACCCGGGTCACAGGTGTGACAGACCTGTATCCTAGGCCGCTAGACTACCAAGGCTTTACTGACGTTATCAAATGTATTTGTTAAATATTTAAAATCCCGTCGAGGAGATTTGAACTCCCAACCAACCGGTTTCTGTTTGAGCAAAGGCTACCAACAAGCACCATAGTGCTCGTCTACAGCCGGTTGCTCTTTGACGGTAAACCTACCGTTGAGCTACGACGGGATTGTAATTTCTAATAAAATTAACTCTTAGCTTTAGTATAAAAGCTTTTATCTATTTTTTCTCTCAAGCTCAAGGAAAATCAGGAACAGCAAAAAGAGCATTACCGAATTCCCTTCGCTAAATTCTACGCTCGTAAATTGGAAGACGAGATAAATTACAAAAACCAAGACTAGTGCAAACACTCCATTCACGAGCAATTTTTTGTCGAGTTTCATAAATAGAATTGGTTTTTACTTGACTAAAATGCTTTTGGAAAGAAGAATTTTTCCTTTCATCTTTTTGTCAAGATATCTTATGTGGGCATGCGGCAAACTTATCATTCCTTTAACTTCTGCTTTTGGTCTTATCCTGTATTCAAGAACCCTTTCTTCAAATGGTTCCAATTTCTTAAGATTCCATGTTAATTGCAAGCCATTCGGTTTTTTCTCCCAAGTCGGTTTCAATGTGCCGAATCTTGCAACAACATTGACAACATCTGGAACAAAGTCCGTCACAACAACATCGTGCATGGCATGCCTTGTCCTATTTCTAACATCAATAGAAATTTCAATCTCTCTTTCTCCACTAACACCCCTCACAATTTTAGATCTTTTTATTATCTTTGGCATAAACGCGTAATTGAATGCTATAAGCAATATGATAAAGATGAGTACAGCCAAAGCAACTATGTTTTGCATCCTAAATTCATACACTACCAACCTCTCTTCACCAGGTTTCATCGTTTCTATCAACCAGCTATAAATTATTCTTTTGTCTGCCATTTCCATAGAAGTGGATTTTGTTACTGGCGTGATGGCATCTTTAGTGAATTCTGGAACACTTTCAACATAGAGGAAAGATTTCAATGGAACATTATTTTCATTTATTATTTTCACATCGATTCTTGAAAAAAGAACACCATAGAAAAACGATTTTTTAATTGTCGGTGGTTTATTTGTAGCATTTACATTGAAGTAAAAAATCTGTGAATCTATTGTTGTTCCAATACTATCTTTGACTGAAATTTCTATCTGATATTTCCCAGGTTCTGTATATTTTTCAGGCGCATATTCAAAATTTATCTCAGATTTAGATTTTTCCGGAAAGTTGACGTTCTTCTCTAGTCTTTTCAGAACAACGTCATCTTTTTTGACATTTGCTTGAATTTTATATTGTATAAATGGTTTTTCATTCACATTCGTGATGTCAATTTTTATTGTAGTTTTTTCTTCAGGTGATAGAACATCAGTATCTTTATCAAATCTTATGTCGCTTATGCACAAACCTCTTCCTGGGACAGTAAGAATAATTTTTTCTATGGTAGAAATTTCACTGTTAGTCTGAGATGTTGCATACAGGTTGAATGTTTGGGAAATTTGACCTTCGCATAAAAATTTCGGGACAACAAAAGTTAAAATGGCTGTTTTGTTGGAATTTGCGCCTATGGCAACGGTTTTTTTATCAAAATCAGCAGATATTCCTTTTAAAAATTGTGGAAAGACCGATAAGGAAAAAGTGTCTTGCATATCCTGTCCGTTTTGCACAGTTATTTTCAATGATTTTATTTCACCGACACTTGCTGTCAAATCCTTTTCTTCTGGAGAAATGTTCACTCCGCCTTGTGCAAAAACTGAAGATGTGGATAACAAAAATAGAATCAGAATAAATGTAATCAAAAACTTTTTCATTTCCGTCACACTTCTATATAAAATTTGATTTTTTACATCTTAAACTTTAGTCAATTTTTTCAAGAACTCTTGAAATGTCAATTTTTTCTCTTCTTTTCCAATACTTTTGATGTAATCTTCAATTATATTTCCAATCGGTCTGATTAATGCAGCATCTGTTTTTACTCCAGGCTGGGCAACGTAAGAAATGTTGTACACGTTTTTATATGTATCGACATGTGCCATTTTTTCAAAAGGAATTCTTAATGGTGGCTCCGGTTTTTCGTCAGGATAGCCGACAGGAATAATTACCATTGGCCTTAAATTTTCAGGTAACTCCAAAACCTTTTTCACACCATCCTCATCAAAAGCACCGATCCAACACGTGCCCAATCCCAAGGCAGTGGCGGACAACATGAAATTCGTAGTGGCATTAGCAATGTCTTGTGCGGCATACAAAGTTTCCCCTCTTTTTCCATACTTCATCCCAATTCTGCCCAAGTTTGCGCAAACCACTACGACAACAGGAACCTCTTTTACAAATGCTTGGTGCAGTGCGGCTATGGCGAGTTTCTTTTTTATCTCTTCATCTCGAACAACCACAAACTCCCACTCTTGGCAATTTCCGGCAGAAGGAGCTTGAGTTGCCATATACAGCATTAATCCTATCATGTTGTCATCGACATCTTTTTTTAGAAATCTTCTCACAGACCTCCTACTAGTTATTGCTTCGAAAACGTTCATGTCAATCTATTACAAATTTCTTTTTTAATCGTTAAAACTTTTGCTTTCTCTAAAATTTTTTGCTCGCCCCGCACTTCGGGCATACCCACACTTCTTCTTCAAAATCAGAATATTCTGATCTCAGAACTTCTCTTACCATCTTAACTCGTGAATGGCAATTCTTCAAACAGCTCTCACAAACACCAAAAGTCCATGATCGGTCCATTATTCTGACCTCATTTCAATACAATATTATAAACGTTTGATTATTTAAATTTTATTTGATGGAATATTCAATTTTGTCCGGCGCGTATGAAAAATTAGAGAGCGTTTCATCTAAACTGAAAAAGACAGAAATATTAGCAAAATTGTTTTCAGAGACACCAACAGAGCAACTGCCAAAAACAGTTTTACTTTTACAAGGAACAGTTTTTACAAAAAGTTCTGGGTTTGAGTTGGGAATAGCTGTTCAGATGATGATGAAAGCTATAGCGAAGGCCACGGGATACAATCAAGATGAAATTGAGAATAAATTCAAAAAAACAGGAGACTTGGGATTAACTGTAGAGGAATTCATCAAAACAAAAAAACAGGCAGTTCTTTTCAAAAAGAAACTTACTGTCGACTTTGTTTTTAAAAATTTACAAGAACTGGCATTTGCAACTGGTGAGAGGTCTCAGGGAAAGAAATTGAACCTGATTTCAGAATTATTGGCTTCGGCGAGACCAAAAGAAGCAAAATACATTGTTAGAACTGTCCTTGGCGATCTTAGAATTGGAGTGGCTGAGGGAATAATCAGAGACGCGATAGTGAAAGCATTCTTGTTCAAAGAAGGGATGAGTAAAGAAAAAAAGGATGAACTCACTGCTGTAGTTGATCATGCTTGGAATATCCTGCCAAATTTTGGTGAGATTGCCGAAATTGCTAAAGAAAAAGGAATCGAAGGTTTGAGAAAAGTGAAAGTTCGAATAGGAGAATCCGTTCAAGTTATGCTGGGAGAAAAAGTGGAAAGTATAGAAGAAATTGTGAAAGAATTTGGAAAGATCGCAGCTGAATATAAATACGATGGTGCAAGAGTGGAATGCCACAAAAAAGGAAATCATATAACAATTTACACAAGAAGATTGGAGAATGTAACTGCTCAATTTCCTGACATAGTTGAATTGTGTAGAAAATGCCTGAAACCAGAGGAATGTATTGTTGAAGGTGAAGCTTTGGGAATAGACACGAAAACAGAATTACCTTTACCTTTTCAACTTTTATCTCAGAGAATTCATCGAAAGTATGACATAGAAAGGATGGCAAAAGAAATTCCAGTCCAAGTCAATTTGTTTGATGTAATGTATGTGGATGGAGAGATGGTGTTTGATAAACCATTCGTAGAGAGAAGAAAAATTTTAGAAAAAATCGTCAAAGTAATTCCGAAAAAATTCCAGTTAGCAAAACAAATTATCAGTGATGATGTAAAAGAATTGAATAAGTTTTACAAGCAAGCACTGAAAGAAAGACAAGAAGGGCTGATGCTGAAAGTTTTGGATTCTCCGTATGTCTTCGGAAGGCATGTTGGCACGATGTACAAGATAAAAGAAACTCTAGAATCTCTAGATTTAGTTATAGTTGGAGCTACATGGGGCGAAGGAGCGAGGGCGAGATGGTTGACAAGCTATGAATTGGCATGTAGAGACCCCGACACTGGGGATCTTTTGAGATGTGGGATGATGTCCACTGGCTTGACTGAAGAAGAATATAGACAGATGACAGAAGCACTCAAACCATTGATTATATCAGAAAAAGGCAGAGCAGTAAAAGTTAAACCAAAAATTATTGTAGAAGTAAATTACCAAGAAATACAAAAATCTCCAACCTATGAATCTGGATTTGCCTTGCGTTTTCCCGCTCTGAATAGAATAAGATGGGATCGCTCTGTTGAAGACTGCGTTGATTTGAACAGATTGAAGAAAATATTTGTATCCCAAGGCAAAGGCGGCTGATAATAAAAAAATTAATTCAGTATAGAAAAAAAATTAATTAAGCGTGGAAAAACGAAAATGCTTAAAAAACTGAGATATACCACTTATAAGATATAAAAGCTTATATAGTGAATTACTATTTAGTTAAAACATAGGGAGTCATAAAAAAATGTTGGTCTCATCAAAAGTTATGGATGCTTTGAGGGGAATAGGGCTCAACCTATACGAAAGAAAATTGTGGGTAGCTCTACTTGCCCGTGGAACTTCTACCGCCGGAGAACTTTCTGAGATCGCAAATGTCCCAAGATCGAGAGTTTATGATGTCTTGCAAGGACTGGCAGAAAAAGGATTTGTTGTTGTTCAAACTGCGAAGCCAATCAAATATGTTGCAATTGCCCCTGAAGAGGCATTGGAAAGAGTGAAGAAAAAGATGGATGAAGATTTTGAGTTGAAGAAAGAAAAAATCAGCGAATTGAAAGGTTCGCAGATGATGAAGGAAATGAATGATCTTTTTAGTCAAGGGATGAAAATTATCATACCGGAAGACATCACAGGTTCGCTAAAAGGAAAATATTCTTTCAATCAACAGTTGGATACGATGTTCAGAAATGCAAATAAAACCATAAACATCCTCACAACATCAGAAGGATTGAATGAACTTTTTGAAAGCCACTTGGATGCTTTGAAGAAAGCAAGGGAAAGAGGAGTTAACGTAAAAATCGCAACCTCTGGAACCGAAAAGGCTGGCGAAGCAATAAAGGCCTTCAATAGTTTCGCTGATGTGAGAAGTGTGCATGAAAAAGATACTGATGTTGCTGGAAGATTCGCAGTTATTGATGCCAAACAATTAGTTATGGCGCTGACAGATACGAAATCTGTTCATTCAACACAAGACATGGCGATTTGGTCCAAGTCAGAACATGCGGCAAAAGATGTTTTAGAGCCAGTGTTCAAGTTGATTTGGAGCCACCATTCCAAACCTTTGAGTTAATTTCATTTCTTCTTCTCTATTTCACTCAAAACTTGTTTAATAAAATCTTCCAACTTAACTTTATACTTTACCTTTCCGTCTCTGCTTCTGACCGCTATAGTTTTGCTTTCCTCTTCTTTAGGACCTATCACTAACATGTACGGGATTTTTTGCAGCTGAGCGTTTCTTATTTTATATTCTATCGTCCCATTTTCAAAATCTGCTTCAACTCTAATCTCATTTTCTTTCAATTCATGCAAAACTTTTTCAGCATATTTTATATTTTCGTCTGACACTGGAATTAGTCTGGCTTGAACTGGCGACAGCCAAACTGGGAATGATCCACCATAATGTTCAACAAGAATTCCGATGAATCTCTCCACGCTGCCAAATATAACCCTATGAATCATCACAGGCCTGTGGTTTTTTCCATCAGCACCAATATAATTCAAATCAAAATTCTCCGGCATGAAGAAATCAACTTGAACAGTTGCGCATTGCCAAGTTCTTCCCAAAGAATCTTTTATGTGAAAATCAATTTTTGGTCCGTAGAATGCTCCTTCGCCAGGATTAGTTTTATATTTCAATTTCTTTTTAATCAAAGCATTCTTCAAAGCCTTTTCGGCCTTATCCCAAATTTCCTTCGATCCCATCGCCTTTTCAGGCATTGTTGACAATTCGATATGATATTCGAAACCAAAAGTTTTGTAAAAATAATCAATCATATCAACAACATTAAGAATTTCATCTTCAAGCTGCTCATTCGTGGTAAATATGTGTGCATCATCTTGGGTAAATGCTCTCACCCTGAACAATCCGGATAAAACACCACTCAATTCGTTCCTATGCACCAAACCAAACTCTGCTAACCTCAAAGGCAAATCTCTATAACTTCGGCCGGCACTTTTGTAAACTAGCATCGCGCCTGGGCAATTCATCGGTTTCAAACCAAAATCAATCTCATCAACTTCGGTGAAAAACATGTTGTCCTTGTAATGATCCCAATGTCCGCTGATCATCCACACATTTTTGTTCAAAATCTGCGGGGTGTTGATTTCATGATAATCTCTTTTTGCATGTTCTTTTTTCCAAAACTCATACAGCAAATTTCTTACCAGCATGCCTTTTGGGTGGAGGAAAACCATTCCTGGCGCGACTTCTTGAAAACTGTAAAGATCCAACTTCTGTCCTATCACTCTGTGATCTTTATCGCTCAACTTCTCTGCTTCAATCGCTGGCTTCTTTCCCAATCTCTTTACCTTTTCTTCCGTAACCTTCTCTTCTTTACCAGCTTCATGAAATTCTTTCGACTGTTCAGCCAAAGGATGCCCTTTAACTTTTATTTCCAAAGCTTTGTTCCAACCGAACGGTGCTCTGAAAGTTTCTATCTTCAATTCCTTTGCACAAGCTTCCATCTCTTTGATCACGCCAAGAGCCGCTTGCGGTTTGGCTAACTTATTGCTGAGATGAGCGAACGGATAAATAAGAATTTTATTTAATTTTAGATTTTTCAAATCTTTTTTCACTTCTTCTATGGCTTTTCTTCCGACGCTTTCGTTATCCCCTTCTTCAACACACGTGAACAAAACCAAAACATCTTCGATTTTATGCTTTTTCTTCTCTGCTTCTTCCGCTAAACTAATTTCCTTTTTGATTGGTTCATACACAATAAAATCTGAGTGCATCTGGAGTATCCTCATATCATACACCTTCTCCAATAATAATTTGGTTCTTTTGAATTAACTTTAATGCATTTGTATTGGTCTGGATAAGAAAAAGTAATTCTTCGATTTTAAACTGTCCGACCTTCACCCATCTTTATACACCGGTACAATAAATAATGAAGGTTTAGATTAATAAACTTTATTCACATGTATTTTTCCATAGGAAATGTTTTTATTTTTAAACTTCCATAATAGTTTGTGCAGCCAAATTATGTTTTTGTCACAGGCGGAGTACTTTCTGGATTAGGAAAAGGCATCACGACCGCATCTATCGGGCGAATTCTCGAATCGAAAGGGTTTAAGGTCACGGTGATTAAGATAGATCCCTATTTGAATTATGATGCTGGAACTTTGAGGCCGACTGAACATGGAGAGGTATGGGTTACTGAGGATGGTGGGGAGATAGACCAAGATTTGGGCAATTATGAAAGATTCCTAGACATCAACGTCAGCAAAGATAACAATTTTACAACCGGCCAGATATACGGTAAGGTCATAGAAAGAGAAAGAAAGGGAGAATACTTGGGAAAAACTGTTGAAGCGATTCCCCACGTGACAGATGAAGTTAAGAGAAGAATAAGAAAAATCGCGGATGATACCAAAGCAGATTTCGTCATGATTGAGATTGGTGGAACTGTTGGAGAGTATCAAAATGAAATCTATTATCGTGCTGCTAGGATGATGAAAACGGAAGGCGAGAAGGTTCTATTTGTTCATATAGGATATCTTCCTATCCCCAAGCATTTGGGCGAGATGAAAACCAAACCAACCCAGCAATCGGTGGAGACACTGGGAAGACTGGGAATCCAGCCGGATTTTGTTGTCTGCAGGTCGGAAGTTCCGATTGACGACGTGAGAAAAGAAAAAATAGCAACATTTTGCAATGTCAGAAAAGAAGATGTGATTTCAAATCCCGATTTGGAATATTCATACGAATTACCTTTACTTTTTGAAAAACAGGATTTTGGAAATAAAATTTTGCAAAAATTGAATTTTGAACCCAGAAAATCCAATCTAGAAGACTGGGAGAAGTTCGTTAGAAATTTGAAAAATGGAGGAAAACTTGTTAAAATTGGAATTATTGGAAAATATTTTGATATCGGTGATTTTAAGCTGTCGGATTCTTACATCTCGGTGATAGAGGCGATAAAGCATGCCGCAGCCAACAACGAAGTTAGAGCAGAAATCTCATGGATTGATTCCAAGGATTATGAGAAAGATTCTAACAAATTAAAGAATCTGAAAGATTTTGATGGAATAATTGTGCCGGGCGGTTTTGGTTCGAGCGGGATTGAAGGAAAGATTCTTGCCATTCAGTTTGCCAGAGAAAATAATATTCCTTTTCTCGGTTTATGTTATGGTTTGCAATTGGCTGTGATAGAATATGCTAGAAATGTCTGTAAATTAGAGAATGCCAATTCAACTGAGATTAATCCGAAAACTCCTTATCCTGTTGTAGATCTTTTGCCATGGCAAAAAAAGATTTTGGAAGAATCTAAATATGGAGCTACCATGAGGCTGGGCGGGCAAACCGTGGAAATTTTACCAAACACTTTGGCCCATAAATTGTACGGAAAGGACAAAACAATAGAAAGGTTTAGGCACAGGTATGAAATCAATCCAGAGTACGTCGAGATACTAATTAAAAACGGTTTTGTATTCTCAGGCAAGTCAGAGAAGGAGAATATAATGCAAATTGGAGAACTGCCAAATCACAAATTCTTCATTGGTTCGCAGTTCCATCCAGAATTCACCTCCAGACCTTTGAAACCGAATCCATTGTTCGATGGATTCATAAAAGCTACACTCAGTTAGTTTTCAGATTTTATTTATTCAAAAAATAATCTAATTATATATGGTATCCAAGTTGGAATTAATTTTTGTATTGGTTTTAATCATTCTTATCTCCGTCATTCTCATCTATGGATTTAAACATAAAGAGAGGAAGTATACTGGAACTATAATCACTCCACCACCGCAAGCAACTAACATGTCATTGAGAGATGTGAAAGTTACTGTTTATTATGAGCCGATTAATGCTAAAGCCTCCGATGGAAGAGCAGCAGTTGATTTACTGATACCCATGAAGACTGATTTTATCCTACGTGGTTACTTTAAGTGGGGAAGTTGTCTAGATTGGTATCCTTGGGTCGGTTTACACTGCACCTATCAGGAGCACCTCAAATCACTCAGCGAGTTGTCAAATTTAATATCTCAGCTGAAGCGTGAAAGGCCGAATTTAATTTTTGGCGGTGTCATTACATTTTCACATGTTGATCCAAAAGATACGTATGCAGACGGAACGCTCATCGGAGATGATTGGAAACAAATGGCATTTTACAACAAAAATGGTAAGCTCATCGACTTCTCTGGTGGCTATGTTGCAGATATTGCAAGCCCTCTTTGGAGAAAATGGATAACTGGTTGGGCAGAAAAGATGGTTGATGCTGGAGTCGACAGTTTCTTTTTCGATCAGCATTTCATGGCCGCAGAATTCAAAATCAAGCAGGGAGCTGATATGCTAAGCACAGCTATCGAATACGAAAAATACTACATGGAAATCGTTAATGAAGTGAGAGCCTATGCTGCCTCTAAAAATCGAACTGTTTTGATTTCGTTTAACTGGGGTGCAGATGTAATAAAGAAAGTTGGTTCTTTGCCAAATGGAATAAAAACCCTCAAAATCATGTATGATGAGATGGACTATGTAGTTGCAAGCACGAACCCTCGTGATTTCAATACCACACCACCTACTTTGACTGAAGATTGGCCCAGTGTCAAAAGCACTCTTGCCGCAGCAGGTGTCAATCTCCCAATAGTTACTTTCCTTGACTCGTCAGGCAAGTGCGATTGGTGCCAGTTGTATAAATTCGCACAACTTTCAAAGCAGGACCAGATAAACTACCTAACTGCTCTTTATGATGATACAAAAGCTAACGGAATTCTTTTTGCCTATCATGTTTGGGGCGGTGAAGACAAACTTGTTCCAAGTAGATATGATTCTGTAAAATACGGAACATACGATGCAATGCTTGAATTCGCTAAATCAAGTTAAAAATTTTATTTCTAATAACAAGTGTTAGATGAATTCAAAACAATCTCCGATTAATCAATTTGGAATATCCTTCAAAATCTAAATATGCTTCTCCTGGCATCTTGAATAATTTTTCCCATAAACTAAATAAAACTCTTCGATGTTCCTTGTTCCGATATCTTTTCCATGCAAGAATCGAAGAGCTGATTTTAGCATGATATTGAGTATTCGAAGGAGAAACAAAATTTCCAAACTCAATCCGTGCATCATATCCGTAGACAGGATCCGTTAAATCTATTTTATCGTTTTTTTCTTCAAAATCTCCCCAACCAGATAATCTTTGCTTCAAATTTTTTATCAAAGAAAGTCTTCTTGTTCCCATTATCCTTTGTTTATAAAAATAAATGGTCCATCCTCTATATTTCTGATCTTCTTCAATGCGAGCAACGCGTCTTAGTTCATCTTGTGCCATTGAAGTAAGAATTTCATCATTTACTTCATTTGCACCTTCACTTTTTAACTCTTCCCTAATTTTTTCTTTAGTTCTTTCTAATTCTTTTTCATTATAAGGTTCCATAGAATTTTAATCGTCTGATAAATTTTTATAGATAATACGCATCTTTTTCAGTGAGTATAATATGTATTAAAAGAAATTAATTTTCAAAATTGCTTCGGTAAAACCTTAACTATTTAAAGTTTTTTAAGGAACTTAGGTTTATGACTGATGTAAAGCAAATTTTAGAAGATGATGTTAAAGTTGTGAGAGAGAACCTTGAAGTTTTTAAAGAGCAAACTAAGCCAAAACTTGGAGAATTTGAAGATGTTGCCGATCAACTTCATTCTCTGACTTGGGAATACACATCGAGGGAATGGAAAGGACTGAGAAGTTCATTCGTTCTTCGTACAGTAGCTGCATTTGGCGGAAATATGGGCATCGCTTTGGATCTAGCATCTTTGATGCAACTGGAACAAGACTGGATTCTGCCGCATGACGACATAGAAGACAAGTCCGAATTGAGGAGAGGAAAGCCAGCACTGCATAGGATGGAGGGCGTAGGCGAAGACATTGCAATAAACGTTGGCGACGGAATGTCAAAAATTGCAGACAGACTTTTTTTGAAACCACTAAAAATGATTCCAGAAGAAAGGAAATGGGAACTCTACGAATTTCGAAATCAACTGCTCACTGAAACTACGCAGGGCCAGCATTTTGAGATGACAATGAGAAAGCATCCTTTATCTAGCATATCTTTGGCCGCTGTTTTACTGATTTACGACAGGAAGACTGGAACATACACTTATGAACTGCCATGCGGCTATGGCCTTTATCTCAGCAAACTTGATTCTATGGACATTTTGAGAAGACGGATGATTTTCAGAGATTACGGCGCTCCATTTCAAATTGAAGACGATTATTTGAATTTGAGGGCAAAACCAGGATCTGGATACGGGAAAGAATTTGCAGATGACATATTGGAAGGAAAGTGGACAGTTTTTGCCGAAAGAGCAGAAAGACTTTTGAAAGGCCAAGATTTAGAAAGGCATCATCAAATTTACGGCAATAGAAGCGCGTCAGTAGAAGAAAGGAAAGAGGAAATAGAATTATTTGATAAATATGGGGTTTTTAATGAAGCAATGGCAATTCAAGCAGCACTTTGGGCGCAGGCAAGAAGCAGAGCACATGGGCTTGTTCCTAGAACGGAAGAAGGGAAAAATCTTATTGCAGTTTTAGATTATGGCTGTGACAGACCCAAATAATTTTTTATTACACCATCTAAAGCAATCTTAAACCATGGTGTATAATTCTGCGGATTTTTCTTCACATCACTTTTTAATTTCTTGATGTCGACAAATTTCCATTCCGCCACCTCTTTCGGATTCGGAAACACTCTCCCATCATGTTGGCCGAGAAAAACACGATCAATTTCATTCTCACTTCCTACGTTTTCATATACTGCATGATATTCAAATGCAAAAATTTCTTTTAAATCACAATCAAATCCCATTTCTTCTTCCAGTCTTCGATGGGCAGCCTTTTCAACCATTTCTCCATTTCTAGGATGCGTACAACATGTGTTTGACCAGTATAAAGGCCATAATCGTTTTTCCTTGCTTCGTCTCTGCAACAGAAGTTCACCTTTTTTATTGAAAACGAAAATCGATAAAGACCTGTGCAGTTTTCCTTTGTCCATGTGACATTTCAATTTCTCTTCAGTTCCAATTTCATTGTCATTGGTATTAACCAAAATTAAATTTTCCATAATTAAACATCATTCGAATAAAAATATAATTATTCCGATTTTGTTCAACTAAGTCTAATTAAAAGAAATTGAAACGTTTATAAATTCTTAAGAAAAAACCAATTTATCTATAGACAGCCCTGTAGTCTAGCGGCCAAGGATGTCAGCCTCTGGAGCTGAAGACGGCGGTTCGAATCCGCCCAGGGCTATAAGACAATAAATTTAGCCTAGGCACATATTCGGATCACTATACACAATCCCTGGAGAACTTGGCGGTTGAAGACTTCGTCTGCGGTTTGCTGTGGCCGATAAAAATCCAAGCTGGCCGCATGGGATACTTCCCACCGGGGTTTCACGATATAGGCAAAAAGCTGCTGACCGGCCCAACAAACATGTCTCAGTACCATAAACTGGGCATGAGATCTCTGAATCTTTTATTGGGTATTTGCCGCTTGAAGCAAGAGTTCTTTTCGCGACTCGAAATGATTCTTCTATTCTTCTTTCAAAAGCATCTTTTGCGCTGATGCATGCCATTGTTTATCACTGAATTAAATAGCAATCATTAACAATTTAAATCTTATACACCGAGAGACAGTGAGATATTAGGTTATAATATCATTTTCCATTATAATTTTTCCATCTTTGATTGTGAAAGAAACTTTACCAGGAAATTCCATTCCTTCAAAAGGAGACCAACCGCATTTCGTATAAAGATTGTCAGAAGTAATTTTTGTCGGACATTTTGTTTCCAAGACTGTTATATCAGCTTTCAAACCTTTAGCAACCAATCCTCTATCCTTCAGACCAAACAATTTCGCCGCATTGTAAGAACTAAGTTTAACTATATTTCTCGGATCCATTTTCAGCACTTTAATCAGCCACGATATGAAATTCCCGTATGTGTCCAAATTAGGAATACCACCAATCCCATTTTTCTTATCTTCCAGTGTGTGTGGCGCATGATCAGTTCCAATCATATCCACTTCTCCTTTAATCAAAGCTTCGCGAAGGGCGTTCACGCTGGAAATGTCCTCCAGATGTGGATGAACAGAATATCTGTAATCATTTGTCTTGCTTTTATCAAAAAAAAGATGATGAGGAGTAGTTTCAAATGTTATGAAATCATTTCTATATTTTTTTATGACGTTCAAAGTTTCTATGTTTGAGACATGGGCGATGTGCCTGTGAAATTTATTTTTATCTGTTAGAACCTTCTCCAAAAGCTTGGTATCTTCGCAATGGAAAACTATCGGCCTGTTTGTTTTTGACAGAAATGGCAACGCTTCTTCCAAACTTTCTTCCGATATAATCAAACCGCCTGTGGTCATCGACAAATAGACTTTGTAACCTATCACATCATCAGACATTTTTTCAATCTGGTCGAAATAATCTGGATGAATCCCCCCATAGAAGAAAATATCTACGATTGCTTTTTTGGCCAAATCTTTTTTCTTCAGAACCCTCTCCTTTGTGACAGACGGCAGTTTGTTGTTAGGCATGTCAAAAACTGTTGTAACACCACCATGGGCTGCTGCTTCACTGCCAGTCAAAAAATCCTCATTGTAATCCCATTCATGACTTGCGTCCTCCCTCAGATGAACATGCGGATCGATGAACCCGGGAAAAACGAGAGAACTGCTTGATGTTTTGATTGTTCTTTCTCCTTCCAGTCCCTGTTTCTTCATTTCTTTTATTATTCCGTCCTCTATTCCAATCTGAGCTTCAAGAACATTTTCCAGACCTACAATCTTTCCCTCAACGACTAAATCATACATGCCATCATCTTTTATGGTTCATCCCAACTATTTCGGATATGTTTTCATATTTGTTCCCGACAAGATAATCTCTGACTTCCTTCTTTATTTTTTCAAAAACTCCAATTCCTTCTGTCACAAATGCACTGCACACTTGGAACAAACTGGCACCGTTCATCGCATAATCAACTACATCTTTGCCAGAAAAAATCCCGCCCACGCCAATGATCGGAACATCAACCTCCTCTCGAATATCATAGACAATTCTCTTCCCAATCTCTGCATGCTCCTTTCCAGATTTCCCTCCAGTTCCGCTCGGGCTTGCCATGTAAGGTATGTTCAAAGTCTTGTCCAAATGCGTGAACCTTAACGTGTTTATCGCAGTCACTCCGTCAATCCCAGCTTCAACCGCCACTTTAGCCAATTCAGCATAATTTGCGTTCGGAGAAACTTTTATGAAAACCGGCATTTCTCCCACAGATTTTTTCACAGACCTCACAATCTCTTTCACAAGCTCAGGGTCTTCTTCGCACGCGCTAACCTTCGTGTGGGGGCATGAGATGTTTATCTCTATCATATCCGCCCCGTAATTTTTCATATACAAAGCAACTTTGCCAAATTCTTCTTGGAACGGTTCATTTTGCCCGAAAATACTTGCTATCAGTGGGACTTTTGCAAGTTTCGCATCCTCAACTTCCAAACCAAAATCCTTTACCCCTTGGTTGGACAAACCTATGGCGTTTTGATAATTGAACTGGGAGAGTTCTATGACGGTTGGGTTGTTGAAGCCTTTCCTTCTCTCAAAACACACGGACTTGGTCACCATGGCCCCCGCGCCATTTGCGGCAAACCTGTAAAGGTGCTTACCAGACATGGCTGTTCCGGAGGAATTCATTATTGGATTTGGAAAAACTATCCCGCAAACTTCAGTTTTCAGAATCGGATCTTCTTTTGGAATAAATGTTAGAGAAGGAATTGACAATATGTTTTTTCCAACGAAAGGTATCCTCATCCCAGTTTTATCCCTCTTCCACAAACCAAATTCTGTCTTTTCAAGTTCCTCGGAATTGAAAACAGGGCCATCTTTGCAAACAGAATATCCACCGCAGTCACACGATCCGCATATCCCCATCGCACATTTCATGTATCTTTCCGCACTAACTTGAGTCGGAATTTTATTTTTGGTAATCTCACACACTTTTTTCATCATGATTTCAGGGCCGCATGTCAAGACCTGGTCGATTCCATTTTCAATTTCTCTCAAAAGCAAATCGGTGACAAATCCTTCATATCCTTTCGACCCATCCTCCGTGGCAACTTTTACATCGCATCCAATTTTCTCGAGCTCATCTGCATATAGTAAATAATCTTTTGTTTTTGCACCGAGCAGAATGATAACTTTCTTCTCCGTCTTTCTTGCAGCTTCAGCAGCGAATCTCAGCGAAGAAACCCCATAACCTCCGCCTACCATGCAAATTTTATTTCCAGTCAAAGAATAGCCATTTCCAAATGGTCCTCTCAATCCTACCAAGTCTCCAACTTTTTTTTGGTGCAGGCTGTGGCTACACTCGCCTTCGTCACTAACCACAATTTCCAAATTTCCTTTTTCAAAATCGCAATGAGCTACGGCTATAGGAATTTCATCAACCTTAGGACTCCAAACCATTACAAACTGTCCAGGTTCGGCTTCTTTAACAATCTCTGGGCAATGAAATCTGAATGCTTTTGCTTTTGGTGTTTTCTGAATAATTTCTTCTATTGGATGTAACTTTGGTGTTCTAACAGGCATTTACCGAGCCTCTAAATCTTGAATTCTTCTATGTCAAAATTTCTTTCACAATAACAACATTTTAATTTTAGAGGTTCTTTCTGAATCTCAAATTTTGTTTTTACAGGTTCATTCTCATTAGTGATACAGTTGGAATTCGGGCATCTCAAAATTTTTTCTATCGTGTCCGGTATTTCCAATACTTTCTTTTCCACTACCTCGCCGTTTCTCACTACATTGATTGTTGCGTCAGGTGTGATTAAAGAAATTTTATCTATCTCTTCTCGTGTCAACTCCCTGTTTTCTATCTTCACAATATCTTTTTTGCCCAATTTCTTACTCGACACATTTATCAAAAGAATTATGGTTTCTTTGTTTTCACTTCCAAGTCCCGCAATTTGCACTACTTTCAATCCTCTGCCAGCTGAAATATGATCGATTACCGTCCCGTTCTCTATCTTCTTTACAAGCAATTCTTTGTCTGTCATCCAACCACCAAACTTATTATTGCCATCCTAACAGGCACCCCAAATCCTGCTTCTTCAAAATATTTTGCAAATTTTGTCTTGTCGACTTCGTAATCTATCTCATCGACTCTTGGCAGGGCATGCATCACTATCAGGTTCTCTTTTCCTTGCTCCAAGATATCCAGCGTTATTTTGTAAGCATTTTGCATTTTTTCAGCTTCATACGGATCTGCAAATCTCTCTTTCTGTATCCTTGATGCATATAGCACATCCGCATTTTTTATGCCAGCGTATATGTCGTTGGTTTGAGTTATTTCTATTCCAAATTTTTCTTCCAATTCATCAATAATCTCTTTTTCGAATTCTAATCCAACTGGAGATATCAATGTGAGGTTTACTTTGAAAAGTCCCAATCCATAAGCAAGTGATTTTATCACTCTCGCGTGTTTTAAATCTCCAAGCAGCGCTACATTCAAACCTTCAATTTTTTCTTTGAATTTTTTTATTGAAAACAAATCTATGAGAGTTTGTGTTGGATGCTGATTTGCTCCGTCGCCACCATTAATTACTGGTTTTTCAGATATCTCCGCTGAAAATCTCGCCGATCCTTCCTTCGGATGCCTGATCACAATCACGTCACTATACTTCTCTGCCATCTTTATCGTATCCGCCAAATTTTCCCCCTTGGCCAATGACGACGCTTTCAGTTCTCCCAAATCAATTACAGTTCCGCCAAGTCTCTGCATTGCTGAAGAAAATGACAATCTTGTCCTAGTACTCGGTTCGAAGAACAAAGTTGACATTATTTTTCCTTTCATCGTTTCTAAAACTTTTCCTCGAACCAATAACTCGTTCATCTCTTCTGATTTTTCCAGTATGGCATCTATGTCTCTTTTGCTTAAATCCCTTATCGAGATTATATCTCTCCCTTCAAACATTTTCACCACTTCCAGAAAGTTTAAAACCAGAAACGAGAAATATGACCTTATGCTGAAGTGCTAAAATAGCTTTAATCTGAGCCCACACCAAAATTAGTTTTTGAAGTATAAATAATTATTATGAAAGAAACGGAAAAACAGCTCATCGAAAGGATTTATGAAACTGTGAACAGAAACTGTCCGAAAGAAGTAGCTATATCTTTCTCTGGCGGGCTTGATAGCAGTCTGCTCGCAAAAGTTTGTAAAGATTTGAACAGAAAGGTAACACTTTTGACGGTCGGGTTTGAAGGGTCTCATGATGTAGAACACGCTAAAAAAATTAGTGAGCAATTGAAACTGCCGTTGATAATTGGTGAGTTAAAAGAAGATCAAATAGAGAATGACTTGAGGCATATCGTTCATTTAATCAAATTCTCAAATCTTGCTGAGCTGGAAGTTGCTTTGGCATTCTTCTATGTCGCAAAAACAGCTACAGAAAACAACATCAAAACCGTTGTGACTGCTGGTGGGATGGATGAACTGTTTTGCGGGTATGAGAAATATAAAGAAATTTTGAAAAAAGAGGGGGAAGAAGGAGTAAACAAAGCGATAATGGAAGAAGCCAATAGAGCAATTGAATGTAAAAAAGAGCAGCAAAAGATCATGAGAGTCTTTGGTGTAGAGAAAATCGATCCATTCCTTGACAATAGTTTTGTGGATTTTGCATCGAAAATTCCAGTTAGTTTCAAAATAAAAGCCCCAGACGATGAGGAGAGAAAACATATAGAAAGGGAAGTGGCTTTCCAGCTGAGACTTCCCAAGCATGTTGCAAGAAAACCAAAAAAAGCATTCCAGTATGGATCGGGAATACACAAAGTGATTGAAAAACTGGCCAAAAGCAAATCAATAACAAAATTAGAAGCAAAGAAAATGGGTCACAGAGGAATAAAAGAAGCTTATGTCAAAAGTTTGAAAACAAGTTAAATTCATTTATTCATTTCTTTTACTTTTTGAGCCAGATAGATTATCTTAGTTTGGATGAACTTGGCCTCTCTGACGGTTTTAGCAAAGAACAGAGCTTGTCTAGCTTCAAATAATTGTTCTTCAAAGAATCTCGCTTGTTCCATATCATGGAATTTGCCGTTCATTTTCTTCCCTTGTCACTAATTAGTAGTACTAGTATATAAACTTTACTATTTTATAGTAGTTAATCTATTCCTACCAGATATGAAACAGCGCCCTAGCAAATATGGAATTTCTGGTTGTTTTTATCTTTCCTCCTCGAATATCAAAAATATGGGATTTCAAACAAGGATTTTGAGGGAGATTATTGATAATTTGCTGGAAGTAGAAGGCTTGGCAAGATATGGGGCTTGGAAGATAACCAAAAATGTGTGCAAAAAGTATCATTTATCAGACGTTCCAACGAATGTTCAGCTTTTAGCGGTTTGTTCCGAAGAAGAGAAGAGCAAATTGAAAGGAGTTTTGATCAAAAAACCCATAAGAACCATCTCCGGCATCGCAACCATTTCCGTCGCAGTCAAACCCGTAAAATGCGTTTGGGGGAATTGCATCTATTGCCCCAAAGGAATCGACGCACCTCAAAGTTATGCCGGCGCAGAGCCGATAATCCAGCGGGCAATTAGAAAAAACTACATTTCTTACTTACAGATTATTGACAGGTTGAACCAATACAAGGCCATGGGGCACTCTTCTGAAGATGGAAATAAAATCGAAGTGATTGTCATTGGCGGAACTTTCCTTGCTTTAGATCCAGAATACAAGAAAAATTTTGTGAAAGGAATTTATGACGGACTGAACGGATTTGAAGCCAAAAGTCTGGAAGAGGCCCAATTGACCAATGAAACTGCCAACTATCGCTGTGTCAATCTAACTGTTGAAACTAGGCCGGACTATTGTAAAGAAAAGCATGTTGATGAAATGCTTGATTTTGGAGTGACAAGGGTTGAAATCGGTGTCCAGTCAATTTTCCCAGAAGTTTTGAATCTTATCAATCGTGGCCACACTATCAAAGACGTAATCGAAGCAACCGAAATAGCTAAAAATTCAGCTTTGAAAGTCAACTATCACATGATGCCTGGATTACCCGGTTCGAATATTGAAAAGGATTTGCAGATGTTCGAGACAGTTTTTGGAAATCAGGAATTTAGGCCAGACTATTTGAAAATATATCCGACGGTAGTTGTGGAAGGAACTAAACTGTTTGATTTGTGGAAGAAAGGAGAATACCGATCCTATTCTGTTGACGAGATGGTAGAACTTTTGGCAAAAGTGAAAAAAATTATTCCAAAATATTGCAGAATCCAGCACACAGGAAGGCTTATACCGGCGAATGAAGTGATGGCTGGAAGCAAGAAGACAAACATCAGGCAATTGGTCCAATGGAAAGCCGAGGAAATGGGTATAAGATGTAAATGTATACGTTGCAGAGAGGTTGGGTTCAAAATCAATGAAGGAATTTATCCAGAAAAAATTGAGCTGACAAGAGAAGACTATGGAGCTTCTCATGGAGAAGAAATTTTTCTCAGTTTTGAAGATATCAAGAATGACATTATCCTCGGATTTTTGAGATTAAGAATTCCGAACAAAAGCCACAAGCTAGAGATAGATGAAAAAACGGCTTTGATCAGAGAGCTGAAAGTGATGGGATCCACTGTCCCCATAGGAGATTTGCCGGAAAAAATCCAAATCCAGCATCGGGGATACGGAAAACAATTAATGAACGAGGCTGAGAGAATTGCTATAGAAGAGTTTGAGAAAAAGAAGATGGTTGTGATGAGCGCTGTCGGGACAAGAGAATATTATTCCAATCTTGGGTATAAGAGAGATGGGGTATTTGTATCTAAAATCTTAAGTTGATTTTATGAGCATTTTGATAAAAAATTGTTCATTCGTTTTGACTCAAGACAACAATAGAAGAATTTTGAAAGATTGCGATGTTTTTGTTGAGGAAGATAGGATTTCTGAGATAGGAAAAAATCTGAAAATTACTTCCGAGTTTGTGATTGATGGGAAAGGAAAACTTTTGATGCCTGGATTAATAAACTGCCACACGCATTTGGCCATGACTCTGTTCAGAGGAGTTGCAGATGACTTGCCTTTGGTGGATTGGCTGGAAAAACACATATGGCCCATGGAGAAAAATCTGACACCGGAGTCAGTTTACTACGGTTCTTTACTAGGATGTTTGGAAATGATTAGAACTGGGACAACCTGCTTTGTTGACATGTATTATTATGAACAAGAAGTTGCTAGGGCCGTTCAACAATCTGGTTTAAGAGGTATCTTAGCTGTATCAATTTCGGAAAAATTACCAGAAAATTTGGCTGGATTGAAGACTGGAATTAAATTTTTGGAACATGTAAAAGATTTGAATTGCGAAAGAATCGTTCCTTCTCTAGATCCTCATTCTATATACGGGTGTAATGAACAAATTTTGAGAGAAGTGAGAAGAGTAGCAGATAAAGAAAAAGTAAAAATTCATATTCATTTAGCTGAGACCAAAAGTGAGCTTGCTTTTTCAAACAAAAATTATAATAAAACCCCTGTTGAATATTTGGATTCAATTGGTTTTCTGAAAGAAGATGTCTTTGCAGCTCATTCTGTTTATACAAATGTAAAAGACATCGAGATTTTGAAAAAAGCGGATGTAAGGATAGTCCATTGCCCGATAAGCAATATGAAACTCGCTTCCGGCATAGCTCCGATTCCAGAGATGGTTGAAAACAACCTTACAATAGGTTTAGGGACAGATGGAGTTGCCAGTAACAATAGTTTAGATATGTTCAATGAAATGAAGTTCGCTTCTTTACTCCACAAGATAAGCGTCAACGATCCAACCGTAGTTCCTGCACAGAAAGTTTTGGATTTTGCAACAATAGACGGAGCAAAAGTTTTGGGATTGGAAAATGAAATAGGCTCAATAGAGAAAGGAAAGAAGGCTGACATCGTTTTGATAAATATAAAAAAGCCATTTTTCAAACCAATCTTTTCCGACCATTCAATAGTTTCTCATTTGGTCTATTCAGGCAAAGAGGTTGAGACAGTGATAGTTAGCGGAAGAGTTTTGATGAAGGACAAAAATATAATCACTCTGAAAGAGGAAGACATCATGGAAAAATTCCAGAAGGCCGCACATGAACTGAGAGAAAGCAGTTCAAAATCTTTATAGAAAAGATAAGAGATTAATTAATTATGGTAAAAGATTGCAACAAGGTTTTGAAAGAAGTTTTGAAGGAAATAACCCCAAGTAAAGAGGACAAAAAACAACTTCTGACTCTAGCTAAAAAATCATTGTTTCTGACAAAAAAGGAAGCAAAAAAATACAAAGCGAAAGTTATCTTGGCTGGCAGTGCCACACGAGATACGTGGTTGCCTGGAAAAAAAGAGTTTGACATATTTGTAATCTTTCCTGAAAAATTGAGCGTGAAGAAGCTCGAGGAATTTGGTCTGAAAATTGGAAAAAATGTTATTGAAAAATTGAACGGGAAACACACGATAGAATATGCGCAGCATCCTTACGTTTCTGGTTTGATTGGAGATACAGATATAGACATAGTTCCTTGTTATGGTGTGAAATCTGCTGAAGATTTGAAATCTGCTGTTGATAGAACTCCTTTCCATGTGAAGTACATCGACAAAAAGCTTCCTAGCAAGGCAAAAGATGATGTCAGACTTTTCAAACAGTTTTGTAGGGCCAACGGAATTTATGGAGCCGACACAAAAACAGAAGGTTTCTCTGGTTATGTGTGTGAACTGTTGATAATCAAATACAAGAAATTCGTTGATTTACTGAAAGCCGCAGTTAATTGGAAACCTGGGGAGATAATTGACATAGAGAAATTCCATTCTGGAAAAGATTCACATAAACTGAAAAATATGTTTTGGAATCAGGTTTTGGTTTTAATTGATCCGACGGACAAGAACAGGAATACTGCGGCAGCAGTCTCCGCGAAAAATTTCTTCAAGTTGAAAAAATTGGCAAAGGAATTTTTAGATAAGCCGGCAACAAATTTATTTTTTGAGAAAAAATCGCATCCATTGACGGAGGAAGAATTGATTTTGAGCCAAATAAAAAGAAGGGCTGAGATGATATTGATTAAATTCAAGGCCCCTGCAGTCGTGCCAGATATTTTGTGGCCCCAACTAAGAAAGTTTGGTGACAGATTGCAGAACATTTTAGAAGAAGTCGACTATGAGTTCAAGGTTTTGGGCAAAGACGTGTATACAGATGAGAAAGAGTTTGCTGCAGTTCTACTGGAGATGGAAGTTTCCAAATTACCGAAAGTTCAGAAAAGAATCGGGCCGAGTGTTTTTGATTCAAAAGACGCTAAAAGATTCTTGGATAAATATAAAGATCATGCCCTGGCCGGACCGTTTGTTGAAAACATATATTGGACGGTTGAGGTAAAAAGAAAATTCTTGACAGCAAGAGAAAAGTTAGAGGATAGTCTGAGAAAGACTGCTGATATACTGAAAGCCAAAGGCATACCGAACAATATCGCGGATGAATTGGAGAATGATTTTGAAATAATTTCTGAAAACGATAGAATGGCTCAGTTGATGAAAGAAGATCCGAATTTTGGAATATTCTTGAGGAAATATTTTGAGAAAGAAAGCTTAATTTAATCGACCAAACCAATTTAAATTAATTAGCATGTTCAAAAAAATCTCATTATTGTTAATCGCATCAATGGCTTTTATTTTTTTTGTTCAATCAGTTTTTGCTTATACTCTAGACGATTTGATTGATTATTTACAGAGTTTAATATCTACCTCTGTCCAGCCGACAATTATAGGAGGAATTTTCCCACAGGTAATATGTTCTAAACCATGTACTGACCAAAATAAATATCCATCTCCAAATTGGTGTGCGAATTTAGGGGCATGCTTACCATCTTGTGGTCATGCAGGCACTACCAATGGAGTTCAAGTCCAATGCAGTACTCAACAATGTCCATCGGGCCAGCGAGAACTAATGAGCTGGGATTGTAATCACTGCTGTGTTGTTGGGACTACAACTGCGACTTGCACTTGTAGCAAGAGATGTCAATCATCAAGCGATTATTTTGCAAGATTAGACTGCTACTTCAGCAACAGCTGTACACAAACAGATGTAAACAGGTGCGACTGTGAATATAGAAATGGAATTTGGAATGGAGTATCTTGCTCAATTTCAGGCACAACTTCTTTGAACGAACCATGTCGCCAAATCGGTTGTTATCCTGACCCATCATGTTCTCTTAATTATGTTCAAGCGTTTTGTATAGACAAACCAACTTATGATAACAACCAAAATTTGTTTAGACTTTTGGACGGAACAACTTATCGATGTGGAAACAATTTTTGCACTGTTGCATGCGCGTTCGATAGTTGCTGTTGGCACGTAAGGGGTTATTGCTATTCAACCAGTACTGTATTTGCAACTGGCTGCGCAGGTCAGACGGGACAAATAGATCCAAGTTTTCCGAATTGGGCATGCGGACAAGTTGGTGGAATTTCATGCGGATATACCGGTGTTAGTGTCGATCCGCAAGGGTCTTATGGTCCTGTGAGATGCTTGTCATCAACTACATCACCAACCACTACCACAACTACCACCACTACTTCAAGTCCACAGTGTACGGAAGGAAACTATAGGTGTAATGAAAAAAACCTGGAAAGATGCGTAATGGGGGCATGGCAATTCAGTCAATCATGTGAATATGGTTGTTCGGCAGATCATTGTTTGGCTTCTACCACTACCACCACTCAATCACAGTGTGCAGAGGGAAGTTATCGATGCAATCAAAATAATCTAGAACGATGTACAAATGCACAATGGACTTTTGTGGTAGAGTGTCCGTATGGTTGTTCTGGAGGAAGATGTATCACAACTCCACCTGCTACCACTACTGTCGCCGCCCCAGTCCAGACCACCACGACTACTGAAAGAGCAGCTACTACCACAACTACCCAACTACTGTGCCAAGAAGGGAAATACAGATGTCTTGGATCAAATCTAGAATGGTGTGTAAATGGGGAGTGGAAGTTCAGTCAAGCTTGCTCATATGGTTGCTTGACAGATTACTGTTTACCTCCAACTGCCATAACCACTGTTACAACTACACAATCTGAACCAACTAAAATTGTGACTATCACTGAAATACAGAGAATAACACCAACTAACACGCAAACCCAACCTTCAGAAAAACAATCAACCACAGAACAGATAACTATTCCAACAATACCGTTAATTGTTTCTGTAATTGGTGTGGTTTCATTTTTAGGTCTCTTTTTATATCACAGACTAAGACTTGGTGAATACGAAGCCTTGAAAAACAAATGGCAAAGGTAATCAACATAATTTATTAAGTCAATTATTAAGTATGATAGAAATAACATTTTTGGGAACAGTTTCTGGAATACCGAGCAAAAATAGGAATCACCCAGCCATAATTCTAGAATATTATGAAGAGGGCAAGGATACTCTGCTTTTCGACTGTGGTGAAGGAACTCAAAGGCAGCTGATGAGTTCTGGGATAAGTTTTATGGATGTAGACAAAATTTTTATCAGCCACTGGCATGCCGATCATTTTGCTGGTTTGATAGGCCTGATACAGACAATGAACCTCGAGAAGAGAAAAAAAGAGTTAAAAATTTTTGGACCGGAAGCTGAGAGATTTGTTTCAAGCATAGTGAATTTGGGTTATTTTGGTTTAAGATTTCCACTTTCAGCCATTAACGTTCCGTTTGAAGGAGATGAGATGCATCTGGTTGATGAAACAGACAATTTCCAAATTTTTTCCATCCCAGTTTTTCACACAGTTCCATCTGTGGCCTATGCTTTTAAAGAAAAAGATAGGTGGAGTATTGATTTGAAAAAATTGAAAGAAATGGGATTAAAAAAAGGATTTTGGTTGAAAGAATTGAAGAAAAAAGATAAAGTTGAACATGATGGAAGGATTGTCAGAATAAAGGATGTTGCAAATGTGAAACTTGGATTGAAAGTAATATATTCTGGTGATACTAAACCTTGTGACAATGTCGTGAATCTTTCACAAGGTGCGGATTTGTTGATTCATGATGGAACATTTCTTGAAGAGGATGAGAGTAAAGCTCATGCGGATGTAAAACAAGCTGCTAAAGTCGCAAAAAGAGCTAAAGTCAAAGAGCTGATTCTGACTCATATAAGCAGAAGATATTTAGAAATAAAAGATTTGGAAGTCGAAGCGAGAAAAGTATTTCCGAATACTACTGTTGCTCATGATTTCATGAAAGTTAAACTGAAGAATTGATAGCGGGGCCAAGATTTGAACTTGGGACCTTCGGGTTATGAGCCCGACGAGCATTCTGTTTCTAACTCCAGGCTGCTCTACCCCGCTGTGATAATAATTATCTTACTTATAGACTTATAGTTTAAATCACTTTATTTTTTTATGGAAAGTAGATTTAGAGTTGCAGTCAGAGCTTTCATTAAAGACGGAAATAAACTACTTCTTGTCAGAGAGCAAGATCCGACGAAAAAGAAACCGATAGAAAACTGGGAAACTCCGGGCGGAGGGATTCATGATAAAGAAACTTTGGAGGAGGCTTTGAGGAGAGAAGTTCTAGAAGAAACTGGTTATGAGATTGAGATTGGTAAACTACTTTCTGCTCCCATTAAATATTTCCAAGACTTTCAATCACTCCATTTAATTTATGGAGCGAAACTTTTGAGAAAAGTCGGAGAGCCAGGGAAAGATATTTCGGGGATCAGATGGACGACTAAAGAAGAAATTTCTGAAGCATTGAAAAAGAAAGAATTTGATTGGCATGATGAAGAGATCTTTAACTTTTTTGTGAGAGATGAAATCTGATTTTTACAACTTTAAGTGGTATTTCTGAAAGAATTCTTAACTTTCTAGAGTTCTAAATCTAAATCCTACTCACTTTCCTACCTTTTACTCATGAAAGAAGAAGATGTTGTCGTACAAAAACTGATGACGAAATTTCTAAAGCAACTGTACAAAACTGAGGAGGCGAATAGATGGGACTTGTAGATATTTTGTATACTACATGGAACTGGACAAAAAGAGTGGCGAAAGCAACTGGCGTGGCCGCAGCTGTTGGCTATGCTTATACAATAGGAACAGGAGGAGCAATGATTTTTGATAGTTATCGATACGTATCAGAAGGAATCTTCCATATAGACATGGCAACTTTTCCTCAGTGTTTTATGGACAATGCAGCTACCATTTTGAGGCATTCAAATGAAGTTGGTGGAGCGTTAGCAGGTATCGCAGGTTTGGGCACCGCTCTCAGTATGTACAAGATTAAAAGGAGGTGAAGAGATGAGTTCGGATTCTGAATCGGTTCAATTAAAAGTGACTAAAAGAGATTTGAATGTCGCCGCAATTACCACTCCTATAGCAATAACTGCCTATGAAATTTTTAAAAAATATGCTTGGATGCCGGGCATAAGAAAAGTAGAAGAATATTTTGAAAGAAAAGGTGAGGAAGAGGCGAGAAGACGCGAGGAAGACAGCAAGAGAAGTGCAATGTATACAGTTAAGCTTCTGCAGGAGATGGGCTATCTGCAGAAAAAAACTGAGAGTTGATGGGATTGTCAGATTATCAAACTTTGAACGAACATTTTAAAGATCCTGTAGCTTTTCTTTACGCACTTTCAGAATGTAGGGAACCTTTTTTGAAAGCTTTACAAAAATATGAGAAAGGCAATTCTCAATCCAATTTAGTTCAAACTGTTGGGCTGGTTAGTGATTTGATTGGGCATCAGGAAGAATTTCTCTCGCGAATTCCTGAAGAATACAGAGAAAAAGCCAGACATCTCCTTTCCAAATCTTTTTATGAAACTGTGGATTACCTAGCACAATCAGCCAAGATGTATTTTGAAAATAAACCAAACTGGGAAATCTTGTCCTACCTGTTGGGAAAAGCCGTGAAAGCAAAAATCACCTCATCTCTTCGAAGGTGATTGTAATTTCTGTAATTTTTGAATATGACAGGAGAGTTGCGGAGTTAGGAGTTGATAGCGATGTTGTCACTCAATATTTCTTTGAAAATCCTGAAAAAAGAGAAACAAGAATTCATGAGCTTAACACATTAAGAGATGAGATAGTATTCTCAAATGTAAGAAAAGATCACAAAGAAAAATTCCTTTCTGAGATAAACAGATCACTGGCAAGATTAAGACCAGCAACTCCAGAAAATCAATACAATCCATACATGTTGGTTGGTTTAGGAATACTGATTGGAATACTTGTTAAGACCGGTTTTGATTACGCGTCCAATAAATTTATTGAAATGAGGAATAGAGCTTATCAAAAAGGTCAACAGAAAGGAATGGAAGAATATTTTGAAGATAGGCAATATAAATAGAAAAAACAGATTTAAGATTATGGCAGAATCCAAGTTTGTAGTAACTCCATGGGAAGTCCGAGGAGATGTTGATTACGATAAATTGATAAAAGAATTTGGCACAGAGAAAATCACAGAACCTTTACTGGATAGGATAAAAAAACACACGGGCGAACTGCACTACATGCTGAGAAGAAAGATTTTCTTTTCTCACAGAGATTTAAATTGGATTTTGGATCAATATGAAAAAGGAAATAAATTCTTTTTATACACAGGTAGAGCTCCTTCAGGCCCAGTTCACATTGGCCACGTAATTCCGTGGATATTCACAAAGTGGCTGCAAGATAAATTCAAAGCAAAACTTTTGTTTCAAATTCCGGATGAAGAGAAATTTTTATTTAAAGAAGAATTGACCTTGGAACAGACGAAAAAGTGGGCTTATGATAACATCTTGGATATAATTGCTTTGGGATTTGATCCGAAATTGACAAAAATATTTTTAGACACGGAATATTCGAAAACGATGTTCAAATATGCGTGTGAGATTTCGAAAAAAATTACGTTTTCTACAGCCAAAGCAGTCTTTGGCTTTTCGAATTCAAGTAATCTCGGTGAAATTTTTTACACTTCCATGCAATCAGTTCCAGCTTTCTTACCATCAATTTTTGAAGGAAAACCGACACCTTGTCTAATTCCATATGCAATAGATCAAGATCCGCACTTTAGGATTACAAGAGATGTTGCTCCGATGCTTGGCTATCCGAAACCAGCCGCCATTCATTGCAGATTCTTGCCAGGGCTGCAAGGAACAATGGAACAGGGAAAAATGTCTTCCTCTGAAGCTCAAACTACAATTTACACAACCGACTCTCCTAAAGAGGTGGAAAAAAAGATAGTAAAATACGCTTTTTCTGGAGGCCAGCCAACTGTTGAAGAACATAGGAAGAAAGGAGGGAACCCAGATATAGATGTTCCATATCAGTGGTTGACGTTTTTCGAAGAAAGTGACAATAAGTTGAAAAAGATACACGATGATTATAAACAGGGAAAACTGTTGACCGGTGAATTGAAACATATGATAATTGACAAGTTAAATAAATTTTTATCTGAACATCAGAAAAAAAGAGAGAAAGCAAAAGATCAAATCAATAAGTTTATTCTCAGGGATTGAAATGACAAATATAAAACGTATTTTTCATGGAGATTATTATAACAAAGACACTGCAAATTTTTTAATGTCTCACTCTAATGGAAAGAAAATCTTGAGCGTAGGCTGTGGAGATGGTTCAGTAGAATGTTTGATCAAACAAAATAAAAAAATAGAAATTCAGGGACTGGAAGTAACCAATTATAAAAAATCAAAAATTCCAGTTAAATTTTATAAAAAAAAGTTTCCTTTCAAAAATAAAGAATTCGATATGACATCGTTTGTATATTCTCTTCATCACGCAAAATCAAAGGACGAATTGAAACAAATTATGAAAGAAGCTATAAGAGTGTCTAAAAAAAACATTCTCGTTTTGGATCATATTTATGATAATTTTTTAGATAAATTTTTCTTGAAACTATATGATTATTTTATAAACAAATCTACAAATTTCGATATAGATGTAACTTTCAATTACTTGAAAGAAAGAGAATGGTTAGATTTGTTCGATAACCTAAATTTACGTATAAAAACAAAAAAATACCCATTCAACAATTCGATATTTTTTAAATTAAAAGTATAAATATCTTAAATTCTTCTAAAACTTTTTTAGATAGTAAATTAAATGAAAGAATATGAAAAAATCATTTGTATCGATAATAGTTCCAACTTTGAATGAAGAGGCTTACATTGAATCGACTTTGAAAGCCATCGAGTGTCAAGATTATGAAGGTAAATACGAGGTAATTGTAGCAGATGGTATGAGCAGCGACAGAACTGTAAAAATTGCTCAAAAACATGCAGATCGGGTAGTGACGGTGAATAAACTTGGAGCATCTGCTGGGAGAAATGGTGGCGCAAAAATCGCAAAAGGAAAAATTCTTTTATTTATTGATGCAGATACGTCATCTTCTTTCAATCTTATAACAGAAATTGTTAAATGCTTTAAAAAAGATGTAGTTGCTGTAACTTGCCCCGTCTTACCGACAAGTTCAAACGCCACAGATTTCATCACCTATTGGTTTTACAATCAGTTTGTGAAAGCATCTCTTAGAGCTGGGAAGCCAAACATAGCTGGGATCTGCTGCGCTTACAGAAGAGAAGCTTTTGAAAAAATAGGCGGATTCGACGAGAATCTCAAAACTTTGGAAGATTTTGATGTTTCAAGAAGAATTTCTAAACTTGGGAAAACTGTTGTAGCAGACTCCACTTTTGTTATGACTTCTCCAAGAAGAATAAAGAGATGGGGAAAAACCAAATCAGCCACAAAATACATAAAAATGTATCTGAATTATCTTCTCACAGGGAAAAGCATGGGAACAGACGAATACACGCCTATAAGATAGAATTTTAAATTAGGCCGAATATTTTTTCTAATCTTATAGCATAGGATTTGGCGTGAACAAGGATCCAGGACGTTTTTCCTACAGGTCGACATTTGCCTTTTTTGATCGCCTTTAAGACATCATCCTGATTTTCAACGCTACTAAATAAAGTAAAAGCACTGCCAATTTCTTGAATTGTGTGTGCATCACTTCCTCCTGTTGGAGGCAAGCCTGCTTTTATTGATTCCAATTCAGCTTTTCTATTCGAAACATTAAAACAATTCCTTGAATTGAATACTTCTATCCCATCAAATTTTTTTGAAGCTCCTTTTCCGATACCTTTTCTTAAAGAATCAAAAGGATGCGCGGCTACAGCAATAGCTCCTTGCTGGTGAGCTTTGTCAATAGTCTCATCGAGAGGCATGTGAGATTTTATTGTCTCTTGAATGCCGTAAACAAGAATTTCGCCAACATCTGTGGAAATTTCCATTCCATCTATAACAATAAAATCTTTTTCTATGAATTTCACTTTGGTGAATTTGTTATGGTCTGTTACGGCAATTCCTTTCAAACATATCTTTTTCGCTACTTTAATGGCCAAATCCAATCTGATGTTGCTATCAAAAGAACTAATAGAATGTGTATGTAAATCAATTTTATCCATTTTCATCATTAATGTTTATTGTAACAATAGTTTTATTAATCTCGTTTGTAATGTTTTGGACAATAGCAATTTTTTGTATTTCGTAAATAATTTCATTTAAAGTAGAATTAGTAGCATCTTCAATGGTTATTCTTATTTTTTCAGTATTGTTGTTTGCCATTTCATCTAACTTGTGTGGTATAGGCGATATGGAATAGAAATGTATAGAAGCGATGATGGCTACTATAATTAAAAAATAAATAAAGAAAAATACTGACTTTAGCAAAACATTTTTGAACCCCCAGATTTTAAATATCGTCCCGCCAATTAAGAAGAGAGCCACAAAAGTAAACATTAAAAATTTGAATTCAAGAAAAATCGAAACTAACACTATGGAAATTATGCACAAAAAAATTGTTATGCATGCAAATTTTTTACACTTGAAAAACTCTGTCCAAGAAAATATCTGTCTTTTGTATATGTAGTACAAAACAGAATATGTCAGTGAAACAACAAATCCTATAACAAAAGGAAATTTAACGAACACCATAGTCTGAGAAAACCATCCCATAGCAAATTTTGAAAATTGCATAGGAAAAACAAGGGCAGATTTTATAACTGGTGATCTATTGTGAAATACAGTGTGCTTTGAGCTATTGATAAAATTGAAAAACAGGGCAATGAAAAGAAATATTTTAAAAACAAGATTCAGAGTTATAGAGAATAAAAAACCCACAATCAACAAGAAAAATATCAGACTTGCTGCTTCGCCAATTTTTAATTTTCCTGACGATATCGGATTTTTCACTTTTTTCATAGAATCTTTTTTGTCATATTCTACATCATTGATATCGTTAAATGGGTATACAGCAGAATAAGAAACAAGCAGAGATATCAAACCCAGTGCAGCATCTAGCATGTTTATTCTTCTATATGTCATGACAAAGAAAAGTAAACCAAAAATAAAAATTAATCCATTTTTGGTCAAGCTCTCGGTAATTACTTTAAATTTTAAAGCATCTTTTATTATTCGCATATATAACCCTTTTAAATTAATTCCTTTTCGCTCGATTTATAAATTTTATTTTTCAAAAAAAATCTTATAAAGCTTGATTATCAATATAAAATGAGTGAAAGTGATGTCCTACCAATTTTGAAGGCCCATTCCCAACTTTTAATTAATCGTAAATTTAACCATTTAATTAATAGGAGTTTACTTTATGGCAGATTATAAGTTGACAGAAGAAGGGGAAGAGTATCTGAAAAATGGATTGCCTGAAAAGAATTTAGTGAATTTCTTAAATAAATTGTCCCAGAAGTCCGCCACTATTGGTAGATTGATCGCAAACATCAAGAATTTTCCGATTGCTCTGAAATGGGCTTTGGATAAAGAATGGGTCAGTAAGAAAGGAGATGAGATAATTCTTTTAAAGCCACCGCATGAGACTCCTGAAGAGGATGCTTTAAGAAAAATTTATGAAGGAAAAGAAGTGGAAGAAGATACTGCAAAAGTTTTGATGGGAAGAAATTTGGTTCAAAGGATCACCGAAACTTACAAAAAAGCAGAGGAAGCTTTGGCAAAGACCGGGAATGTAATTGATGAATTGACGCACGATATAATTCTGACAGGTTTGTGGAGAGATAGAAAGTTTAAACTGGTGACAGTTGAAACTATAAGAAAACTGGATAAAAAAAAGATTGCCCCTGGAAAAAGGCAGCCTTACAATCACTTTTTGATGCAGGTCAGAAAAAAATTGGTCCAAATGGGATTTATAGAGATGACAGGGCCCACAATAGAAATGGAGTTTTGGAATTTTGACGCACTTTTCCAGCCCCAGAATCATCCTGCGAGATGTTGGACTTCAACTTATTCATTGAAATATCCAAAATTTGGCCGTTTGCCGTTAAAAAATATTGTTTCAAGAGTTAAGGCTGCTCATGAGAACGGATGGAAGACAGGATCAACGGGATGGAAATACAAATGGAGCGCCAAAAAAGCTTCGCAGTTAATGCCGCGCGCACATGACACCGCCATAACTCCAAGATACATGGTCAAAGGCCTGAAAATTCCTGGAAGATATTTTAATATGGTTAGATGTTATAGGCCAGATGTGATTGATGCTACACATGGAGTTGAGTTCATTCAAACTGGTGGAATAGTTGTGGCCAAGGATTTGAATTTCAAGCACATGCTTGGGTTGCTGAAGCAATTTGCGTATGAGATAGCTGGAATAAAAGAAACAAAATTCTTCACAGACTATTATCCGTTCACCGAGCCTTCTGTGCAGATATCAGGAAAACATCCACAACTTGGTTGGATAGAATTGGCCGGTGCTGGCATATTCAGACCAGAACTTACCGAACCTTTGGGTGTCAAAGAACCAGTATTGGCGTGGGGATTTGGAATTGATAGGCTGGCTATGAACAAGTTGAATATAAATGATATCCGAGATCTTTTTTCAAGAAATCTCAAATGGCTGAGGAGTCAGGGTGATTAGTTGCCGACATTAGAAGTTTCTCATTCAGATTTGTGCTCGCTCATCGGTAAAGAGTTTACGATTGATGAGTTAAAGCAGTATATACTTTTTGCAAAGGCAGAGATAGATGGGATGGAAGGAGATTTAATAAAAATCGATTCGAAGGATACGAATAGGCCAGACCTATGGTCGGTGGAGGGAATAGCAAGAGAATTGAGTGGAAGACTGACTGGCAAAAAAGGACTGCTCAAATACAAAATCGAAAAATCGAGTTTGGTGGTGGATGTAAACAAAAAGGTTTCAAAAGTTAGGCCTTTGACAGTTTGTGCGGTTGCCAAAAATTTGAAGATGAATGAAACAACCCTGTCGCAACTGATTCAGTTGCAAGAGAAAGTGGCTGGAACTTTCGGAAGTGGAAGGAAGGAAGTCGCCATAGGAGTTTATGATTTTTCAAGAATCAAGCCACCGATTCGATACACTACAGCCAAACTTGATAAAAAATTTGTGCCGCTTGATTTTGAAGAAGAGATGAGCATAAAAGATATCTTGGAGAAACATCCTAAAGGAAAGGAATTTGGCCATTTGGTTAAAGGATTGAAAGAAATACCAATCTTCATTGACTCCGCTGGTGAAGTCTTGTCCATCCCACCAATAATCAATTCCAACTTCACAGGAAAAGTAACAGAAGATACAAGAGAAGTGTTTATTGAATGCAGCGGTTTTGATTTCAAGTTTTTAATGCCAGCGCTGAATGTTTTGGTCGCTGCCCTGATCGACAGGGGGGCAAAAGTGGAAAGCGTTAAAGTTGTTTATCCTGGGAAAACAATGTACACTCCAGATTTGACGCCAAAAAAAACTTCTGTTGATACAGATTTCGCGAATGAAGTTTCTGGATTGAAGTTATCCTCTAAAGAAATCGCCAATTTGCTTGAGCAGGCAAGGTATGATGTGAAGAAAATTAAAGGAAAGAAGATTGAACTTCTGTATCCGGCTTACAGGCAAGACATATTGCACCCCCGCGATGTCGTTGAAGATGCCATAATTTCTTTTGGCTACAACAAGATAGAACCAGAGCTTATCAAGCAGAAAACAAAAGGCGAAATAAGCAAATTGGAGGTTTTGTCTGAAAAATTGATTGAAAAAATGGTAGAGTTAGGATTTCAAGAAATCCTTTCTTATTCTTTGACAAACAAAGAGCATTTGTTCAGTAAAATGAATTTGAAGGAAAAGCAATTGGTTGAGATTGAAAATCCAGTTTCTTTGAATTGGAATGTCTTCAGAACATGGATGCTTCCTAGTCTGATGGAATTCTATTCAAACAATCAGCATGTAGAATATCCGCAGAAGATATTCGAGATAGGAGATGTTGTATTGATTGATGAGAAACAGGAAACAAAAACAATAGATGTAAGAAAGTTGGTGGCTTCAATTTCCAATTCAAAAGTTTCTTATGACGATATTTCTTCAGTTCTTGATGTGTTTATGGCTGCTTTAAAAATAAAATATAAACTGAAAAAAGCCAATCATCCCAGTTTCATTGAAGGAAGAGTTGCTGAGATTCTTGTAAAAAACAAACCAATTGGTTTTATCGGAGAAATTCATCCTTCAGTTTTAAGGAGCTGGAAATTGGAGATGCCTGTAGCTGCTTTTGAAATTAGTTTAGAGATGTTTTAAAATAAAATATTTTATTTTTTTGTGCTCATCTAGGAAGTTCAAGATTTTTTTAACTGTCCAATCGATTTTCTTATCGCAAAGTCTTAAGATGAAAAGCGAAGAGACATAGGATATCGCACCAATGATGACTGATTGAACAAAATTTATTACTCCAAGAAAAAGTACTGCGATTAAAAAAATTATTGCAGAAATTTGGCCCATGAGCCATGATTTTACTATAAAATACAACCTTTCTTTATCCTTCCTCATAATTACAGTTATTCTTGTAATTTAATAATTTCTTGAATCTTTTACGATGACAGATTATTTGAACATCGTTCTTTTACTTACGATTTCAAAAATGTTTGGATTTTTTGGTTTGAAATCCCCTTTCAGTAATCCCCATCTGTGCTCATAAGGATCAAACTTGTGTAGTAGATTGATTACTGGCGCATCGCGCATTCTATACCATGTTACTACTGGTGTTTTATTTTTTTTGAAAATTTTGCAAGCACCCATAAAAAATTTTGTCTGATTTTGAATAGTGTGGGATGATAGTTTAAACGAATTAAAGGCAACAAAACCAATTTCCGTCACCCATATTTTGATATCACAATTCGCTTCCTTTAAAATTCTTTTCGCATCCAATATTCTCTTTCTTATAATTCCAAAATCTCCTGGCTCAATTGATCCGGGATAACTGTGGAGTCCAAAAAAATCCACATTACTCAATATTTGTTTTGAAGCAATTCTTTTCAGATATTCATTCATGTTCCAATAATAGGCAAGAGTAAATCCAACCAAACTGTTAACGGATTGTTTTTTTATGGCAAATGAACTTCTTTTCAACAACTCTATAAAATCTTTGAAATTTCCACTCCAGAAATATGGAAGATTTGGTTCATTCCATATTTCATAAGCACTAACTTTATTTTTATACCGTTTTGCAATCTTTGAAACCAATTTAACAAATTTATTAGCCTCCCATTCATTCTTCGGTGTTTTAACAATGTTGCAAGACATTCCACTTCCCAAAACAAAGAGCAGTTTTATTTTTCCTCTCTGGCATTCAGAAACAATTTTATCGGCCAACTTAAAATCTGGCTCATAATTATATCCCATCGGAAAATCTGTTCTAAGCCAATCTACTTTAAACTTATTGAGACATTCAAATGATTTGTTAAAACTAGTTCTCAGTTCATTTTGTCTTAAATTAAAACCAAATTCAGTTCTAGAACTTTTTACAGATTTTTTTAAACTAGGAAAATAATTTTCTTTCAGTTGTGGTTTTGCTATCAGATCATATAATGTGATAGACAGACTTCCAGTTACGTAACGAAAATGGCACCAAGTCGTGTCCAATACACTCATTGCAAAACCAATTATAATTTTCTAACTACTCAACCATCTGGCCAATCTATGAACGAGATTGTAACGTTTTTCTGGCTTTTTGTATGTAAATGTCTTATCAGTAAGATGATGTGCTATTCTGTTTATTTCTATTGAAGCTTCAGATTCCGGCAACAAATGTACCATAGGAATTTTCAACTTTATCGACATTGGCAAATTTTTATCTTCAGGTATTTCAGCTATCACGGGAGCAGATAACATCTCTTCTATCTCTTCCCTTTTCAATTCATGCCATTTACTTTGTATCCTGTTTACAACCACTCCTGCCACTTTCTTCTTCCTCTTCTTGGCCATACCGACAACTTTTAGTGCATCGGCCACACTTGGTAAATCGGGGTTAGTTACAACCAATATTTCATCTGCAGTAGTCATAGCAGACATGGCTTCCCTGCCCAAACCAGCAGCTGAATCTAAGAGAATGAAATCACTTTTTCCGATCAAATTGAGGGCCACTTCGGGCAATCTGTCAGCATCCACACCTTCCAAATCATTAATGTTCATGCTCCCTGGAATGACTTTGAAGCCGAGTGGGTGAGCATATATAGCATTTCTTATCCTCGTCTCACCTTTCAAAACGTCATGTAAATTTCTTGGAGTCAGATGATAACCTAAGTGTAATCCTAAATTCGGGGTTGTGAGATTCGCATCTATGGCAATCACTTCATTTCCCAGTTTTGCCAAGGATGTGGCAAGATTAGAAGTGACAGTTGTCTTTCCAACACCGCCCTTTCCTCCTATGATGGCAATAACTCTTGTCATAGTTATAATTGTGTTATTCAAGGGTATAAAAATTATTAGTGCCCCTGCTGGGATTTGAACCCAGGACCTTCTGCTTAGAAGGCAGCTGCTCTATCCAAACTGAGCTACAAGGGCATTTGACTACAATAATAACTTTTCTGTTTTTAAACTTAATTAATTTGGTACAAACCTAATAAAATATGGTGTTTTTATTTCTTTTTCTATTCACTCTTTATTTATGGAAGAACCGATTACGATCATAGATAGAGACGTGCTGAAGGCCTTGTCTGTAGATACTAGGATGGATATCCTGAAAATTCTTTCTGAAGGATCTAGAACACCTTCCGACCTCAGTAAAAAATTGGGCAAAAGCAACGCTACAATAGTTGAGCATCTGGATACTATGGTAAAAGCTGGTTTAGTGAAAAAAGTTGAACAGCCGGGGAAGAAATGGGTTTTTTACACTCTCACAGAAAGAGGAACGGGGATAATTTCAAGTAAATCAAGAAGACTAATAATCATTTTATCAATTTCTCTCCTTGCTTTGTTAGGCGGAGCATATACATTTGTTCAGCCATACACTCAAACATTTCAAGCAGTCGGTAGAGAGGCAGCACCTTTGGCTGTAAATAAAACCGTTGAAGATCTAGTTACTAAAAAAATAATTTCTTTCGAACCACTTTACCAATACATTTCTTTGATTTTAATAATCCTTGGAGCTATAGGATTGGTTTATTATATATTCCAAACTAAATTTAAAAAGAGGGGACTGATTTGAAAAAAGTATTATTTTTATTGGCAATTCTTCTTGTCAGTTCATTCATTCCCCCACAAGTTTTAGCAGATGGTATGGTTATCAAACCTCGTTCTGACAATTGGGAGTACATGGATGAGAACAGTCAGGTTGCTGCTATAAATTATCAAGACGGATATCAAAAGATGATTATTTCTACGAATTTCAACATGCAGGATGTGGATAAAGTAGTTTGGATTTTTCCTGTCCCTTCCGACCCACGTAAAGTTGTCATTGACGTAACGAGCCAATTTCCAAGATTTTATGGGTCTGATGTTGTAGAAAGAACAAAAAACGACATAGACGAATTAATGTCGGTAGCCACACTCACTCAGATATATCCCATATTTTTTGCTTTTAGAACAGTCATGTATGCTGGAGTTGCAGAAAAATCAATGCTTGGAACTCCCGAAGGTGCTCAAGGTGGAACAATAGAGGGAGTTGTTGTTTGGGAGAATATAGAAAAAGAAGGGATAACAGTCCAAACTCTGACAACAAGAACTACAGATGCTTTGTACGATTATTTCCAGATGAAAGGAGTTAAAGTGGATGAAAATGCTTTGAATGTGTTGAATTACTATATAGGAAAAGATTATTCCTTCATAGTTTCATGGGTTTCTAACCCAAATCAACTGGGAGGATATGGCGGAATAGAAGATGCACAATACCAACCAGAAGCATCATCCTATAGAAAGATATCTCCTTACATGAGGCAGCCAGGAGTGGCAGTGACTTTCCCAACTGATAGTATATACTACCCTTTGATTCCGACGAGTGTTTATGGAAGTAAGAAAATCCCTCTGAGGATTTATGTCATAGGATATGTAAAACCAGAGCTTTACGGCACACTGAAAAGTTATGCAAAAACTTCCTATTATTTCCAGGAAAATATTGAAACTTATGGATTAGAAGATTTCTTTGGCAACATGCCTACCAGAAATGTAGAATACACCAAGGTCGAAATGAGTGTGCCTTCTAAATATTTCTTACAAGATTTGTGGTTCGAGAAAGGAGCTCCTGCAAAAGTATACTATGCTACTGCTGTCTATAAGGGAATTTCTTCAAATAAAATGCTTTCCACAATTTTAATCATCGCTATGGTTTCTTCGGTAGCTGGAGCCGTGGCCGGATTCATTTTATTCGGCGATCCAATAAAGTTTGCTTGGGTAGGTTTGGCTAATCTGTTTTCAATAATCGGATTGGCAATAGCCCTCACTCTTACGAAAACCAAAAAGATAGACATGGAATTAAAAAGAAGATTAAAGAATGAAGGACTGGTTGTTATAAGTTCAGACAGAAGAAAATTCTTTTTCTTGGTCTTGTTTTCAATTTTATTCATAGTTTTGTGTTATGTTTTTGGTTATCTGATTAAACTGCCATTGATGTAGATTAGAATGGCTTTAGAAAAAATTCACATTATAGTAATTTTCATAATAGCAGTATTTCTTGCTTTCTACTATTTTTTTAACTTAGGAATTATCTTAAACAAAGCAATCTTCAAACCGGATTATTATTGTGAGATTAATTCTGATTGTAAGTTCAAAAGCACAGCCTGCCCTGAGACATGTGATTTTAGCTCTGCTTGCGTGAATGAAAACTGGTTACAATTTTGTCCATTTCCATATAGACATGATTTTTGTGTGGATGGATTCCTCCCTCATAAACCAGTTTGTAAATGTGTAAATAATAGATGTGAAACAAACTTCATTTCATTTGATGAATATTATTGTGAAAATGCAAATCCTGAAAGTTGCACGATAGATGAAGATTGTATATGTAATGGACAAGGATGTTTTCTTGGAAACAAAAACTACTATGAAAAATGTGTAAAAACGAAAGAATCCGAGATGCTTAAAGTCTGTATGGATTTTTGTGGGTTCGGGCCTTATGAATGGGTTATCAAAACTATTTGTGAAAACAACATATGCAAACTAGCAACTTTTGATCGAACTACTGGCGAAAGAATTAAATAACATTTAAATTTCTATTCTTTTAAAAATTATAAGTGAGACGGTGGGTGGATGTTTTTTGCTCCAACTTCTACTTTAATTTAAACCTAATTCTATTTCTTATTATAGAAAAATGGTGTTGATATGAAAAAAATCTATTATCAAGAGATTGAAAAAAAATGGCAGAAGAAATGGGAAAAAGCTAAAATTTTTGAAGCGAATGTGGATAAAAAGAAAAAGAAGTTCTTCATCACAATACCATATCCTTATGTGAATGGTTCCCCGCATATAGGAGCTGGTTTCACTTTTATTCGTGGCGACACTTATGCGAGATTCAAACGAATGCAAGGTTTCAATGTCTTGCTGCCACAAGCATTTCATGCCACAGGCGAACCTATATTTGGAACAATTGAAAGATTGAAAAAGAACGACAAAACTCAGATTGAAACTTTCAAGCTGTTTGGCGCGACCGACCAAGATATGAAAAATTTTGTGAAGAAAGGTCCTGAGTTCACGGCTCAATATTGGAAGAGCAAATGGATTGAGGTTTTGAAGAAGACTGGTTTTTCAGCTGATTGGAGAAGAACTTTTATCACAACAACTATAACTCCGGCATATTCCAGATTCATAGAATGGCAGTACAATAATCTAAGAAAAAAAGGTTTTGTAGTTCAAGGAACCCATCCAGTTATTTGGTGTCCGCATGACCAATCTCCCACAGGTGATCACGATAGATTGAAAGGAGAGGGGGAGAGTCCTATAGAATATATTTTAATTAAATTCAAGCTTGACACAGGTGAGATACTGCCGTGTGGAACTCTCAGGCCTGAGACTATATACGGAGTAACAAATATCTGGGTTAATCCGAATGTAGATTATGTTGGAGCTGAGATTGATGAAGAGACTTGGATTGTTAGCAAAGAATGTGCAGAGAAACTGAAAGATCAGTTGAAAAATGTGAAGGTAAGCGGAGAGATAAGCGGAAGTGAATTGATAGGAAAGTTTGTTGAAAATCCTGTTACAGAAGAAAAAATAATTATTTTACCTTCGAGTTTTTGCGATCCGAACGCAGCTAGTGGAATTGTGATGTCTGTTCCGTCCCACGCCCCTTACGATTGGGTTGCTTTGAATGATCTGCAAAAAAATCCTGAGCGACTGAAAGAATATGGCATTGATCCATCGATTGTGAAAAATATAAAACCGATTTCTTTGATTAAAGTTGAAGGATTTGGAGAACATCCTGCAATTGAAATTTCTGAGAAGATGGGAATAAAAAGTCAAGAAGAGAAAGAGAAGCTAGATCAAGCAACAGGAATTCTTTACAAGAAAGAATTTCACACAGGTGTGGTCAAAGACGATATTCCTGATTATGCAAAGATGAATGTTTCTGAAGCTAAAGAGTTGATTTGGAAAAACATGATTGAGCAAAAGATTGCTGACACGATATGGGAATGCACTGCTCCTGTCGTTTGCAGATGTATGACTCCATGCCGTGTGAAAATTTTGGAGAATCAGTGGTTCTTGAGGTATTCTGACGAGGAGTGGAAGACAAAGGTGAGAAAATTAATTGGAGGGATGAAGTTTTATCCTGAAGAATCAAGACAGCAATTCTTGAATACAGTAGATTGGCTAAAAGATAAAGCATGCACGAGAAAAAGTGGCTTGGGGACGCCTCTTCCTTGGGACAAGGAATGGATTATCGAAACTTTGAGTGATTCGACAATATACAATGCATATTACACAATATCAAGAGTGATAAATGAAAACAAGATTCCTGCCACAAAACTGACTGATGAAGTGTTCGATTTTGTATTTTTTGGAAAAGGGAATGTCGAGAAAATAAGTAAAAGAGTGAAGCTGAATAAAAAAATAATCAAAGAGATGAGAGAAGAGTTTGAATATTTCTATCCGGTTGATTTAAGAACTTCTGGAAAAGATCTGGTCCAGAATCACTTCACATTTTTCCTCTTCCATCACACAGCTATATGGGACGATCCGAAGTATTGGCCTAAGTCTATTGGTGTGAACGGATATGTGAAAGTACTGGGAAGTAAGATGAGCAAATCTATCGGAAATGTCATTCCTCTGAAGGATTTGATAGATAGCATCGGAGCTGATTTGACAAGAATTAACATAGTTTCATCGAATGAAGGAATGGACGATGCCGAGTGGAGAGATGAAAGTGTAATCAGTTATATTTCTAGGATAGAACTCTTGGCAGATTTCATATCTCAATTGAAAAAATCCAAAAGAAAAACCGTAAAGGAGATTGACAAATACCTGTTGAGCAGGATGCAATTGCATGTAAAAAACGCTACACAGAATTACGAATCAATTAAATTCAGGAGTGTAGCGCAAAATACGATATTTGATTTTGTGAATGATTTGAAATGGTATACAGAAAGAGTTGGTGGAATGAAGAATTGCAATAGAAAAGTTTTGGCAGTCTGCCTGTCCGCTCTTGTCAGAATGTTAGCTCCGATGATTCCACATGCTTGTGAAGATTTCTGGAATAAATTGGGAAATAAAAAGCTCGTTTCGGTTGCCGAATGGCCCAAGTATGACGAGAAGGGAATTGACAAAAACGCAATACAGATGGAAGAGAATTTCAAAAAGACGATCGAAGATTTGAAGAACGTGGTGAAACTTGCCGGAAAGAAAAAGAATCTTTACTTATATTTTGTCACGGATAAAGAGATTGCCTATTTTGACCAATCACTGGATTTCATAAAAAAACAATTCAATTTCAAGCAAATCAAAACTTTCAAAGTCAGCGACAAGAAGAAATACGATCCTCAGAGCAAATCCACCAAGTCCAAATTTGGAAAGCCAGGAATTTATTTGGAATAAGTCAGCAAACTATTCTTTGCTCTTCGTCTGCTTTATTCCATGCTATTGGAGTTAAAAATACAGTATCATTTAATTTGTAAGCGTTCCAACTAGCAGTATATTCTCCAAGCTTATAGACAGAACAGATGAAAACCGTGCTCGCATTGCCGAATTCTGGTTCGGCCATATAAGGTCCCGCATCGTCTATCACCACTTTATTTTTTCCTTTGTATACAGTGAAAAAGAATTTCAGACTTACATTTTCACCTAAACCGTTGAAATAGGATAAAACACATTTATATCCAGTTACTATTTCTGTGCACCCAAATCCCTTTGAATTAAAATTCCCAGTAATAGTTAGCTTTGTTTTTTTCACAGTCAGATTAATTTTCCCCTCATTTCTTGGGTCATCGCATTTAGCAACTACTTCTATTACACCTTCGGTAGCAGTTTCAAAAACAGCTTTTCCTGGTATAGGAAATGACAAAGTGTTTTGTAAAGGTGTTCCTTGTTTATTGTTTAATGTCCATTTTCCATTTCTGCAAGTTCCATTTACATGGCATTCGTATTTTTTATTTGCGATTAATTCACATTTTATGCTGAGTGGTTGTGAAGGAGAAGTTGTTGTGGTAGTTGTCGTGGTTGATGAACTAGTAGATGATGGTAAACAGTGGTCTGCAGAACATCCATAATCGCATGATTGAGCAAACTGCCAAGCTCCGTTTATGCATTTTTCCAAATTCTCACCATCGCATCTATAATTCCCTTCTGCACATTGTAGTTGAGTTGTGGTGGTTGTTGTTACAGATGTACAGACATAAGTAAAAGTGTAAGAGCCGCTAGTAGTAAAATCAAAAGTATTACTTCCCTGAACAGTACAATTTTTGCCATCAGACGCCATTACAGACTGTTGCACTTCTGCAGTGTGTATTCCGCCCAAAAGCGGAGATGTTATCGAGCTTCCACACCCTCCGTTCCCATTGCTAGACAAACAACCAATATTGAGATTTCCTCCTATTTTATGTTCATCTAAAACTACCTGTGTGTTAGCATTGATTAATCCACTGACACTAAATGTATACTGATAAGGCGTTATTTGAGTAGTTTGTGGCACATATGGAAATATTTGAGAGAAAAATATACTAATTATATTGCTGAAAATATCACTTTGGATGGTTTTGTTGCTCGGTGCACCTATTAAATTTTTCAAAAAATCTTGTAGCTTATATGCATTGACTGATTGAGGGATAAGAATAGATAAAGTGAAAATTGAAATCAAAATTAAATTAGATTGAGTTGACATTCCAAATAGAAATTATTCATTTATATATTTATTTTAATCAAAAGCCAATTTACACATTTTCTATAGTTGGGTACTTTCTATTAGAGCAGCAATAATCAGAATTACAACAGAAACAGTCATCAGTTGCCCAGTATCTTTCAATATGAACATGAATTTCGGTGATTTTCTTCTTGTTACTGCTGTAGATATCAAACCTCCAGCCATCGCTCCAATGAAATATGCCAATATCTCAAGGCTTCCGTGTGGAAAGAACATCAAAACAGCCAAAGGCAAACCTTTCACACCACCAATAGTTTTAGCTGAAATTCCTATGGCAGTCGACAATACAGAAGCATTCCATGCCAAAATGAAAATAGCTCCTGCTCCTAACAAAAAAGATAGAAGGAACGATAAAAATAACACACCTGTATTGTTGATAATTATTTTTTGGAAATTTCCTCCGAATGCAACATTGCCTCTAATTATATTTATTTCATTTATTTGATCTCCAAATAATTTTTGTACAACATCAATAGGTAACATCAAGTAAATTATGGAAAGACTCAAAATCATCCCACAGAAAAATGCAGTATAAACTTTCAGCACATCCCTATGCCTTTGAAAAATGTTCATTTTATCCAAAACTTCTGCGTTCATCTCTTCTCTCGATTCATCATATCTAACTAATCTGAGCATAAGTGGTGTTGCTGCTATGGTCACGAGCAGACTGGTGAATAAACCGATATTTTCTGGGAAAATGACAAAAGACGTGAAGAGGCATATAACAGAAATAATCCCACCTATAACAAAGACCCAAAAAGGGCTGTGAATAGCAGTTTTTAGTGTAATGAGCCTTTCTAAGACCAAAACAGTCCCCCAAATTAGATTTATATTGTTAAAGATTTAAAAGAAAATTTGATATGACATTCAAATTTAACAAAAGAACAGTAATCCTTGCCGGAGGAATTTTTATCATAGGCCTGATGGTAATAGATATTTTTGCTATTGGTGCTTTGCAGGGTCTTAGACCTTCCGGAAGCAAAGCAAACCTTCCAAAAGAGGATATTGTTAATTACGAGCTGACTCTTGATCAGGAGAATGAATTGATTGGGCAAGGAGTCACACTATTGAAATTTTATCATACAACCAACTGTTTGAATTGTACAGAACAAAAAACTTTTGTGGAATATCTGATTAACAAATACAAAGGAAGTTTTTTCTTGGAAGAAATACAGTCCAATAAAACTGTTGACTACCCGACTCTTATAATTTCAAGCACACAGGATACAGTTACTTTAGAGGGTGCAGATTATTCGCAAGTTTTAGAAAAACTTTGTGATTTAATGCCTCAACCACCAGTGGAGTTCAGATGTGCTGTCAGGAATGTTTGATAGAATTTATTTACCCATTCTTTATTCCCATGTCATTTGCGACCTGTGATATACAAGCATCTAAAATAATTTGAAAGCCTAGATGAGCAAATTCTCCATAATATCCAGGAACTGTATGTGGCATTACCAACGTGGAAGTTGCATATCTTGAAATTTCATTTGAATAAGGATTTGATGTTATAAAAATTCTTTTTACTACCTCTTTTTTCATAGCTTCTTCCATAACATTTTTAGTATGCCCGCTAGTACCACCCATAGAAATACCTAGAACGAGATCCTCTTTTCTTATGTTGGAACTACCTGGAGTACCATAATTAGCAGAATCTATAACCTGAATACTTTTTTTAATACCATCAAAACCCAGATGTTCACCACGCATTATAAACCACCTTCCAAGTATGTCACCTTCACCAGCTACAGGAATTCTTATATGATTTGCTCTTTCTATTTCTTGTAAAATAGCAATGAGTTGTTCCTGATTTTTATTACAAAATGGAATTAGGCAATTTCCAAAATATGATTCAAAGGAGTCAATAGTCCTAGCTACCGTTTTTGTTGGAATAGTTTTTGATCCGTCATATCTAAGATGATAATCTTTTATACAATCTGTTATTCCTTTTGAAAGAACTGCAGCCGAAGTTTCAAATCTTGTTGCTTCTGGCGAAACATTAGAAACCGTTCGAGCTAGGGGCTCTGTATCTCTTCTTGCAGGAAGATTTATTATATGTTTAGAATCTGGGTATTTTAAAAAATCCAGCGCAGATTCATCGGATTTTTTAACTTTACCCGCTTTTCTCGCTTGTTCAATTGCTTCTTTGCTGGCATAAGTGAGAATAAACGTTTCAACTTGATCTTGCCTTAAAATTTTTGCTAAATTCACAGCATCCCTTGTGAATGATCTACCCGATACTAATAGACCAACATCTATTCTCGGATTATAAGTTGATAAAGTAGGATCTTCGCCATAAATTCGAATGCATGGTCTAACGGTGCCATCATAACCTAACTGATTTTTCAAAGGGTATGCAAGATGTTTAAAAGCCAATCTACTTCTGTCCTCACCAGCTCCAGTAATTCTTCTATTTACAATAGACCCTATCATATATCCAATCGATGGCCATTGATCATCAAGCAAAGCAGAAAGATCACTGACAGTTTGTTTAATTTCAAACAAGCTTTCTCCAAAAATCTGTAATTTCGAATTCCATTCAAAAGACATATTTTTAAAATATTAACAAAAGGATTTATCCTCAGTCCTGAAACCAAAACATTTTTAAACGTTTCAAAAAATTATTTTACTAATTTAGCTTTTATTCTTCTTACACCAGCAGCCACAGCTTCCTCTTTGATTATTTCAAACCTGCCAAGCTCTTTCGTATTCTTGGCATGAGGTCCAGCGCAGATTTCAACAGAAAACTTTCCAATGGAATACACAGAAACTTTTTCGCCATACTTGTGTTCAAACACAGCCTGCGCGCCTTTTTTCTTCGCTTCGTTCGGAGTCATCTCTTCCCTGTTTACGCACAGACCTTTTTTAATTTGCTCGTTGACAACTTTTTCCACCTGTTTTATTTCCTCTTCGGTCAGCTTCCTGTCAAAATTAAAGTCGAACCTCAACCTTTCTGGAGTTATGTTCGAACCTTTCTGAACTATGTCTTTTTTCTTCAAAACTTTGCGAAGCGCTTCGTTCAACAGATGTGTGGCTGTGTGTAGTTTAGTCGTTTGTTCGGACGTATCGGCCAAACCGCCTTTGAACTTCTTCTCCGCCCCGATTCTGGAAATATGCTGATGCTTTTCAAATTCTTCTTCAAATCCCTTTTCATCCAAAGGTATTCCAGCATCCTTCGCAAGTTCTTTTGTCATCTCTATTGGAAATCCAAAACTTTGGAAAAGTAGAAACGCATTCTTACCATCAATCTCTTTCTTTCTATCAGCAATTTCTTCAAACTTCTTCAGACCTCGATTGAGAGTGTTTCTAAATTTCAACTCCTCTTTTTTCATCTCCGCCAAAATAAATTCTTTATTTTTTTCCAAAAATGGATAATCTTTTTTGTATATGTCAATAACAATTTTTACCAAATCATCGAGAAACTCCTTTTCAATTCCGAGTATCTTCCCATGTCTTATAACTCTTCTTACCAACCTACGTAAAACATATCCTCTGTCAACATTGCTTGGCACGATTTCTTCGGCCATAATAAACACCGAAGCTTTCAAATGATCCGCAACAATTCTTATAGATTTCTCTTGTTTTTCATCTTGGAATTTGATTTTCGCAAGTTCCTTTATTTTTTCAACAATTGGTTTGAAAGTTTCTATCTCATAAACACTGTTCTTTCCGTTCAACACAGCAACAGTTCTTTCGATACCCATTCCTGTGTCAACATTTTTCTGTTTGATTAATTCATACTTGCCATCCGCAGTTTTATTGTACTGCATGAACACATCATTCCATATCTCAAAATATTTCCCACACCAGCATCCTGGTTTACAATCTTTTCCACATGGTTTCTTTCCAACATCATAATATATCTCTGTATCCGGACCGCATGGACCAGTTTTACCAGCTGGCCCCCACCAGTTGTCTTTTTTTGGTAAATAGAAAATTCTTTCTTTCGGCATTCCTACGCTTAGCCAAATTTTAGCACTCTCTTCATCTCTCGGTGCATCCTTATCTCCTGCAAAAACACTGACAAACAATCTTCCTTTGTCCAAACCAAGCCACTTTTTGCTCGTCAAGAATTCTAAGCTCCATTCTATAGCTTCTTTTTTAAAGTAGTCTCCCAAAGACCAATTGCCCAGCATCTCAAAAAATGTTAAATGAGTATCATCTCCAATTTCATCCATATCGTCTGTCCTTAAACATTTCTGAACATTCACCAATCTCTTTCCAAGTGGATGGGGCTGACCTAGGAGAAACGGAACAAGCGGGTGCATACCGGCAGTTGTGAACAAAACCGTTGGATCCTCTTCAGGAATAAGAGGAGCATTGGGGATAACCTTATGGCTTTTTTGTTTGAAAAATTCTAAGTAAAGGGTTTTCAATTTATTCGAATCTATCATCCTATCTATATCTAAATTCTTAAGATTGAAATAATTAAAGGATTTAGTCCGGCAAAAAACATAATTGAAGGCAATAGCAAACAGCCCATGCAATGACCTTTTCTAATTCCCAAATAATTTGCAGTCAAACCTATTGATATTGCGGTTAAAAGAATTAGAATTCCTGCCGGCCCGTTCAAAATAAAAACCAGACTGCTGACAAACAAAATTATTGAGATTGAAATCATCTTGTAATTCAACCTTGCCAAAAATTTCGGTATCTTCTTCCCCAGATACAGAGTTATGACCGCAGCTAAACCAGACGTGAAACAAATCACCCCCACCAGTAAAACAACATCCCACCCGCTCAATTCGCCAAGTATAGTTTGTATGGCAACGGAAGCACCACTTCTTGGATTTCCAACCAAAAACAAACTGATCAAAGAGAAAACCTCATTCGCAACATTAATGCCGCTGATTGTAACCAAGAAATTTCTGCCTTCTCCACCACCAAGCTGAACTAAAGTGGCGGCTTGTGAAACACCTATCGCTGGCAGTAACCCGACCATTATTCCAGCCACAGTTCCTAGAAAAATCGATTTAATCATCTCTATTTTTGAGATATTCAATCGGGAATCTCCCTGCTGAGATGGGATTTTAGATTTTTCTGAAGTGTTTGCTACCAGCAGGCTTAAGCCGAACAGCCCGCTCAGGATGGGAAACAAAGCATTTTTGCTCGAGAGAACTGAGGAATTCAGAACCATTACTCCGAAAATCCCTGAAAGAGCAAAAACTAGAGATGCGGATAATATTTTTTTGGCCTTCTTCTCAGAAAGAATCATGAAAACTGCCACGCCGCTGATGCAAAAATGGATGTAAGGCCTGGATATTTCATAGACGTAACCAAAAACATCTTTCAGCAAAGTGATTACAATTATCCCAAAAATCAGAGAGCCGACACTACCGATTACAGTCAATTTTATGGCCTCATAACCTCTTCCTTCCAGCAGTAACCTGTGGCCCGGTAAAACTGCCAAAGAAGTCCCTTCCTCTGGGGCTCCGAGAAAAATTGATGGAATGTAGCTGACGAATATTTGGGTTATCGCGGTTGAAACCACGAAGATGGCAAGAAGATATGGGGAGTTGAAAAATGCCGACAACGACAAGATGAGTGGTATGACATTGTTTATATGCATTCCTGGTAGCAACCCTAGGGCAATTCCAAAAGAAGAACCCAGCAGGGAAACAAATAAAATTTCTAGCATTTAATCACGAATGATTTTTATATCTTCAACTTTTCTTGGGACAATTTGTAACTGTCCCCTATACTCGTCTACAGTTCCTGTTACTACAATCCTCGCTTTGCTTTTGAAATCCTTCTCGCCAATTCCAACTTTTTTTAATTCAGACATGAACCCAGCGAACAAAGGAACCTGGACTTTTTTATCGTTCTCGGAAATTGTCAAGAAAAAATGACCAGCAGGATGGCTGCTTTTATAAGTTATAAAACCTTCCGTTGTTACAGCCTTTCCTACAAGATTAGAGTTGATTTCTTTCAATTCAATTGTGGCCGGCTGCATTCTTATAGCGGCTACATAAATGAGCGCTATACCTGTAAGAGAAGATAAAAAGCAGATTATAATCAATTTATTGTTTTTTAAATCCATCTTACCCTAATGAAAGTTATCATCAATTCTTTCATATGAATTTTGAACTACTGTAAGTGGTAGAAAAGATTATAGAAATCAATTAGTTATATTTCAAAACTAATTAAATTGTATATGGAGCATTTTGATTTAAAATTTGTATTGAAGCAGCTACCTTTTACAATTCTGTACTTTTCTATGGGATGTATATTCGGAATAGTTTCCGGTTACAGTCTTTTCTATACGAACAAATCTCTATACGAACAAATTCTTTCTTTGTGGTTCAAGAGAATTCTTTTCGGACTCAAATTTTTAAATAATCAATATATTTTCTGGTTCATTCTGAACAATTTTGTTGCCATGGTTTTGATAGTGACAGGTTCCTTATTGGTTTTACTTACTGTTTTCAAAAGGAAAAGATTTGTATTATACAACAAAAGATTCGAAAATATAGAGAGACATCATCCCAAAATGACTGTGAACAGTCTTTTCATTATACCGATAGGAGCCGTATTTGTAAATGGATTTTTAATTTCATTATTTTCAACATATGTACTGTTAAACTCTGGATACGCTGAGCTGACAAACTTAATTTCATTCCTATTGCCTCACGGAATGAATGAAATCCTTGCTTTGCTTCTCGCCTCTTCTCTTGGCTTGTCTTATGTAAAAATTATGAAACCTTTAATTTTAAAAAAGCGATGGAATGAAGCGATATCTGTTGGTAAAAATATGATATTTTCCAAAACTACATTATATGTTTTGATTTTTATAGCAATCCTTGTAGTTTTTAGTGGATTCATAGAAGGAGCATTAACTCAACTCGGATTAGGAAAAATTTAGGAGAATTTAATTTCTATCTTCTTTTCTCTGAAAGTTAAACTGCCACTGAACTTGCCTTTCAGTTCACATATTCCTACTTTCTTCGCTCCAACTTCTTTTCTCAAATCTTTTTCAAATTTTTTCAATATCTTTTTAGTGGCTTCGTCAGAATCCAAGGTCAAAACTATAGACTGTTTTACATTAAACCCATTTTTCTTTCTCAAACCTTGAATTTCTCTTACCAACTCTCTGAACATAGATTCTTCAACCAATTCTTCGTCCATATCTTTCTCAACCAGAACTTTTCCAAAGCCAAACTCTGCTTCTGAAAACTTCTCTACAGGAGCTTCTTCTGCAATTTTAATTTTTTTGCAATTGCACATATTCAACAGCACTTCATTCAAATCTTTCACAGCGCTTGCAACATTCTTTTCCTTCGAAACTACCAAAACATTTCTTACAGGCCATTTCAATTTCAAATTGGCTTTTTGTCTCGCGGCTTGGCATGATTCAACAATATTCTTTACTACCTCCATTTCTTCCTCCAATTTTTTATTAATTAATTTCTTTTCAACTTTTGGCCAATCGAGTAAATGAACTGATTCCACATCCTTCTTCAACGGTTTAATCATATTTTGAAAAACATCTTCGGCCAAAAATGGGCAGATCGGAGCTAAAAGTAAATTCAATGTCCTTGTCACAGTGAAGAGTGTATAAAACGCTGATAATTTATCCTTTCCTTCATACGTAGGCCATACTCTATCTCTGATTATTTTTATATACCATCTGGAAAAATCATTCAAAATAAAATCAAGAATTTCTTTCGAGGATTTGTGAACATTAAAACTATTGTTGTATTGGGTACAGTTATCGACCAAAGAATTGAGTTTGGACAATATCCATTTATCTTCCGCTTTCAATCCTTTCGGCTTTCCTACTTTTGTGACATAAGTTTTAACGAAATTGAAAGTATTTCTTACAACAACAAAAGATTTTGCCATCTCATCCGCATCTTTCCATTCGAAGTAATAATCATCCCATGGAGCCCCGTTCAAGAAATAAAATCTAAGAACATCTCTTCCATGTTTCTTAATCACGTCTTCCGGATTTACAACGTTGCCTTTGCTTTTGGCCATCTTGTTTCCGTGGGCATCCAAAACAAAGCCATGGAACAAAATATTTTTGAAAGGGCTTCTATCGAATGATATGACACTAGTTATGATTGAAGAATTCCACCATCCTCTAATCTGATCAACACCTTCTAAAATAAAATCTACAGGCCACAACTTCTTGAACAATTTTTCATCTGAAGGATATCCAAGTGGGGCCCATGAAGAGACACCAGAATCAAACCAAACATCAAGAACATCTTCAACTCTTCTCATCACGCCTTTGCACCTTTTACATTTCAATGTCACTTCGTCTATGAAAGGTCTGTGTAAATCTTTCAATTTCTTCGGTAGTTCTTTAATTGAACCAATTACAGCAATTTCACCACATTTTTCACAAATCCATATCGGCAAAGGTATGCCCCAATATCTCTGTCTTGAAATCGGCCAATCGCCTAAACTCTCCAACCAGTTGTGGAATCGTTGACCCGCCCAATCAGGCACCCAATTTATTTTTTTATTTTCTTCAATCAATTTCTGCCTTATCTTAGTCACTTTGAAAAACCACTGTGGTATTGCCATCATCAACAACGGCGATTCACATCTCCAACATAAAGGATAATCGTGCGTGACCTTCTCTTCATGTAACAACGCATTCTTTTCTTTTAGTTCTTGAATCATCATTTTGTCAGCATCTTTAGCAAAAACTCCAGCATATTTTCCGCAAGTTTCATCAAATCTGCCGTTGAGCTTCAATGGGGAGACTGCTGGCAACCCAGTTTCTTTTCCAACCTTATAATCTTCCTGACCGTGCCCAGGAGCAGTGTGAACCAATCCAGTTCCATCTTCCAATGTGACAAACTGGTCAGACAAAACAACTCTGTGAGCATTCTTCAAATTTTTCATAAAAGGAAACAGTTCTTTTAAAGGATGCTCGTATCTGACTCCTTCCAAATCCTTACCTTTCAAAGTTTCAACAACTTCATAATCACTGATTTTCAATTTCCCCATGACAGTTTCCAGCAATTGTTTAGCCATAATTAAAACCTCATCTCCAACCTTCGTCTTCACATAATCTGCATCAGGCTTGACCATTATTCCTGTGTTCGAAGGAATTGTCCAAGGTGTAGTGGTCCAAATAACAAGAAATTCATTTTTCTTATCTTTGACAGCGAATTTCACGTAAATTGACGGATCGGTCAATTGCGTATACTCTATTTCGTTATAAGCCACCGCTGTCTCGCAATGAGGGCAAACATGAACAGAATAATTGTCTTTATACAAAAGTCCTTTCTCAAAACCTTTTTTGAAAGTGAACCAAGCACCTTCTATGTATTCGTTTGTTAAAGTGAGATATGGATGGTTCCAATCCATCCAAACTCCTAAATCACTAAACTGTTCATTCATCACACCGATAAACTGGGTTGCAAATTTTTTACATTCTGCATTAAAATTTTCTATTCCGAATTTCTCTATGTCCCCCTTGGATTTAAAATTCAATTTCTTTTCGACTTTATTTTCTATTGGCAGGCCGTGTGTATCGTAGCCTGGCTGATCTCTAACATCGAATCCTGACATTCTGAAAAATCGTATGAAAAAATCTTTCAAAATCTTGTTCATCGCAGTTCCTATATGAATGTAACCAGTAGCGTATGGCGGGCCGTCTAAGAAGTAGAATTTTTTTGCTTTTTTTCTTAAACTTTTGGCCTTTTGGTAAATATTCTTTTTCTTCCAAAATTCCAATATCTTTTTCTCTTGCTCTTCAATAGTCATAAATTCACCTTAGAGTTTGCACTAAATAAAAGTTTAGAATTAGTTGAAGATCCGACAATCCACTCTAATCACTTGAACTATTTTTAACAGTGAGATATTTAAAGATTAGACAAGAAGTGGTTTCAGAAATAATATTAAGTTTTTATAGCTTATTAATTTTTGGGTTGTGAAGTATAGAATTCAGACTGAGAATGTTTAAATATCATTCAGAACTAACTTATGGTGGGTCTTGTTTTAGACCTCCCTAACAGAGGAGGTCAATAAAAATGGAAAGGTCAATACCATATTACAAACTACATTTGAGTATTAAAACTGATGAAACTTGGAACGAGTTAATTGCAGCGGGTTTAGTAAAAGAAAAACCTCGATGTGATAATGGAAGATATGTAAGTGCTTCAGAATACGAATAAGATAATACAACCAATCCGACTAAAAAGATTAGACAATTGGCTTAAAGCAAAAAGTATTACTTTTAAAAAACAATATAGAAATATGTCTGTTGGGTACGAAGAGCAAAAAGTTGCACAGGAATTTGGCGATCCTCTATTAAAAACACTCTATGATTTACAAATTGTTGATAAAAAGTTTGTAGTAAGAATAGGAAAAGTATATCAAGATTTAGAATTTGGAGTTGATCGCGAAAGGAATGAAATTATAGTAAGCTCGAAACATCTACAAAGTCGACTAGAGCGATTGCAATCGGAAGCCAGAAAATACGGAGCTAGACTTGCAGAAGAAGACAAACGAGAGATGCAAGGAAGAATTATCAGAGAATACGCACTACGCGCAGCAATTGTTGATTTTAGATACAGATCTCAAATGTTTCCTGATACTAAAGATCCAATCATGGTTAGCCATATAAAAGGAGCTGAGGAAGAACTTGTATCTTTCATAGAATCTCTTATTGAGTATGAAGATCCGACAGCTTTGATGAAAGAAATTAGAAAATATGGAAAAACGCACAGAGTTGGCACGAGAAAAGCAGAAATTTATGATTTAGGAGCAGATTTGACAGGAGGAGAAGGTGGTAGAGAATTAAGAGAAAAGGCATCAAGATTAGTAGATCCAATTTATGGACGTTTGCTGGGTATGGCAGCAGCATTGAGCCGAAAACCTAGAGAATATAAAATAAGCTTGGCAAGAAGTTTAATGAGAACAACATCTTTAGAAATTCCAAGCAAATTGGATTATTTGGCAAAAGAAGGTCTCTTGTTGTATGGAGAACGTGAAATGCCTTTGGATGAGGCTGATGAAGTCATGATGTCTGCAAAAGAAGCTGCGGGAAAAGCCCCAGCGCCTAACGCAGCAAAACAAGCTGTAGTAATTATATTTTTAGTTGCAATTGGAACACTCTTCTTACTTCCGCAATTACCGAATCAAATGACCGCTGCCTTCTCCTTACTTCCTGCTTCTAACCTTTTGTTCGTCAACTTTTTAGTTGCCATCATGATAATCATGCTAATCTACGTTTTTTCAAGTAAAAAATAAAATATAAATCATTAATTTATTTAATAGATAAAACATGGAATGCCAACTGTGCGGACAGGATTTTCCAAACCTAAACAAAGCAGAGGTAGAAGGAAGTATAATCGATGTTTGCGATAAATGTTTGAAGTTTGGGACAAAAGTTATTGAGAGCAAACCGATTTACAAGCCAGTTGGAAGAAAGATTGAACTGAAAGAACTGGTCGATTCTGATTTGAGCATTATTGCTGGTTATGGACACAAGATAAAAAAAGCAAGAGAAATGAAGGGATTGACAAGAGAACAGTTTGCAAATAAGATTAATGAAAAACAGTCTCTGATAAAAAGAATAGAAGAAGAGCAGATGGAGCCAAGCGAAGAATTGACAAAGAGAATTGAGAATTTTCTTGGAATCGACTTGAAAGAAAAATACCAAGAATATAAATTGAAAAGGCAAGAGGAAAAGAAGAATCTTACAGTCGGAGATATAATAAAAGTCGACTAAAAGATAGAAATATAGAAAAAGACTAATTCTATTCATGGACACACTATTCCACTTCATATTTCCACTTATAGCGATGATGGCGGCTAGAGTTAAAGTGAGACACAGTATAAGAGTTTCCATTATCTTAGCTGGTGCGGCTGCTTTGCTAGATGTGGACCATTTCTTTGGCTTGGTTGCAAGAGGAACGCTCCACAATATTTTTGTAACTGCTTTATTCCCCATGGTATTGTTCCTGATTTTTTTCAAAAAAGGAAACAAAAAATATATGCACTTGAGCCTTATTTTACTCCTCTTCTTGGCCAGCCATCCTATTCTTGACATGTTCACCGAAGGGAAGGTGGAGCTGTTTTATCCTGTTTCTGAAAAACAATATGATTTGAGCGGACTTTCTTTTACCGTTCCTTTGCAATCTGGGCAACCCGGCTACATAATCTCAGGGTCTGGAATCGGTCTGACAATCTTTTTCCTATTAATTTTAAGTGTCATCTTCATCGAAGATTTCTTGAACTATTTCAGAAAAGATAAAGGCATTGGATACATTTTTGGAGAGACTGTGAAGAAAGAAGAGAAGAAGATTGAAAAGGAACTATAGATTTAAATTTTTATCGTCGTCTTTTTAATTATGACATACAGTAAATTACTTGCAACTCCTGAAAGAGTATCGGATTTAAAAGCAAGCTACTCTATTGGGATAGTTTATGGTCTTGGTTTTAAAGACGGCAAACCGGAAATTCACGCGCTTAACAAACTTGAGAAATTGAAAGAGCTGATTGATTTTGGTGAAGTTGAAAGAGGGATAATTACTAGTGGGCCTGGAGTTGGATCCGTTTCAGAATATTTTATAACTGAAATGGGGGCTCCAAGAAAGAAAATTTACACAGATGCAGGTAAGAGTTTTATAGATCACATGTATCATATTGAAAGAATGGTGGACAGGTGGATTAGAAAAGGCGAGATTCCAAGCAGTGTTCTTTTGCATCATATTGTTCAAACTTGGGCTGTAGAGAGAGCAGAGTTTGACGCCAGTTGGATTATACGAAAGTATCCTTCTGAAGTTATTGGAGTGGAAGATGGTAGGCCAGAAGAAGTTATTCGGGAAGTGGATACTGATGATGAACCGAGAAGAATGAAAGTTGATCAATTGGCTAGCAAAATTCCAATATTTAGAACATGTTATCTTCCTGTCGCTCAGTATATTGCATACTGCAGATATCCTCCTCATAGTGTCCGTCGTCTTATAGGGCACGGCAAAAGATTTTTGCCAATATAATTTTTATTTATTCGGCAAATTTACAAAGCTTATCCAACTCAAAGTATTTATACTATGTTTATCAGTAAATCTTGTAGTGAGTGAGATGAAAGGTGAATCAGTTCACAAAGCGTGATTTAGTTCATTTCTGTTACTGCTAATTCTAAAAATAAATATAAGGCAATAGGAATTCTAGGTGGCATGGGACTGGAAGCTACGGCTGAACTTTACTTAAGGATAATAAAATTGTTCCAAATTAGATTAAAAGCGTGGTTAGACGAAGATTATCCTGAATTTTTTATTTATAATCTGCCTTTGCTTGATGTGGTCTTGACTAGTAGAAATGAAAAATTGGTTGGTAAATCTCTCATTATCGCAGCTAAAAAATTAGAAGCTATGGGATCAGAGTTCATTGTCATCCCTTGTAACACTGTAGAATATTTTATAGACGATTTGAGAAAATCGGTAAATATACCAGTAATCAGCATTGTGGAAGAAGTAAGAAAAAATCTAAGTACAATGAGAATTAAGAAAATTGGACTGCTGGCAACTGAAACTACATTGAAATATGGAACTTATGAAAAAGAATTGGGTAAATTAGAAATAAAAGTAGTAACTCTTGGGAGTAAGAATCAACGGAAAGTAACAAAAATAATTATTGACATTTTGTCTGGAAGAAAAAATGAAAATGATAAAAAATGTTTAAAGAAATTAATTAAAAGTTTCGATACAGAATATGTTGTTTTGGGATGCACGGATCTACCACTGTTAATAAGTCAAAAAGAGTCTAAAATTAAATTAATTGATACATTAGATATATTAGCCATGGCGGCATTCAAATTAAGTACGGGTAATTAATATGAAATTCCAAACACCTAAAGGAACAAGAGACTTTTTGCCAGAAGAAGCTATCAATTTTTTCAAACTGATAGAAATAGTTAGGAAAGTTTTTGAAGAATATGGTTTCGATCCGATTATTACTCCCGCTTTTGAAAAATTTGAACTACTTGCTGCGAAAGGTGGATTGGGAGAGGCGGTTAAAGATGAAATTTATTATTTCAAGGACAAATCTGATCGTGAACTGGGATTAAGATTTGACATGACAATGCCTTTGGCAAGAGTAGCTTCTTCCAATCAACAATTGCCAAAACCTTTCAAAAGATATGTTATTGATAAAGTTTGGAGATATGATAATCCGCAAGCCATGAGGTGGAGAGAGTTTTGGCAGGCAGATATCGACGTGGTTGGCAGTAGTTCTGTTTTAGCAGATGTCGAATGTTTGGCTGCAGTTTGCAAGATTTTTAGTGAATTGGGATTTAAAGATTACTTCATTCGAATAAGCAGCAGAAAGTTGTTAGAAAATTTGTTGGAAAAATTTGTCCCAAAAAATAAGATTGTGGAAGTTTTCAGAATTTTGGACAAACAAGATAAGATTGGGATAGAAGGAGTGAAAAAGGAATTAGAAACTGTTGGTGTAGATGGAAAAGAAATAATCAAAATCATTGTAGACAAAACTGCTGACATTTCTTCTTTTGAAGGTGGAAAAGAAATAAAAGAATTGTTTGACTATGCAAAAGCTTATGGCATAGATAGTAAACTGAAGCTTGATCTTTCTCTAGTCAGAGGACTGGAATACTATACTGATGTGGTGTTTGAAGTTTACGCAGGCGCTAAAGTTAGTTGCGGTGGTGGAGGAAGATATGATAATCTGATAGAAGTTGTGGGCGGGATGAAGATGCCAGCCACTGGGATATCACTTGGGTTGGATAGAATTTTTGAAATCTTGAAAGAGCAAAAACTCTTTGAAATGAAAAAAACTGGAGCAAAGATTTTTGTTGCAAATGTTGACGAAAAAATGAGAATCAAATCAATAGAAATTGCCCAAGAACTGAGAAAAGGAGGAATAAATTGCCAGACAGATTTGATGGGAAGAAACTTAACTAAACAATTGGAGTATGCAGACAGTTTAGGAATTCCTTTTGTTGTCATCGTTGGAGAAAAGGAAATTAAAAAGAAAAAGTTCAAACTGAAGGATATGAGGAAGAAAACTGAAAAAGAAATGGACATTCAAAATATTTTGAAAATGTTAGGATGAATCAGAGTGCTCTCTTTTGAACTTCCTTGATGCCTTGAATTTCGTTATCGACAATTGTAAGTTGTTCACTCCTCTAAAAAGTGGACATTCTAAATATCCTCTTCGTCCGAACTTTCTATATCTTGGATCATGCTGCTTAGTTTTATTAAATTCTTCGCGATCTAAGTTTTTTAAATATCGATTTATCCTTCTTGGAGAAATTCCTGTTCTCAATAGCGTTTGCCTTCTTTGTCTGAGTGTTAATTCACCATTGTTTATTATAGTTTTTACTACTTCCTGTTCTTCATAAGAATTCACAATCCATGCTGGTATTATTTCAATATAAAAATCTGGAACAAAAACTGTCCACGGCTTTATATAAGCAGCAGCAGTTATTACATGAACATAATTTTCAAACTCTGATCGAATTCCAGTTTGCATAATTTCTGTCACAGCTTTAGCTCTTTCCCCTTCATTTTCTATGCTTAAAGATTCTTCCAATTCTTTCAAACGATTTGATAGGCGGTCTAACTCTCTTTCATAAAACTCGTACGTTTCTTTATCCACTCCACTTTTTAGTGGTGTAATTGTTCGTCTTACTTCATCAAGTGTTTTTGAGTAAATATGATGTAACTCTTTGACAAAAGAGAATCCTTTATCAGAAAGATCTTCGACTAAGATAACATGTTCACCAAGTACAGAGACATCCCGAGGTATACCACGACTTAAATTAAGTTTGCTCGTTTTTGCTATACCAGTGTAAGAAGAAAGGCATATCATGTGAAAGTTTTTATTCTCAACTAATTCGGGAAAATAATGGTCCAAAGCAATTCTAATTGCGTAATGCCCACCCCGATGGACACTTATGCACAGGTCAGGTTTATAACTTGGGTCGTGGTCTTTTATCTGTTGCATTAGTTCTCTATTTTTCGTTTCGATATCATTCGCAGATTGATAAGAAAAAAGTTGGAAATCAAGACCCAGCAAAGAACGAAAATCGACCATAAATTAACTATAGAAGAAAAAATTTAAGTAGAATGAAATTTTCATATCTTATAGAAAACTGGAGAGAGTTAAACATAGATTTGATTAGAAGTAACTTGGCAGTTAAACTCTATAGCATCAATCTGCTTCCTGACATGAATTTTTCGTCTACAACTAATCCACATTTCTTGCACGTCAGTTCGTTGCTTATCATTTCTAATTTTTGACTGCCACACTCTGGACATGACTTCATTTTCTCACCTGAATAAAAGAGTAAAAAGAGCCCTTAAATCGATTTCGGTATAAAAAAATATAATTCATAGATGTGTTATCGTTTTTCAGTGAACAATAGAAAAGTTTAAAAAGAGCAAATTCTAGATATTTAGAAGTAAGTGGAAGCTAATCCTATACTATTTAGGGAAGGTTTCAAATTAAAGAAAAAAAGGTGATTATATGAAAATAATTTCGGATACGTCTATTCTTATCGATGGCAAACTGTCCGAGTTTTTAGAAAAAGGAAAGTTGAAAGATGTAGAGATAATTATACCGTTGGCTGTTTTAGATGAGTTGCAATCACAGGCTTCTAAAGGTAGAGAACCTGGGTTTGTTGGTTTGAATGAACTAAAAAGATTGAGAAAGATTTGTGATGAGAAGAAGGTTAGAATAAGATTTACTGGTGATAGACCGAGTCTTGAAGATATAAAGCTCGCTCATTCTGGTAGATTGGACGCGTTGATCAGAGATGTAGCGAAGAATGAGAGTGGTGTGTTGTATACAGCTGATTATGTCCAGGCATTGGTTGCAGAAGCGGAGGGGGTTAAAGTAGAATATATTCCTGCTGATGTCAAAACTACAGGGCTCAAATTTGAAAAATTCTTCACGGAAGACACGCTAAGTGTGCATCTGAAAAAAGATATTCCACCCGTTGCTAAAAGAGGAAAGCCTGGAAATTTCAAACTTATGAAAATCAGAGAAGATCCAGCCACTGTGGAAGAGATAGAAAACATAATCAGAGAGATTTCTGAGGCAACAAGAATAAGCGAGGAAGGATATGTGGAAATGAACAGAACTGGTGCGATGGTTATTCAGTTGGGCCACTACAGAATTGCTATTGCGAGACCGCCTTTCAGCGATGGACTGGAAGTGACAATTGTTAGACCAATAGTTAAACTAAGATTGGAAGATTACAAACTCTCTGAGAAACTGATGAAGAGATTGAGTGAAAAGGCGGAAGGAATTCTTATTGCTGGGCCACCTGGTTCCGGTAAGAGCACTTTAGCTGCTTCTCTTGCAGAATTTTACATGAAGCAAGGGAAGATTGTAAAAACCATGGAGAGTCCGAGAGATTTGCAGGTTGATCCTGAGATAACCCAGTACGGCCCGTTGGAAGGAGATTTTGAAAAAACTGCAGATATATTGCTGTTAGTCAGACCAGACTATTCCGTATATGATGAAATAAGGAAGACAAGAGACTTTGAAATATTTTCAGACATTCGTTTGGCTGGGGTAGGAATGATCGGCGTTGTACATGCAAGCAATGCAGTGGATGCGATTCAAAGATTTGTGACTAGAATTGAACTTGGGATGGTTCCACACATAATTGACACGATAATTTTTGTGAAAGAGGGAGAGGTGAAAAAAATTTACAAACTTGCCATGGTCGTTAAAGTTCCTACAGGAATGACCGAGGCAGATTTGTCCAGGCCATTGGTAGAAGTAAGAAATTTTGAGGATGATAAACTGGAGTATGAGATCTATACCTTCGGAGAGGAAAATGTCATCATACCTGTCACTGAAACGACTCAAGTATCTTCTGTGAAAAAATTGGCAGCAGAAAGAATTTTGCAGGAAATAAGAAAGTTTGATCAAAATGCAAAGGCGGAAGTAATTTCTGACAATAGGGTTTTGATAAAGGTTGACAACAAGATAATCCCAAGAATCATAGGTAAGAATGGGAGTATGATATCTGAGATTGAAAAAAGACTTGGGATTGGTATAGACGTTCAGCCAAATATTCCTGCTTTAGGACAAGAAGTAGATTATAAATTGAATGAAAGTGGCAATAGTTTGGAATTCATTTTTGATAAAATGCTGGTTGGAAAAATCGCCAGTTTCTATTTGGAGAGTAAATTTCTGTTCTCAGCCACTGTCGGTAAAAAATCAAATATAAAAGTAGGGAAAGAGTCGGAAGTAGGAAGCGAGCTTATGAGAAGTATAGTTGGAAGAAAGAAAATTAAAGTTTTGATTTAATCTATCCTTTCATTGTTATCAGCCATGTCCCTAAAAATAATAAAATTAAGGAGATTAATTTCAGTAATATAATTTTTTTGTTTATTTCTTCTTTCAATATTTTTGGTTTAAATGAGCTGATGAATACCATAAACAGTAAAACAAAGAAAGGTTGAAGAGGACCGATGGCCGCAACCAAGGAAACGTAGGTCATTGACGTAGCTACGTTGAAACTTATGTCGGCAAAAAAAGCCGAAGTTTCTGATCCCACCAGAACATATAGTAGACGGGTTCTTTTCAATGTTTTTACGAGTTTGATAAAATCTCTTCTGATACTTGGAATAAAAAGTAGAAGCAATGCTGTAATGTTTATGCCAACAACATTCCAGAAATACAAAGACCAATAATTCATCACATTTAAAACATATTTTTTTTGAATATCGTATATAGAGCTAAGGAGAATTGCTATTAGAATAATTTTGAGAGAAGGAATAAAAAATTTTCCTTTTGACTTTTTGTAAGATATTAAAATCCCACTTGCAACTAGCAAAACTATTCCCACATACTGCATCGGAGTTAAGATTTCTTTTAAGAAAATTGCTGCCAAAATAGCGACGAATAGTGGTATGGTGAAGAAAATGGAAATAACTCTTGAAACTTCTTCTTTAATCAGCGCCTTTGAATAAAGAGCAACACATCCAATCCAACATGCCCCAGAAACAACTGCAATTAGACTTTCTGGGAAAACGAATTGAACTTTTTGATATAGAAAAATAATGACGGCAAATATTGAAATATAAAATCCTAAAAGCATTGTATATGGAATAGGTTTTCTTAAAATTTTGCTCATAACAAATTTATCAACTATGTTTGTTAATGCAAACAAGAATGTTGATAGGATTGAAAAATAAAGCCATTCCATATCTAGATTTTGCAATTCTAAAAACTTTAATAAGGGTGTTTATAAATAATCTTTAGGTGATTTTTGTCGATAAGGATTTGGCCAAATTCTGTATAAGCTTTGCTCTAAAAAATGGGGCTAACTTTGCCGAAGCGAGAATAGTTTCTTCTACCTCGGACAGTTTTACGTTGAAGAACGGTATTCCAGTGGTTTCCCAATTCTTAGAAGACAGTGGAATAGGGATAAGAGTTCTTGTAAACGGAGCGATGTCATTTGTAACTCTGAACAATTTCGATAGAGATTTTTTGAAAGAGAAAATAAAAAAAGCGATTAAATTTGCCACCTCTTCTGCCAATACAAAAAAAGATAAAACCGAGTTTGAAGGATTCAAGTTTGCTAAAGCCAAATGGGAGGTCAAAGCCAAGAAAAAAGTTGAAGATGTGAGTCCAAAAGAGAAGATGGATGTCCTTTTTGATATAGAAAAAAATCTGAAAGACATGAAAAGCAAAGTTCCATCCAGATTTTTACAGTTGAGCACTGACATGAGCGAGACTTTTTATGCCAATAGCGAAGGGTCGGAAATTTCTTCTAGAATTCCAAGAATGATGCTTTATTACAGTATCTTGGTTTCTGAAGGAAATCAAAGCGAACAGAGATATTTCCAATTTGGAGAAAGCGGTGGATGGGAAATGATCAGGAAATGGAACGCTGAAGAAAAAATAAGAGAAGAGGCTAAAGTTTTGTTGAATTTGATTAGAAAAACCAAATCGTTTATAACTGAAAATATGGATGTTGTTTTGTCTCCAGAACTGGTCGGGATTGCCATGCATGAATCTTGCGGGCATCCTTATGAAGCTGATAGAATTTTAGGGAGAGAGGGGGCGCAGGCCGGAGAAAGTTTTGTGAAAGAAGAATTCTTGGGAACTAGAATAGGAAGCGATGTTGTCACAGTTGTTGACGACCCATTGATTCCAAATAATTTTGGTTATTATGAATACGATGATGAAGGTGTTAAGGCAAGAAGAAGATTTCTTATTAAAGATGGTTTAATCAATGAATTTTTACACAACAGAGAAACTGCAGCTAAGATGAGGACAGAAAGTAATGCTGCTGCGCGTGCTTCATCATACAATCGCGAACCGATAGTGAGGATGTCAAACACGTTCATGCTCCCTGGAAATTACAGGTTTGATGAACTGATTGAAGGAGTAAAGAAAGGAATTTACATCAAATCATTCACAGAATGGAACATTGATGACAAGAGATGGAACCAGAAGTATGTTGGTTCTGAAAGTTATCTGATCGAGAATGGAGAATTGAAAGGTTTAGTCAAAAGACCTGTTCTTGAAATCACGACAAAAGATTTCTTTTCAGCCGTAGACGCTTGCGGAAATGATATTGGTTATGTTCCTGGCACATGCGGAAAAGGAGATCCCATGCAAGGCATTCCAGTATGGATGGGCGGGCCGCATATAAGACTAAGAAATGTAGTGGTGAGCAAATATGCTTGATTACATCATACAAAAGGCGCAGAAGCTTGGAGCTGAGGATATAATTGCTACTTCTTTAAACCAATTGACCAGGCAAACAAAATTTGCGAACAATGAGATTGTTGTAAATCAGACATGGGATGAAAAAGACATTGACATATTTTTATCGTTCAAAAAAAGAACAATCTCCACTTCTGTCAAAAGCGATGCGAAGAAGAGTGATATCGATAAGGCTTTGAATAAAATGGTAAAGATTGCCAAACTCTTGAAACCGAATGAAGATTATTTTGGAATTGCTGGAGGAGAGTTCAAATACAAAGATGTGGAAGAGGGGTATGACAAAAAAATAGAAAATTTGGATGAGAAGGAAGTTGACATAGTCACGGCCGCTATAAACAAAGCACTTGAAAACGGTGTGAAAAAATCTTCCGGGGTTTTGTATTCGAACATTTGGCAAATGAAAAAATTGACTTCGAACGGCATTGATGGAAGCGACAAAGCAACGAGTTTAAACTTTTCTATCAGATCTTTTGCTGATAAAGATGCTTCAGCCCATTCAGTTTCTGTTTCAAGAATTTTGAAGGGATTTGATTCAGTTGCAGTTGCTGACGAAGCTTCACAGTTAGCTTTGCAAGCACTCAATCCAGTTTCAGGCGAAGATGGAAGATATGACGTCGTTTTTCATCCGATGGCATTCTCCAACCTTCTATATTATATGTCATACGCATTTTCAGCATTCCAAGTCGATTCAGGCCTTTCGTTCTTTATGGATAAAATCGGAAAAAAAGTTGCGAACGACATTGTAACAATTGAAGATGATGGAAGTATGAGAAATGGATTTGGTTCAAGAAAGTTTGACGATGAAGGAAAGCCAATTCAAAAGAACAAACTGATTGAGAACGGGATTCTGATGAATTATCTACACAACACTTCCACAGCTAAAAAATTCAATACAGAATCTACCAGTAACTCGGGATTGGTTGATCCAGCTCCATGGAATATCGTTTTGAAACAGGGAGATTCCAAATTTGAAAAAATGATTTCAGCAGTTAAGAGAGGCCTGTATATAACAAATGTTTGGTATACAAGGTTTGCAAATTACAGAACTGGCGATTTCTCTACCATACCACGAGATGCGATTTTTGAAATAGAGAATGGCAAAATTAAAAGATCTTTGAAGGATTTGAGGATTAGCGACAATGTACAAAGGATTTTGGAAAATATTGCAATGATTTCTAAAGAGAGAAAAACAATTCAGTGGTGGGAAGTCCAGATTCCAGTGGTCACCGGGTTTGTTTTGTGTAAAGATGTAGGAATAACCAGGCCGAAGAAATAAAATTTATATTCACATTCTAATTCATTATTGTGAGCTCCGGTAGCTCAGTTTGGATAGAAGCATATGCTATCATGCAGCAACCTCCTAAGTTGAAGGTCGTGGGTTCAAATCCCACCCGGAGCGCTAAATTTCTTAAAACTTTTATACTTTCACTTCAATAAAGTTTTCATGTTGCTGGAAGATATTCAGCAAAGACTTTGGAGCGAATTTATACCTTATTTGGAAAAAGGTAGGCCTGGTGATGTGTATCATTCTAGAAGAGCTTTCAGATATGGCAAACGTCTTTGTTATTTAGAAGGTGGAGATCCGTGTGTTGTGGGCACTTCTTTGATCGGTCATGATTCTGGATACGGCTTTTTGCTTGAACAATTTGGTATTGATCTTTCCGACCTGAGATATTATCAGAGATTGCACATGGGTTGTGGAGCCTATCTGATGTGGAAAAGTCTTGATAAACTTACAAAAGAATCAGATGAAGCAAGAACTGTTTTTACAGAGGAAAGAAAAACAGAAATTTTTAACGTTATCGCATCTCATGATAATCCAGATGATGTTTTCGAATGGGGCAATAAAAATGCCATTATCGTTGTCGAAGCGGATAGGCTGGACAGATATAACGTTGATAGAATTAATGATTTTAGAGCTATTTCTTCCAGTTTTGCCACTGAAAATCCAACTGCTTGGTTAAGACAAGGATTAAAGGAATGGTTTGCAACTAACACTGGAAAATCATTAGCAAATCAATTATTCAAAGAATTCGTAGAAGAAATGAAAGAAAAATCATTAAAACAAAAATTGGCCAAAAGTTGACTATCTCTCCTCAGTACTTAAGGGTCCATTCATCTTTTATCATGCCGCCCTTCAATCTTCACAGGTTTAGAGGTATAGAAATTTTATTTTATTATAAGATAAATAGTTGTTAGGTAGTTTGATGAAAAAGCGCCTTTTAGTATACCTTTTGATACCAGTAGTCACATCATTGTTCTTACTGTTATCCACTTTAGGTCTCTCTGTCATCCAAAGCTCTCCTATACATCAGTTCAATGTCTCAACTGGAAATTCCCCAGAGGGAATTTGGCTGAATTGGACTAATAACTATATCGCAAATATACCGATGATAGCAGCAAACACAACTTATAACAATTTAATTAGTGTCAATGTTTATAATGAAACGGCTGTTTCAAAAAATTATACTCAACCTTATGGTGCCTCCGATCCTACAGACTGTTCAAGTGGTGATTTCAAGCTTCTAGTTCAAAATGATAGCTTCGGATATAACAGAACAATTGGCCCACTAAATTCTTCCAATCCCGCCAACATTTTTCTGATTCTCAATTATACAAGATTTTCAATCTGCAGACCAGGTCGTTATTACACATCTAATTATACATTTATGAATTCTTCTCAGGCCAACGAATCGCTAAATATTTCAGTTACAATCGACATTCCAATCTCATCAAACAACACTGTCAATTTGAACTTGCCAACAACTGGAAGTGGAGGTTTTGGTGGCACTTTGTCTGCAAATGCTACACTCTACCACTCATATTATTTCAATACTTCTGAACTGGCCAATGCCACATCAGTTGCTATAAATTTGAGTGGTTGGTCAGCTCCTCAGGATTTGGATATGTTCCTATTTGACAATTCTGCAACACCACTTTTGAAAACAAAATCTATAAACAAAACTTCTGAAACAGAATATCTTTTATACAATTTCTTAAACTACTCAGCACCATCTATGTGGGAGATTAGAGTATATGGTAATAATACAACTTCTACTATACCTTATAGTGGAAATATCTTCTTCTCAACTCTTAATGCTACCAACTCAAATGATGCAACTCAGCAAGTTTCATCAATTAATTTCAATGCTACGAATGTTACAACAAACTCCACCTACAACCTAACATTAAAAAATGAGGGAATGATAAGCTTGAGCAATGTAGCAGAAACAAAGGAACTTTACTATGTTAGAAGATATGGTGGAAGTGGAAATCAATCATTCTTCGTTTTCATTCCAGATTCTTCCATTGCAACAAGGGTAAAAGTTAGTTTGAATTGGACAGGCGGAAGCAATTACTCTTTCAACTTGTATGACCAAAGTGGCATTATTAGAGGAATTTCTATAAACAAATATCCAAATGCGAACAAAACAGCAGCTGAACAAGAAGAGTATAATGACACTACATCAATAGGTTCAGCAGGAACATGGAACATAACAGTAACAAACACTGCAACAGGAAACGATCCTTATAATTTAACTGTTTATACTTTTGTAAATCCATCAAGCTGGATTACAACAAACTATTCCACATCCACATTCATCAATAGAACTTACAACAGTTCCACAGACGTTAAGATTAATTTAACAATTCCAACTAATGTTTTGGATGGAAATTACGAGGGTTATGTCAAATACTTGGATAATAGAAATGCTGGTTTGAAAATTCCGATTTACATCAATGTCACCACACCAGTTTTAATTGTCAACGATACTTTAAACACAGGTATGTTAAGAGTTGATGAAAATTATGGAGCAAACTCAACTAAGCTTATGTTTGTTACATTGAACAATACAGGAACTTATGATTTAGCACTCAATGTAACTAACTCTTCTAATCTAACAGTTTCAGGGAACTGGGCCAATTTCACTTTTAATTCAACGAACTCAATTGCAAACGGAAGTTCACAAGTCCTGAGCGTAAATATAACATTCAATAGTACAGCACCAGTTGGAGTTTATGATGGATGGATATCCTTTAATGGGACCAATTCTACCCCAACTTTAAGTTCTCCAATTTATCGAACTTTCAATTTAACAGTCAGATTAAATTTGACTAATCTTTTGAATGTTTATGTAGTAAGATTAAAGTCGTTTGACGGTTACGATGGAATGGTTTATAATGCGAGTGTAACACAAAACCTTACGCATAAAATAAACATAACATACATCAATGGAACTCCTGTGGAAGCTCAAAATGTTTTATCGACATCAAACTTTTCAATCAATTTCACAGAAAGAAATACAAGCTATCTGATTCCGACTTCTGGTAGTCTAACATTGTATAATGGAACTATCCCTCTTTATTGTACAGGAACTTGTCTCGGATATGGTGATGATCCCAATTTCTACTATGTTAATGCATCTGTTCCATACAATCAAACAGGAGGACGTTACACTGTACGAGTATCGGTTAACTTCACAAAGAATTATTCAAGCAGTTATTTTAATTATATTGGAGTTGGAATCAATAATTCTCTGGTAATCAACAACTCTGGTTTGTCCATGTCATCAATGAATGGAACTGATATAAGCATGGCAAACGGTTCAAGTTATCTCCTAGCAGTTAATGTTACAAACTACGGACCTATAGCTCCTTCTATTAGAGGAATTACTCCTACACTCGCTCTTTCAGAAAACTGTACTGGATATTCTGTTTCCAGTGCAACTCCGACTTATGTCAACTGTCCTTCCACTTCATTAAGTCCATCGGGATACAATACAAGCTGTGTGGCTTATTGGACAATAACCGCTGCGAATAGTAATTACACTGCGTGTACTGCATATATTACAGGAACACCTTCATCAATATGGTTCAATCCATATGGAGTTAACGTTTCAGTAACAATAACAAAATCAGATAGCAGTACAACCAGTTCTAGTTCATCAACCACCGCAGACACAACTGTAGCCAACTTGGCATTTACTTCAGTCCCAACTTTAGTTGCAGTCCAACAAAACTCTACAAACACAACTAGAGTTCAGGTGAAGAACACAGGAACTAAAATACAGAGTGTAACATTTAAAATTTTGGACCTGAATTCCAGTTGGTATACAATCAATTACACGTTACCAAAAATCCTAGACATCAATAAGGTAATTGATTATTTAGTTACTTTCAATGTTGGGGACGTGGAAGTGAAAGATTACAATGTGGCTTTCAAAGCATACAGTTCAGAAAAATCTGTGACATCCAATTTCACATTGAGAGTTATGCCAGCTCCAGCAAAACAAATCGAAATTAGTAATGCTTTCAATGTATATCTAACGAACTTCACAAAATTGGGTGAAGAAATAAACAAATCCAAAGCAGAAGGAGCCAATGTCACCAATTCCACAAATAAATACAATTTGGTCAAAGCAAAAATAGATACGGTTCAAACTTATGCCAACAATAAAGATTACTTTAATGTTAACCAACTCTTGCCAGAGATAAAGTCTCTTCTTGATGATGCTTGGGCAACATTGGCAAAAGACAGAACTACAATTAAACCAACTGTCGTCAATCCAATTTTTGCCGGCGGCTATCTAACTTATGCGATTATTGGTGGAGCAGTTGTGGGTGGTTCGATTCTTGCCTATCTGTTCTGGCCAACTAAAACACCTAAAACTATTGAATATAAACCAGAAAAGAAACAGAAAACAGAAATTACTATTTCAGAAGAGGAAAATAAGGAGAATAAACTGGAAGATGTTTTTAAAAAACTGAAAGAAAAATGGAATTTCTCTAAAAAAGAAAAGGTAGAATACAAAGGATCTTAGTCCTTGCAGAGTTTAGAAATTTTTGCTCCATCCTCTCTGATTCTTTTACAAATTATACAAAAAGTATCAGATTCCACTCCGTTTAATTTCCCATCATAGATTTTTCTAGAAATATTTTTTATCAGCAGCATCATTTTTCTGTTCGACCTAATTAGCTCTATTTTTTGTCCCCTCAGCTCTCTGATGTATTGAGAAACGGCTGGTTGCGTCACGCCAAGTTTTTTTGATACTTCGTTTTGATTCATTCCGTGAGTTTGCATAAGGTCTTTCGCCACTAAAGCTCTAACTGAAGGCAGTATCTCTTCGACCATCGTTTCACAAAGCAATTTCATATACTCTTTTTTATGTAGAGAAGTATTTAATGATAACACCGTTATATTTTTAAATTCTGAGAGCGAATAGTGAATTAAGGGGATAGGAAATTAGTTTGAAAGGCATGACAATAAATCCTGCCTGACTCAACTATTTTCCCTTCAATTTTTCCAAAAGTTTAATTTGACTGTTGATAGCCGACAATTGTTTCTCTAGAGTTTCCTTTTCTTCAAAATCATTCGTAAGATTTATTTTATTTGTTAGTTCTGACTTTTTCAATTTCAATTTCTCAATTTCTCTTTCAGCATCTGCAGATAACATTTCACACCATTGATATTTTAGATCTTTTCATATACTTCATGAACAATTCATATACAGGAAGTGTGACATAAGATTTGAAATCGTTGTGAAGAGCATCGATTTCATCAAAACTTTGGGCAACCAGAACTTTTTCCATGATATCTTTTGAGTGCAACACAATATTTTCCGTAGCCCTCAAATCGATTTCTGGAAAACGTGAAGACACCAAGGAGATTATCTTGTCGATGTTGCTTACGATGACAGTTTTATGTCCTTCTATAAATTTCTTCTCGGTTTGAAAGGCATTCAGTTCTCTTTTGACTCTCACAATTTTATTTTCCAGATTCGGTTCTTTTGACCTCATAAGGATGTTATCACAAAAGTTTGTTTGAAATCGTCTTGCATCGAAAAGATCTTGTGTTGATAGGCACAGACCTATTGGAGTTATTTCATTAAGAGTTAAAGTCATAATAATCACTAATTTATTATTGATTTATAAACTTTAAAATTGATTAAGTTAGCGGTGTTTGGAATGATAAGGTCACCCATAGTTGTCACAGTTGGACATGTGGATCATGGTAAAACCACATTGTTAGACAAGATCAGAGGTACAGCTGTCACTAAGTTAGAACCAGGTATGTTGAGTCAACATGTAGGAGCTAGCTATATCCCAATCGAAACCATCGAGCACATTTGTGGCGAATTATTGAAAAGAATGAACATTCAAATCGCAATTCCAGGTTTACTTTTGCTTGATACACCTGGTCATGCCGCATTCATGACTTTGAGAAGAAGAGGTGGAGCAGTTTCTGATATGGCCATTCTTGTTGTAGATGTTACAGAAGGTTTTCAGGAGCAGACAGATGAAAGTTTAGCTGTACTGAAGGAATTTAAAGTTCCATTTGTAGTCGCTGCCACTAAGATCGATAAAATTCCTGGCTGGTATTCAAACGCAAACATTTGTTTTATAGACAGTTTTAAAAAACAGAGAGAGGATGTGAAAGATGAAGTTGATAAAAAAGTTTATCAATTAGTTTCTCAGTTGGCTGAAAGAGGTTATAACTCTGAAAGATTGGACAGAGTAGAAGATTTTACAAAACAAGTTGTTATAGTGCCATGTTCAAGTATCACTGGTGAAGGTATTTCTGAGTTGTTGATGGTTTTGGCTGGGTTGTCTCAGCAATTCTTGAAAAAGAGATTAGAAGTTTCAGAAATAGGAAAAGGCGCTGTTCTAGAAGTTAAAGAAGTAAAAGGTTTTGGAACAACTATAGATGCCATTTTATATGATGGTAGTATCAAAAAGACCGACTATCTTGTGATTGGTGGAAAAGAACCAATAGTTACGACAGTGAAGGCTTTACTCAGACCAAGGCCATTACAAGAGATGAGACTAGAAAAACAGTTTGAATCGGTGGATGAAGTATTTGCTGCGGCTGGAATAAAAATTGCTGCTCCCGGTTTAGATAATGTTATATCGGGTTCACCGATAATTGCAGTAAAGAATGAAAAAGATATAGAGGACGCGAAAGCAACTGTTCAAAAAGAGATAGAAGAGGTTCAATTTACCAAACAGATAGAAGGAGTTGTTGTAAAGGCCGATACATTAGGAAGTTTGGAAGCGATGATAAAATTGATGAATGAGGAAGGTGTGCCGATAAGAAAAGCCGAAGTTGGCAATGTAACTAGACAAGACATAATTGAAGTTGGCAATGTTAAAGACGATTTAAGAAAAGTTGTATTAGCTTTTAATGTTAAAATTTTAGATGATGCGCAAACTCTTGCCAAAGATTCGAAAATAGAGATTTTCCAAAACAATATCATCTACAGAATAATGGACGAATATGAAGAATGGCGTTTCAAGAAGAAAGAGAGAGAAGTACAAGAAAAACTTGAAAAAGTTAAAAGACCTTGCCAAATCAAAATTCTTAAGGGATGCATATTCCGAGTCAGCGATCCAGCGATATTTGGAGTTGAAGTTAAGAAAGGCTTATTGAAATCTGGAGTAACTGTCAGAAGAGAAGATGGAAAAATTATCGGTAAAATTAAAGAAATACAGAAAGAAGGGCAAGCGGTTGAAGAAGCAAAAGTTGGAGACAAAGTTGCCGTCAGTATGGAAGAACCAACTGTAGGTAGGCAAATACAAGAAGAAGATGTTCTAATTTCTGTTTTGAATGACAAAGATATAAAAATTTTGAAAGAAGTGTGGGACAAATTAAGTGAAGATGAGAAAGAATTAATCAAGTAAAGTTTATTTTTTTAACTCTTTCAAAATTCCCAGATAAGTTCCGTCCAAAAGATAAATTTCGGAATCATTCAAATCAAAAATTTTATTCACAAACAAAGGACCTGTATGTTTTTCTTTTTCTATCCTATTCAAAACAGCCCCACCGAGAATATTGTTGAAAGTGGGAAGAACTATTGCGTTCAATTTGCCCGTTTTCTTTAATTTGTATTTTTTCTTCACTAATTCTTGGTTCAATTTTCCTTTCAACCAAACACTTAGAAAAGACCTAAAACCAAAAGAGTCTTTGAATTCTACAGCAGGATGAACATGACCCATGAACAGATAATCACATCCCATTAACTTTTTAGAAGGCCATGCGTGTCCGTGAAAGAAGCCATATTTTTCAATTTTATATCCTCTACTCCCATAGATTTTCACTCCAGACGGAATTATTCCTTCTATGTTATCATCATGATTTCCTTTTATCAAAACCACTTTAATTTTTCGCTTCAAATTTTCAAGAAATCTAGGAATCTCTACGTCTTCCCTAATAGTTGAACCGGGAACTTTGTGTTTTATATCTCCCAAAATTATCAAAATTTTAGCGTTAGTCGATCCGACTAACTTATCAACAGTTTCTTCGAATTTTCTTCTTTGTGAAGGAATTCGTATACCAGACCTATCTAATTCATACTCCAATCCTATGTGTAACTCTGAGATTACTAAAATTTTTCTGTCAGAAATAAACAATGCTGGATAGTCTGTCAAAAATCTTATCGTCATATTTAATTATTCCGTTTGTTTACAAATGTAAATATCCTTCAGTCAATTTAATTATATTGCATAGATTTTTCTTGCGCAATTTTTTAATCTCAATCATATCTAATTTTTTTTCAACTAGGCCATTAGCATAATTATCAACAGAACAAATAGCGGCATAATTCATACCCAATTCCTTGCCAAGAGTGGCTTCACTGCCCATAGTCATGCCAACGACATCAGCATATTTTTTTATCATGTTTATCTCGGCCCGTGTTTCGAATCTCGGTCCTTTAGCTTGGATATATATGCCTTTGTTGATAGTTTTGATTTTGAGTCTTTTGGCCAAAGAAATAATTTTTTTTCTGAGCGTTTCACTTAATCCTGGGATGGTGAAAACTACATCCAAATCATAGTATGTTTTCAAATCGAAGAGGCTGATATAATCATCAACTATAACTAACGAACCAGGTTTTATAGATTTTTTCAAAGAACCAACTGAAAAAATTGCTAAAATATCTTTAACTCCCATCATTTTCAATGCTGAAATGTTTGCTTTGTAATTTATTTTGTGAGGAGGTTTCATTTTACTTATCCCATGCCTCGGTAAGATTATTTTATCATTTTTCACTAACAGTTCCGCCATCCCATATTTTGTTTTCACATTTTTCCTTTTGAAGTCTTTGAACACAGGAGATATAATGCTAGAACCCACTATAACTGCCAATTTTGACATAAATTAACTTACTTAATCATGTAATTTATTCTTTTGCAACCTATTTTTTAACTATGCAAGAAATAGGGACCATAATTTCCACTTTAGAAGGACCGAACAGCAACCAATTCTCTTTTGTGATCAAAGAAACAAAGTCAGGAATACCAGTCCACAAAGGACAGTTTGTTCAGCTAGAAACAGAAGAGGGATTGATGATAGCAAGAGTTTCTGAAATAATAAAAACAAACAGATATTTTATGCGAGCAGAGTCTGTGAGAGAGTTTGAAAGAAATGGCAGAACTTTGCCGGATATGTTTCCTGTGGACAGATGGGAATATTTGGTAGCGGATGCTGTTTCACTTGGTATTTTTTCTGATGGAAAACAGCAGAGAATAAGCTTTCCCCCGTCGCCTGGACAAAAGGTTTTTGAGGCAGATGAGAATATTTTATCCAAATTTCTAGGATTGGATGAAAATGGGATTAATATCGGAAAAATTTCTTTTCACAAACTTGATGTTAGACTAAACATGACAAAAATGTTTCAGAAGCATGCTGCAATTCTGGCAATAAGTGGAGCTGGAAAAAGTTATTTGGCATCGGATTTGATTGAAGAAATTTTGGATAGGTCGGAAGAACTGGGAAGACCTGCCATTATTGCCATGGATCCACATGGAGAATATATCGGATTTGGCGACGATGAAAATTATATAACAAGAACTAAGATTTTTAACGAAAAAAACATCTCTATATCCGCAAGTAAACTATCTGCAACTAATTTGGCGGAATTGATACCCCAGATGTCTTCTGTCCAAAGAAGAGAATTATCTTCAATAATAAATCAGTTGAGAGAGAAGAAGAGCTCATACACTCTTGAGGATTTGATAAACGAGGTTTGTGAGAGTAAAATTGATTCCAGGACTTCTTCTGCGTTAGCATCATGGTTGACCGATTTGAATTCTACTGGCCTATTCTCTAACATAGATTCTCCAAGTGTAGAAGAATTAGCAAAACCCGGCCAGTTAAGTATTTTTGATTTATCTGAATTCGTTCATCTGAAGAACAGACAAATAATTTTAACATATTTTGCAAGAAAATTGTTTGAAGCTAGAAGAAAAGATTCGATTCCACCGTTCATTCTTTTTGTTGAAGAGGCCCATCAGTTTGCTCCTGGTGGTGAGCTGGAAGAACATGCTGTGTCAAGACCGGTGATAGAACAAATAGCGAGAGAAGGAAGAAAGTTTAACGCTTGCCTAGTTCTTATCAGTCAACGACCTAAGAGATTGTCAACTACTGCTCTCAGTCAATGTAACACACACATCATCCTCAGAGTCACCAACCCTATGGATATACAGCATATAGAAGACAGTAGTGAAGGGATTACAGCAGATATAGTTGATATGATCCCTGGATTGAAAGTTGGCGAGGCGCTGATAGTAGGCGAGGCTGTCAATTATCCTTTGTTGGTGAAGATCAGAGAGAGAAGGAGTAAGAAGTTGGAGAAGGGAATGAAGTTCGAGGAAGCCCTTAGAAAGTTCAAAGAGAGAAAGATTTTGGAAGCAAAAGATTTAGACAGTTTTATGTGATTTCTACCTTATAGAAATGTAACTACTACAGAATAGTAATCTTTATATACTCCTAATTGTCACTATAAAGTAGTGATAATATGGCAATAAGAACGCATCCAACATATACATCTGCTATTTCGCCTGTGGCCGGAATTATTACAGGAACTCCAGATGAAATAGCAAGAATCAGAAGAGAATACAATAAGGAATTTAGCAGATTGTAAGATTTCTTTTTCTTTTTATTTCTTCAAATCAACAATTCAATTCATTAACATTACTTTAGTTGTACCATCTCTCCCTTTTTCCCTTTCCAAAGTATAACAACTACCAGTTACAGCATCCTCCAATTTCTCATCGTGTGTAATCAAGAAAACCTGTTCAACAAACTTACCAATTCTTTCTTTCAAAGTTTTAGCTAAATCTTCGACCGCCAAAGAATCTAAATTATGAGTAGGTTCGTCTAAAACCAGCCACTTCAACTGAGGTGCCAAAACTAGTGAAAAAGAGATTCTGAGAGTTAACGCAGCAATAGACCGTTCACCACCAGATGCAAAACCCTCAACATTCACCCACTTTCCACTTCTTTCTTGCAATTGCAGTACATAATCCCCTTCCTCTATGTTGAGTTTGATGCCAATGAAATCTTCGTACGGATATATTGTTGGCCACAACTCATTCATAGTATAGTTTACAGTATCAACAAATTCTTTTCTGAGTTGTATCTGTGTTTCTTCCAAGCCTCTGGTAAAAATTCTCAAATTTTTTATTATACCATCAACTTTTTTTATCTCTTCTTCCTGTTTTCTCACAATTTCCAACTTTTCTTGGTGCCCTCCTAACCTTTCTTCTCTCTCTTTTTTCAATTGTTCCAGTCCCTTTATTTCGGTCTCAATCTCTTTTTCATCAGCAATCAATTTTTTAAACCTTTCTTCAATTTCCGTTAAATTCCTGTCTTCCATCTTTTCTTCTATTTCAACAATCCTCTCTTCAATATGCTCCTTTTCTTTGAATAATTCCTCTAATCTGGTCATCTTTTCTTCATAATCTCTTATTTGAACAGCCATAATTTCGAATTCCTGTTTCTTATCTTTAGATTCATCAACTCTTTTACTCAATTCTTCAATCCCTCTTTTCATTTCATTCAGTTCACTTTCAGTTCTCAAAGTCAAATCCGTCAATTCAATAAACATTTTTTTAGAACTTTCCAAATCATTCTTCGTTTCTTCCAAATCTTTTATCTGTTCAAACATCTGTTCAAGCTTTTTACAAGCTTCTTCAAGATTCATTATCTCTTCTCTTGTCAGTTCAAACTTTTTCTCCACATTTTCTAATCTACTTTTGAACTCAGAAATCTTTCTTTTCTTTTCTTCTATAAGTAAACTCTTCCTCTCTTCGGTCAACTTAGTCTCGCAAACAGGACAAGTACCTTCTGAAGAGGAAATATATTCTATAACTTCTCCAAAATCTTTGATTTTTATTATAAGTTCTTGGGTCTCCTCCCTTAATTTCTCAAATTCTTTATTTTTTCTGTCAATCTGCAGAAGGACATCATCACCCATCCTATCCCTCAGACGATCATATTCTTGTTTTATCTCCAGTTTATCTTTCAAAGTTTTTTCCAATTCTCTTATTTTTTCATTGTTAGTAAATTCGATTTTTGCTTTTGATTGGTTGATAGATGAGAGCATCTGTTCATACATCTTCCTGCTACTCTCCAATTCTACTTCATCTTTTTCCAAATTTTTGGTCAAATCTTCCAATATTTTTTTAATATCATCTATTGTCCTTTTCTCCAAAATTTCTGACAGCTTTTTTATATTCTTCTCGGTCTCATCCAAAATACTTTTTATTCCTTTTTCATCCAACTTCATTTTTTCAAGAACATCTTTCATTTTCTTTAAATCAACAATCTCTTGTTCGATGGTGGATTTTTCCAATTTGATTTGATTCAACCCATTTTTCAGCAATGCAATCTCGTCAATAGCTTGCTCGATGCTGCTATTCATCTCTTCCAATTGTTTCTGTAACTCTTCCATATCAGTTTGATCAACGACAGTTTGTTTAGCGATTTTTCTTTCCACGAACCTATTGGCCAAACTTACAGCATTTCCTCTCGCCTTTTCGAATTTGTCTATACTCAACAGTTCATCAATTTTTTTCATCCTCTGCCCCTTGGGAATGACCAAGAAATAATCTAGGGCGTTCTGTTCGGAATAAATAGCTTTACTGAAAAGTTCATAGTCCACTTTCAAAACTTTTTCCACAACTTCCGTCACTCTCTGAGAACTTGGAGCATCTAACAATTTTCCATCTTCTCTTATTTCAGAATAAGAAGTTCCTCTCCCTTTTTCTATAACTCTTCTTATTGAATATTTTTTAGAGTCTATTTCAAAGATTATCTCCACTTCGCTCTTGTCTTTTTCCGCCGGCTTCTTCATGATTATGTCGTCCAATTTCAGTTTTTTCGACTGTAAAGTTGGAAATGTGCCAAAAAAAGCAAAGCATATGGCATCCATAGTAGAACTTTTTCCACTACCCATCCTTCCTAACAAAGCGTTAGTCCCACTAGAAAAATTGAATTGAGTATCTAAATGAGATCTCCAATTTTTTAGTTTAACTTCAGTTATCATTTTTATCGTCTCAAGCTCTGGGCTAAAGTTTTTTGTTCCCCAATTAAGAGGTTGAAAATTTTTTCTGTCTGATTTTCGCTCAACAAATCAAGTAATTGCTCATAGTCGAAAAATGGGTCAAATCCCAGTTGGTCCAAATTCGTTTTCAGTATTTCAACACCAATTTCTTCTACAGATTTCCTCTCTTCTCTCAAACTTCTCAGAAACTCCACTTTCTGCATTATATCTTCCTTTTCAAGCTCCTTGGTGAAAACTATCAAAGCTCTGTCAGAAAATCTCATTTCTATATTTCTCAGTTCCTCTTCCTGAACTTCCAGTTCTTTTCCTTTAATCTTTATTTTTATGATCGGTTTTTTCTCGAAATTCCCTTTCAATATTTCATTCAATCTAACTTCGATTGTTTCTTTGCAATTTTCAACTCCCATCTCTTCGTAAAAGAATTTTCTGTTTTTCTCCAATGGTTTGAACTCTACTTTGGCATCTTCATCTAAATAAATCAGATAGACACCCTTTTGCGTTCTGGCTTCATTCTTTTCCATCTGAGTTATGATTGTACTCCCAGGAAACAACAAAATAGTATCTCCAATCTTTTCTTGGCCATGGGAATGAATGTGGCCGTCAATAATCATGTCAAACCCTTTCGGCAAATTGGACAAACTTATGGTTGGTGGTTCGAGAGGGGAATAAACATAAGGATCAACACTCTGATGAAGCATCAAAATATTGAAGCAATTTTTCACCGGTTGTGGATTCCACCTAAATAATATATCTTTTGCAAACCTTTCAGGTACACCAGACATTCCATGAATTGCAATTTTTTCCCCATTCTTTTCCAAAACCATTGTATTACAGTGTAAATGAATCAATATTCCAGCATGCTCCAAAGCCTCAATAACATTCACCTCTCCTTTACTTCTTCTCTCATGAGTTCCGTGAAGAGCGATTATTGGTATATGCTTAAAACATCTCTTAGAAATGTCTTTCATTTCTTTATCTGAATTGAGAATGGCCAAACCACTGGATTCTTTTAACAAAGGTTTTACCAGTATTTTTATTGCCTTTGCCCATACACTAATTTTCGGTATTCTTGTATCAAACAGATCTCCTGCGATTAAAATTAGATCAGCATCAATGCATTTTTCCATAGCCTCGTTTGCGTTTTCAAAAGTATCTTCTTCTAATTCCGAGCTATAAGAAAAACCAAAGTGCAAATCTGAGAGGACAGCTATTTTCATACACTAATTCTATATACCTTAAATTATTTAGCTTCTTTTTCTGGCATGGCCAAAAGCTTGGTTCTCAGCTCTTCATAAACTTGTTCTTCAGTCTTACCCATCAAATTTATGAAAACAACATTTTCTTTATTTTTTACGTGAAATTTCAAAAGGTTATCATGTACAAACTGTAGAATTTGTAATTCAGTGTCATCAAATTTCAATCCATTTCTCTCTTCTCGTCTTGACAAAGAAACTCCAGGAGGTAAATTAAAAATAACAAAAATGGAATTTTGGTTTAGTTCATTGAACACAGGATCTTCATACACTGCCAGCAAACTCATCCTCTCTTGCTTATACTTTCCTAAATTGGCTCTCGCTTGGCAATACCATCTATCCAAAATTGGTCCACCTTCCAAAACAAACACGTCCTTTTTAGTGGAGTTCAGAATATTTTTAGCTGTTTCCTTGTTTTTTTCTAGAACAATTCTGTCAAATCTGAATGTCGCGGAACTTCCAGACTTAAATTCCGGTTGGCCAATAAGTTGTGTAGCAGCTTCTTCTATAAATTTGAAACCCATCTCTTCTGCCAACTTCCTGCCATATAGACCTTTTCCAGAAGCAGGAAGGCCAATAATGTTAATCACTTTTTTCATATCATCTTATTATCTATTCGACTTAAAAAATAAAAAACTATCTAATGCCAAGTTTATACCCTCTCGAATCATATCCTCTTAACTTTATTTATTCATTTTTATTAAATTCTAAAAGAGGGAGTTGAATGGCTGAACAAGAAGGATTAACAGTGAAGAAGGATGATTTTACAGAATGGTATACTCAGATAGTCCAAAAGGCCGAACTGGCCGATTACGGCCCTGTTCAAGGAAGTATAGCTATCAGGCCTTATGCTTATGGAATCTGGGAGATTATACAAAAATTATTTGATGAAAGCATAAAGAAAACAGGACACATGAATGCATATTTTCCTCTACTAATTCCCGAGAGTTTCTTGAAGAAAGAAGCTGAACATTTCAAGGGATTTGATCCAGAAGTTTTTTGGGTTACTCACTCAGGGAACAACAAATTAGGAGAAAGATTGGTTGTTAGGCCTACTTCAGAAACAGTGATTTATAATTTTTATTCAAAGTGGATTAGAAGCTGGAGAGATCTCCCGCTATTGTTAAACCAATGGTGCAATGTTCTCAGAGCTGAAATAAAATCCACAAAACCATTCATAAGAGGGAGCGAATTTTTGTGGCAAGAAGGGCATACAGCCCATGCTACAAAAGAAGATGCTGAAAAAGAAATGTTTTCAATTCTTGACGAATATGTGAACCTTGCAGAGAATTTCTTAGCAATCGCTGTGCTAAAGGGAAAGAAAAGCGAAATGGAAAAGTTTCCAGGTGCCATGGTAACTACTGCTTTTGAGGCAATGATGCCTGATGGAAAGGCTCTGCAGATGGGAACGTCTCATCATCTAGGACAGAATTTTTCTAAACCATTTGAAATAAAGTTCTTAGATAAAGACAAGAAAGAAAAATTCGTTTGGAATACTTCGTGGGGGATTACAACTAGATTGATTGGGGCAGTCATAATGGTACATGGGGATGACAAAGGTCTAATATTGCCTCCAAGAATCGCGCCCATACAAGTTGTAATAGTTCCTGTATACTACGAAGATAAAGAAAAGAAAGAAGTTATGAAAAAAGTTGAAACAATAAAAAAAGAACTGAAGAACTTCAGAACTAAAGTTGATGATCGGACAGAATACACCCCTGGTTGGAAGTTTAATGAATGGGAGATGAAAGGAGTTCCTTTGAGAATTGAAATTGGTCCGAGAGATGTCGAAAAGAATCAGGTTGTTCTTGTTAGAAGAGATTCCAAGAAAAAAACTTTTGTTAAAGAGAAAGACGTGGAAAAAGAAGTTAATATCAATCTAGAATCTATTCAAAAAAACATGTTTGAAAAATCTAAAAAAGAATTGGAGAATATGACATATCAAGTTAAAGATTATTCCGATTTCAAAAAATCAATAGAAAAAGGTGGTTTCATCAAGAGTAGTTGGTGCGGAGAGCAACATTGCGAAGAACAAATCAAACTTGAGACAGGCGCCACAATTAGAATAATTCCTTTCAAAAAAGAAAAAATATTTTCCAAATGTGTTTATTGTGGAAAGGAAGCTAAGGAAGTTGTTTATTTTGCCCGGGCCTATTAGTGACGAAAGATATTTAAATAAGACTGAGTAAATTTATTTATCTGGTCCTAAGGAGAGGATTGTTTTGGTAAAATTCGATGAAGAAAAACCTGAAATAAGAAAGACGGGTACTACAACAATTGGAATGATTTGTAGAGAAGGAGCAGTGTTGGCCGCAGAGAAAAAATCTACTATGGGATATTTGGTTGCTAGTAAAGAAAGTCAGAAAATTATACCATTGGGGACTCATATTGCTATGACTATAGCTGGAGCTAGTGGTGATGCTCAGTCTTTGGCTAGATATATGAAAGCAGAAATAAAGCTTTTCGAGATTCAAAATCAGAGAAAAATTACTGTCAAAGGTGCTGCTACTTTGTTATCAAATATCTTACAAAACGGTCGCTGGTCTTTTGTTCCTTACATGGTTCAACTCATCGTCGCTGGTTATGATGAAAATGGCCCTTCCATTTTTTCATTAGATGCAATAGGTTCGTCTGAGGAGGAGAAAAAATTCTTTTCAACTGGTTCAGGCTCACCCATGGCTTTAGGTGTTTTGGAAGACAGTTACAGAGACGGCATTTCAATCGAAGAGGGAAGCAGAATTGCTTTGAAATCAATAAAGGCCGCGATAGAAAGGGACATTGGCTCGGGTGGAAAGGGTATTGATGTTGCAGCAATCACGAAAGATGGAATTAAGATAACAAGATACGATATAGACAAAATTTTGAAATAAGTTTATTTCCTTGTTGATATAAATGGAGATTCTTGAAAAGGTAAAGTCTATTTTACCGGCAGAAGCGATAAGTAGGATAGAATTAGAAGGATCAGAGATAGTCGTATACACCAAAGACCGAGATTTTTTTGTTCAACATGAAGATATTGTAAGGCAAGTTGTTGAACAGTTGAAGAAAAGAATTGAGATAAGGCCTGAGTCCAAATTGTGCTTGGATCAAGAAGCAACAAAAAAAATAATAACTGAAATAGTTCCTGAAGACGCAAAAATAAGAAGCATTTATTTTGAAGAGGAAAGAAGTCTTGTAATTATTGTCGCGGAGAAACCAGGTCTTGTCATTGGAAGAGGTGGAGAAACTTTCAAACAAATTAAGGCAGAAACCCTTTGGGTTCCTAGGATTGAGCGTGTGCCATCGATAAAGTCAGATGTGATTGATGGGATAAGGAAGACTATACACACAGAATCAAAATTCAGAAAAGAATTTTTGAATAAGATCGGAGAAAAAATTTTCTCAGAAAGAAAGACCAATAGAGATTGGATAAGGATAATTCCTTTGGGCGGATTCAGAGAAGTTGGCCGAAGCTGCCTCTTAGTTGAAACACCGAAGTCAAAGGTTTTGATCGACTGTGGAATAAAGGTTGGTGGAACCAACAGCAATGCTTACCCCATCTTGAGCACGAAAGAATTTGATCCGAATGAATTGGATGCAATTATAATTTCTCACAGTCACTTAGATCACTGCGGTTTCGTTCCTTATCTTTATGAATATGGATATGAAGGGCCGCTTTACTGCACCACACCCAGTCTAGATCTTTTCACACTGTTGTGCTTAGACTACATTGGTGTAATACAAAAAAATGCTGCAAGTCCGCCATTTACAGTAAAAGGTGTGAAGGAGGCTGTGCGACATTCAATAACTTTGGATTACGGAGAAGTTTCAGATGTAGCTCCTGACGTAAGACTGACTTTAGAGAACGCAGGTCACATACTTGGCTCGGCCTTGGTCCACTTACATATAGGTGAAGGTATGCACAACATAGTTTACGCCCTCGATCAAAAGTTTGCAAGAACCAATCTTTTAGAGCCAGCGTTCACAGATTTCCAAAGAATTGAGACTTTGATACTAGAATCTACTTACGGAGGTTCGGAAGATATAATGCCCCCAAGAGCTGATGTGGAAAGGCAGTTGATGGATATAGCAAACAAAACTATGGAGAGAAAAGGGCAATTGTTGATTCCTTCCTTCTCTGTGGAGAGAGCGCAAGAGCTCATGGCAATTCTTGTAGAAAACAATTTTCAACATACGGTCTTTCTTGATGGAATGATATGGGATGCCAACGGAATTTTTACTGCTTACCCTGAGTATCTGTCTAGAAACATGCAGAAAAAAATATTTAGCAATCAAGACCCGTTCAAAAATGAAATGTTCAAACGAATAGCTTCTGCAGCTGATAGAGAGAAGGCATGGAATGAAAAGCCATCTGTGATAATTTCCACTTCCGGAATGTTGGTGGGAGGTCCTGTGATGGAGCATCTTAAAAACATGGCTGAGAATGAAAACAACACAATGTTATTTGTTGGTTATCAGGCAGAAGGAACTCTCGGAAGAAGGATACAGAAGGGATGGAAAGAGATCCCTATTAAGAGTGATAATGGAAAAAACATCTCTCTTCAACTCAAGATGGATATACAAAGTATTGAAGGTTTGAGTGGTCACTCTGATTATGACCAGTTATTAAACTTTGTTGATAGATTGGCCTCAAAACCTGACAGGATAATCACTTGCCACGGAGAACCTATGAAGACCATTGATTTAGCAAAAACAATTCATAGAATGTTTAGAATTGAAACATCATCTCCAAAAAATCTCGAATCGATAAGATTGAGATGATTATCTGTAAGGATGCCCTAATCCTAAATTAAACTTGTATACTTCGAAAATATCGTCATTGTTTATGTTTATATAAGAAACAGAATTTCCTATTTTTAGGTTGGGTGAAAGAATCCCAACAGTTCTTTTGTTTGAGGTTGATATTATTAAGGACAGCAACAGAAGTTTTTCATCATCACCGTACCCATCATCAGAAAATTCTGCCATCCATGCGACTTTTTTGTTAGACGTTCCATTCACTATTGAAACAGGCAAGCCACCAGAATTATTAATCAATATTTTTTCTTTGTCATCATCAAATGGTTCCACATCGAAAGAACCACTCCCAGTTTTTAAGAAATCGCCAAAACGATATTCTGGGTAAAAGGATACACCAATTTTACTAAACTCATCTATATACCTCAGTGAAAAATTAAGATTGCTTATTGTAAAGTTCTGATGCTCCGAGACTATTGTATCAGCTATGACATTCGCATTTGTATCAAAATAAACAGAATTTGCGTTGCAAATCCAAAAATAATAAGCAGTTTTGTTGAGAGTGAAATTTCCTTCAGTGAAATTTGAACAAGCTTGTAATCCACCTTCTGTGGGTATGTCGGGAGTGGTATTTGTTGTTGCCTTCAGTGGTAATGGAAAATGATAGAAGTTTTTATATGGAACGTATGTTATATCACTAGCATTGTTAGGTTTTCTTCTGAATTGATCATCTTTTGAATCAGAACTGCTACCGACCCATCTCAGTCCAAACACTTCTTTTTGGGTTGTACCGATTTGGTCCCCGCTTGAAAAATCCATTATTTCAACAATTCCATTTCCTTGACTCAAAAAGTTTTGAAGTTGGTTTTTATATTCATTTGTATTTTTATATCCCCATATCAACAAAACATCCGCGGTGTGCCTCAGATCTTCAGGATCGTTACATGGATTTATTCTATCCAAGTCAGTATAACAAACAATCACATTGATATCTCGACCATTAAATTTCAGTCTATCGAACCAATCATTGATTAAAGACAACTGCCCTTCAGTACAATTGCAATCTAAAATTATTTTATTTTTCATCGTCCCTTCTATTTCAGACCAAAATAAAATATTTTCTACAGACATCGAGGTATTTAAGAAACTTTCTAATGATGTTCCAGAAAAGGAATTTTCATAAATTTTTCCTATCCTTTCCATTGTAAGGATTCCATCTTTGCTTTCAACAATCAACGATGCAGTTCCCCATTCGCTTTTGTGATAGAATCCTGGAAAAAGTATGGCAAAACTTACGTAAATGGCAACTACAGCTAAAATCATTTCCAGCATGTTCACAAAACCTTTTCTCATTTTCTCACCAGATTTCTAAATTTAGTTCTGCATAGCACGAACCTTGGTCTGTAGCAAACAATCTTTTAATTATTTCACTTGATGCTTTGGATCTGTAGATAGATGCGGGAGGTCTACAATTTATTGATATGGTGCAATTTTTGCCTGTGATGTTTATAGAGAATTGATGATTTGTATCTATGGCCAATTTTACAGTTTCATAACCTTCAAAATTTGGTTGATAGCAAGTACTATTTAATTTATTCAATTTATCCATTGAGACATAATTGGTTTTATTTTCTACTTCATTTGACAAACCGAGTCTATTGAGATTTTTTCCTGGCTTGTGCCAATCAGCGTCATTGCCAGGATCATTGATAAGGAGTTCGGAGATTTGATAAGCCTCTGATCTCAGCTCTTCATTTCTCATTTCAGTTCTATAAATTGGAACTTGTAAAAAAACAACATAAAAAATGTATGAAGCGAATGAGATAAAAACTATTAACGAAATAATTTGCTCAAAGCCAAACTGTCCTTTCATTTACATTCCCAATAGTTTCAATTGAACTAGTATGTAGAAAGCGCCAACTGTACTGGTTGACATTATTAGACTATGTTTAATGCCAGCAACAATAGAATTTTCGCTTATCTGCCCCGCCACTAAACCACAAGATACAGATACAATAATGCACATCATGAAAAACAATGCAGTATAATAAACTGCTATGCTCGATGGGTCAACTATTGCAGGATAAAATAGAAAACTGCTGATGAAAGTATACGAATTACATATTTGACATGCGACTCCATAGCAAGAAGCGCACGGATTTGCTATTCCCCAAATTCCTGAAACTTGCATGGGCGCATTCGTTTGGAAAATCGGTATCATCAATTTGTTTATTGCAACAACTATGCCGACGAATAGAAAAGCAATTGCGTACATCAGGATTACATATTGATTGAGTAGTGATTTTCCCTCTTTTTCTATTTCATCCAAAACAGTCATCGCATCGGCAGCAGATTCTAATGTAGATACAACATCTCCACCAGAAAAATAGCTCTCTCTAATTATTTTTATTATATTGTTCAATCTCTTACTCCTTCTTGTTCTTTCAGAAAATTGATCGATTACCTTATTGAATGGTAGGCCCCAAGAAAGTTGATTTGCCATCTTTACAACTTCATCAGACAATTTTCCATAGTTCACCTTGCTGCTTGAGATGATTGCCTGATGAAAAGGCATACCTGATCTCAAAGATTCTATGAGATCTCTTAGAAAAACTGGAAAATACGTTTCCATTTCTTTCAATGCAGTATATTTTTTGTATCTAAAAAAGAACTGCGGAAGAGTTGTTATAAAAACTGATAGAATGATAAAATTTCCGATTACTCCTGGCTGGGAGCTGACGATTCCCAACGCTATTAAGATTACCGACACGAATAAAGAAATTACCAACATCTTATTTTCGAACGAAAGAGAAATTTTCATCATTCCCCTCCAGGCCTCATAGTTTTAATAATTATGATGAAAAGTATTGATGTAAGTGGTAGGACAGCTGCTATCAGAAAAAATTGAAGAAAAATAAGGTTTGCTGTTCCACCACTACTTATTCCACTCATTATTGAAGTTAAAATTGTGAAAAAAATAGAACCAATAACTATTGACGTCAGATATACTTCTATAATCAAAGAGACTTGATGTGAGAATTCATACACTTTTCTTCTATACTCTGATACAAAATTTTTTGTCTTTTCTTTTATGTAGACGTCCAAATCACCACCAGTTTTGTTTATAGAAAGTATTCCCCACAAAAGTTCTTTCAAACCTTTGGACGGAGTTCTTTCGGCTGATCTTTCCAATGCGGTATTCACATCCATTCCAAAAAGTTCTGTGTCTTTATTAATTGCTAGTATCTCATTCTTTATTTCAGTATATTCACCAAACTTAGAAAATACTTCGAATATTTTGTTCAGCGGTAATTTGGAGCCAGTTATACTTGTTAGATATATCGAAGCAAATGAAAGTTCGCCATCAATTTTTTTTGATCTTTCACTCACTATAGTCTTTGGATAATTGATAAATGCGAAAAAGAATATCAATGATAAAAAAATAGTTACAGTGAAAGAAGAAATAAAGCCAAATAGGAAATTCTGGAAATAGAGGCCGAAGATGAAAGATAACAAAGGCATCTCAAATACAAAGATTAAAATGGTTACCAGTATCGCATTGCTGAAATATTCTTGAAGAGAGGTTCTTAGCTTAGCTCTTCTTATATTTGATTTTAACTCTGGGAAATAAGGCATCACGCCTTCACTTAATGGCCCAAAGAGCCGCATCCCAAGTTTAGTGAAAGATGGCATCACATCTCTCCTCTGATTACACTCAAAACCCTTTCCGGATAGGTGTCGTACATGCTGAAGACGTTGAAAACATCTTTATAGTAAGATATACCTTTTGTCTGCATCCACCTCAAAACGTACATTCTCCTTTCCATTTCTTTTTTGATATCATTCTCAGATATTCCAGTGGCTTCGCATATTCTTTTTAACATAGTGCTGTTTTGATCTGTTTCAAAAGTATCTTTTATCGAATTCCATTTGAATATTCTGTTAAAAACTGGCATTTTTGTCGTTTCATCTATTCCAGCTATTTCATAAATTTCATTTACTCTCCTCAAATGTTTGTTTTTATATCTGACTCTCAGCAAGAAAATGACCAAATCTAAACTTTGTACAAGAGTCGCTGGAAGGTTAATCGGCTCTGTGGTTAATCTGTCAATAAGTTTTGGTGTGGTTTCTGCATGGATTGTTGCCAAGGACGGATGACCTGTGGCCATTTCTTGAAATAGGACGAAAGCTTCTTTCCCTCTCACTTCACCTACGATAATACGATCCGGTCTCTGTCTCAATGTTTCTTTCAATAAATCAAACATATCCACTTCTGAAAATTTCTTGGACTCTTCTTTGGATATGGAACTTCTGGCGACTTGAGGAACCCAGTGCGAGTGCGGAAGTTTCAATTCTGGAGTGTCCTCAATCGACACAATCTTATCATCAGGTTTGACAAATAGAGTCAAAGCGTTTAGTAAAGAGGTTTTTCCTGAAGCTGTTCCTCCAGAAACAAGAATACTTTTCCCATAGTCAATAGCCAACCAAAGGAAAGCCAACATTGATACGTCGACTGTTCCGTAGTTTAATAAGTGAATTGGCGTCAATGGTTCTTCTGAAAATTTTCTAATCGTAAAATTGCTACCTCTCCTTGCTATATCTGTAGCTAGAGTTGCTTGAATTCTACTGCCATCTGGCAAAGATCCATTAACTAGTGGTGATGCTACTGAAATTGATTTTCCGCATAACTGAGACAATTTTATTACGAAAGAGTCTGATTCTTCTACAGTATCAAAAACAATATTTGTTTCCAATGATCCCAATTGATTGTTCCTGTGGTATATGAAAATCGGTATTCCCACTCCATCGCAACTTATATCCTCAATATTATCATCGTTTAATAAAGGCTGTATTCTTTCCAACCCTGTGAAATCTCTTTCTATATAATAATGTAAGGACTCTTTCTCATCTTCAGTCAATTCAATTCTATAATACTGAATGATTTCATTAACTGTTTTATGCAAGTAATCTTTTGCCTCAAATTTTTTCAATTTCGAGAAATCAATGTCTAATTTCTGTTCAAGCAGATCTTTTATCTTTTTATACATGACTTTCATATTTTCAGTTATTTTTGGTTCATTCAACTCGTATACATGTCTATTTTTATTAGGATCCCAAAAAATTTTTACAAACGCAAAAATTTTTTCGCCTTTTTTTGGATTTTTCGGCACTAGAGGATAGACTAAATTTACTCTCACTTCCTCCGCTTTTTGGGACATAACGCTTTCTATTCTGGCCACAGCCTCAATTTTCGTTTTCGATATGGTTAATTTTGGTAATTCAAAACCAGATTTCATCGCTTCGATTACCATTAATTTCTGTTCTTGTATTTGCGATGGTTGTTGCATAGATGTTGTTGGAAAAACAAATGGTTGCACGGAGGTTGCGATTATAGGCTGTATTATAGGCATTCTTACTGGTTCTGGTTTTATGGTATGTAGATAACCAATTTTAAGTCTTTTAACGGCATTTCTCATATTCATTTCTATTCAACTATTAATTGATAATTGATTATTGTTTTTTTTATATGTTAAGTTAATGGGTTTGTTAGATGCGGCAGATCCTGATAAAGATGCAGTAAAGTTTAATTTATGGATTGAAGATGTGAAAAATTTATTTTCTGGTGTTGAAACGTTCAAACCATTTTGCAAAAATACTTCAAAGAAACTACCCGCAGTTCTATTGGGCAAAGTTATTTTATAAGTGATTTCATCGCACTTTTTACAACTATCAATCAAAGTGATGGATGCAGAAGAAATATAGCTGTTTGTAAGTCTCAAACTATCGGAAACAATTTCACTTGCTGACCTGTCTGCCTGATATCTGAAAAAACTACCTACAGTTAAGAATAATGCGAATCCTATCACAAAAAACATTATAAATTGCATTATTAAGGACTGGCCTTTCATCAACTATCCAAATAGAATATTGATTTCAGTTATCATTAATTTTTCGTTGGTGAGATCTGGTTTTGGTTCACTTCTTCTTGAAATTTTTATAGAGTTGCCAATAGAACTGTTGGATCCTTCGGCAAAGAGAACAATTTTATATCCCTTTGTTCCTGCAGCATTCCATAATTCTCTAAACCAAACTTTGTATGTTATGTCAGGTTTTTCTTCGGTCTTGTCAGTCCTACCAAAGACAACTGATGGTTCATCAATACCCAAAGTGCCGGTCGGACCTGGATTGCCTGTGCTCAAAGGAACCCACCCTATATTCTGATCGACCTTATAGGAACTACTAACAAAAGAAAATCTTATTGAATTATTATTCTCACCGACAGTTTGATTATCTAAATACCACTTTCCTCTTGTATCAATGGTAAAAATAGTTTGTCCGCCCTCTCTGGCCACAGCCTCAATTTTTCTTGGCAATGAGTTTACACTATTCAAGTCAAATGATTTATCTACCCTTTCGATTATAACCGTATCCTGTCGTTTTTCGATTAGAGGCATCCCCCACATCAAAGCAGTTGAAACTAGGCCTAAGGATATGACTACAATTATAATTACAGAAATTATATCAGTCTGACCTTTCATTCCCATAAAAAATCCTTAGAGCATGATTGGTTTTTGCTGTGGTTGCATTGATCGTTTAAATGTCATTGGTGGTAGAGGTGGCTTTGGTGGCAATTGTTGCTTTTTTAAACTGCCTTGCAATTCTTGTATTGAATCTAATAAGCTCTGATTTATTTCCACAATTTTTTTGTTCCCTTGAATTAATTGATCAAATTTTTCGACTAATGGCTGAACATTAGTTAGACCTGGAGCTTCTTCTACGGCAGAGGCTTTGATAAACGATATTAACTCATGCAAATCATTAATTAGATCATCCATCTTTCCAGGTATTTTTGACAATTCTATTCTTAGTGCATCACTCGCTTTTGCCAATTCATCTACAATTTGTTGATTCATCCTGACTATGTCGACTATTTCTTTGATAAAATCTTTAGAACCTCCTCCCGAACTCGATTCTAACTGGTCGATTCTTTTTTCCAATCTTCTCAAAGGAGAAAGTGGTATTAGCTCAAATTCTTCTTGTTCTTTTTCTGGCACGATTTCACCTAATTCAATATTTCGTTTACAATACTAATAAAAGTTAACTTTCTTTAATTTAGAACGATGCTAATGGAAAATAAAAGAAAAAGAGGAAATTACATTTCAGGCATTTCTCCGCCAGGCATCCCACCTGGTCCCATTGGAGGTCCACCTCTAGACAGCTTGTTTGCAGAAATAACATCGTCAATTCTCAATATCATCTCAGCGGCTTCTGCGGCTGATTTCACTGCTTGAGTCTTTACTTTTAGTGGTTCGATAACCCCCATAACGAATGCGTCTGAGACCTTTCCAGTGAAAAGATCAATTCCATAATCGACTTTTCCTTGTTCGTGCGCAGACCTTAATTCGACTAGAATGTCTATTGGATCAAGGCCAGCATTTTCTGCCAAGATGCGTGGAATTACTTCTAGAGCATCCGCGAAAGCCAATATTGCAAGTTGTTCCCTTCCAGAGTATTTATCCGCCAATTTTCTTAATTTCCCTGCCACGTGCGCTTCAGGTGCACCAGCTCCAGTAACAATCTTTCCTACTTCCAGAGCAGATGCCACAGCACCGATTGCATCTTCAACAGATCTATCAATCTCGTCAACTACATGTTCAGTAGAACCTCTGACTAAAATGGTGACCGCCTTTGGATCTTTGCATTCTTTGATGAAAGTCATCTGTTCCCCACCGATTTTTTTCTCTTCCACTGTTTTCGCAAAACCCAGATCTTCGGCAGTTAAATCATCAAGATTAGATATAACCTTTCCACCAGTTGCTTTCGCCAACTTATCCATGTCAGATTTTTTCACTCTTCTACATGCAAGAATTCCTTTCTTTGCCAAGTAGTGCTGAGCAACATCGTCAATTCCTTTTTGGCATAACAAAACATTAGCTCCACTTGTAGCTATCTTTTCCACCATACTTTTCAACATCTTCTCTTCTTGTTCAATGAAAGCTTGCATTTGATCAGGAGAAGTGATTCTTATCTGTGCATCTGTTTCTGTTTCTTTTATCTCCAGAGCAACATCTAACAAAGCAATTTTTGCATTCTTCACCGTTTTTGGCATTCCAGGATGGACAACTTCTTTATCAATGACAATTCCTTTTATCAGTTCAGTCTCTTCTGCCGATCCTCCATGTTTTTTTTCTCTTTTTATGTCTTCATTGTCAATAACAATCTTCCCATCAACATTTTGCGCAACTTCTGTCACAGCCTGAACTACAATATCTGCCAAGATTGGAGAAGCTCTCTCCACAGATTTTCCTGACATCGAGGTCAAAGCTATTTTTTTCAAAATATCCATGTCATTAATAGTGACAGGTTTAGACATTTCTTCCAAAAATTTTAATGTTTCCTCTTTTGCAATCTTGAATCCTCTTGTTATCACAGTAGGATGAATATTTCGATCGATTAATTCCTCCGCTTTTTTCAGCAATTCAGCAGACAGAACAACAGCAGTAGTGGTTCCATCTCCAACTTCTTCATTTTGTGTCTTTGCAACTTCAACCATCATTTTTGCTGCAGGATGTTCTATCTCCATTTCTTCTAGAATCGTGACACCATCATTAGTAATTACAATATCGCCTATAGAATCTACAAGCATTTTATCCATGCCTTTTGGTCCTAAAGTTGATTTGACAGAATCGGCAACCGCCTTAGCGGCTGCGATGTTATTTTTCTGAGCATCGGAACCTTTTGATCTCAAAGTTCCTTCGGGCAAAATTAAAATTGGTTGTCCACCTAAATTTCCTACCATAGCTTGAGTCATTAAAATCTACCTCCAAATTTTTGATTTTTAAAACTTCTTTTATAATTATACCAAGAAAAGTATTTAAATGTGTATGTAGGTATACAAAAATTACTATTCCTCTTTCTCTTTCAGTATCTTCTTGAAATCTTTTGAGGATTCTATATCTGAAAGCTCAGATTCTAAAAATATTGGCACACCTTCTACTTCTTTTTCCTTCGACCTTTTAGATACGAACAAGCATTTGGAAGAAACGATGGAAGAAATATTTTTCACTCTTGAAGCATCTTTTTTCATCTTTTTTGTGTTGTCTGAGAGACATGTAATCAGAGAAAATTTTTCCCTTCCTATGATCTCGAATGGTGCATGATGAACAGGACTGTTATCTATGCCGATTCTATAAAATTCTTCCGAAACTTTTTCCTGAAATTTGCTTTTCGGTTTGAGATAAGTAGGTTCAGTAGTTTCTTTTGGGCTATAAGACCTTGCCAATTCAACTTTCAATGCTCTCTCCAATTTTTTCACAGTTTCTAAAGAAGGATTCACTCTTTTGTTTTCAATCTCATACAGGGCCTTTTTTGATATTCCAATTATTTCTGATAATTCTTCAAGAGTAAATTCCATCTGTTTTCTTTTGGTTTTTAGTTTTTCCGTGTTTATTGCAACGGCGTATCTGCCTCTGGCAGATGTAACAAAATGAGCCTCTTCTTCAAGAATGTTGCCAAACATTTGTGGTGTCACTACAGGTAGTTGAAATCTAGAATAAATCATATTGTCAACCAAAAATTCTCTGTTATTTTTTACCGAGATCACTACTGGTGAAGCGGATAAGAAATAAGAGATTGATCTTAAACTCAAAGCCTGTTGCTCATTCAAACCATCTACATTTATTAAAGTTTTTATTAGCAACAACATTTCTTTCTTAGCAGCAATATCAAAGCAGCCCTGAGTGAGTAAAACTTGATAATCTTTTGAAAGTAAAGAATTAACAACTTTGTTTACCAAAAAGTTTTTGTCGAACATATTGAATATATGACATGAGATAAACTTAAAAAAGAATGTGTTTGCAGGTATATAATAAAAAGGAGAAAAAACAAATTTACCAATAACAATAATAGAGATATTGGGCTCGTAGCTTAGCCTGGTAGAGCAATCGCCTTATATGGCTCGCTTTCGTCTGAGAAAGCGATAGGTCCTGGGTCCAAATCCCAGCGGGCCCACTTTGTGAAAAAAATGTTTAGAATAACGGTTGTAGACGCAATTATTGAAAAGGAAGGAAAAATAGTTCTAGTTAAAAGAGGTGGTGAACTCTTAAAAGGCATGCTTGCTATTCCGGGAGGCCGGTTAGAAGGTAAGGAAACTGTGGAGACTGCAGCAATGAGAGAGGCGGAAGAAGAAACATCTCTGAAAGTCAGATTGAAAGAAATCCTTGGCGTTTATTCTGACTATGATAGACATATAAGACATGCAATAGCTACTGTTTTCATTGCAGAACCCATAGAAGGAAAAATAAAAGCTGGCTCTGATGCTGATGAGGCTTTCTGGATTAAACCTGATGAAATAGAATTTAACAAATTGGCATTCGACCATGCAAAAATAATCAAAGATTATATAAAATGGAAAAAGAAAAAAGGAACTTATTGGTCAACCAAATAAAAATAGTGGGAATATGGAAAAAAAATATGAGTTTTGGCTGGATTATTGGGCCAGACAAGTTGTTGAAAGAGAGAAAAAACTGAAAAGAGGAATAAAAGTTTTTAGAACTGAGTCTGGCCTAGGTTTGAGCGGACTGCCACATATAGGAAGTTTTGGTGATGTGGTTAGACAGTATGGAGTTACTTTAGCTTTGGAAGATGCTGGTTTCAAGTCTGAATTAATTGCTTTTGCTGACGACAGAGATGGTTTAAGAAAAGTTCCATTGGGTTTGCCAGATTGGTTGGAGGAACATATAGGAAAACCCGTTTCTTCAATTCCAGATCCATACAAATGCCATGAAAGTTTCAGTCAGCACATGGCCTCATTGTTTATAGAATCTCTGGAAACGGCCAACATAAGATTCACATTCACTTCTGGAAATGAAATATACAAAGAAGGAATTTTGAATGAGCAGATAGAGAAATTGATTTTGAATTCCGCAATTGTCAATCAAATAATTAAAAAAATGTTAGGACAAGAGCACATCAAAGAAATTCCTTATTTTCCAGTTTGCGAAAAATGTGGAAGAATCTATACTACAAGAGTTTACGAAGTTTTGCCAAAAGAACATAAAGTTTTGTATGTTTGTGATCAAGACTTTGTGGGAGCCAACAAGAACACTGGAAAAGAAGTTATCGTTCATGGCTGTACACATAAAGGAGAGATGAATTATCTAGAAGATTATGGAAAACTTGCATGGAAGGGCGAGTTCGCAGCAAGATGGAATGCTCTAAAAATTGTTTTTGAGGCACATGGAAAGGACATAATTGATTCTGTTAGAGTTAATGATGAAATATGTAGAAAAGTATTGGGTTGGGAACCTCCGTTGCATTTTGTGTACGAGATGTTCTTGGAAAAATGCGGAAAAAAGATTTCGAAATCTATCGGAAACGTTTTAACTCCTCAGGTATGGTTTAGATACGCTACTCCAGAAAGTTTGATTTTGTTGATGTTGAGAAGATCTGAAGGAACAAGAGAAATAAGTGTGATGGACATTCCAAATTATTCTGATGATGTCGATAAGTTGGAAGATTTATATTTTGAAATAAAAGAAGAGAAAAATCCTAGAGATTTATTTAATGCAAAAAGATTATTCGAATTCATTCATCTGTTGAAAGTGCCGAAGAAAGTTGGGTTTCACGTTCCTTACAATTCGATGATAGAGATCGCCAAGATTTTACCTGAGAAAGATCAGATAAAATTCGCTGTTAACAAATTGAAAGAATTTCGATACAATGTTGGAACCAAGAATGTAAAAGAAGTTGAGAATAGATTAGAATTTGCGAAAAATTGGAACGAGGATTTTCTGAAGTCTGAAATTGAAAAAATAGAATTGAGCGAAAGACAAATAGAAATTATAAACAAACTGATAGAAATAGTGGAAGAAGAGAAAAATGGGGAGAAACTGCAAACAAGAATATTTCAATTTGCTAAAGAGATTGGAGTGAATAAATTCTTCCCATTGGTTTATCAAATACTGCTGAAATCAAACAGAGGGCCAAGATTAGGGCCTTATATTATAGAGATAGGAAAGGAAGAGGTAATTAAAAAACTAAAGGAAGCGTTATGACTGAATTGCTTTATATGACCGATAGTTATTTGAAAGAGTTTGATGCTACTATAACTTTTGTAGAAGGAAATTCAGTTGAACTTGATAAAACAGCATTATATCCTTTTGGTGGAGGAGTTCCAAACGATACAGGTAAACTGATTTGCAATGGGCAAGAGTTTATTGTGAAGAATATAAGCAAAAAATCTGGAAAGATTTGGCATGAAGTTGATAGAGAAGGATTGAAGGTTGGAGACAATATTCATGGAATAATAAATTGGGATAGAAGATACAAACTGATGAGGATGCACACTGCTGCTCATCTTTTAAGTGAACTTTTTCATCGAGAAGCAGGAGCATTGGTTACTGGCAATCAATTGGACATAGATCAGTCGAGGATAGATTACAACTTGCAGGAATTTGACAGAGAGAAGATAAATGAATATTGTGTAAAAGCAAATGAGATTGTTCAGAAGAATCTACATGTGAAAACCTATTTCATGAAAAGGGAAGAAGCGATGAAAATCCCGACTATAACAAAACTTGCCAATGTTTTACCGCCAAATGTTCCTGAATTGAGGATTGTAGAAATAGTTGGATTTGATATACAAGCCGACGGAGGAACTCACGTCAAAAGTTTGAAAGAAATTGGAACAATTGAAATTGTGAAGATGGAAAATAAAGGCAAGGATAACAGAAGACTGTATTTTACCTTGAAATAAATACTTACAATTAATTATTATTATGGAAATTTCTGAATCAAGAATTTTCAAGGACGAAGAAATTCTTTCGGCAGAATATTTACCAGAACTGCTTCCTTTTAGAGAAAATCAAATTCAGATTTTAGCAAACAACCTCCTACCAGCTTCTAAAGGAAGGAAACCACAAAATACTTTCCTTTTTGGCCCTCCAGGAATTGGTAAGACAGCTTCCATCAAATTCGTATTCAGGCAGTTCGAAGAATATTCTGGAATAAAAACAATTTACTTGAATTGCTGGGATTACAATACCGCCACATCCGTTTTATCAAAAATCACTCTTGAAATGGGAATTTTTGTTCAGAGAAGAGGATTGGGAAAAGATGAAGTTGTAGAGAAATTGATTGAAGCTTGTAAAAAAAATGATAAAGGAATAATGGTTTGTTTGGATGAAGTAGATCAATTAGTCTACAAAGATGCTAATGCTCTTTATGATTTGCTGAGAATTAACCAATACATCGACAACCCATTCGGTTTAGTTTTTATTTCCAACAATCCAAACGTCTTCATGAATGTCGAACCAAGGATTAAAAGTAGTTTGGATATAGATGAGATACAGTTCAAATCCTATACTTTGGAAGAGATGAAAAAAATTCTTGAGGAGAGAGTCAAATTGACCTTCCGTTCTGTTGAGCAAGGAGTGATTTTAGTTTGTGCGAATCATGCTCTAGAGAATGGAGGAGATGTAAGAATAGGATTACAGTGCTTGCAAAAAGCTGGTAGAGTTGCTGAGGCCGAGAATGCAGATAAATTAAAAGTAGAGCATGTGAAAAAAGTCTTGCCTCAAATGAAAAAGGTAAAGCCAGACATATTGAAAGAAAAGATTAGTGAAGATGAGAAGAAGATTTTAGAAGTTTTGGGAAATAGGAGAAATGCATTGTCTGCAGATTTGTACAGAGAATACAGTTCAAAAATTTCCAACCCAATATCAGACAAAATTTTCAGACAATATATCGAACATTTAGCAGAAGTCGGATTGATAACTGTTAGAGAAAGGAAGAGAGGAGTTAAAGGAAGAGCCAATGTTGTATCTAAAGCATGAGATTATTTTTTAAACCAACTTTGTATGCTTGTCTGTTTACCTTCTGTGAAACCTTGTCTTATTTTTTCTACCACTTTATTCACTCTTTCGATTGAAAAGTCGTGTTCTTCAACCATAAACTCTATTATTTTTTCTGATTGAGGCAACTTCCATTCAATGTTATATTTTTCTGTAAGAGGCGGTTTCAAAAAGAATTTCAATATGTCTTCAGGGTCATATTCATCCTTCCATTCCACACCTTTCAATACCGCTTTCAGATTTTTGTACTTATTCACAAGCTTCAATGCGGTCTTCGGTCCCACACCTTTTATTCCTTCATTATAATCCGTTCCGACCAAAATTCCCAAAATTATCAATTGTTCTTTTGTTACGCCCAAATTTTTCAACACATCTTCCAACTCTATCAATTCCGGCTTGATTTCGATGTAAACTTCCTTTTTTGGAACTTTTCTCCTTCCAGATATAGACAAGTTTTTCACGAATCTTGGTGATCCAAAAAGCAGACTGTCCCAATCTTGAGAAGCAGACGCCCAAACAACATTTTTATTGACTAAATGAGCGCATTGAGCCTCACCTTCGGATGGAGCCTGGATACAAGGAATCCCCATGTAATTCAACAATTTTTTCGAATCTTCTACCATCTCATCTGTGAGTTTAGAAGTAGCTTGTGCATATCTTATAGCAGGTTCGCCTTTTTTCAAAGCTTCCTCCCACTTCTTTTTAGCCTCCTCTTTTCTCTCTTGTCTTTCCTCCACAGTTTTTTTCTTGAATTTTGGAGGTTCTCCATCAAAAACAAAGACAGGTCTTATACCAGCTTCAATCAGACTAGACGTTCTGTAGAAAAGACCGGACAAATGAGAGGTTATGTTACATTTACTGTCTCTTAATGGTTCTCCGGTCATCCTGTCCCTAATGATGGATAAAAATTGGTACAAAGTATTGAAAGCGTCTATGGCAATTTTCTTACCAGAAAGTTCTACAAGCTCTATTTCCTTGCCTTCAATGAAATTTGAAAATTGTATTCCCATAATTAAACATTATTTCAGTTTAAATAAAAATTAAAGAAGGGAAAAAAGTTTTTTATTTTTTCTTGGCTTTCTTTTCTTCTCTGGCCAATTCTTTTTCTATTTTTATTTCGTCTATTTCAAGCCAAACTATGAAGATACCTACCAAGATCAAGAAGGCAGGCACTACACCTTTTATTACTGTGAGTAGAGCAGCTCGCAAGCCCCATTCATCTTTAATCAAGGCCACTAAACTGCCAACTATCAAAACGACTCCTATCAGTATTTTCACTATCGGATGCAAACTATCACCTTTAAACAATATAAGAAATAATATATATAAAGTTTCAACACCAAAGGCAATGGTATGAAAAGCGTTTATAAGTTTATCCGAAAACAGTGGAACAAACAGGGCAAAGACTTAAAAACTTTGCTAAAGAGCAGAGTTGTTGAATGGAGAAAACAACATACAGTTGAGAAGATAGAAAAACCTACTAGATTGGACAGGGCCAGAGCTTTGGGTTACAAAGCAAAGAAAGGATACATTTTGGCAAGGGTGAAAGTGAGAAAAGGAGGTAGACATAGAAAAGCCTACCATAAAGGAAGAAAACCCGCCCATGCCGGTTTAACTCATTTCACTTATGGGAAGAGTTTACAATGGATTGCTGAGGGGAGGGCGCAGAAAAGATTTCCAAACCTAGAGGTTTTGAATAGTTATCCTGTTGGTGAAGATGGGCAACATAAATTTTTTGAAATAATCTTCATTGATTCTAACAGCCCAGAAATAAAGTCTGATTCTAAAATTAATTGGATTCTCAATCCAGCCAACAAAAGAAGAGTTTACAGAGGATTAACTTCTGTTGCAAAAAGGAACAGAGAAACCGTTTAAATATTTACTTGAATCAACAATTAAAAAATAAGATAATCATGAAATTTTTTGATCTCCACCTACATTCAGCATTTTCAGGAGGAGAAAGCAGTTTAGAGCAATTAGCTAGCACGTCCAAACAACTGGGGTACAAAGGGATTTGCCTGACCGAATATTTTGAGAATGAGAATCAAATCAAAAAATTGCAGGTGGAAATAGAAAAGGTTAAACAAAAAGTTGGTATAGAGATTTTTCTCGGTTTTGAAGCAAGAAGTATAAAAGAACTATTTATTTTGAAGGAAAAGAGGAAAAAATTTGATGTTCTTCTTGTTAGAGGCGGGGATTTGAGATTGAACAGAGAAGCATGTGAAACTCCAGAAGTCGATATTCTAACCCATCCGGAATATGAAAGGACAGATTCAGGGTT